>Ga0137403_10010087_pt1 | contig 10472 bp, 12 predicted proteins | sample CZOMad2_1_16fung_FD_122057 | JGI IMG/M metagenome (GOLD analysis project Ga0137403, IMG submission 122057) | Vadose zone soil fungal communities from Angelo Coast Range Reserve, California, USA - CZOMad2_1_16fungal (Hybrid Assembly) | ecosystem: Environmental > Terrestrial > Soil > Vadose zone... | reverse complement strand
CGTGCGTGTGCAGTCTGTATCATACCATAGCTTTGGGGCGAAGCCGATAGGACGGCGGGGCCGTGCGTGAGGAGCCTGTCCGCGGGAAGCGCCCCGTCATTGCACACCGTTTTACCCTTATGGTATGCTCGCCCAACGGTCAGACCCCTGGTCCCCCCGGCCACACGGTGAGCACCGAGCGAGGGCGGGGAGGTGGAGCTGACGCGGAGCGGGAGTCCATCCCTCTGCGGGGTATTTGAAAACAATCCTTATACAAAACACCTGGATCGGCATTGATACCGGCGGCACGTTCACCGACCTCGTGCTGGCGCAGCTGACGACAGGCACGTACCACGATCATCAGCTCCCCACGACCACCACCGACCCGGCGGTGGTCTTAGGGCAGTCGAGCACCGGGATCCATGACCGATCGAGCGCGACCTGCGCGAGGAACGCCTTTCCGTCGAACACGCACAGGAGGTCTAGCGATGGCACACACCAGCATAGCCGTATCCGAGTCTTCCAGCAGTCCCGTCGCCGAGGCCTGGCGCGAGTTTCCAGCTACCGAGCAGCTCACCTACATGGACGTCGCCGCGCGGGGGGTGATTTCCCGGGCCGTGCGCGCCGCGCTCGATACCCACCTCGACGCCCGCATGCTGGGCTCGGCGGAGAAGGACGAGTACTTCGCGCTGGTCGAGCGCACGCGCAGTCGCTTCGCCCAGCTCATCAATGTCCATGCCGATGAGGTGGCACTGACCAAGAACGTCTCCGAGGGCCTCAATATCGTGGCGGCCAGCTTGCCCTGGCAAGCGGGTGACAACGTGGTGCTGTGCCCGGAACTGGAGCACCCGAACAACGTCTATTGCTGGTTGAATCTACGCAGCCGAGGAGTTGAGGTGCGTCTGGTGTCCCCGCGAGGGGACCGTATCCCCATTGATGCAATGGTCAGTCGGATCGACGCGCGCACGCGCGTGGTGACTGCCTCGACGGTGACCTTTGCCCCCGGGTTCCGAACGGAGGTTGACCGTTTGGGCCGTGCCTGTCGCGAGCGTGGCGTGTTCTTCATGGTCGATGCTGCGCAATCGTGCGGTGTCCTCTCCACCGACGTGGCGGCCTCGCAGATTGACGGGCTGGCGGTCTCGACCCAGAAAGGTCTGTTGGGGCTCTACGGCATGGGCTTCCTCTATTGTGCCCGTGCCTGGGCGGAACAGATGCAGCCGGCCTATCTGGCGCGTTTCAGCGTCGATGTAGGTAATGCGCACGAAGCGGCGCTGGGCAGCGATGACTATACGCTGATGCCGGCCGCCAGGCGGTTCGACCTCGGCAACTACAACTTCCTCGGCTGCGCCGCCGCGGATGCGTCGATGGCCCAGTTGCTGGCTTATGATATCCAGGCCATCGAGCGGCATGTGCTCGGCCTATCACACCAGCTAGCGCAAGGATTTCTCGATCTTGGTCTGCCCGTCTGCGGCGGTGCCCCGGGGATGCATCTGGCCCACATCGTCGCGGTGGGTGAGATGGGCAGCAGCCACTATGTCACTGAGGACGAACGTTTCAACCAGCTCTATACGTTTCTCAATGACCACGATGTCCGTCTATCGATCCGCCGTGGCGTCTTGCGCTTTTCCTTGCACGTCTACAACACGTCTAGGGACGTCGAACGCGTGTTGGAGCTGACACAGCAGTGGTTGCGGGGCTAGGGGAGATTTATCCGGTTCTGTTGCAAGAACTCATCTGAAGTCTTGCGCTTGGGCACTTGTGGTGAGGAGCGCGTGAGACGATAGACGCCTGGAGGCTTCCCGGTCATCATGGAGAAATTCTTGGCGCTCAGGGGGGCAACCCTCGTGAAGCCATCCTTGATGCCTGTGGCGGCTGTACTCGACCCCAAACGGTGGTATGATCAGCGTAGGTCCGGCATGCGCGCCGGGATGTGGCAGATACGGGGGCCGGTCGAGCCCAGAACCGTGTGGAGACGCTCAAGACGCACCGTCATGGACACCGAGGAGACGCCGATGGCTCTGCTGGCATCCGCCCTGCGGTCGACCACCTATGAGATGGCCGACGCGCTGGAGGTGAATGAATACTATCAACAACGCGGCTGGACGGATGGTTTGCCGATTGTCGCACCCACCGAGGAGAGCGTCCTCGCATGCCTGCGGGCGGCCGACCTGTCACCCGGAGACCTTGTGGGGATCGAACCGGTGCGGCAGCGGTCCATCACAGCCGAGAAAGTCGCCATCAACGCCGTCATGGCGGGATGCCTGCCCATGTATCTGCCAGTGGTGGTGGCCATCCTGCGCGCCATGTGCCACGAGCGCTTTAATCTGCACGGCAGCAGCGCCAGTACGGGGGGCAGTGCGCCGTTCATCGTGGTCAATGGTCCCGTGCGCACGGCGATTGGCATGAACGCGACCCATAATGCCTTGGGCCAAGGCAACCGGGCCAATGCCACGATCGGACGGGCGGTGCGGTTGGTCGTAACCAACGTGCTGGGGTACAGTCCGGGGCAGGTCGACCGTTCGACGCTCGGCCATCCGGGCAAATTTACGTTCTGCCTTGGGGAAGATGAAGACGAGAGCCCATGGACCCCGCTCGCCCAGGAGCGCGGCGTGCCCGCCGGCCGCTCGGCGGTGACCGTCCTGGCGTGTGTAGCGCCACGGCAGGTGATGAATGAATGGACCGACGCGCCGGAGGACATTCTGGAAACCTTTGCGGCGGACATGCGACACAACATGCTGACGTATTCCGTCTGGTCAGGGAGCTACGCGCTGGTCATTCCGAAGCAATTACGAGAGATCCTCGTGGCCGCAGGCTGGCAGAAGTCTGACGTCCGTGCGTACATCTACCGCGCAGCACGGGTCTTCCGACGCGACTGGGCCACGGTCGGCAAGGCCGCTATCGTGCATGGTCGTGGTGGCCCGGACCAGGAATTCACGGCCCTGCAGTCGCCGGATGACCTGTTAGTCGTGGCCGCTGGCGGCCCAGCGGGCGGGTTCGGCGCGGTGATCCCGCCCTGGTTTGGCTCCAAGGCGCAAGCTGTCACCCAGGCGATTGAGATCCCTGCCACCTCGAAAGGAGGCTGACATGCGTCTCCGCGTGCTCGATCCGACCTGTGAAGACATGGCTCTGATTGCTGCCGGACCCGAGCGACTGACGTCGCTGGCCGGTGGGACGATTGGGCTCTTAGACAACGGGAAGATCCGTGTCCGGGAGCTGCTTGACCATGTGGAGGAAATGCTGCGCTCGCAGTATGGCGTCGCTCACGTCCTTCGGCTCAAGAAACCTGATTTCACGCGACCGGCGCCCGCCCAGGTCGTGGCCGCTCTGGCGTCATGCGCGGCCGTCATCTCCGCCGTGGGTGATTGAGGCAGCTGCTCGTCGTGCTGTATGCACGATGCCATTATGGTCGAGAACACGGGGATCGCGGCGAGTGCGATCATCACCGATCGGTTCGTGCTGACCGCACAGGCAATGGCCCACGTATCGGGCAGGCCTGACCTCCCGTTCGCGGTGATTCCGCACCCGATCAGTCACAACGATGACGCAGAGTTGCGCGCCAAAGCCGCCTTGGCCGTGCAGCAATGCGTGGCGATTCTGACCCAGCCCTCACGTGCATCTCAGATGAGGGGTCCTCATGAGTAAGCCGGCTTCATGGCCCACAGGCGTCAAGGAAGTGCTGACGCGGTTGATGCAGGCCACAACGCCCGGGAACACGGTCGTGCAGACGACGGTTGCAGGTCAGAGAGACCAACTCCCGCTGGTGCATGCACTCCCATAGCGTTGGAGAGTCATCGCCGTGCATGAACCAACAAAGCCAAGACATTCTCAGTCTTCGTCAGGGTTAGTGAGCTGGCCGCACATCGTGAGGCTTCACCGGGTCAACCTCGAGCCGAACCCATACGGCGGTCGGGCGTCGTTCCCTCCGACGGGCATCACTCCGCGATGGGGCATACGTTGCGCGGCTCCACGGAGGGGGATGGGTGATGCGGCCCACGAACCGAATAGGCGGCTGCGCGCAGCCTGCGGCGCACGGTGGGGCCACGTTGGGGATGTCGCTCATCGGTGCTTCCCCATTCCTGCGGATCGCCGAGGGTGTGTGCACCAGAGCCGGCCCCATCCGATGCAATGAACCACAGACCGCCGGTGGCGGTCGCGGCTGGCGTGCACTTGCCCGTGAGGCACACCTCCGGCGGTGTCTGGCAGGCGGGTGTGGACGTACACCTGCGAACCGCTGATCCGTGTGCGATGGCCGGTCTCACAGAGGAGAGACATCACGATGCTTGCCCAGCGGAGCACGGTCGGGGCCCTCCTGGCATACCTGGCCCACACGATTCCCGAGCAGGAAGCCGTCGTGTGGCCGCCGCAGCGGCTGACCTACGCCGCGCTCTACGCGCAGGCCACGGCGGTGGCCGGTGGCCTCTGGGGGCTGGGCATCCGCCCCGGGGAGCCGGTCGCCCTCCTGGTGAGCAATCGCCCCGAGTGGCTCACCACCGCCCTCGGCTGCGCCCTGCTCGGGGCGCCTGTGGTGGCGCTCAGCACGTGGTCGCGCCGGGTGGAGCTCGAGTATGCCCTGGACCACTCCCAAGCCGTCGCTCTCGTGACGTTAGACCGATTCCTCGGGGCCGATTACCAGGCGATGCTCCACGAGATCATCCCTGAAGCCACGCGGTGTCCGCCCGGGCAGATCGGGGCCGCGCGACTGCCGGCGTTACGGGAATTGATTGTCCTGGGCCAGCCGGCGCTGGCGGCGGCTCGACCCTTTGATGACGTGGTGGCGCGGGGGCGCCGCCTGGACGCGGCGGTGGTGCACGTCGCCAGTGCCGGGGTGCAGCCGACCGATCTCCTGTACGTGCTCTACACCTCCGGGAGTACCGCGCGGCCGAAAGGCGTCACCTTGGCCCACGCGGCGTGCCTCGAGAACGGCTTTCACATCGGCGAGCGCCAGCACCTCACCCGCGACGACCGCCTGTGGTTGGCGGTGCCGCTCTGCTGGAGTTTTGCCGCGGCGAACGCCCTGATGGCGCTGCTCACGCATGGCGGGACCGTGGTGCTGCAGGAGCGGTTCGACGCCGAGGCGGCGGTGCGATTGATCGCCGCCGAACGGTGCACGGTCTACTACGGGATGAGCCATATGGCGCAGGCCATGCTAGAGACCCCCGCCTGGGGGCACTACGACACCCGGTCGCTGCGGACGGGGCTGACCATCGGGACGCCCGAGGAGATCGCACTCACCATGCACAGGCTTGGCGTGCGCGAGATTTGCAACGTCTACGGGGCGACTGAGACCTATGGCAATGCCACGGTGACGGACGCCTCCGAACCGGAGGCGGTTCGAATGCAGTCCCAAGGGATGCCCCTGCCTGGCATGCGGGTCCGCATCGTCCACCCGGACACCCGAGCAGTCCTCCCCCCGGGGAAGGTCGGCGAGATCCTCGTCGCCGGGCGTGTGACGCCGGGGTATTACCGGGACCCCGAGCACAACGCCCGGGCGTTTGACGCCGAGGGCTACTTCCTCACGGGCGACCTCGGCATGCTCGACACGGCGGGCCACCTCCACTTCCGCGGGCGCCTGAGAGACCTCATCAAGTCAGGAGGCATCAACATCTCCCCCCTGGAGGTGGAGGCATATGTCATGACGCACCCGAAGGTGCAATACGCCGCCGTCGTCGGCCTCCCCGATGCCGTGAAGGGGGAAGTCCCGGTGGCGGCGGTCGAGTTGCGCGCCGGGGCATCGGCGACGGCCGAGGAAATCTGTGGCTTTTGCCGGGGCCACATCGCCAGCTACAAGGTCCCGGTGCAGGTGGTCTTCCTGCGCCCGGACGAGTTTCCGCGGACGAACACCGGGAAGATCCAGAAGACGGAGCTGCGCGAGGTAATGGCGGCTCACCTGCGGTCATCCGCTGTCCCATAGAGCCGTGACCATGGCGGCGGGGGAGAGGGCGATTGGGGTCGCGGGATGCCGTGCGAGCCGTGACCTGCTAGGCCTGAGGACCAACCGATCCGGGGGGGGTGCCATGACCATCCACGTGCAGGAACAGAGTCGCCACATCGTGCTGGTGACCATCGACTATCAACCCCGCCGCAATGCGATGACGCGTCCGATGCTGGCAGAGTTGGCCCGCCTGTGGGACACGTTCGAGCGCGCCAGCTACCGCTGTATCATCCTGACCGGGGCGGGTGAGCAAGCGTTTTGTGCGGGGGCGGATATGAGCGGCGACCTCTCCGTTGATGTCGAGACGGCCAACGTCGTCAATCACGCCCTCTTAAAGCACCACCCCTTTTCCAAGCCCATCATCGCCGCGGTCAACGGCGATTGCGTGGGCGGGGGCCTCGAGCTGCTCCTCGCGACCGACATCCGGGCGACAGTCCCCCAGGCCCGCTTTGGGCTGCCGGAGGTGCGCTGGTCGATCTACCCCTTCGGCGGGGCGACCGTCAAACTCATCCAGCAGATCGGCTACGTGCATGCCATGGAGCTCCTCTTGACCGCCAACCTGATCGACGCCGCCACCGCCGCACAGATCGGGCTCGTCAATCGGGTCGTTCCCAGCCATGCGCTCCTGCCGTGGGCCCTGGAGACCGCTGACACCATCGCCGCCAATAGCCCCACGGCGGTGCAGGCGGTGAAACAGCAGATCAGCACGACCCTGGCGGAACAGGCCCTCGCGCGTGAGGCCCTGGATCAAGCGCTGGGCGACCGCGTGCGCGCCAGCCCCCACTTCACGGAAGGCGTGACGGCCTTCCGCGAGAAACGCCCCCCGCAGTATCCGTAGGGGAAACCGCGTCCTCGCGCACCGGCTGCGGGATCAGACGCCTCGAATGTCCCAAGGGTGATCGCGTCGGGTTCACGGAGAATGCCTTGGGCCCAGAGACTCATGCTTCCCGTATTTTCGTGGCGATGAGCAGAGAGGACATATGAGGGCGGTCATCGGTTTCTCCCAGAAGATCAAACGGGTCTGGATGGAAGCCATCCTGGATCAGCTTCTGCAGACCACGGAGGCTCACGAGCTCCAGCGATTCCTTGATGCACGACTCACGGAAGACCTGCCCGGAAAAGAATCTCGGGCCAAGGCGATTGGCATTTTATTGCGGATTTGGTCCAGCGTTCCTCAGAAGCAATTAGCCCTACGACATCGGGCCATTGAGTTGTTAACCGCCACCACCGGGCAAGAGCGTCTGTGGCTCCATTGGGGGATGGCGGCCCTGGCCTATCCCTTTTTTCGGGATGCTGCCGAGGTCGTCGGGCGGCTCCTGGCGCTCCAGGAGGATTTCACCACTGCCCAGGTGCGGTCCCGGCTTGTGACGACCTGGGGCGATCGGACGACCACGAAGGAGGCGGCCCAGAAACTGATCACGACATTGGTGGATTGGGACGTTCTTCGCTCCACGAAAACCAAGGGACATTTCCTACAGACGAACAAACACCGAACGGAGTCTTCGGCACTCCAGCTGTGGTTACTCGAGGCGCTGTTGGGCGCAAGTTTCGCCGATGAGATCGAGGCCCAGCAACTCCTCCGACTGCCCGAAGCGTTCCCGTTCCAGTTAACGGTGGCGGTGAGTGATCTTCATAGACACAACAGCTTCGATATCCACCGGCAGGGGCTGGACATGGAGATGGTTGCGCGGCGAGTCAGCACGCAACCACGAGCGCGCAAACCTGAGAAAGCGGCGAAAAAGTCCAAGGCGAAAGCATCAGCTACAGCACTACCCACCCTGTTCGATGACCAGCCGGAGGATCCTGTTTCGGATCATAGGCCAGGACATCCCGGTACAGAAACTCCTGTCGTGACACCCAACGTTGAAGCTCAGCCAGTCCCCTCTGTCGCGCTTGGCGACATCACGGACCAAAGCCGAATGGAAGAGGCGATCAAGAACGAGGTGCTGCGCACCCTTGCGGAACGTACCAGTCGATTCCTCCAGGTCCATAGCATGCAACTGATGCCCGATGGTCCCTTCGCTGCCCCATCAGCCGAGTGTGTTGAGCAGTTCCGGGACGGTCATTATTACGGCTGCATCGCCTTAGCCCAAGCGGTCACGGAAATGATGATCCGCCACATGTGCCAGGTGAAGCTCCGCAAGAGGAAGACTCAGGAGGCCGACCTCAAGAAGAACGTTGAGGCGCTGCATAAACAGGGGCGTATCACCGACGACTGGAAGACTACACTTGACCACGTATGGGCGAACCGTCACGCCTTCCACTCTCTACTGCCCTCCGTAGAAATGGATCGGCAAAAGCTCGAAGACGCGGCCCGCAATCATCTGCGGCTGCTGAAGGACCTAGAGAAGGAATTCTTCGGATAATGCGCTGTCGAGAGAGACACAGACGGGCGTCTCGGCCTTGTGGTAGAACACACGCCCCCTCGGCACCTGCTTCTCTTCGACATGCGGTAGATGTGCCTAGGGTGTGGCCTCGTCTCGCCGTCTGGATCATGATCTGCCGGACCATTGGCGAATAGGCCCTTGTCGACTTCTGCGGTCACGCCCACCGCGGTGCCGATCAAAGGCCCATGGCGGCGGTTCTGGCGTCGCGCGCCGTGGCCGGCTTCGCCATGGGGGCAAACATCTAGTGCCGGCGTATCACGGTTCGAAGGAGGCTATCATGCCAGTCAATCGCCGGGAATTTCTCCATCGTCTCGCCGGAGGCGTGGCCGCGGGGCTCGTGGCCTCGGCGCCGCTAGCGCTGGCGGCAACCAGGCCACCGATCAACGCCATCGCCTTTGACGCCTTTCCGATAGTTGATCCGCGGCCGGTCTTTGCGCTCGCCGAACACCTGTTCCCCGGGCGCGGGGCCGAGTTGAGCAATGCCTGGCGCACTCGCCAGTTCGAGTATACGTGGTTGCGGACGATGGCGCAGCGCTATGCGGATTTCTGGCAGGTGACGGAAGACGCATTGGGGTTTGCCGCCACGATGCTGAAGCTCGACCTGAGCCCGGACAAGCGCCGGCAGCTCATGGACGCCTATCTGCAGCTTAAGGCCTGGCCGGATGTCCTCCCGGCACTGAAGACGCTGAAGGAGATGCGCATCCAGCTCGCCTTCTTGTCCAACTTCACGCCGAAGATGCTCGACGCCGCGATCACGAGCGCCGGCCTGGATGGCCTGTTCGAGCACGTCCTCAGCACTGACCAAGTCAACACGTACAAACCTGATCCGCGGGCGTATCAATTGGCCATTGACGCGTTGAGGCTATCGCTGGAGGAGATTCTCTTTGTCCCGTTTGCCGGCTGGGATGCCGCGGGCGCCAAGTGGTTTGGGTACAGGACGTTCTGGGTCAATCGCCTGAATCTGCCTCAGGAAGAGCTGGGTGTCACCCCCGACGCCACCGGCGGAACTTTGGCCGATCTGCTGACCTTCGTACGATCGGGATCGTGAACATACCACCATGGCTTCAAGTAGCCTGGCTTGAAGCTGCTCGGCGCCGCCACGTTTTCCAAGCTCTTACTGGACCACAGGGGAAAGAGACGACGGGCGCGGTCGAGTGTGTCAAATAGATCATGCGGCGGAAACGCTATTCCCCATCGTGTGCGCGTCATGGCGAGAAAATCGAGGTCAGACTGAGCGTTGTGGACGAGGAGGATCGTGTCACCCACACCGCAATATCGCTTGTCATGACGAACGGTCGTGAACATGTCCCGCGCGTTGGCGAGCAAATTCGACGATACCGGGTGCTGCGAGGCTGAAACCAACCATCATTAGCGACGGCAGCGGAGGATACAGGTGCGGTTGCCCCCAATTTCAGAGAGTCAGCTGGGCGACCGGTTTAAAAAATCGGCTTCCAGCCTGGAAAGCCTCCAGGGTACATTTTTCAGATCTTTCCTGCAGGGTACCTCTGGGAGTGTAGTCAGTGGCGATAAGATGATGAACAAAGCCTGGGGGCTGGTTTGGCACAGGCAACACCAACGGCAGGGGAATATCCCCGAGGCTTGCGCGGGCTGGATCAGGAGGCCACCTGGCGTGACCGCCAGAGTGATGGGTAGGTGTATGGGTACGGCTCGTTTTGTCTGGTGTCGCATCGCCCGTTGGTGCTGGGGCGTTTAAGGCGATGCGGAACAGCGCGCATGAGGCCAAACGCTTGTGGCTGGAAACTGGGCACCTCAAAGGTTTGGTGAAGACCGTGATCATGGACCGTATGGGGGATAATCAGGCGCTGTTTTTCGAGTTCCGCCGGCAACGCGGCATGACCCTGCTGAACTGGCCGCGCCACAACAGCGATCATACGCCGAAGCGACGGGCAATGACGCGTATGGTAACCAAGCCACGCGACAAGCGTCTATCCAAAGAACGAGCGCAACAGTGGAGCCCATGCAGGGCTTGGTAAAAGAGGTCTTTGGTCTGGAGCGGTGTTGGATGCGTGGTCATCAGCATAACCGTTGGCTCTTTGCCGCCAAGGGTGTCGCCGTGCAGCCGCGTCGCGGCCTCCATGATGCCGCGGCGCAGGATCTCCACCTCGCTGGCGTAGCAGATGATCTTCGCCCCGGCCCGGATCCACTGCTCGCCC
>Ga0137403_10010086_pt1 | contig 10473 bp, 9 predicted proteins | sample CZOMad2_1_16fung_FD_122057 | JGI IMG/M metagenome (GOLD analysis project Ga0137403, IMG submission 122057) | Vadose zone soil fungal communities from Angelo Coast Range Reserve, California, USA - CZOMad2_1_16fungal (Hybrid Assembly) | ecosystem: Environmental > Terrestrial > Soil > Vadose zone... | reverse complement strand
GAATAGCCAATCCACAGGATCCGAATAACTGCGAAACTCTGTCTTGTCAACAAATTGCGCGGTGTCCGGACTGTCGTAGAACCTTGTCCAGGCACTGGTTGCGACGGCTCCAGGTGTCTCCGCAAGCAGACAACGCACCTGAAGTTCAATCTTAGAAGGATCCAGAAGATCGTCTGAGTCGAGATATTGGATTAGCTGACCCTGTGCTTGTGCTAGCGCTACATTTCTCGCGGTCGCGGCACCGCTTCTCTTCTGACTAATCAACTTAAGTGTAGAGGATTCGAAGCCCTTGGCGATTGCGGAGCTTTGGTCAGTCGAGCCATCGTCGACAACAATGATTTCCTTTCGGGCCCACGTCTGATTCAGCGCCGATCGCAGAGTGTCAGCCAACCACCTCTCGGAGTTGTAGACCGGAACAAGAATCGAGACTAGCGGCTCCATTTTCTCGCTACGCTTCCGAGTATTGTGGCACGCCCTTTCGATATCGAGGCTTCGCAAGTCGGATCAAATATTCGCGTGCGCGCAATGCCAGATGTGGCTCGATAAAACAAAGAGCCTTGAACAAAAAGTCTGCGCGGGCCGGGACCCTTCCTTTCAAACTCATGGCTAGCTCAGCGGCCATGTCGGCTGTCGCCCAGTCGAGATAGGTCGCCGAGACGCCTGCCGCACGCCATAATTGTTCTGCCAGAACATCTGCGTATTTAGCGTCAAGCTGGGCACCGGATTTCCTTAAAACCTGGTAGTGCGCCCGGGCACACTTGACCTGGTTGGTTGCGGACATTGAATTGGCACGCCGGTAATTAATCACGGTCACAGCGGGGTCTGCTGCAAAGCGAAGTCCGAAGCGGGCAAGTTGGCAGTGCATTGCAACGTCTTCGTTATAGAGAACCTCCGGATCGACATCATAACCACCAGCCTGGAGAAACCGGTCGCGACGGTAGATGCCACAGATCGATTGAATCTGTTCCGCTAGCGTGAAGGCGATGGGATCATCCGTCAGGGCTTCATGATCGTAGTGTCTGGTGTCGAGTTTCTTACCTGTGAGGTCATCGATCCAATCAAAACCAAATAACACGACGTCCGTGGATTCGTCTTCCATCCAGTTGCGGGCCTGCTCGACAAAGTTGGGATATAAAGCATCGTCGGCATCGTGAAAATGAACCCACTCGCAAGATGTTTTTTCGGCGAGCACGTTTCGTCCAAAAGCGCAGCCGCGATTTATGTCGCCTCTTACCAACCGTACATCAAATTGCGAAGCGACCACCGCAGTATCATCGGTACTGCAATCGTCGTAGACCAGGATCTCATCGAAGGCACACGTCTGCTTACGAGCTGAATCTAGTAACCGAGGCAGAAGCGCAGCAGCGTTATAGGCGGGAATGCAAAGAGCGAGCGTTTGCGAACTCATTTTGTCGAATGCCAAAAACTTCCTGGTGAAAACTAGCGTGGTATCTGTGACGATTGCAGGCTCTGCTCAGTGATCTGTTTTTGCTCGCGAACAATCCGGCGCAGCGACTGAATAAACTCGGAAGTTTGCCTGGCTAGATTGTGATTCTTTTCAAATACCAGGCGCGCTCGTTCCAGCAGGCCTCGTCTGTATTCTTCATTGCAGAGGTTTAAAATACCTCGCATCAAGGCATCCTCCGTCAACTCGGTGACAACCTCCGCGAAACCAAATGTGTTGGCGTACTGCACCGTCGATGAGTAAGGCGGCGCGCAAATTAGTATGACTCTTCCTGAGGCAAGGTATTCCGCCGCTTTCGCGGGAAACGAGGTCGAGTTAATACCTCTCTGCGTTTCTTCGAAAGAGAAAGGCAGAAAAAGAATGTCGGCCTGAGCATAAGCTTCACGTAGCTTGTCGGCCGATACCCATCCATTACTTGAAATACTCCGATGGTCCCAGCCCAGGCGAGCGATCTGATTAGTCGTAAGACGCGTATACAACTTTAACTCAGCACTCACTCCGGTAAGATCTTTTAGGCGATCATTCTTAACCACGGCAGCGAGCAGGGCGAGCGAATCCATGCCATAAGCATTTCCTGCATACACTATGCGGGTCGTTGATTTCTTGTCACTGACCTCGCGAGTCGACTCGCATTGCCAGGGAGAATCTGAAGCGCACATTTGCAGTTCCGCCTCCACTCCACATTCCGAGCGCAACTTGTCTTGCATGGGCGGACTAACGGCGTAGATTCGACTGGCCCTGCTACAAATCCATTTGAAAACACGCTTCGGCGAGCAGTATCGGAGAAATGAGGGGCCTCTCGTCATATTGTCCATCCAATCATCGTGCACGAGCATGACGAAAGGCGTGGCTGTCAGGGCTGAAACAAGCGCAGTCGCTAAAACGAAGTCTCCGTGGGCTATGGTTACCATGCTGTCGATATTTCGGCGCTTTATCTGCCAGATACCCGTCAAGACAAGAGCCGGAAACAACAGCCAGTCAAGTAACTCCTTCAATCTGCCAAGTCCCCAGCGCCCCACTCGGGACGTTCTGGGAAATAGCATATGAGGACAATGCAATTTGCCGGCAGCAGTCGAGAGTTTGAAGGCACGTCGCGATGTAAGTACCCAGATTTTGTCCTGGGGATATGACGTCAGTAATCTGCTAACCAGGATTGACCCGCCCCCATCGTTTGACGGAGGAAAGTCGCAAAAGAACAGAAGAGCGGGATAGTCCACGACTTCATCCATATTGGTTGTCTGACTAAAGAACCGCGTACACCTTACGCATCCAACGAGCAGTAAGGCCCATGCCATCTTCGAGACTGTAGGAATTCTTGTGATCGAGATCGCGCACCGACTTTGAGGTATCGACGCGCTTGAGCTTTGTCGTCAGGATTTCGGAATCCTGGTGACGGACAAGCGAAGGACTTGCACCAGTCACCCTGAGTACAATATCGGAAAGTTCCTCGATAGAATGAATGTCGGTACCACCGATATTGTAGGTTTGCCCCGGCTTGAAGTTGTTTGTAATGTTCGCGAGCGTCCGGACGGTGTCGGCCAGATAGGTTGACGTACGTGAGTGACCGCGAAAGACTGTCCAGGGGAACCCTTTTAAAGCGCAATAAAGAAACCGGCAGTTCACGGAACGATAAGGGCTGTAATACTCACCTGGTCCATAGGTATTGAACAGACGCACAACCACGCTTTGGGTTCCGTATTGCAGAGCCGAATTACGGACTTGCATTTCATTAACCCACTTCGTCATGGCGTAGTCGTTGAGCTGCTTGACCTCATATTCATCCATGACCGTTTCCACCATGATCTCGGGCCAATCGCCATAAACTTCCGATGATGAGAAATGAATCAAGCGAAACTTTAATCGCTCTTGCAGCCGGATCATGTTCTTCGTGCCGATGACGTTTGTGCGCCACAGCGTCTCGTAAAAGTCTTCGCCATTCCACCTGCCAAACTCCGCAGCGCAATGATAGACATAATCAAACGGCCCGGAGCGCTCGAACACCCGTTCGATTTGCCGGAATTCGCCAACATCACAGCGTGCATAGAGGGGAGACTCGACGTCAGTGCGCAGACTGAAGCCAAGTTCGTCCGGCTGATGGTGGAGGTCACACGAAACGACGTGATGCCCGCGCGATCGCAGTTCTGCGATCAGTCCCGCACCAACCGTTCCCAGCCCACCTGTCACGAGGACCCTCTTGTTTTTTGTACTTGTAGGCAAAAGAAGCAAAGGGCAAAGAGCAAAGAGCTAAGAGCAAAGGGCTAAGGGCAAAGAGCTTTGCTCTTAGCCCTTTGCTCTTAGCTCTTTGCCCTTTGCCCGGGCCGCTTTCTTGTAGAGTTCGATGACCTGTGGTCGGATGAACTCCTGATCTAAACGTTCATCGGCGATCAGCGAGTTCAGTTCAGCAGCCCAATCCACGAGTTCATCACTTGCTAAGGCTCTTTGAATTGCAGTTGCTATAGCTTTCGGATCTTCCGGAGGCACCAGAAGACCGTTCTCACCATTTCGGATCCATTCACCAGTTGAAACTGTATCGGACTGAATTGGAAAGGCTCCCATTATCATCGCTTCCAATAGCGAAATCGGACTGCCGTCGGTTATTCCGATCCCGATGGAAATACGGGCCGTGCCGAACAGTTTTATGATCTCCTCATTTGGGTTGGGTGGCAGGATCCTTACATTGATGGCAGTCTCTTTCGCAAAGCTCATGACAGCCACGCGAACTTCTTCGCTAGCTGAGTATATGACTACTTCGTATCCCAATAGTTGAGTCGCACATAACCGTAAAGCCCGGAGTGCATTTAGTGCGCGACCGCCCCACTCTTCATTTTGGTAACCCTTCACGGCGATTACCCGGCGCGACGATACCGGGGACGTAGAACGAAGTCTTCGCAAACGCGGCAAATCAAAACCACCCGATGCCGGGAAAACACCTAACACTTCCCCACGCAATCCAAATTCGCGCGCCAGGCCGATGTCTCGGTTGCAATCGGCAATGTAGTAATCACAGGTGGCCAGTACCTCACGGATTCTCGGTTCGTGTTCCGGCAGGCGACCAAAGAAATAGATGTCGCTACCCCAGGAGGAATAGATCCATGGTGGCAATGAATTACCGTTGAGCTCTTTGCGACTTGCGAGAGTTAAATACCCACAACGTTGCATCTCCAGACTATGAATGATGTCTGGCTTCAAAGTGCGAATCATTCTCGCCAAACGTGCCGGTTGCTTAAGATAATCAAGGCGTTGAAGTGCGTCGGTGGTTCTTGCCCTTCCGCGGTGCAAAGGCCAAATCAAGCCTGTCTGTCGCACTGACTCGGGCACGTCGACGCGCGCCTGCCTCACCAAACTGTGGTATGTCAGATTCTGTAATTTGGAATGCACTCGGTCGTGCGCATTGTGAGGAAACACATGGATGTCCCACTCTTGACCCTGCAACTGCTGGATCCAGCGAGCCGCGTGTACGCTTTCGCCCAGTGTAACAAAAAGTATTCGCACGGCTGGTTGCTCGTTTCGCGAGCCTAGACTGCGACTGGCAACCCTTCAGGGCGCCAGGCACTGATTAGTAGGTATTGATCAAACTCAATCTTGCTATTCGCTGATCCGTTTGTCTGGTGCATCAAGTCAACCCACGGTCCGTACGAGCAGACCGAGACGTGGAATTTGCAATCAGCTAAAGTTGAAAGGGTGCGCGCAAGCTTCCGCGGACGTGAGTTTGTCACATGAAATTCGATAACCATACTGTGTACCCTTTGCAGTAGGTTCGCGGAATCGACGATCACGTCAGCTTCGGCTCCCTCTATGTCGAGTTTCACAAAGTCAATTTCATTTTCGGAGGCGAGATAGTCTGCCAGGCGAACAGTTTCGACTTTGCAGTGCTTCCCGGTAGGCGTCATCGTCGCAAGTTTGTTGATTTCGTTCACTTCATCTACCAATCGATTCGCATCAGCGCCTTCCGAAAAGAAATTGTTTCGACCATTGCTGGTCCATAGTGCCGCTTCGACTACCTTCACGTCTCTGATGTTATTCGCGTCAAGGTTGCTGCGTAGCAGTTCGCAAGCTCTGGGATCAGGCTCAAAAGAGGTCAGGCGCGCGTGTGGGAACAAACGTTTGTAATGAATCGCGCTTATTCCTATGTTGCCGCCGCAATCCAGGATCACCGGATCTCTCTTGTCCGACAGAAAGTCGTTCCAGCGTTTCACCACAACCACATCGAAGGCTGAAAGCAACGAGGTAGCGTCCAGGTAGTTTAGGCGCCAGTTTCCAGCTGTGACTGTGCCTGGCGCATAGCGAGGTACAGATGCAAGCTTCTTTTGCAACTGCCGGTAAACCGCGACATCATGATTTCGCCATACAAGTCGCCTCTTGACTGCCGCAAGTGCTTTTCTCATTGCAGGGAGGAGGAGGACGACTGGAAACCGTCACCGGAAAAGGGTAATTGAATTGAGTGATCGAACCTGCATTGGTACGGCCCGGGGAAAGTTTCCGAATGTTTGAGGGAACCGGGCGATGGTTCGACCGAGAATGAGGCTGCGTGATGGATGGAATCAATCTCTTCTATCCCGCCGCGCCCGAGCCATAGTGCAAGTAAGTAGGTTCCCGGCTTAAGCAGTACATCTCGCAAGCGAAAGCTTACGCGCGCCTTCTGGCCGGCCTGCAGACTCAAGAAGGAACTCTTGAGAGCCGTATTCACGTCAAGCAATCGGACTTTGTTGATGTCATAGATGATTGCCGCGACGTTAGCATCTTCCATATCATCGCGACTTGTGATCTCAACGCTAATTTCCAGGTCACTTCCAGTTTCAACATAACTAAGCTGAGTGCCATCCCTGCCATATGCTTGCAGCTTTAGACCAGTGAAGCGGGCCTTAGCCGAGCCTACGTGTTCAGCCTCATCCAAACTACCCCGGTTCACTGCAGCCTCATAAATGCGACTTTGGTAATGCGACGTAACCTCGGCAGGTTGTCCGGTTAACACCAGGGAGCCTTGCTCGAGCAGAAGACAGCGCGTGCATAGGGAGTTGATGGCTGAAAGTTTATGGCTTACGAAGAGAATCGAACGCCCGCCCTCTGCTGCCTTTCCCATTTGTGACAAACATTTCTTCTGAAATGCTGCATCGCCAACTGCAAGTACTTCATCCACTATCAAGATTTCTGGTTCCAGGTGAGCGGCTACCGCAAACGCGAGGCGCACATACATGCCACTCGAGTAACGCTTCACGGGCGTGTCGATGAACTTCTCAACTTCAGCAAATGCGACTATTTCATCGAACTTTCTAACAACTTCTGCCTTCCGCATTCCCAGAATTGCGGCGTTCAAATAAATATTCTCACGACCGGTTAGCTCAGGATGGAAGCCGGTGCCGACTTCGAGGAGGGATCCCACCCTGCCATTGATCTCGGCATGACCGCGAGTGGGTTTGGTGATGCGCGAAAGGATTTTGAGGAGTGTGCTCTTCCCTGCCCCATTGCGGCCGATGATGCCGACCACTTCGCCGCGCCTAACGTCAAAAGAGAGATCGTCGAGTGCCCAGAAGGTGTCATTGTCGCTTGAAGAACCGTTGCTGCTCGAGGACGTTGAGGAGCCGTTACGAAGTGTGCTGCGAAGTCGGCGCAAGGGCGCAGCGGCAGCGTCACTGATGACATCGCGCAAGGCTTTGTAAGGCTCTCTTTGGCCGATGCGGTATTGCTTGCTCAGGCCTTCGCAGTGGATTGCTATATCAGACATAAGGGCAAAGAGCTAAGGGCAAAGAGCTAAGGGCAAAGGGACCGCGAAAAGTTTGTGATCTTTCGACTGAGCAGATCGCAATCGCTCAGAATTCCATCGACTTCGCCTGTGGTAAACAAACCGAGGGTCTCAAACACCATCAGCATGGAACTATCTTCAAACAGAGAACGTCGTGCGATATTCAAAAACTGGACGAATTCTTTGCTATGAACGCTTCCCGAACCCTCCGCAATGTTGTTGGTTAAGGAAAGCCCCGCGGATCTCAATTGTTCCGCGCAGCGATAAAGTCGCCGCCTATCTAATTAGTCTGCCAGCTTGTGAAGTTTTACAGCTAGAGTCCGAGCAAGTTGCCAAATCTCCAAGTCTTCAAAACGGAAGTGAGGTCTCATTTTGTTTGCTCCTTCAAAACACAAGCGAGGGTTTCTGTTTTCTCTTTGCCCTTTGCTCTTTCCCCTTTGCCCTTTGCCCTCTGCTCTCACACGACATCCGCGAATTGTTGTTCCATCCGTCGGAAGTAGTAGAGACCTCCCATAAGAAGCAAAATCACAACTGCCACGGACACCCAGAGCAATGCTCCCGGAGGATCGGTTTTTCCTAACAACGCCCAGCGAAAACCTTCCACCACCCCTGCCATGGGATTCAGACCGTAGAGCGGACGCCAGCGTTGAGGAATAATCGAACTCGGATACGCAACCGGGGTAGCAAAGAGCCAGACCTGGACAAGAAAGTTGATCGTGTAACGGACGTCGCGGTATTGCACATTGAGTGCCGACAGCCAGAGACCAACGGCCAACGCCGTAGCAATAGCCAGCAGAATCAGCCCCGGCAGTGCGACAATGGTCCAACCGGGAACTATGCGGTAATAAGCCATCATCCCGAGCAGGATAACGAAGGCAATAAAAAAGTCGACGAGGCCGCCGAGAACCGCCGCAATGGGGATCACCAGACGTGGAAAATAGACCTTGGTAATCAGCCGTTCACTTGCCACGATGCTGTTGCTCGATTCTGTCAGCGCATGAGCGAACAGCTGCCAGGGCAATAGTGCACAGAAAGTAAAAACGGGATACGGAAAGCCATCTGACGGCATGTGAGCCAGCCGACCAAAGAACAAACTAAAGACCACCATCATGAAGAAAGGTTGGATGACGGCCCACGCCGCACCCAGTACAGTCTGTTTGTAACGAACCTTGACGTCGCGCCAAACCAAAAAATAAAGCAGTTCGCGATAGTCCCAGAGTTCGCGGATACCTAAGGAGGTCCAACTGCTTGGGGGATCGATGTATAGCGTGGGCAACGAACCGACGTCTAATCGGGAGGTCGACATTAGGAGTCTGGAACTAAAAGCGAAGCACTAAGGAATGATTCTGACGGGCAACTGAGATACGGACGGCGCAACGCCTCCAATCAGACTGCGCAGAAAACTCTTCCCGCCTGATGTTGGCACGTCCACAATATCGTTGGGCAAAAGCGCGACATCGTCGGCGCGTTTCTTTTCGATAGCAGAAAGGTCGACGATGATCTCCCTCTTCGTCATACTGCCAATATCCTGACGCATGACCCTTACTTTCTCTTTCTTTGAATCCTGCTTGAGGCCACCAGCCATCGCGATCGCCCGTGTCAAAGTGATCGGCTCCTTAAGCGGAATCGTCATCGGTGTCAAGACATTGCCAACCACGTAGACTTGATCGGCCTCCGGCAACGTCACAATATCGCCGGCCAGGAGAAAAGGATTTGCTTTGGGATCACCTTGCAAGGTGTCGCTCAGTTTGTAAGTAGACAACCCGGCGGCTACATCCTCGGTTCCATCTATCGCATCACAGATTGATGAACCAGTTGAATGAATGATATTTATGCTTTGGCCCGCCTTGACCGATGGCCCTTTCGCATAGGTAAGCAGTTCAAGAAGTCGCACATTACGCTGCAGCTCAAAGCGGCTCTGGTCGTTCACAGCACCGATAATGGCCACTTGTTTGGAGTGATATTCCTTGATGAAAACGTCTACCTGAAGGTTCTTGTAATACCGCGCATAACGGAGTGCGATCTCACGCGCCAACTCTCCTTCCGTACGACAGGCAGCTTGAATCTCGGTCTCGATCAAAGGCATTCGGATCATGCCGTTGCCTTCAACCCGCACCGAATCGCGTGACAGGTTTGACCTGTTGTAAATACGAATGTCCAGCACGTCAGCAGGACCGATACGGTAACGATCGTCAACGGCGACACCGCGCGCGGCAAGAAACTGGTTGGCTTCCCCTCGACCAATTTCACATCAGCCGGCATTCTCTGGCCGGGGCAAGGCGTCACGGTCAAGATCATTAACGGCGCATGGGCGGTGCCGAACGATCCCGGCCGCTGGAAGAATTCAGGCCAGCAGACGCTGCACATCGATCTTTCTTTGGGGTCGGACAGCAACGACTGCCTCGCGACCGGTGCCGGCGCCTGTCAGAATCCGCAGGCCGCGTACACCCGAGCGCAATATTACTTCGACACGCAGGGAACATCGCCGATCCTTGCCCTGGCGTGCAGCCAGACTCACACCGGCCAGCTCAACATGGGCGGCACGCCGCTGGGCACCAACCTCATTCAGGTCAGCCCGGATGGAAATTGCGGCGCGACGTGGCAGAACAACGGGCCGTGCATCAACGTCTCGGATCTGGCCGAGCTCGACCTCAACCTGAATTTCTATGGATCGTCCGGCACGATCGCGTTCCAGGGCAACCGGTCGAACGTGGCGTCGACCGGGAATATCCTGCTGCACAACGCGGTCGTGCTCGACATCGAGGGCACGCCGACCTGGGCGCCGGCCGGCGGCAACGACAACTTCCTGTTCTGCGATGGGCCTTGCGAGTTCACGATCGCCAACGGGATCACGCAAACCACCGGTGCGGGCGGCAACTACGCCATTTATATGAGCGAGGGCGGCAAGGGCACGCAATCGGGCACGATCAACGCCTCGGCGGCCGGCGGCCTGACCGGGGTGTACTATCTGTTCGGACCTTCCATGCTGATCCTTGGTACGCCGAACGGGGTCGGTTGGTCTTCGATCGGCACATCGAAAGTTTATGGGCACGCGACGCTCGTGAACAATGGCATCACGCCGACCGGCGGCGTCTCGGTCGGAACCAGCGGCGTGAATTGCGCATCGCTCACGACATCCTGTTGAGGGGGCAAGTCATGGTCGCGTCCAATTTCCAGGCGAGTCTCAAGCTGGTGTTGCAGTCCGAGGGCGGCAACGACGATGACCCCGCGGATCACGGCGGTCGCACCAGCCGCGGCATCACCCAGC
>Ga0137403_10010085_pt1 | contig 10473 bp, 9 predicted proteins | sample CZOMad2_1_16fung_FD_122057 | JGI IMG/M metagenome (GOLD analysis project Ga0137403, IMG submission 122057) | Vadose zone soil fungal communities from Angelo Coast Range Reserve, California, USA - CZOMad2_1_16fungal (Hybrid Assembly) | ecosystem: Environmental > Terrestrial > Soil > Vadose zone... | reverse complement strand
GAGCGATAATAACCATCCGAGGTGAACGCTCTCGCGTTGTATTCGGCCACGCCGAAGTAACCGCGCAGCGTGTACGGGCCGCGGGCAACCAGCTCGCCGACTTCACCGGGCGCGACTTCGTGATCGTCGTCGTCAACGAGTCTAACTTCATCATCCGGACTCAGCGGTCTGCCGACGGTCTCCATGCGCACATCTTCAGGATCGTCGAAACGCACAAACATCAACATGCCCTCAGCCATGCCGAAATTTTCCTGCACGATAACGCTCGGGATCAATTCCTTAGTGCGACGACGCACCTCCGGCTGGAGCCGCTGGCCGCCGCTCTGAATCACTCGCAGCGACGACAAGTCGAACCTACCGATCGACGGATCGTTGATCAAACGTATCAGTAGCGCCGGCACCACGGCGATATGCGTGACTCGATGGCGTTCGATCAATGCGAAAATGTCTTCGCTCCGTGTGGAGTTTGACAAGACCATCTTGCCGCCGTGCAAAAGATAACCTTGCAAGCCCGGGCAGGCGAGCGGCAGATTATGCGCCAACGGCAGCACGTCGAGAAATATCTCTTCCGCGCCGACGCCGGTCACCGCCGAAGCGATTTTTGAATTGTAAATGTAATCGTTATGCGTGCGCGGGATCAGCTTGGGAATGCCGGTGGTTCCGCCGGATAATTGAAACACCGCGGGATCCTCCGGATCGATGCTGATTTTCTTAAGATCGGCCGGCGAACGTTTGCTCGGTCGCTCGACCAATTCACTCAAGGAAAGAAAACCTTCCGCCGCGTCGCCCAGTATGATTCCGAACTTCAGCGACTTACTCGCGTCGCGAATTCTCGTGACCATCTCGCGGTAGTCGAAATCCCTCGCTCGATCCGGCGTGGCGCATGCCACCGCTCCTGACAGCTCCGCGAATTGGTTCATTTCCCGGTGGCGATGCGTTGGCAACGCCATGATCGGGATGCAGCCGAGCTTTTGCAGTGCAAAATAGAGATAGGCAAATTCGACGACATTCGGCAGCTGCACGACCACCCGGTCGAGCGGCTTGAAGCCTTCATCGAGCAGATTCAGCGCGAGGCGAGCAGCGCGCTCATTGAGTTGAGCATAGGTGATCGACTTTTCACCACAGATGATCGACACTCGATCGGCGTACCGCTCGAAAACTTCTTCGAAAGTATCGCGCAGCGAACGATCTTCCCAATAACCCTTGGCGCGGTATCGCGCAGCAAACTCCTCAGGAAATCGAACGACGCCGTCTAACATTCTATGTTCTCGCTGCGTTCGAGGATCGATGATGGAGGATGGAAGATGACGATCCTCGATTCTCGACCCTCAATCCTCGGCCCGGTTCTTAGAATCACGTCGTGCTCGAAAATCCCCCATCGACGATGATGATCTCGCCGGTCACGAAGCGGTTATGCAAAATTAGACTCAGCATGCTGTCGGCAACGTCGTTCTCCGTGCAGCAGCGTTTGAGCGGCGCGTATTTTGCGCGCCGCGCCATCAAGCCTTCGTAGTTTTCCGCCAACGTCCGTTTCATCCACTCGCCCTCAATCCATCCGGGAGCGACGGCATTGACGCGAATCTGTGGGCCGAGCGCGTTGGCAAGGGTCTTGGTCAAATTAGCCACCGCCGCTTTGCTCGCGGCGTAGGGCAACGGCTGCGCGCTCGGGCGTAGACCCGCGATGCTGCATGTGTTGACGATGCATCCGTTGGGCGATTTCTTGAGCAGTGGCGCGGCGGCGCGAGTAACGAGGAACACACCCAGCACATTGACGGCGAAGACTCGATTCCAAGCGTCGGCGGTCATTTCTTCGAGGTTCTTCGGCTCGACGTTCACCGTGGTGCCGGCGTTGTTGATCAACACGTCGAGCCGGCCGAATTCTTTTTCCGTCGCCGCCAGCATCGCGCGCACGCCCGCGTCGTCGCTCACGTCGCAGCGATAAAGCAGCGTCTTTGCGCCCGCCGCCTCGGCGCCCTGAGCCGTGATTTTTGCTGCGTCCTCGCTTCGGCTGTAATTGATCACCACGTCGTAACCGTTCTTGACGAGCGCGATGGCGGCGCTGCGGCCGATGCCCGTGGCCGCGCCGGTGACGAGCGCCACTGGTTTGTTACTAGTCATCGTTTACCTTCACCTCTGGCTTTTGTCAGTTGAAACAGTCTTCGCAGGCTGCAAAAGGTCTCAGGCGCGATCAAGCCAATTGGAGTGTTGGAGTACAGGAGTACTGGAGTGTTGGGTTTCGACCCACTACTCCAGCACTCCATAACTCCAGTACTCCAATCATCCAAAACCTCACGGCAGATTCAGCAGCTTCGTCGCATTGCCGCGTTCGATCTTCGCGCGGTCGTTCGCTGACAGTCCGACTTTATCCAGCTGCGGAATCGTATAGCCGAGGCCGATCTCAGGCGGTGAAATCGGATAGTCGCCGCCAAGCACGATGCGATCGGCGGTCATGCAATCCAGCGCGCAGCGGATCGCCGAAGCATCGGCGGTATGCGTGTCGACATAGAAGGCCTGGCAGTATTCAACCACACGCCGTTGCAGGTACTCGGGTAGAGGACGTTTTTCCTGCTCGTAGACGCGCCGTTCGAAGAAAAACTGCTGGTCGAAGCGGCCCATGGTGAACGGCAAGAAGCCGCCGAGTTGGCAGAAGACGAACTTCACTCCCCACCAACGGTCAAACACGCCGGCGGTGATCATTTTGATCAGGCACAACATGTCGTCGAGCAGAAATCCAATGCCGCTATTGAGATAACGATTATTCAGTCCGAGCGCCTGTTGCCAGGCCGGCGGCACCTGGCCCGGATGCACCCAAAGCGGCATATTCCACGACTTGGCCCGCTCAAAGATCGGTTCGTAAACCGGATCATCGAGCGCGCGCCCGTCGATGTTCGTCGAGAGAGAAATGCCGAAGAGTCCCAGTTTCTCGACAGCGCGGTCCAGTTCCCGCAGTGCCGCATCGCCGCCATACGGATCCACCGCCGCCGCCGGTATGAAACGGCCAGGCGCGATGCGAGAGGCTTCGGCGATGTAATCGTTGACCATCTTAACAACTTCTTCCATCGGCAGCTTGCGCGCCCTCGCCGCAGGCAAAAGCAGATTGCCATAGTTGATGACTTCCTTCTCGACGCCGAAGCGATCCATCAAGGTGAGATGCTTCTCCAACGAGCTAAACCCATCGTCGGCATAGAGAGTCCGCCCAAGGTAACTTCCCGCGGCAAATTCGCGGAGCGCTGCCAATATCGTCGGTGGAAGACAATGGGCATGGCAATCAATCAAACTCATAATTGCTCCCTCCAGAAATTTGGCTCACCATCGGTGTGAAATTTATGTGACTGAACCGCTCGATGCGAGGATAGCTATCACCCGCTCGTCTAATCTGTCAACAAATCCCGCGGGCGATCTCTGAAACGAACAACCCCGCAGCAATCCGCGGGATATCAAGACGATCTCGAATGGCTTGCACCCAAGTTGTCATCCCCCGCATGTTTTAATTGGGGGGCGCAGTCCGATATTCGCCTGGATTCCCGCTAAAAGCACGCGGGAATGACGGACTATAGCACAATCACCAACCATCTCTGAGCAGCAAGCTGCGGGAATTGACTCCAAACAGATTAATGCAGCCAGGACAAAATCAGCACCAGCAACACGCCGGCGATCATGCCGGTCACTGCGCTTTTGGTTCTATGCGCGATAAATATGGCAAGCGCGAGCGCCAACCCGCGCCGTGGCGCGGCGTCAGCCTCGAAACGCGCGCCGACCATGAAGAGCGTGATCGAAATAATGCTGCAAATAAGAGCATAGGACACATACCGCAACCAGCGGTCCAACGCCTCGGGAAACTTACCGCCGACGAACAAGATCTGCGGCAATGCGCGGACGGCAAAGGCCATCAGTCCCATGATCAGAATGATTTGGATGCGCGAGAATTCCATTCTTCCACTCCCCAACCAAGGGTTGCGACGAAGATCGCCGTCGCCAGCCAACCCCATCCGGGACTGATCCACGCGCCGGCAACCGCCGCCGTTAAGCTACCTAGACAAATGAGCGGCATCGCCCAACCCTTCACTTCGACGACCAACAATCCGGCAAAATAACCGGGTAAAATGAACCTGAGCACCTCTTCGAAGCCCGGCGGAAAACCGAGCGCAACTCCGAAACCCGCCGCCGTTCCCGTAACCCAGACTAGAAAGCTAGTCACACCGACGCCGAGAAAAAAAGCGAGGTTGCCGTAGCCGTCGTCTGGCGCTGAAGCCATCTCCTTTTCTTTCTGAAATTGCAGATACGGTACAATAAAGCTGCTAGCGCTGATCACGTGCGACGACAGCAACAGAGGAACACGCTTCACGCCGCGAAAGAATGGCGCTAAAGCCGTGCTCATCGGCAGGAAGCGCAAATTCATGAGAAACCCTGCGATCAGAACTTGCAGCGTGGATTTGCTCTCGGCAAGCGGTCCGAGCACGGCGAACTGCCCCGGTCCCGAGTAAACCCAAGCGGACATGAGCACGACTTCGTCGAGTGAAAGACCGTGATTTTGCGCGGCGATTCCCCAAGCGATCGACGATGGAATGAACGCGATCCAGATTGGTATCGCCGCTTTCATCCCTTGGCGAAAGCGCACAGCGAAGAACATCACCATCGCTTAGCGGAGGGAAAAAGAAAGATCAACGGAAGCCTAGCCCCGCGCGCAGTCTTGTGTAGGGGCACGCCCCTGTGCGTGCCCGCGGGAAGGGCAACCACGAGAAGTTGAGGCTAGCAGCCTGACGGCGGTTTTCTATTTGTCCTTTGAATGAAAAATTTTTGGTGCGCAAGCGCACCCTACGCCACTCGGCAAAAATCAATGGACGGATCTGTCCGTGTTCGGATGTAGGGGCACAGCATGCCGTGCCCCTACCAAGTTGCATCAGAAAACGGACGGGCTGAAGCGCAGCTTGAACATGTTTATTGCTTCAACATCTTCACCAGCTCTTCGTTGAGCTTCGCGCCGCCACCCTTGAGATAAAAATTGAAAAGATCTTTCGGATCTTGCAGCTTGATCTTGTTGTCGCGTAGATATTTTGCCATCCGCGAGCTTTCAACCAAATGGGACGAGCGCAGCTCATGTTTTTCAATGATCGCTTGGCCCTCCTTCGAAATCATAAAGGCGACGAACAGCTTGGCTAAGTTCGGATGTCCTGAATTCTTCGGCACGCCCAAGTGAAAGTAGGAAGTATCGGCTGGCGTTGAGCCCAGTACGGCAACGAGCGGCGCCCCTTTCGGCTGCCACTTCCACATAGTCGCCAGAGCGTCGCCGATGTTCGCCATGATCGGAAATTCGCCGCTGATCACCCGCTCCTCTTCGCCGTAACGGAGCCAGCCACCGTTGAGCGCGACGAGCTTGCGGGTGAAGTCTTTAAGCTTTTCTTCGCCCCAGATGAGTGACAGCTCGACGAGCCAGTTGGGATAAGGCGGCACAGCGATCTTGCCCGCCCAAGTCTGGCTCAGCCGCGGATCGATCAAATCTTCGTAAGACTTTGGCGCTTTTTCCGTCGGGATCAAATTCGCGTTGTAGACGATGCCTCGCGGCGAAGAGTAAACCAGCACGCCTCTCCGTGAAACGATCTCTTCCATCGGTCGGCCGATCCACGGGAATATCTCGGACCAGCTCACTTCTTGCAACGCGTCTTCTCGCAACAGATTCGCGTACTGGCCCAGCGAGCCGAGATAAATATCTGTCGATGCTTTGCCGCCGGCTTTGTGCTCGGCGATCACCCGCGCCGCCATTGCGTTCATTTCGGGACCAGCGCTGAAACGTATTTTCGCAGTGAACCCGAATCGCTGGTTGAAAGCGGCTTCGCTCTCCGCCAGACCCTTTTTCCCGCCAAAGGTCGTCGGCCCGGCAACAAAGAAGAGTTCTTTCTCACTCTTTGCGGCAGAGATCAGTTGCTCCATCGTCTCCGCCTGAATAAAGCGTGGCGACGCGATTAGAATAACCGGCAACCAAAGAATCCACGCCACGCTTCGCGGTCTATTCATTGGAAGCTACGTCACACACCACTGGTCGCGACCAAGCGCTCGGGGCGCGACCATTTTTTGAGAGGCTTGCCCGTGGCCAGCGCGTTCAACTCGCGCTGCCAAATCTGCCGCAAAAGAATGATGGCGACATCCGAGCGGCCCAGACGCTCCGCTTCTCGATTTGGAATGGCGCCTTGCCCTTGTTGGGCGACGTGATCTTGTATATTGACGATATCCGGCCGCTCCTCTATATCATGCACGCTGATTTTTCCGGCCAGCGCTGCCGCTGCCATTTCGTTGGCAGACGGAAGCTTCGAGATAACCTCCTGCTGTTGCCGCTGGCGCTCGCGAAAGCGCAGCGCCGCTTCGCCGCCGACGTGCACGAGCGCAATATTAAAGCTCCGGTGGCTCACGTCGTCCACCGGCACGCGCCAAGCGAACGCTTCGCGCCAGCCTTCTTTTGCGCTCTCCGGCGAACCTTTGATGTAAAGAATGTTAGGCACGATGTAATGATTCACTCGTGCGACTCCGTTGGAGCGAGTGCCGTACATGGCAACACCGTAGGTCGTTTCCTCGGCGGTGATCTTTGGTATGTCCCAGTTGAGGCCAAACTTGGTGAAATTGGATTTTGCATGGGTAAACGGCACATGCGCCTGATCGATGCCGTTCTCCAGCGTGTTGAAATAGTTGCAATAGCGGACGTAGCTGCCGACGTCGATGACGCCCTCTTCTTCCAACTCGGAATAACGTGGAAGCGGCGGCGCCGTTTCATCGCCCAGATAGGCAAAGATCAGTCCCAGGTATTCGTAAGTTGGATAACTACGAATTTTAATTTTCTGGGCAAAGCTTTCGTCCTCGGCCGGCTGCTCGACGCATTGGCCGCTGCCGTCGTATTTCCAGCCATGGTAGAAACAACGAATGCAATCCTGCTCAACCCAGCCGAGCGAAAGCTGCGTGCCGCGATGCGCGCAGCGGAAATCGACGACGTAGGCCGAGCCGCTTTCGCCGCGATAGAGCGTGAAATCTTCGCTCATGATGCGGATCGGGACAGCGTAACCGGGTTTCAATTCTTCGGAAGCATAGACCGGCTGCCAGAACATTCTCAGGTATCGGCCCGCCAGGGTATCGGGCCCAGTGTGAACGAAATCCATGTCATGGATATGTTCGCCTGGCTTTTCAGATGACATCATGGTCTCGGACCCTTTGGTTGTTTGGAACATTGGATCTTTTTGTCATTTGATATTGTTTCGAGCTTCGGATTTCGTGCTTCGAATTTAGTCTTCTATCCTTGGCGGCCTTTGCGCCTTTGCGCGAGACAATCCGATTGGGTTCCGGCTTTGCCGCACTAGGCTCTCTTTGTGGTTAATTTTCTTTACGCCGATGACGCCACATGCTGCAGTTTGCGAGCGTAGATCCAAAAGCCCGTTACCAGGGGTGACATCACCGCAATCATGACGATCGCGATAGCCGCTGCATCGCCGAGGCCGCCGCCGTGCCACTGCCCCCAAATGTAAGTCGATAAAACCTGACTTTTCGGCGAGGCTAAAAACACCGCCATCGTCAGCTCGCGATACGCTGACAGCGATGTCCAGATCCAGGTGTAGACCAAACCGGGCTTGATCAGCGGCACGATTACTTTGGCGAGAATGCGGAAGGTCGAGACGCCACCAACCTGCGCGGCTTCCTCTAACTCCCGATGCACCTGAATCATGCTGTTATTTAGCACTCGGGTGCCGAAGCTGATCCAACACACCACATAAACTACCATCAGCACGAAGATCGTGCCGTAGAGCGGGACCACATTGGAAATCAGCAACGCCAGGTAGGCGATCGCGAGAGCAAACAGCAAATGCGGTACCGGATGAGGCAGGAAGGCGATCGCGTCGAGCACAACACGCCAGCGCATGCGCGACCGGGTGACGATCCACGAAATCGCCGAGCAAATGATCACGATGGCGGTTGGTACGACCACCATGAGCAGTACAGTGTTGAGGGCGGCACCCAAGAGCGCGTCGTCGACAGCAATCTGCGTGTAACGTTCGAAGGAAATGACAGACAGCGCTTGCCACGATGGCGCTTGAACGTAGGGTAGCAACGACACCCAAAAGATCGCGATCATGGGCAACACAAAAGCGAGCAAGAAATACGCGCCGAGAAGCCCCCAAGCGACCAGCCACCAGTGCCCGAGCTCGACGGGGCGCGACTGGTAAGCTTTCCCGGAGATAATTTGGTAGCGGTGGCTCTGTTTCAGCGCGCGAAAATAAGGAATCATCAAAATCAGCGACAATCCAACCATGATGCTGCCATAGGCCCCGCTTAGCCCATAGCGGGGTAATCCCTCGTTGGGATTGATCATGAAGTAAATGGCCGTGCTGAACGTAAAAATATTATTGGCCATGCCGATCACGCCGGGCACATCGAAGGCAGCGATGGCCACGGTAAGCATCCAGATAACCGCGGAGAAAAGCGCCGGCCAGATCAGCGGCAATTCGATCCGTACCAGGGTGCGCCACTTGCTCACACCGTGGACGCTGGCAGCTTCGACCAGCGCGGGGTTCATGCTGCGCAAGGCCGCTGAAATCATCACGTAGGCGAGCGGTGTCAACGTCATCCCCTGAACGAAACCGATCCCCGGCACCGTGGCGATGTTGAGCGGAGCTTTTGTCAGACCGAAAAGCTGCATCAAAAAAATATTGATGACGCCGATGCGTGGGTGGAGCAGAAATACCCAACCCATGGCCTTGAGAAAAGTCGGGAACAGAATGCCGATGCTGAGCACGCTCATGGCCACGGCCTTGTAGGGCATGTTGGTGCGCTCGATGAGCCAAGCGAAAATAAAACCCAAGGGAACCGACACGGCGATCGTGATTGCCGCGAAAATCAGCGTGGTTGTCATGACCCGATAGGTGTACGGATCGGCGAGCAAGGCGACATAATTTTTCAAAGTATAGGCCGATACCTGACCCGGCACGCCCGTGTGCAGGCTCATCCAGATAATCATCGCCAGCAAAACAAGAATCGACAACGCCGCGAACCCGGCGATTCCCACGAGCGAGAGCTTTGACCAATTGAACAGCGATCGCGGCTGTTCAGCAGTAAGCACTTGGGTTGACATAAATTCGCTATCTTCAGTGTGTAGGGCGGGTTTGAAACCCGCCCCTACTTTAACAGGATCTTGGTCAACTCTTCGTCGAGACTGGTGTCCTCTTTTTGAAAGACTTCATTGAGCTCTTTGGGATCTTGGAGTTTGAGCTTATTGTTCTTCACATACTTCGCCATGAGTGTGCCGTCGACCAAATAGGAGCTACGCATATCATGCTTTTCCATCACGGCTTGCGCTTCTCGGGTCGTCATCAACGCGACGAAGAGTTTAGCCATGTTCGGATGCGCGGAATTTCTTGGCACGGACAGTTGATAATATGAACTTGTCGCCGGCGTCGAGCCAGGCAGCCCGACCAGAGGCGCGCCCTTTGCCTGCCATTTCCACATTGCCTCCAAGGGTCCCCCCGTGCTCGCCATGATCGGGAACTCGCCGCTGACGATCCGTTCTTCTTCGCCCTGGCGCAACCGCCCTCCCACCAACGGCGCCAGTTTGCGCGCATATGCCAAAACTTTTTCTCTCCCCCAGATTGACGATACTCTCACTAACCAATGGATGTACGAAGGAATCGCCATCTTTCCCGCCCAGGTCGGCGAGAGCGCGGGATCGATAAGATCTTCGTAGCTCTTGGGCGCTTTGTCCTTAGGAATCGAGTTCGAATTATAAATGATCCCGTGGAAGGACGCGTAAACCAGCAATGATTCTTGCGGAAAAATCTCCATCTCCTTGGTCACCCAGGGAAATATTCCCGACCAGTTCACTTTTTCCAGCGCCTTCTCTTGATGCATGGTCACGTAGGTGCCGTCCGAACCAAGGTAGAGATCGGTTGACGATTTAGCACCCGCCTTTTGCTCAGTGATAATGCGTGCGGCCACTTGCGGAAAGCTCGGGCCGCCGGTGAGATTCACTTTGGCTTTGAAGCCGTATCTCTTGGCAAAAAGATTTTCCAGCTCAGCGAAGCCTTTCTTGCCGCCGAAGGTCGACGCGCTGGCGACAAGCGTCACTTCTCCTTCCTTCTTTGCTTCAGTGACGATCTGCTCGAGCTTCTGCGCGTGCAATGGCGCCGGCGCCGCGAGCAATAGCGCCTGCAGGCAGAGCACGAGAATGACATTAGACATTAATAGCTCTCCTTGGTTCACCAAAGTCGAGGATGGAAGATGGAGGATCGAAGATCGCGTTCCTCGATCCTCGATCCTCCATCCTCAATTTTCGACCCGCCATCCTCGTTTCAACTCAGCGCCTCGACCGCGTCCCGACTGGAATCGAAGAGGATCGGGGCATTCTCTTTTGGATCTCGAATCACGCCAATCGGATCCTTGCCTTGGCTCACTGCGTCGATGGCGTCGCGAATCATTTGTCTCAGCATCAAGATTCCCTGATCG
>Ga0137403_10010084_pt1 | contig 10473 bp, 7 predicted proteins | sample CZOMad2_1_16fung_FD_122057 | JGI IMG/M metagenome (GOLD analysis project Ga0137403, IMG submission 122057) | Vadose zone soil fungal communities from Angelo Coast Range Reserve, California, USA - CZOMad2_1_16fungal (Hybrid Assembly) | ecosystem: Environmental > Terrestrial > Soil > Vadose zone... | reverse complement strand
AAATGTTGCGTATTCACCCTGAGGACACGCCGGGCACGTACTCAATCCCGCCTGGTAATCCCTTCGCAGGAATGCCGCCGCCGGTTAAACAAGAGATTTACGCGTATGGCCTGCGCCAGCCGTGGCGGTTCAGTTGGGATCGCAGAACCCGCGCGATGTTTATTGCCGATGTGGGAGGGGGGCTTCGCGAAGAGATTGACGTGAAAAAAACGTCCGATCCCGCTGGCGCAAATTACGGATGGCGCGTCCGCGAAGGCTTGGTTCAGAGCCCCTGCCCTCAGGACGCTCCAGGACCCTTTGTTGATCCGGTTTTCGATTATGATCACTCGGTCGGTCAATCCGTGGTCGGCGGTTACGTCTATCGCGGAAGTCTGGTTCGCCAATTTAAGGGCCTCTATGTTTTCGCGGATTATCTCGGTCCGGAGTCCGGAGACTTTACGGGTAGAATCTGGACGCTCAAATACAACGGGCAGGTCGCGTCGGACTTCCGAGACGTCACTTCGAGATTGTTTCCGACTCGTATCGGCAATTTCCCGTTGAACAATCCCGTTGCCTTTTGGGAGGACAACAGTGGCGAACTTTACATCGCTGATATCGGCAACGGAAATATTTACATGATTAAGAATTAGCGCGCGGGGAAATCGACGCATTTTTTCCCGTCGCCGGCCGTTACCAAGCACTGCGTCTGGCGCTCAGGACGGTCTTGCCGAACTTTACGAGGGATCGACAGCTGATGGCTGGTGATTGATTCGACGACAAAAACAAAACGATAAAGATCTTAACAGGCCGATTATCGCGGGCGCGGGACCAAGACTGAAGTCTTCGGCAGCGACGGCGCACACTTCCCTTATCGCTGTCATGCCGGCAGTCAGCGATGAATCGTGACGCGAGACCGCAGTACTGCCGTCATTCATCATCCGGGACTGCACCTGACTCCACTGACGCTCAGAATCGGTGGCCGCCGGCGGCTGAGTTTTTCGGAGAAGCAACGTTTGTTTCCGAGCCTGATTTGCCGATGTCACGGCCCGATTGAGAAACGTTCTCGTGGCGGCCGACCAGGCATTACACTGCCCCGAGCACCGCATCGAGTAAAGTACATACCGAAGGCGGTCGGTGCGGGCTTTCAACGCGCGCCAGCGTAATCGTCGGCTTCAAAAGTCCGGGCGTGCTACTCTGCACGTCAGTCCGTTATGGGCTGCTAAAAAGAAAGAGCGCGATTAGGGCGGCAAGGCCAATCCTATAAAGAGTGGGGTTGCGACCGTCCTCTCGTTTCCTAGCAATCCGGACGGACGGCAATGGCAGAACCGTCACAACTTTAGGCTTGACGTTTGGCCACGAAATTAAGACTCTCCGGTTGGCGCTAAGTCCGTTAGGCGTCTGCAGCAAAGCACCTCACGCTCTTCGCGCAGGGAAACCGCGAACGAAAGGGTTCGCTCGCACAATTTGCGGGGACAGGCGAGGCAGTAGAACGCTCTGTTTGTTGAGCACACCAAGAACTACCGAACAGAAGGAGTCGTCAGGCCATGAATACTCTACTCGTGCGTGACCACCTGAACCGACCTGATCTGGTCAAGCGCGTGAAGCGGCAAATCCGGGGCATGATCAAAGGCCGGCGATACGCGCCGTGCAAAGAATTACCCGGTGCCAAAATCATGACGGATCGTATGCTGCGTTCTCATGCTTGGTGTAAACCTCTCAACGAACCTAACTGGCGTGGCGCGGGCGATCATGCGCATATGCGTCCGCACGATCCGGTGTTGGGCCTCTACCGCAATGCCAAGGCCTGGGCACTGCCCTGGTGGATTATGAAAAACCATCACGTCGCCAATTTGCTGTTGGACCGCCGGCCCATCCTGGTGACCCTATGCGAGATATGCAGCAGCGCCTCGGCGTTTGATTCCAATCCGAACTCGCAGCGTTTCAACTTCCGACTGACCGGCATGTACAACGGCACCAACATGATTACGGACCTGGAAACTGGCAGTTTCTGGAATCCATTCAAGGGCGAGGTCCTCATCGGTCCAAAGAAGGGCATGGTCTTGGAACGTATCGCCTTGGTGCAATGCGAATGGCGGGAGTGGCTGGGCATGCATCCCGGCTCGTTGGTGCTGTGGAATGAGCAAGAACAACGCGAAGGCCATAGCTCGCAACAGTCGCCCGGCTCGCGTGGCGTAGGGCTGGATATGCGTGAGACTCTGGTGCGTCCCATCGACCAGCGTCTGGAGCACAATACTCTGGTGTTGGGTGTCGAAGGCGACGGCACTGGCTTCGCCTTTCCGTTGCAAGAGCTGGACAAGATCGGTCCTGTGATGCAAACAACCGTGGACGGAGACGAGATTGTCATTTTCCATTTGCCCGGCAGCTTGCACGCCTTGGCCTACTCACCTGTATTGGATGGCGAAAAGCTGGAATTCATACAAAACAAGCAGGCCCTGATTGCCGACAAGCAGACTGGCAGCCATTGGAATTATGCGGGTGAGTGTTATGCTGGCCAACGCCGAGGCAACAAGCTGTGCTATGTCAATTCCGGGGTGGAGGAGTGGTATATCTGGGCCGCTTATCATCCGTCCACAGGCATCTTTTCGGGCAGCTGAACCTCACCATCGAGTAGTGAGGATTTTATCATGACTCGAGAATTGCTCCGCCAGTCACGACCGTCACCGAGGACACGATTGCGACAGCAAGATACGCAAGCGTTCTCTTTCGAACGCCGGACTAGCTGGCAGTCGATACTAACAACTGCTGGTGATCTCACGCTGACGGTCGTGCCGTAAGCTTCAACCTAGCAGTAACAGAACATGAACGTCAGAATAACCGCCTCAGTCGCAGGCTGAGTCTTGCTCCTCGCTACTGAAATCACTCGCGCGGGTAGCGCGTTTTTGGTAAGTTCATCGGCTAACTCGGGAGCCAACCCTCTTCCAAGCGTTTCAAGGACCGGGATCAAGCCGATGGAGAAGACGAGCAAAGCCATTTTGTCGCTGAAACCCGTGACGTTCCGCTACAAGCACGAGCTTGACCCTGAGGGCATCCCGCAGTTCGCCCTCGTGGCCGAGCAGGTGGAAAAGGTGAATCCCGATCTGGTGGCTCGGGACGATCAAGGGGAAGCCTTACACCGTTTGCTACGAGGCAGTGAACGCAATGTTGCTAAACGAGTTCCTCAAATCGCGATCATAGCGGCAAGGCCAATCCTATAAGGAGTGGGGTTGCCAAAAATCCGGTTCGGGCAGATCACTCAATGTAGCCGAGAGCTTTGAGCCGTTCCTCGACTATGGCAGCTTCTTCAGCGGAGTATTGCGCCTCTTGCCTGCCTTCGGAGTCTGCAGCGCCGCCGGCCCGGACGGGGTTTTGCTCGATAAAGGCCGGCTCGAAGAGATCCTGCAACACGCGACCATCCATGTCTTCTGGCACGGGCTGGCCCATAAGGTGTAGAATCGTCGGCGCCATATCAATTAGTCTTGCACCGTGGATCTGGACGCGCTTCCTGAAGGGCTTGCCCTGGGCGATCAAGATTCCATCGCGCCGGTGCGTGCCGCCCCACTCCGCGCCCGTGGCCGGCTTTCGCTCACAGATCTCGACAGGAGGCTCGGCGGTGTGTTCGGGAAAGCTGGGGCTGGTTGAGAATTCGCTTTCCTCCCACCAATCGAGGATCAGGTCCGCGGCTTCGTTTGCAAAGGGTCCGTTGAAGATCTCGTCGCGCCGGAAAACTCGTTTGATGACCGGTTCATTCGTGCGTGGGTCTTTGAGCTCTTTCAGCTTGTCGCTGATAAACTTCAGCAGCGGCTCATATTCGCTTTGCTCGACAATGCCGGAGGGCTTCACGCCTTTGAGATTTATCCAGATGCTGGGCGGCGAGGCGAGTACTTCACTGCAGTAGGCCTTTGTCCGTGTCCAATCGATTGCAGAAAATGAGGTGAACGCGCCTTCGAAGCGTTTGCGTAACGCTGGGAGCTTGTAAGCAAGAAAGGTCTTTTGCCGTGAGCTGAGGGCGTTGCGCAGCAGCGTGTAGGAGCTGCGGACGACCTTTTGCGCCAGCTTCTTGAGCGCGGAACGGTTGTCTTTGTGGTAATGAAGCAAACCAAGCTGGGCCAGATAGCGATTGAGGTAAATAACGCGGTCGGACGTAGGGCCGCCGCCGTGATCTGAGACGACGAAAACCGAGGTGTTGCCGGACGTTTTTTTCAAAAGCTGGCCGACCGCGTCATCGAGCCGCTGATAGACGTGCAGAACGGCGTCGCCAAAGCGCTCTGCCGCAGCCGGATCGTAGAGATGATGTTCGCGATCCATGTATTGCCAGAAATAATGCTGCACGGTGTCGATGGACATGAAGGTGAACATCATCACATCGGCTAGACGTTTCTCCATCAGGTAAAGGCTTGCACGGAGCCATTGGTCATCGAGTTGCTCCATTTCAGAGAGGACCTGTTCCCGTCTCGCATCAGTTGACATGAAGCCGAGGTAGCGGAGATCGAGCTCGAATCGGCCGAGCAGTCCCACAAGCTCCGAGCGTAGCTCGGGCGGATGAATAAACGGACTTTTCTCCGAAGGAGTATCCATGCCCGAGATCTGGAAGCCATTCAGGTGCTCAGGCGGATAGGTGAACGGGATGTTCATCGTGCCGACGGTAAAGCCCGCGTCGTTCAGCATGCGCCAAATGGTCTTGGTTCGGCGCGAACCAGCGTTTAAGTAACGCAACTCGTAACTTCCCGGCTGAGCCTCGAGAAAGTGAAAAATCCCGTGTTTGCCAGGGTTTTTGCCCGTCATGAACGAAGTCCAAGCCGGGGGAGTAATAGGTGGGAGAATCGACGCAAGCCTGCCCCATGCTCCCTCTTTCATCAGAGCAGCGAGATTTGGCAATTTTCCCTCGGCGATCCAGGGAATGATCAGATCGAAGGTCGCCGCATCCAAACCAACGATCAAAACTTTTGGCTTCTTCATCCCACTCTACCGCCGTAGAGGCGGGCAATAGTAGACAGCCTTCGCGCCAAGTCAACTTTGCCCCGCGCTCAGATGGGACGTTTGCTCGCTTACATCCGGCTTGTCCGGCTCGCTGCGAGGGATATTCTCAGGCGATTTTGTAGCCAGGCCGGCATAAACTGCTTCAAGCTTTGCTGCGATGCTTGGCCAGTCAAAACGCCCAGCTACGAAGCTCTTCACGTTTGCACGAAGCCTTTGCGCGAGAGCTGGGTCGTCGAGCAGACTCAGAATTCCCTGTGCGAAGTTTTCAGCGGTCGCAGGTTCGACCAGTAGAGCCGTCTCCCCATGCTGAAGGATCGTCGCCGATTGCTTAAAGCTCACGATGGCGTTTCCCGCCGCCATGTAGTTCAGGAGCTTTGTCGGGATGCCGGCCGACTCTGGCCGCGGGACGACGGCGACATCGGCTGCTGCGAGAAAGTCCGGGAGTTCGTCGAGAGTGCACGACGCCATCCTAAACCGTGAGGCAAACCCAAGGTCGGCAGCCATTCTCTCGTATTTGGCGCTATGAGCGGGATTGATCGTGCTACCAACTAGGAGCAAGCTCGCTGCGGGCTTACGCTCGTGAACAATTTTGAAAGCCGCCATTAGGTAATCAAGGCCTTGGAAGTCATCGAACGTTCCCGTGTAAATAATTAAAGGCCCGTGGCCGGCGGCGAAGCGATCCCGAACGCGTGAGCCATCGGCTCCGGCGAACATTTCGGGCCGCACACCGGAGTGGATAGTAATCACCCGCGCCGGATCGACGCCTTTATCGAGAATAAACGAGCGCAACTCCTCGGTGTCGGCGATGATCATATCGGCCATTCTGGGAACAACGTAGTCGAGGACTTTAGCCAGCCCGATGGCCAGCGCGCGCGGGCGGATAAAGTTAAACGAAGGCAACTCCGCGATCATCGTGTTGATTGCATTGTAGATCACCGGCACTCCCGTGAGCTTACCAACGAAGCCGCCAATGAGCCCGCCCTCGTAGTTATGAGCGTGAATTACCTCTACCTTATGCCTGCGCACAACTTGAAAGAGCTTGAACACCAGGAGCGCGTCGAAGGCGAGCCGCTGATAACTCGGGCCAACACTAACTTCGCGATTTGAACCTACTTGAGCCACCCGGTCGATCTCAACACCGGTTATTGGAATTTCATGACGCAGCGGGTAGGTAACAACACGAATCGAATGTCCGCGCCGGGCAAGTTCCTCCGACATCTCCTTGATTGCCGCCGGAGTGCCATGGTTTGCCGGAAAAGCGCAGGCGGCAACCATAGCGATGGAAAAATTCATGATCTGAAGATCTGTTAAAACGACCGCACTGCCTTGTCGAGAGAATCTACGACGTACTCGATCTGGTCGTCCGTCAGATCGAAGTAAAGCGGTAAACAGAAGTGGTTTGAGACTGCGTAATCGGTCTCGGCGAAGCTTTCTTCCGGCTGTGGAACGATCAGGTCGGGATGTTTGGTAAACAAAGGCTGCGTATGGCAACTGCGATTGTAAAGCTCGCCTGGCAAAGAGACACCGTAATCCCGTTTAAGCTTCTGTTTCAGCTTCTCCCTTTCGATTGGAGGCTCGAAGTACAGGATATACTTGTAGTAGGCGGACTGAATGTTTGGAGGCACTTCGAGCAACTTGATCCCCGGAATTTTCCGAGCCCTCAGCTGTTCGTCATAGCTACGGGCGATATGCCGTCGCTTTTGAAGGATTTTTTCTACGTGCCGCATCTGCTCGAGGCCAAGCACGGCGTTGAACTCACCTGGCCGCCAGTTATTGCCAATTTCGTGGTGAAGATTCGGCTCGGGGCCAAAGCGGCCATGATCGCGAAGCGCTTTGGCGGTTTCATAGAGCTTCTCGTCGTCGGTCGTAACCATCCCGCCTTCGCCGGTGGTTAGGACTTTGGTGGAGAAAAATGAGAACGAAGCGGCTCGCCCAAGCGAACCAGCCTTTCTACCGTCGATGGTTGCTCCATGCGCATGCGCCGCGTCCTCAATCAAAGAAGCGCCGTGCTCTCGACAGATGTCCCGGATCTCTTCGAGATCAGGAGAAATGATGCCACTCATGTGGACAAGCAGGACGGCCTTGGTATCCGGTCGGATCCTGCGGCGCAAATCCTGGGGACTCATCTGAAACGTCTCCCGCTGACAATCGACAAAAATCACCTTTGCCCAGGCGTGTATGGCAGCGGCGGCGCTAGCAATGAAGGTGTGGCTTGGAACGATAACCGTCCCTCCTTCGACACCGATGGCCCGAAGAATGAGCTCAATGGAACAGGTGCCGTTGCTCGTACCCAAAGCGTATTTCACTCCGCAATACGCCGCCCATTGGCGTTCGAATTCCTCAACATTCCGCCCCATGCTGATGAACCCACTACGAAGGATCTTTTCGAAGCCAGCCATGATTGACTGGACTTCTTCGTCCGAATATCTGAGATCGAAACCTGCTACTCGCATACTCTGTTTGACAGGTGAGCTCATTGCGACGCACCTGTCCTTTCAAGATACCAGTCCATCGTTTTCTGAAGGCCTTCTTCCATCCGCACCTTGGGTCGATAGCAGATCAGGCGCTCGGCTTTAGAAATGTCCGGGCAGCGCCTTTCTGCGCCTGAAGGCTTGGTTGTATCAAATTCTATCTGGATATTCTTGCCTGACAACTGGACGATCAGCCGCACCAAATCCTTAATCTTGATCTCTTCGCTGGTTCCGATATTCAGAGCGTCCGCTTCCGGATACTTCTCGACCGCGAGCATCATTCCAGCGACCTCGTCGGAGACGTAGGTGAACGATCGAGTCTGCTCGCCGCTGCCCCACACTGTAATAACGTCTTTGGCCTCGAGCACTTTTCTTATCTGCGAAGGAACCACCGGGGCCGTTTCCGGATTGAAGTCCATCCGCGGGCCGTAAACGTTATACGGTCGCACGATCGCTATCTTCATTCCATATTCGTCCTTGTAGCAGCGCGCCTGCACCTCAGCGAGGCGCTTCGACCAGCCGTACCCAAAGCCGCTGGCCTCCGGTTCTCCTTTGAAGCCGTCCTCCTCGGGCGTCGGCACTTCACACTCTTTGGGGTAAACGCCGACAGTACTTACACACAGGAAGCGATCGACGGACGCCAGGCGCGCAGCTTCCATCATGTGCAAATTCATCACGGCGTTCGAGAAGAACATCTCCCCGTGATGTTTCACGTTGTAGCCGACGCCACGAATTTTCGCCGCGAGATGCATTACGACGTCGGCTCCCTGGCAGATCTTGCCGCAGACCTGTGGATCGACTAAATCAGCCTCCTGAAATTCAATATCGCGCTCGACAGCCTGCAGGTTCTTCCTCGCACCTTCGCCTGGTGCGAAATCGGCAACTTTCACATTGGCGCCTGCTTCGAGCAGCCGTTCTACGAGATGAGAGCCGATAAATCCGTACCCGCCTGTCACCACCACCTGTTTTTGCTTCCAGAAAGACATAATACAACCGATTGTTATGTATTTTAGGTGGCTGGTGTAGTCCTTTCGCGGAGCAACCGTTGTCGATCAATCTTCCCGGTGCCGGTTCTGGGCAGCGTGCCACAAAACTCAATCTCTTCTGGCACCATGTAAGGCGGCAACTTCTCCGCACAGTGTCGCTTCAACTCCGTTGCGTTAGCCGAATTGCTGTCATCAATAGTAACAATTGCACGGATCGCATTTCCGATCGCCTCGTCCGGAATCGCCAAAGTCACCGCCTCGTTGACAGCCGGATGCGCGACCATCACCGCTTCGATCTCACCAAGCTCGACGCGGTAGCCGCGCGTTTTGATCATGTGATCTTTGCGCCCGATCAACAAAAAATTCCCATTCTCATCGAGCGTTACCCAATCGCCCGTGCAGTACAGTTTTTCATCCCGGCCCGGCGCGAACGGGTTGCTGATGAAACAAGCGGCGGATTCCGACGGACGCCCGTAGTAGCCCTGCATGACGTTCGAGCCGCGGGCGTAAAGCAGCCCTTCCTCCCCCGGCGCGAGAACACGCCTGCCCGCTTCGTCGATGGCGATGACCGCCATGTTGGCGCAGGCTTTGCCGATCGGAATCGGTGTCGTTTGATTTTCAGGGACTTGGCCGACTCCGTACCAGGTGCAGACATTCGTTTCCGTCGGTCCGTAAAGGTTAGCCATGCGCGGCTGCGGTAGCATTCGCCGTAGATTGCGCAGGTGCTTAATCGGAAAAACTTCGCCGGCGAAGAGCACCAGCCGCAGCCGGCTGAGATCGCGCTCTTGGAGCTTGCCGCGGGTGAGCATGATGAGCACCATCGGCACTGAGTACCAGACGGTGATTCCTTGATCCTGGATAAACGTGGAGAGTTGAATAGGGAAAGCTGACAATCCCTCAGGTACAAGCGAGATTGCGGCACCAGCTTTGATCGCGGCGAAAATGTCGAAAACCGACAGGTCGAAGTTAAACGGGGCATGGCTGGAAAGGCGGTCGGTATCGGAAATGGCGAAGGTATCGCAAGCCCAGTTGATAAAGGTCAACGCGTTCAGATGGGAGAGCATCACGCCCTTGGGAGTGCCGGTGGACCCCGACGTAAAAAGAATGTAGGCGAGATCCTGGTCGATAACGTTGACTGCGGGCGGCGCAATCGGCTGGCTCGGCAGCGAATCAGCGAAGGTAAACGCCGGCGCAGGAAGCGCCGCATCGGGGGATTTATCGATGAAGAATAGGGCTGCCGTTGGACATTCATCAAGAAAGGCGGCGCTGAGTTTCTCATAAAGCGAAAAACTCGTGATCAGCGCGCGGAAGCCGCACTGCCTCGCGATCTCCGCGAGGCGTAGGCCGGGAGCATTTGGATCGACCGGAACGTAACACGCACCGGTTTTCATAATTCCAAACATGCTGGCAATTGCGGCAGGCGATTTATGCAGATAAATCCCGATGCGATCACCGGGAACGACCCCGATTTCGATAAGCGCATGTGCGAGCTGATTGCTGAGTTTTTCCAGCTCAGCATAAGTTAACGCCTGCTCGAGAAGGCGCACCGCTTCCGCGTCGGGCCGATGCGCGGCGCTTTCCGTCAGTAGTTGGTGTAAGACGTAGGCCATTGCTCCTTGCTCGACGAAAAATCCACAGGGCTGCATCTGAGCGGACTTGCGGAACTAGTCAAGTCGTATCTAGCTGTCCGAATTTGGAGCCGCAGGGATGCTACCGATCTGTGGGTAGCGGTAATGCCACTACCGATCTGCGTGCTTGCTTGACCACTCCGTCGCTCGCCTGTAGAGGAACATCCGCACGATGGACTTTGCTTGGTCGGACCAACAACGGGAGTTACTGGACGCGGTCGGCCGCTTCGCCAGCCAGCAACTCAACTACAACGTAATCGAAAACGATCGCGACGGCGTTTTCAACCACGACGCTTGGAAAAAGTGCGGTAGCTTCGGTATCCAGGGCCTGCCCGTCCCGACGGAATACGGCGGGCTCGGCATGGATCCACTCACCACAGTGGCGGCCCTCGAGCGGCTCGGGTACGCCTGCAAGGATAACGGCCTGCTCTT
>Ga0137403_10010083_pt1 | contig 10474 bp, 8 predicted proteins | sample CZOMad2_1_16fung_FD_122057 | JGI IMG/M metagenome (GOLD analysis project Ga0137403, IMG submission 122057) | Vadose zone soil fungal communities from Angelo Coast Range Reserve, California, USA - CZOMad2_1_16fungal (Hybrid Assembly) | ecosystem: Environmental > Terrestrial > Soil > Vadose zone... | reverse complement strand
CGTTATGCTTTTATTTTTGTCGTTTCTTCGTCCTTCGCCATTCGGATTTCGTCATTCCAGCCACACGTATTTGTAAGGATGATGATCAAGAATCGTCGGATACCAGCCTTTCACGCTCGGGCGGATCAAAAAAGCGTGGGTGTAAAAATAGACTGGCAAGATCGGGGCGTCCTCGAGCAGAATTGCCTCCGCCTTCTGAAATGCGGCGTATCGAGCTGCTTGATCACCAGTTTGGCTGGCTTCGGCAATGAGCCGATCGTAATCGGGATTTGACCAGCCAGTTTGATTGTTCGTCCCATTGGTCACCCAAAGATCGAGAAATGAATTTGGATCGACGTAATCACCGATCCAGGTCGAACGAATCACCTGATAATTCATCTGGCGCCGCGAATCGAAATAAACCTTCTCTTCTTGATTCACGAGCGTGGCGGCCGCGTTCAAATTTTGGCGCCACATTTGCTGGACGGCCTCTGCGATGAGCTTGTGGTTTTCGGATGTGTTAAACAGAATCTCGATCGGTGGCAGGCCGCGGCCATTTGGATAACCTGCCTGCGCGAGCGTTTTGCGTGCAAGATCGACATCGTACGGAATCGAAGATTGGCAGGTGTAGCCAGCCGTGTTCGGCGGTGTGAAACACGAAGCGGGCAATTGCGCGCCGTGCGTAACCCTGTCGACAATACTTTGGCGATCGATGGCCATGGCGAGCGCGCGACGAACCAGACGGTTATTGAGCGGCGGCCGGGTCACATTCACACGATAAAAATAAGTGCCGAGATATGGATCGATGCGCAGGAACTCAGGATGTTCGCGGCGGTAGCGATCGATGCGGTTGATCGGCATGGAGTCGGTGACGTGTAACTGGCCGGAGCGAAACGCGCGTTCTTCAATGTCATTGCTGTCAATCGTGTGAAAAACAATCTCGTTTAATCGGACCGTCTGCGTTTCCCAGTAAGTCGCACTCTTTCTAACGCGCACACGATCATTCAGTCGCCATTCTTCGAGTGTGAACGGCCCGTTGCAAACGTAGCGTCCCGGTTTGGTCCAGCGACTGCCGCGTTCCAAAACCGGACCATACTTTTGGATTGTGGAAATGGGCACGGGAAACCAGGAGTAATGATTAAGGAGAGAGAGAAAATAAGGCGTTGGATTGGTCAGCGTGATCTGCAGCGTCCAATCATCGAGAACGCGGAAACCAACTTTCTCGAAGTTGTCGATCTTTCCTTTGTTAAACGCCTCCGCGTTTACGACCGGATACAGCATGTATGCAACTGGAGAAGCAAGCGCGGGCGATAGAATGCGGTGATAGGATTCGGCAAAGTTTTGCGCGACGACCGGGTCACCATTGGACCACTTTGCGTTATGCCTGAGATGAAACGTATAAATCTTTTCGTCCGGCGAAATATCCCAGCTCTCGGCTACACCGGGGACGGGATGCAGATCGTGCGGATCTTCGGAAACGAGACCTTCCAGGAGCGCGGAAATGATGTTGAGCGAGCTGACGCTGTTTACAATTTGTGGATCGAGATCCTGGACTTCCTGGGCGTTGCCCTTGTGCAGAATCTGGAGCCGGTCGCCTCTTTCGACGTCGGTTTCGGCACGATGACACGAGAGGAGCAAACATGCGCCGAGCGCGAGAATGCCGGGGAGCGCACGCGCCCTCGCGTGCTGACGACGGCGCCGTTGCCGTCGCGGAATTTTTCCAAGTGAGTGAGCTTTCAGAATGGAAGACGCGAGAGAGCTTGTCACAAGGGGGCGGCAACCAGCGCGGGAGGCGCGTGCACTCCCCGAATCAGAGCAATCACGCGTGCATTGATGCGAACACGCGCCTTTTCGTTTGTTCTGCACGCGCTCTGGGCTCCCTCACTTCGTTCAGGATGACAGCGCTGACTCATCTCCCTTCCTGTGAAGGACCGGTGGGCGCTTTCTGTTTGTCTTGCGGTCCGATGCCGATCTTTTTCAGGAACGGCTGGATCGATTGTTTCCGCCCGAGGAACTTCTCGATGGAGATGTTGACGTCGCGCGAGTCGCCCGGCTCGTAAATTTCGCGACGCAATCGCAATCCGGCCTGTTTGTCGAGGTATCCGTCTTTGGCGTTTTCAAAGACAGTTGCCATATCGGCAGCAATCGCATCCGCCCAGGCGTACCCGTAATAACCGGCATCGTATCCATTTAAATGCCCAAAGTAGGCAACGAACGTCGTGCTCGGATCGATTGGCAGAAAAACTTTTTCCAGGATCGGATTCGAAATCGCCACGGAGTCGTAGGAGTCATCTTCCGGGTGTTGATCGTGCAGTGCCAAGTCGAGCGATGCGAACGCAAACTGGCGTCGATAGAAAACACCGGCGTTGGCCAGCTTGGTGTCATTCATTTTCTTTATTATTTCCGCTGGAATCTTTTTCGAGGGATCGCGGTAATCGGCGGCAAATGTGTCGAGCACCTTTTTATCCCATACCCAGTTTTGCAGCATCTGCGAAGGCGCCTCGACAAAATCCCCCGGAACATGAGTCCCTGAAAATCGGCCGTACTTGGCGCGAGTGACGATTGAATGCAGGGCGTGACCGAATTCGTGGAACAACGTCTCCACATCGGTATGTGTCAGCAGAGATGGTTTGTCTGCAGTCGCAGGTGGAAAATTGCAGAGCAACGCCACTGTTGGCCGCTGGTATTTTCCATCCGATAGCAGTTTACCACCGATAATTTCGAACTGTGCGAAGTGATTGAATTTTCCTTCGCGCGGAAACATATCGAGATAAAACATGCCGAGCGGCTCACCCGTGGCGGAATCGGTCACCAGATAAAGCTGCAGATCATCGATCCACTTGTAAGGCGCAGTGATCTTTTCAAACTTCAGGCCGAAAATGCTCTGATAAATATGGAACATGCCGTCGAGCACTTTCTGGAACGGAAAATACGCGCGCAACGCTTCCTTATCGACGGAGTATTTTTGTTTGTTCCGCTGGTTGCTGTAGTAGCGCCAGTCCCAAACCTCCAGCTTGGTGTTAGGATCGTTCGTGTCCGCGGCTTTCAATTTTTGTAACTCCGCCACTTCGCTGTCGAACTTTGGCTGGATTCCGGCAACCAGGTCATTGATATATTTTCCCGCGCTGGCCCCGGTCTTCGCCATTTTGATCTCGGTCTGGAAGTCGTCCCACGATTTATAACCCAGCCGCAGCGCGATCTTATTCCGGAGTGCAAGCATTTGGTTGAGAATGGGAACGTTTGTATCTTTCGCGAGGGTCTCTCGAACGACGTAGAGTTGCTTGCGCGTGGCTTCGCTCTTCGCGTTTTCTTCCACGGTATTGAATTGCCAGGTAACGTTTGCCATTACCGTGTAGGCATCGTCTCCAGTCCTGATACCAGGCGAGGCGAAGAAACTGTCGGGCAGACCGTCGAGGTCGGCCTTTGTAAACATGACCGGCGCGTTTGCCTTGACGATGTTCGTGTCGAAATCAGATCCTAACTTGGATAACTCCTTGCGGAGCTGCTCGACTTCTTTGCGCTGATCGGGCGACAAATCCAAGCCAGCGCGGCGATAATCGCGCAGTGTTTCATTGAGCAGCTTTTCGTCTTCGCCGGAGAGTTTCGGGTGGGTATCCGCGAAAGCTTTGATCGCCTTGTAAACGTCCTCGCGGTAATCAATTCCGACAGCCCATTCTTGGAAGGCCTTTACCGCGTTCTCCGCGGCACTGCGCATTGCGGGATTTGGGTTCGTCTCTTTGATGATCGCTGCCTTGTTCGCCGCAATTCCGGCCTGATACGCGAGGTCGTCGAGCGCGACGACGGTGCTCTTAAACGTGACTTTGCCCAGATCCTGGGCGCCAATCTGGTCCAGTGCCTTGTTCGCTTTCGCGATCGCATCCTTCATGGAAGTTTCGACCGCTTTCGGCGTTTGCTCCCAATCGGGAATCGTTAGGACTGCGTGCGCCTTCGCGGCAGCAGGGCGAAAATCATCGACCGTTTTTAGATCGGCGGCGGAAAGGGATGAAGTCGAGGTAATGAGAGCGACGGGCAAACAAAGAAGCGGCAAATTCATGGCAAGGAAGATTGGCCAACACCTGTATGCGTGTGCATTGGGAAAGGCAAATTCAGGAGATGGTGTTGGGCGCGAGATCTGCTGCGATTCCTAGGTTGCGTTTGACGACTGCGCAAGCTAGGAAACGTTCGCCGCGATGATTCAGAAATTTTTCCTCGCCTTTATTCCGATTTTTGTCGCGATCGATCCAATCGGGCTCGTCGCGATCTTTACGGGGCTTGCCGCCAGCGCTTCGCCCGAGCAGCGGAAACGCCAGGCTTCTCTCGGAATCTTCACGGCGCTCTGCGTAGCTATCGGATTTATTTTTCTCGGGGAGATTATTTTCGACGCACTTGGCATCACGGATGCGGACTTTCAAGTCGCCGGTGGTCTAATTCTGCTTGCTCTGGCAGGCCGGGAATTGCTCAATCTTGGGACGTCCGACCATGGCGGCAGCGATGAATTCGGAATCGTGCCGCTTGGAATGCCGTTAATTGCCGGGCCGGCGTTGCTGACTGCGCTGCTTATTCTCGTCGATACGGTAGGCTTGGTGTTCACGCTGGTCTCGCTTGTGGTCAATCTCGGCTTACTTGCAGCGGCGTTCTGGAATGCAGACTGGTTCACGCGTTGGATGGGCAGGCAGGGGTTGCGCGGCGTCTCGAAGATTGTCGCGCTTCTTCTAGCCGCGATCGCAGTCAGCCTGATCCGGCGCGGCTGGCAAGGCGTGTAATCTACGCTCCGGCGATATCGCCGGTTCACATCACTTCGAGATAGCTCGAAGTTAAAAAGTCGTTTCGAAACGTGAACCGCTGGCAATGTGCCTGCGCGATGAAGGCCAGAATTCTTTCAGCTCTGCGCTTTTATCACCGGCCTGATATCGCCGATTGAGCTCGGTCTCAATCGCCTTGATCTCATCCTGTTGTGGAAGCGGCATCCCGCTATAGATGTACGCGGGCACCTCATTGCGTGTCCGAGCTAGCGGCTGCGTTGCATAGAGATCCAGGCGGCGCTTCTGCAGTTGCTCCGTCGCCCAATTCCTGTAAACCGGGTTTGGATATCCCCACACTTCCGCCGTAGTAGCGTATCGGGAGTAGGTGTAACCGCCCGTTACCGCCGGACCCGGCGGTGGCGCGGGCTGTTGTGCGCAGCCAATCAGGCTGGCGGCAAATGCTGCTAATAGTAATCGTTTCATACTCTTTAATTGCTAGACTTTGTTTAGAGACTCACTTGCGACTATTAAACCACAGAAATCGCTCGCAGTCGCAGGTTTATTTTGCTTTTCCGTTGATGGGATTCTGGTGTAAAGTCGGCAAATCCAAACAGCGGCTCCAAGCCGAATCAGACTAACACACTGAGAGGTAGCTCTGGTCATTGACACACCGGTACCTCTTGTTACTATCCTCGCTCTATGAGATTTCCACTTCCGCTTACAGCAAAGATCGCGACTTACGTGATCGGGCATAAGTTGCGTGGCACCAAGAAGTTCGCCACGGTGCTGCAACTCGAGCCGCTGCACACCTGCAACCTGACGTGCACTGGCTGCGGACGAATCCGAGAGTACTCCACTTCGCTTAAAGACATGATGAGCCTGGAGGATTGCCTCGGGGCGGCGCAAGAGTGCGAGGCGCCGATGATTTCCATCTGCGGCGGCGAGCCGCTGATCTATCCGCATATCGAAGCGCTGGTGAAAGGGTTGCTCGAACAGAAGCGGATCGTTTACATCTGCACAAACGCCATGTTCATGCGCAAGAAGATGCGCGAGTGGCTCACCAAAGAATTGCGGACAGCGGAGAATGCCAATCCGGCTCGGACCGGATTGCGCAAAGAACTAGAAGAAAAGATCGACGCCTTGGTCGCGAAAGGATTGGTCTCAGAAAAAGACGCTGCGACTATCCGCAATCCGCAATCGCCAATCCGCGATTGTACAATCGGACCGACACGTTGGATGTATTGGAACGTGCACCTCGATGGTCTCGAGCGGACGCACGATCTCATCGTAGAGCGCGAAGGCGTTTTCAAGGAGTGCATCCTCGCGATCAAAATGGCGAAGCTGCTCGGCTACCAAGTCGCGACCAACACGACGATTTACAAGGAAACCGACATGCAGCAGATCGAGCAGATGTTCGATTATCTTTCCGATCTCGGCGTCGATGGCCACACTATTACTCCGGGATACGATTATGACGCCGCGAAGAAAGACATGATCAAGCGGCTTAATTTGCGCCCGGAAAACTTCTTCCTCACCCGCGCGATGACGATTCAGAAGTTCCAAAAAATCGAGAAGTGGATGAATCGGTACACGTTTTTGGGGACGCCGGTCTATTTCGAGTTTCTCGCGGGCAAGCGTGATTTGACGTGTTCAGCATGGGCAATTCCGACGCGAAACATTCGTGGCTGGAAGGGGCCCTGCTATCTCATGACCGACGGGCATTACTCGAGCTACGCAGAGTTACTTGAAAAGACCGAGTGGGACCAATACGGAGTCGTGAACGGCGTGGCGCGCGACAGTCGCTGTGAAAATTGCATGGTGCACTGTGGTTATGAACCAACCGCAACTTTGGGTCTGCAAGCGCAGCGCGGCGACACTTGGAAAACGGTCAGATTCAACTTCGGCCCGAAACCCAAGCCAACCGGCCGTGGCAGCGAAGTTCTTGCGTTTAACGGCGTAAGTTCTGGAAACGGACATCTCACGGGAAAAAGCGCCGAGGCTTCGGCGCAGGCATCGTAAGATCGACAAGTTATTAGATCGACAGGTCCGAGATCGACATCATGAACCGGTCCTCTGACGTAATCCCTTTGCCAAGCGCACGCCGAGATCTCGCCCAGTCATATGCGCCTAACGATATCGAGCTTTCCCAGGCGATAGCCCGTGCGCAAGAAAATCTTCTTCGCCAACAGAAGCCCGACGGTGAGTGGTGCGGCGAGCTGATCGTCGATAGCACACTCTGCTCCGATTACGTGGTCTTCATGCACTGGTGTGGCGAAGTCGATACGCAATTGCAGCGGCGCTGCGTTCGTCACATTCTGAAACGCCAATTGCCGGATGGCGGCTGGAACAATTATCAAGACGGCCCGAGCGAGATTAACGCTTCAGCGAAGGCATATTTTGCCCTGAAACTCGCCGGCTGTTCGGCGGACGCGCCGTTCATGCAGGAAGCGCGCTCCCACATCATGCGGCTAGGCGGCATTCCGCAGATGAACACCTTCAGCAAGCTTTATCTCGCGCTCCTGGGTCAGTTTCCGTGGAAGTATTTGCCGACGACTCCTGTAGAAATGGTGCTCCTGCCAAGCTGGGCGCCGTTTCACATCTACAAAATGTCATCGTGGAGCCGGGCGATGCTCGTGCCGCTCGCCATTATTAACCATTTCAAACCCACTCGCGCGCTGCATGGCGAAAAGCAATTGCACGAGCTTTATCCGCTCGGCACCGAGCAAGGCGATTTGCGGCTGCCGCGCAGCGAGCGTTTCTGGACTTGGCGCAATTTCTTTCTGCGGGTCGATGATGTTCTGAAATTCCTGCGTCCCCTTGGGTTTCGCCCGCTGCGTCGGCGCGCGCTTGAAGAAGCAGAACGGTGGATGCTCGAACGGATCGGCGAAGGCAGCGACGGCCTGGCGGCTGTGTATCCGGCGATGCTGAATTGTCTGATCGCGTTGCGCGCTCTCGGTTACTCGAAAAGAAATCCCGTTTACGCGAAGGCGCAAAAAGATTTCGCAGGACTGTTTGTCGACGATCCTGATGATTTCCGCCTACAACCCTGTCTTTCGCCTGTCTGGGACACCGCGATCAACATCATCTCGCTGGCGGAATCCGGCGTTTCCCCGGAACACCCCGCGCTGCAAAAGGCGGCCGATTGGCTCGTCAGCAAAGAAGTGCGAATCCGCGGTGATTGGGCGGTAAATAATCCGCATCCGGAGGCGAGTGGGTGGGCGTTCGAATACAACAACGTTTACTATCCGGACACGGACGACACGGGGATGGTGCTGATGGCGCTGCGGCTGGTACGGCCGAAAGATCAACAATCACTCGATGAGATCTTTCGCCGCGCCCTTGGTTGGCAGCTCAGTTTCCAATGTCGCGATGGTGGCTGGGCAGCGTTTGACAAGAACGTTACGACGCCATGGCTGGAAGACATGCCGTTTGCCGATCACAATGCGATTCTCGATCCAACGTGCAGCGACCTGACGGCACGCACACTCGAACTGCTCGGTTATATTGGTTTCGATGCCAAAGCGCAGTGCGTGCGCGACGCCATCCAGTACTTGATCGATACCCAGGACGACGACGGTTCCTGGTACGGCCGTTGGGGTGTGAATTACATCTACGGTACCTGGCAAGTGCTGCGCGGCTTGCGCGCGATCGGCCAGGATATGACGCAGGACTGGATATTGCGGGCACGTGACTGGCTTGAGAGCTGCCAGAATAGCGATGGCGGCTGGGGTGAGACCTGCGCCACCTATGAGAACCCAGGGGCCAAAGGCATCGGCGAGAGCACAGCATCGCAAACAGCATGGGCAATCATGGGCATCTGTGCATGCGGCGACCTCGATCGCCTGAGTATTCAGCGCGGATTGCGTTTCTTGCTCGGTTCACAAAAACCCGACGGCTCATGGGATGAACAGCAAATCACTGGCACTGGGTTTCCGCGCGTCTTTTATTTAAAATACGACATGTATCGCCAGAATTTTCCGCTGCTCGCCGTGGCGACCTATGTGAATTATCGCAGCGATCTCGGACATCGTCCGAGTTTTTACCGCTGCGATGGAAGTTAGGCTTCCAGCCTGACTCGGCGGGCAGACTTCCCGTCTACCGAAAATTCTCTGCGCGGTGGGCCTGGGAAGCGCTGACCGCCGAGTCAGCCAAGATGCTGATTTCCGATCGCGAAAAAAATAAGTCCTGTCGTTAGCGGCGATTCGATCTAATTATACAAACTATGGCTTACGAATTACCAAAATTACCCTACGCTTACGATGCTTTGGAGCCGCACATCGATGCGCGCACGATGGAGATTCATTACACCAAACATCATCAGGCGTACATCGACAACGTGAACAAAGCGATCAAAGGCAAAGCCGATCTCGAGAAAAAATCGGTCGAAGATTTGATCAGCGATTTAAGCGCTGTTCCGGAAGATATTCGCACGGTGGTGCGAAATAACGGCGGTGGCCATGCCAACCATTCGTTCTTCTGGAAGATCATGGGGCCGAACGCGGGCGGCGAACCGAAAGGCAAACTTGCCGATGACATCAAATCCACCTTTGGCAGCTTTGACGATTTCAAAGAGAAACTTGCAGCTGCCGGGGCGGGTCGTTTCGGCAGCGGCTGGGCGTGGCTTATTAAGAACAAGAGCGGGAAGCTCGAAATCATTTCCACGCCGAATCAGGACAGCCCGCTCATGGATGGCAACAAGCCAATCCTTGGCGTGGATGTTTGGGAACACGCCTATTATCTCAAGTACCAAAACCGCCGGCCCGACTACATTAAGGCTTGGTGGAATGTGGTGAACTGGGACGCGGTTGGGAAGAATTACTGATTCGCGCCAGCGAATTCCGCGGCTGGGTAGCGCACGCGTCTCGCGTGTGGGTTTTGGCGTCTCGCCAAAACGAACTTGTTCAATGTGGCGGGGTGCGGGGAGAAGTTCGCGAAATTTTCGCTGCCGCCTTATTGCGCGGTCGCAAAGGTAGAAGAGGCATCCCTGCCTCTTTTCATAAAAATAAAGAGCCTGGGAAGGCTCTTCTACTTCGCGCGCAAGTTTCCAACGTGGGAGGGGCCTCGGTGCCGCGACCGTCGGGACACTGCCTCCTTCGCCAAAGGCTACGGCGTGCCGAGGAGGTCCCTCCCACATTGAACCCCACCGTTAGGTGCGTCCCCCGGCGTAAAAAACCGCTAAAAGGCGCGATTTTTATCGCGCTTTCTTGTCGAAACACGATACACTTTGCGATGATATCGTCCGCGTGTGGAAGCCTCGGGCGAGTCGCTCTTAACTCGCCCCTGGAATGAAGCACATTAACGCCCGCGCACTTGCTCTATTCGCGCTGGCATTTTCGTGCTTCCGAGCGTCGCCGGTTCAGGGCGAAGCGATGCTCCAGTACTTCAATACCGATTGGAACGAGATTGCGATGAAGATGCCGGAGTTGGCCGAAGCCGGCTACGATTCGCTCTGGCTTCCTCCTCCAACCAAAGGCAGTGGCGGACTTTCCGTCGGTTACGATCTCTGGGATCGCTTCGATCTGGGCAGCAAAGATCAGCGCGGATCAGTCCGCACCCGTTACGGCACGGAAGCGGACCTGCTGCGCATGATCGAAGTCGCGCATCGATTCGGGATCCGCGTCTACTTCGACAATGTCATGAATCACAACGCGTTTGACGTGCCCGGTTTCAACGCCTCCACGCCGATTGATACCTATCCCGGTTTGGTTCCGGAAGATTTTCATCTGCGTCTCACCCAGGAAGGTTTTTATCGG
>Ga0137403_10010082_pt1 | contig 10474 bp, 13 predicted proteins | sample CZOMad2_1_16fung_FD_122057 | JGI IMG/M metagenome (GOLD analysis project Ga0137403, IMG submission 122057) | Vadose zone soil fungal communities from Angelo Coast Range Reserve, California, USA - CZOMad2_1_16fungal (Hybrid Assembly) | ecosystem: Environmental > Terrestrial > Soil > Vadose zone... | reverse complement strand
CGATCTCTACATGCACGAACGCTACCGCATCGACAGCGCTGCCAATACCACCCGCCCTACCACCGCGACAAACACACCACCAGCCGGAAAATAGCGCGCCTCACGCTCTTTTCAGCAATCGAAACGCCCAAACAGACAGACCCCGCGGCCAGCAGCGTCAGCAGAATAAAGAACGGATCCTTGGCAGTGCCGGGCCCTTCATCAATAGCCCTTAAAACATGCGCGACGACTATCAGCGCGAAAATAATTCCGGTGGTAATCAGGTATGCTTTCATAAGTGCCACTCGATTGCTTAATGAAATTCGCCCCATCGGTCAACGACGCTTTGACCGCAGCCCAGGGCTCACGCAATTAAATCCATGTGAAATCGCCCAATCAACATTTCGGTAATGTCCTGATTTGCTTTTTCTCCATGCCGGCGTGCGACCGTCCTCGGCCGCAGCGATGTTCGAAATGCAAACGATTGAAGAATAATCAGCGGCTTGATAAGTCGCGTTGCTGCGCCCGAGGACGGGCGCACTCCTCCAAACGCAAAACAGGACACCACCAACATTTCTCTCGACATCTGCATACTTCCGGTTAGAATGTCAGTTGCCCCATTTTAATTCGAGAAAATGGGGCAACTGATTTTTTTATTTTCATTTTTCGATAAAGTGTCGGTCAAGAAAATCCTTGGCTCTATTTTTGTCTTCACCTCCGGCGATGTTCCCTGGCTGCGTCAATTCGAACTTCTTGCGTGCGCCACGGATTTTAAATGCGTGAGGCCTGAACGACCGCCTCATCGCCATAATCGACCAAAAAAAATCAGGAGCGCGATGGTTATTCGCACTCCTCTCCCACCCCCGAAATATCGTTCGATCCGTCGAATCGAATCCGGTCACTGTGGCTTTAACGTGCTGCCTCCGCTGTATCGGCCTACAATCAACTGGTTGTCGATACCACGCACTCCGGGCAGACTCGAGATGCTATCGCACACTCGCTGTTGTTCCGATTGGCTGCTGACATTGCCCTTCAAGGTCACCACGCCGTCCTTGCTGACGTTCGCGATCAACGCGCTGCCCATCGGCGCCAGCGTCGTGTCGGAAATCAATTTCTGGCGAATCTCCTCCGCCACCGCCCAGTTTTCCGGCGATACCCCCGCTGGCACTGACGTGGTGGTCACCGTGGCATCCGCGCCGGTCGCCGCGTCGGTCGAGCGATAAATCCGTTGCTCGGGTTCGGCGGACGTCGGTTGCAACACCACATCCGGCGCCGGACCATAAGAAGCCTCGGCTGGCGGACGGTTCTCCGCGCATCCCACCGCCAATCCCAACGGTAAGACAATCCAAACCAAGTTTTTATAAATTTCTTTCAACATAATTTTCCTTCGATTTTATTAAGAATACCCCTCGATCGAGCTGGCCCATCGTGAAGCTCGCCCGCCCCAACCGCGCCTGCCATGGGGTGTGTGCTCCAAGGCATTCGAGTGGACCGAAGAAGGATATCTACGAAAGAAAGACCCGCGAAATTGTGGAAAAAACGCGAAAACGCAACGAACCGGACGGCCGTCAAAACCGAACGTTCACCGTTGAAAAATCTTTGCCACTCCCGGCTCCAGCCAGCACAAACGGCCTTGCAGCCCCTGCGACGCAAACTCGCGCTGAATATCGGTGCGCGACTCCGTGAAATGCTCCCAGCCCGAGCAATGCAACGGCAAAATCCGGGCATGCCCAAAAACCCGTGCCGCATACACGCCCTCCGCCGCAGTCATCGTCAAATGAGCCGGACCGACCTGCCGCACAATTGCCGCGCCCATGAACAACACCGCCGTCGTCACCTTGAAACGCCTCGCGACCTCCTCCACTCCCTCATACCAAACCGTGTCGCCTGAAATATAAACACATTCCTCCGGCGCATCCGTGAAATTCATCACAAACCCCGTCACCGGCCCGCGATCCCCGCCCACCGGCCCATGCCGCGCCGGCGTGCCAGTAATCCGCAACGTCCGCCCGCGCGGGCTCATGATCTCCACGCTCTTCCACGGAACCAAACCGATCGCCTGGCCATTCAGCCGCTGCGCCCCGATCGCCGTCGTCAGCACCTTGCCCGCGCCCGGCAGCAACGCCCGCCCGGCGCGATCCAGATTGTCGTAGTGATGATCATGACTCAGAAGAATGACATCGATATGCCCCAACTTTTCCGCGGCAACTGCCGGCCCCTCGCGCTTCTTCAGGGTATAAAGATTTAACGGGTAAGCCGTGCCCGCAGGATCAAACGTCGGATCCGTCAGAATTCGCAGCCCGTCCCACTTGAACAACGCCGTCGGGCCGCCGATGTACGTAACCACCAGATCAGAACGAACGAGCTTCGCGTCGGTTTGCATAGGTTGGCCAGAGGGTGGAGCAATGACGACTCAGCCACGGCCAGCGAAAGATGTCAACTGCAAACCCCGACTTCACTCCACTCTCAACGTTTTGCGAATGGCTTCCAGCACCGCCGGCGATTCGTCCTCTGGCGACGTGATATAACTGATGCTCACACACTTTCCCAACATGTTATGCGTCACGAAGCTGTGGCTGCGCATGTCCGCCGGGCCGCCCGCCGTGGACCGCGCCGTGTACGAAATATGAATTCCCGCCAACCCGCTGTCAGTGGAAAAATCTTCTTGTTTGATCGAATCCGCGACGGCCTTGCCGGTCTTGGAAAATGCCGCCTGCAACTGATCCGCCGCTTTCTTGATATCGGTTTCATCTTGCAGCAGCAGCGCGTTAATCATCCCCGTCTTCCTCGCCAATCGCGGCGAACAAGCCGGCGGGTCTGCCGGAATATCCAACCGCGCCCAACCCTCACCGGGATCCACCGAAATCAGCGCCGGTTTGAAAGTCACTCGATTTGACGGCTTGCAACCCGTCACCAAACCAACGACACCCACGAGCACAACCAGTAGTATAATGGTTTTCATAGAATAGATTTCCCAACGTTGCCTGACCTGGTGGTTTCCCATCTATATTTCGACCCGAAAATTCAAAGAATAATCCCCTACGACCGGACCATCACGGGCTTTCGCCAATTCTTCAAAATCGTCCATCCAAAAACCGCCGCTAAAAAAATCGTCGCAAACAGAAACAACGAAACCGCGTATCCGCACAAAGGCGCAATCACATCCCACGGCGACGCCATCCTGCCCGTCCACGGGCGAAACGGCAAAAGCTGAACCTGTGTCCCCCACGCATAAGCCATCGAAATCTGCACCAACACCAGCGACACACCGCTGCCCGCCAAACAAATCAAACTGCCAAAGCCCGTCACCTGAAGTTTTCGTTTTATAGTCATAAAATGGGGTGTGTTTTGTTCCTCTCCAAAAAGGAAATCATTCCTTCTTGCGATGGTAGTTCACGAGATAGAGCTTCGTGCCCGCGACGCTCTTGAATTCCGTCGGGCGTTTCGCGCCGGAAAGGTCGTAGCAAATGCGCATCGTGTCGCCATTGATTTCGTAAATCGCCGGAAAGCTCTTGCCGTTATTCGGTCCTTCCGTGCCGGTAACAGTCATGCCCTTCGGCTTGGCGGCGGAATCGAGCGTGTAAGTGCCCCGGTCCGGCGACTCTCCGACGAACACTTCATATTTGCCGCCGTCCAATTTGAGGCTGATGCTGTTCATCACCGCCTCCGCCATGGGTTGCCCGGCCAACTCAGCCTTCACCGGCTTCCACTTTCCCTCAACCGCCTTGGCGTCATCCGGCGCATCCGCGGCGAACGCGCACAGCGAGACCGCCACCGCGAGACCGACGCAGAAGATGTGTTTCATGTGGTGTCGAGTTTTAATGGTTAGTCTGGAAATGCGATCAAAAGTCATACCCATACCCCCGCAACCTGCTCTTGAGCCACTCATACAACAGAATTCCAACGCCCGCCATCACGATGCAGACAATGATTCCCAGTGGCGAAGGACTTTCCCGCGTTCCGAAAATCTCACCTGATTTTTTGCCCGAGAAAATCAACATCAGTCCCACGCCAAAAAGCGCCGGCACAAAGAACACAGCCTTCATGGTAATGGAAATCTCCTCCTCATGCCTTGAAGCTTCCTGCAGCGGCAAAACTATCGCGAGATATCCCAGCACTCCGCTGCAAATGACCATGAAAATACCGATGCCCCGCTCTGAAGAACGCCTTTTCTCGAGTGGCTGCTCAGGCTTTTGCTCCGTCGCAGTATCCATGTGCGTAATGTGGTGGAACGCCACAAGCAGAGCCACGCCGCGCTAATAATGTCAATCGCGAAAGCACAACGTGAGTGCGCCAGGGTGTGATTAAAATCCCGAATGATTCAATAGCAGGAATGCCAGGCACTTTTTAATTGTGTCCCACAAAGCGCCGGAGGGCCGGCGCACTCCAAGACGCTAACGCGAGTAACGGAGCGAATGAGTCTCCGCCAGGTTTTGGAGTGCGCCGGCCCTCCGGCGCTTTCGGATGCACCGTAGAAATCGCCTGTTGGAGCTTTTTTGTCATGTCCCACAGACGAGAGACGCTATCTTCCCCTTCTTGAGCGTGAAGTGATAACGCAACTGAATTGGGCTTCCAGGGAAACTCCCGCTGACTTGCGCGGTCACAATGTGCTTATTAGCAGCCCGAACCAAACTGATAACTTTAGCCTTTGGTTTGTAGTCGGCATTCACTTTGTCGATCCACGTTTTGATCTTCGCGCCACGATACTTTCGTCCCTCGTCTGCCACCACCGCGTCATTCGCGAATCGCGCAACGACGGCATCCGCATCGTGCAAATTAAACGCTTCGAAAAACTGTGCGATGGGCGGGGGTAGTTTCATTTCTTGCCTAACGTCGAGCATTCAGGTGTGGGGCGCTGAGGACGCAGTCCGCGATAGCGGAACTGGAAACGCCATCCCGCGGTGCCTGCATTGGAGTTATCTATTTTAATTCGCATGGACGAAAAATGTGCCATCCGACGCATAGATGGTCAACGTCATGCCATTGGTGTTAATACTGCCAGAATCATAACCGAGTGAAGCCCTGATGCGGCTATCTGTTTTTGGATCGAGCCCACCAAAGAGAGATGGGTGCCCTATCGGCCACGGCAGGAATATACCGGTGAAGGCTTTCTCTTTGGGATCAAAGAGCGCATTGGTTTTTTGAATGAACCTTGAGCGTTGGTAGATATATACCAGACCAAGTAACAGGACAGAAATAAGGGCCAAAGATCCAACCCGCAGAACCTTGCTCTTGGTCTTACACATAACAGCCCAATCTCAAGGACCCACCCCTCGGGACGTGTGAATTGCAACCCGAGCGCGATGGCCGGGTTCGCCGCAACGCATGGTTATGCCGCATGGTTGTCATCACAATCTACTTTTTCTTACTGCGACTCAATCCAAATGCAAAACCAGCACCACCGCAGACGATCACAATGACTGGGAACGAGGCTGCTCCAAGCTTCCGCAAATCCGCGCCCCGAAATAAAAGTGGGGCGAGCAGCGCTGAAGCAACTGCACTAACAACTATAAAAAGAAGCGCGAATAGGATGGCTTTGTTCATAAATGGGAAATGTAGTGCGGCCTAACATGCAATAGACCAAACGCCGTTTTGGCCAAGCACACGCTCATTTGCCCCGGCTTCTTTGTGCATGCCCGCAATTAAAATCCCAACCCCTCCATTTTGCAATAATTCGTTCGCTCCGCCTTCTTCATTCTGCATTCTTCATTCTTCCTTCAAAACGGTGGTGCGAGCGTCCCCGCGAGGGTGTGATTAAAAGTGGATGAAGATTTTCTGGTTTGTGACTGATCTCGAAAGCGCCAGAGGGCTGGCGCAGTCCAAAACCTGGCGGAAGCTCCTTCGCTCCGTGACTCGCGTCAGCGTCCTGGAGTGCGCCGGCCCTCCGGCGCTTTTCCCGGCCCGGTCAAAAGCGCATGACTCCTCACCCGCTTTGAATCACGCCCTCCCCGCGAGCCGCCTTAATTCTCGACTTTCATTTTTCTCCCACGCCAAACACAATCCCCCGGCGATTCGCAGAGCCACACTATGAGCACAAACAACATCTTCATCGGCACCGACAGCGGCGCAACCACCTCAAAAATCAACGCCGTCTGGGAAACCGAGGAGCCCATCACCACCAAATTGCATCAACGCCCCACCAACGCCCAGAATGGCACCGGCGCGGTCATCGCCGGCTGGGTGGAATCCATCAACATTTTCCTGAAGGATAACAATCTGACCTGGGCGCAAGTGCAAGGCGTCGGCCTCGCCATTCCCGGACCTTACCAGCGCTACGGCGTGCTGGATCGGTCCGCGAATCTGCCGTTGAGCTTCGCCGGTTGGGACGTCCACACCGATTACAGCGAAGCGCTCGCCATCGCCGCCGGCCATCCGGTGCCGTTGGTCGTCGGCAACGACGGCCGCTTCGGCGGCGTGGCCGAAGCCCGTTACGCGCGGAAAAACACCCGGAGCTCCGTCCTCATGCTCATGCCCGGCTCCGGCCTCGGCTGCGCCTACATCGATCGCAACGGCCTGCCCCTCGATGGCGACACCCTCGCGGGAATGGAAGGCGCGCACATGCCCGCGCCCCTGCAATTGCTCGGCGTCAAACCCTTCCCCTGCGGCTGCGGTCGCGACTGGGGATGTTTCGAAACCTACACCACCATTTCCGGCCTGCCCTATCTGCTGGAGGAAAAACTTAAGAAATACCCGAACCACGAACTCGCCACCGCCGCCGGCACGTCCAAGGAAAAAGTTCTTTCCCTCCGCAGCCGCGCGCAAAAAGGTGATGCCCTCGCCCTCGAGATTTTCGACTTCCAGGCCCGCGCCATGGGCCTGCACATCGCGAACCTCACCATGGCCCTCGACCCCGGCATCGTCGTCATCGGCGGCGGCCTGATGGATGCCGAAGCCACCACCCCGGAATTCCGCGAACGCTATTTGCGATTAATCCGCGAAGCTGCCGAGCCCTACCTCTGGCCCACGCAACGCCAAACCATCCGCATCGTCCCCGCCGTCCTCGGCGATTCCTCCCAGGCCATCGGCGGCGCCCTCGCCGCGCTCTACAACCACCGCCGCGGCCAGGCCACTCCGTAAAACGCAACCGTCATTCCTCCAATCCCAACGGGATTGCAGCATCCAGCCTGGGGTTGCGCGTGCCTCGCCGGAGCGCAGCGTAGGCGGGAGGCACGAGCTACCCCAGGTCCGAAGGTTGAAAGAACGCTACCCTGAAAAGGTTGTATTACTTCCTTTCAATTTGCTCCCATCGTTGGTTTAGCAAAATGGCGCAACCCTCCCCGGGAGAAATGCGAAACCGTTTCGCATTTCATAACGACCTTGGACTTTGGACTTTAGACATTGGACTCCGGGTTTGTCCCGCGTTCAGAAAACATTACCGTAAGTTTTTCCCCCTGGCTAAAACATGCTAAAACGAGCGCGATGAATGCAAAGGCAGCGGCTCACAAACAAAACTCTGTAGGACAGGCATCCTGCCTGTCTCCATATTCACCCCGCACGCGACTCCCAACTGGCGCTGCCGCACGGCCTCAGATTCCGTCCCACGCACATGGCGCGGGACGAAAATCCACCCATCCGGCTCAAAAAACGCCATTGCACCACAACGACTTATGTTTTTTGCCAAGCTATTCCAGCCTATTCCACCACCCCCTGGGGGACCTCTGCAAAAGCGGCAAACTCCGGAACGCGGAGCATCGCTCCGCGATTTCCACAGAAATCCGAGCGGAGCAATGCTCCGCGCTCCGTCCGCCACCCCAGGAGAAAAATTTATGCGACACTCGACCCACACCACCCAAAGGACAAAACGCCATCGTGCAACCCGCCACCCGTTCCCAACTCATAAACTCTCAACTCCCAAACTGCCCAACTGTTTGCCCGAGAACTCCGCTTGACGGAACCCGCCTGCATAACCTATTTTCCCCGGCTCGCTGGACGGCGGAACCAACGGCTCGCCCCAACATTTTTCAGCGATTAACGCGATTAACGGAAAGGTTTGTTTTGTGAATGTATCGGTAGAAAATCTCGCCCCATGCAAAAAACTCGTGCGGGTCGAAGTCGAAGCTCAGCAGGTGGATGAAACGTTCGCCACCATCACCAAGGATTTTCAGCGCCAGGCCAACCTGCCCGGCTTTCGCCCCGGCAAAGCCCCCCGCGAAATGGTCGTCCGCAAATACGACAAGGACATCACCGACGAAGTGAAGCGCAAGCTCATCTCCGATTCCTATCGCAAAGCGCTGGACGAAAAGAAAATCGACGTCGTCGGCTATCCCGACATCGAGGAAATCCAATTCGGCCGCGGGCAAACCCTGCAGTTCGCCGCCACCGTCGAGACCGCCCCGGAATTCGAATTGCCCGAATACAAGGGCTTGGCCGTCAAAAAAGAAGCGCGCAAAGTCACCGACGAGGATGTGGAAAAAGCTATCGACGCCCTGCGCCAGCAACAATTGAGTTTCAAGACCGTCGAGCGCCCCGTGCAGACCGGTGATATCGCCGTCGTCAATTACACGGGCACCAGCGATGGCAAACCCGTCACGGATATCGCGCCGACCGCCAAGGGTCTGACCGAACAGAAGGGTTTCTGGGTTGAAATGGACTCGAAATCGTTCATCCCCGGCTTCGCCGACCAACTCCTCGGAGCCAAAGCCGGCGACAAGCGGACCGTCAATGTCGATTTCCCCGCAGATTTCGTCACCAAGGAATTGCAGGGCAAAAAAGGCGTTTACGACGTCGAAGTCGTGGAAGTGAAAGAAAAGGTCCTGCCCGCCATGGACGACGCGTTCGCGAAATCCTTCGGCGCCGAGAATGCGGAAAAGCTGCGCGAAGGCGTCCGCCGCGATTTGGAGAACGAGTTGAACTATTCCCAAAACCGCAGCGTCCGCAACCAGCTCATTGGCGCATTGATGAGCCGGGTCAATTTTGATCTGCCGGAAAGCGCCGTCGCCCAGGAAACCCGCAACGTCGTTTATAACCTTGTCCGCGAAAACCAGAAACGCGGCGTCGCCCGCGAACTGATCGAGCAGGAGAAGGACAAAATTTATTCCGCCGCCGCCGAGGGCGCCAAGGAAAACGTGAAAGTGGCGTTCCTCTTGCAGAAGATCGCCGAGAAAGAAGGCATCAAAGTCTCGCAGGAAGAAGTCGCCCAGCGCGTGTCCACCATGGCCGCGATGTACCAGATTCCGCCGGACAAGTTCGTCAAGGATTTGCAGAAACGCAACGGCGTCGTCGAAATCTACGACCAGATCGCCAACGAAAAAGTCCTCGAACTCCTCCAACAAAACGCGAAGATCGAGGAAGTCCCCGCCGGCTCATTGTCCCAGCCCCAAGGCACTCCCGCTCCTTGAAATATTTCAACGAAGCGCCGGGACTTCGTCCGGTCGAAGCCATCCTTCGCTGTATTAAGTCGAGGATTGATAGATCCTCAGTAGCCCCGACAAAGTTCTCCCTCTCCCTGAGGGAGAGGGCCGGGGTGAGGGGGAACGAAGCACTCACATGAAAGTGAGCTAACTTTTGAAAGCCGCTTTCAAAACGAAAACGGTCCCACAAAACAGCGCGCACAACCCCAGCGCGAGCAGAATCTCCCTCGCATTCGGCGAAAAAATCAGAATAAAGTTTTTCCCCTTCACCAACGCCGAAAAGCTCGAAACAAAAAACGGCATCAAATACAAACGGATGATTTGCCAGCAGGCGAGCTGGTGGCCATGCGCCGTGGAACTGATGTAAAGCCCCGTGCCGACAATCGCTGACAATCCGACCGAGGTCAGCCAGATCCGCAAGCTGGGATCAAAATAACGGACCAGCACCACGAGATACCAAATCAAATAACACCAAAGAATGATTCGCCCGGCTGTCAGATTGGCGAAGTATCTTGCCAGTTTCATTTGGCCGGCAAACTCAGGACGGCGGCAAGCGCAGTGTGGCATCGAGCGGTTGGATATCCGCCAATTCCTTCCCGCTCGTTTCGGTCCCACGCAACTTTTGAATCCGGTCGCCGGCCGGCCGCACCATGCGTTCGTAACTGCCCACCGCGCCGTTGAACGCTTCGTTGGCCTTCATCAATCCTTCGCGAATCCTTTCGAAATGCTCCGTGAATTTGCAAACGCGCGTGAACAACTCCTGCGCCGCTTCCGCAATCAGCGGCCCATCCGGGGTGGCTCACTCCTGGTGACGATCTTTGGGGATTCGATTGCGCCCCGGGGCGGCCTCGTGACGCTGGGAAGCCTCATCCAGCTGGCGGCCCCCTTTGCGCTTACGGAGCGGCTGGTCCGTACCTCGGTGGCGCGACTTGCGCAGGATGAGTGGCTCGTGGCGCGTCGGGACGGACGCCGCAGCGAGTACCGACTGACCGCCCGTGGCCAGGAACGGTTTGCGGAAGCCACTCAGCGTATCTACGGCAAAGGACCGGCCTCGTGGGACGGTCAATGGACACTGCTGGTGTTGCCCCCCAATGGAGGCAAGGACCGCGATAGCCTCAGGGAGGGCCTCAGGTGGCTGGGGTTCG
>Ga0137403_10010081_pt1 | contig 10474 bp, 3 predicted proteins | sample CZOMad2_1_16fung_FD_122057 | JGI IMG/M metagenome (GOLD analysis project Ga0137403, IMG submission 122057) | Vadose zone soil fungal communities from Angelo Coast Range Reserve, California, USA - CZOMad2_1_16fungal (Hybrid Assembly) | ecosystem: Environmental > Terrestrial > Soil > Vadose zone... | reverse complement strand
ATATAAGGATGCTGGATGGTGGGAAGAGACAAATGTCTCTCAAGCCGCACCAATGTTGTGCGTATTTAAGAAGGATGGTGTGAAGCTTCGCACTGTTATAGATGGGCATAAACGAAACAATAATACGGAATACTTTGACCAGAAGTTTTCTGGTTGATGCGGTCCATCTTGGTCATACCCGTAGATACAACCGTCTGGGCAGTGTGATCATATCGCACTGCTTCTGCCCAGTCTGGGACCCGCCATTGACTGATAACAGATTTTTGCAAATCTGTTTTGCGCGTGGATTTATGGCACGCGCCCACGAAGCGACGGATGATCTGCAAGAGATCATTCGTGTTGGGGTTGCCCTCGTTATGCGCCTGTTCAAGAGCAGATCGCAGAAGTCTGAACTCGGCCATGTTTCGTGGATTTATATCCATGACCCTCCCCTCAACAAAAGCGCTTCCCGAGGCGTTCGGCATCGTTAGGGAAGTGCCAGACAGCACCGCTGTCAGTTGGCGAAACGCGAGACTGTCTCTCGCACGGGAATCATCCGCAGACGTGTCTGCGTCGAAATCGTCCCCTTCGCTATCGTCATACGATAGCGCGTAGGCATACGGGTCATTCACCACCGTGGATGATCCGCGACCTTTACCTTTATCAGGTGAAGGTGTCGGCACAGTGGCCGTAGTGGAGGCGAGGGGCAATGGCGTAGCTTTGCCCTCCTTTACTGTATTCAACAGTATAAATGGTTTCATGGCAGGCTTCCCTGCCAGTGGTTCCACAGGTGCACGTGGAGCCACGTATGTCAGAGGTCTATTGGCCACTCGGGCCGCAGTTGACACGTAGGATTGCCCTTGGGCAACCTCAAGTTGTTTCTCCAAGTCATGAATTGCTATGCGCAATTCATCGAGCTCCTTCTCAGCTCTGTAGGCACGATCGCGGTAGCGGTCGCGCTCGTCCTTAGCATCAGCGGATTTCTTGACTTCCGCTTGCCATACGGTCATGGGCACAAAGTAAGCATTTTTTTTGCTTACTGCGTCAATGTACGACTGGTCGTCGTCCATGGCCGCGTTATTGAGGTGCGAGGAGTACTCTCCACACACCCGACATTCTGTGCTGCGGTGCGCAACACACTCCATTAGTGGATTGTACATCCACCGACGGGGTTCATCCCGTCTCGAATTCCTACCACGAGCCCTTGGGCTCGCGGACCTCTCGCGCTGCGCTGGGGACCGACCAGGAGGCAGGGACTTTCGTCCCGAGCTGTCCTCGTCCATCCGGTCGGGGTTGTCTTCGGGCATGTCGGATGTCGATATGCGGTGTGATGATGGTTGCGGTTGAAAGGAAAATATTGCCGGCGAACTAGTCGTTAATTAGTTCGTTCCGGTCACGTGGTGTCACCGCCGGCATACTCCTTTGGGCATCCTATGCCCTTTTGCGGGATGTGCGCTTTTTTGGTGCGTCGGCATTTGAACCAAGGTTCGATTGCCTTGTAGCTGCTGAGGACTTCCTCGGCAGTTTCATCCAATCATCTCCTTCGATACCTAGAAGTTCTAGGTATCGATCAAGGGCTGCTAAGTCCTTACATTGAGAGTATGACTCCCAAGTGGTATCTCCCAGATTCCACTGAACGAGGAACGATACCTTGTTCCCTTTCCACTGGTGGGCGAGTATATCGTCTACCAGCCATTCATTGTCTTCGGCATCGCCGAAGTCGTAGTAAGCGCGAACTTCGCGCTTAGGGAATAGTTGATCATCGTTCTTGTTATAAGGACGCAGTCGAGTTACATGGAATGAAGGGTGTATCCTTCGCGCCTTCAACTCAGGTGGTAAGTCTAGGGTATACCTAGACTCATTGGGGTGACTCTTAGTCACCTCGTACGGCCCTATGAACTTGGGCATCAACTTTCTTGACCTTCCTTTCGGAAGGTTAAGATTCTCAGTGGACAAGTATGCCTTGTCCCCGACGGCAAAAGGCATTTCAGGTCGTCGTCTTCTATTTGCCTGGTAAGTTTGAGTCACTCGACTCTCTAAGATGGCGTCATGCGCCATCTCTAAGTTACTCAGTGCTTGAGTAACGAATCGCTTCACGCCCGGTTTAGCCTTTTCCATAGGCGTAATCCCACCTATCAAGGTGGGCATGTAACCATAATTCAGTTCGAATGGGGCAAACCCAGTAGAGCTACTAATATTTGAATTAATAGCAAATTCCGCGAGTGGGATTTTATCGACCCAATCCGTTTGATTGGGTTCTACCATTATCCGCAGGATTTGTCCTACGGACCGATTTGCACGTTCTGTGGCTCCATCCGTTTGCGGGTGGAACGCCGTGGACATCATCAGTTTGGTGCCCAGTATCCGGTGAGTTTCCCTCCAGAATTTGGAGGTGAACTTAGGGTCTCGATCGGATACGATCGAATCTGGTAGTCCGTGAATACGGACTATCTCCTTGACATACAACGATGCGAGCTCTGAAGCTTTTATCGTTGTTTTAACAGGAATTAGATGGACCATGGAGGTCAATCTACAGATGATTACCCACAGGTAATCATATCCTTGTGACGTAGGGAATGGACCAATAAAGTCCATTCCTATAGATCCCCATGGTCGGTTAGGAATTGGAAGGGGATGCAGTAGACCGACTGGTCTCTGCGTACTTGTTTTGTTTGCTTGGCAAATACCGCAAGTGTCGCAGTATTTATCAACTTCCGGCCCCATCCTGGGCCACCAATACCATCGACGGATATAGTCCGCCGTCTTCTGGGCACTAAAGTGGCCAAGCACGGTATGTGCTTGGTCTATAACGATAGCCGTGAGACTATCCTCTCGAGTCACTACTCTTGGGATACATAGGACCTCCTGTCCTCCGCGGTTATTGGTATAGAGAAGACCTTCTCTATATTTGAAGGAAGGATACCTCTCCTTTTCCTTTATCACTTTGACGAAAAGGGTATCCTTTTCGTATCCGCGTTTCACGCGGTCGAGGAAGTGAGTTACTTTCTCTACGTGTGTCCTCAGTTCGGGTCCATTCGATATGGACTCAAATATAGTGGGATCGTCTTCTCCTTCGGGAGTACCTTCAGGTACTTCCGTTCCTCTTCGGTTGTTGGTCATCTCCGCGGCCTGTAATTCCCGTTCCTCCGTGGTCTCACGGAGTGGTCTATTACGCGTGTTATCACTGATAGCACGTAATTCCACTACTCGATTCCACGGGAGATCTTCTCCGCTCGGATCGAGTTGGGTGTCAGCATTGACATAATCGTAAAGGGGATGGATGTCATCTCCTGTGTCGGATTGATAATATCGGGACAGACTATCAGCAACTTTGTTGCTGGTCCCTTTTACATATTGGATATCGAAGTCGAACCGACTTAAATATTCCATCCACCTCATTTGGCGACTCGAGAGTCGTCGTTGAGTCTTGAAGAATTCAAGAGCTCTATGATCGGTAACGATGTGTATCTTGTTACCGAGTAGTTTGTCCTCCCATTTCAGGAGGGCTTCGAGTATGGCAATTGTTTCCATCTCGAACACTCGGTAGTTATGTTGAGCCGAGGTGAATTTCTTGGACATAAATCCAGCGGGTCTACATGTTTGCCATGTGGGTCCCTGTCCGTACACGGCTCCTATTCCTGACGCAGATGCGTCGCAGATGACCCATATTGGTTCATCTGAGGATGGATCTATCGGCCGTAAGATCGGAGTCTTACAGGCTAGTTGTTTTATATTATCCATACACTGTTGGTGTATGGGTCGCCAGTGGAACGGATGTCCGTTCTTCTGGATTGCGGCCAGTGGGCCAGTATACGCCGATACATCGGGCATAAAGTGGGCTAGGTATTGTACTAGTCCAAGAAACCTTTGCACGTCGTGCTTGTTTCTAGGTGTTCTCCATCCGCGTACTCGAGCCATTTTGTCGGTATCGGCATGGATACCTCGGTCATCAATTATATGACCAAGGCAGTCCATTCGTTTAGAGTAAAGATCCAATTTACTCTCCTCTAAGTATAATTGCGCTTTGCGCAATTTATCGAATACAAGTCCGAGATGCCTCTCGTGCTCTTCGATAGAATTACTATAGACGAATATATCGTCTAGATATACGTGTACGAATCTCCCGATAAAATCTCGGAAGATTACTGTCATAAGCCTCTGGAACGTCGCCGGGGCGTTACAGTCTCCTTGTTGCATTGTATGGCTCACGAATGTGCCATATATGGTGGCAAATGCCGTTTTCCACACATCTTGTGGTTCAACGCGTATCTGTTCGTACGCATTAGACATATCGATCTTTGATCGGTATTTGCCTCGAGCAACGTCGTGGCGAATTTGCTCTTGGTCGGGGAAAGGCGTGACGTCTTTCTCCGTATTATCGTTTCGTTTACGCCCATCTATAACGGTGCGAAGCTTCGCACCGTCCTTCTTAAATACGCACAACATTGGTGCGGCTTGAGAGACATTTGTCTCTTCCCACCATCCAGCATCCTTATATGTCTGGATTTTGTCGATTAACTGTGTCTTGAGTGCTTCAGGACATCTCGGTAAGTGGTAGTTATACCGCTTACTCTCATCGATGATGGGAATCTTATGATTCACCTCTCGAAGTGGTGGTAGGTGAGTTGGGGCACCGGTTAGGATGTCCGCAGCCGACTCCAACCATGCTTTCCGTAAATCAGGAAGAACTTCTTCTTCCTCTTTTAGCTCATTTAAATGGGCGTCCATTATCGCCAACATGACCTCTTCCTTTCGGGAGGGGCCTGTATACTTTTGAGTATCGGAGCGTAGTGTTGGCACACTACTCTCTCGCATATCAGGTGCCGTTAGGCGCTCGAATTTCCTCCCAGTTCGTACTGGGGGGTTGATAGTGGAGCTCTTTGGAGTCTTGCTCTTGCGTTTCTCCTTGCTCTCCACTCGATTGAACACTATGTGTTCTTCGTCATCGTCACTCTCTAATATATATGTTGAATCATGATTCAACTTTGTTTTGGCATTCATTCGTTGAATGTCTTCGTCTTCTTCTTCTTCGATTGTGACGGTTCGTCGTCTCGATCTCGCAGGCTCAACCTTGGTTGAGTCTATTTCATTATGACTGTCTTGTAGTCATTTTCGACGAAACGGAGTTTTAATAACCTTTGGTTTCGCCGCAGCCTCGCCCTCCCCCTCAAGAAGAGCGGGTATACGCAGTGTACCGCGTATTACTATTTCCTGGGTTTCGAAATCTAAGGAAATTCCGTGTTTCCTCATGAATGGTGTCCCCAGAATGGTGTCATATTTGTCTAGATTGGCAATATCTAGATATGTATCGACATCAATCGAGGCGAACTCGATTGATGACACAGTCGCGAAATTAATTTTCGACCGACTACCTGAGCATCCTAACTGTAACGTCACTGGCTTTGCCAGTTCCTTTACAGTCAGGTTCGCAACTCTCGTAAAATCAGGAGTTACAGCATCTGTTGTACTCCCGGAATCGAACAATGCATATGCCTTTGTTCCATTTATTGTTACGTATGCGGCGAGACATAACGTCTCGCCTATGCCTCGTATGGGGCGATCCATCGTACCAACGGGCCTGACCATACGGTACCGGTAGGCTCGAGGTATTTCCTCAATGTCATTAATTGCACGGATGAATACTCTCGTAGTATCCGTCCGACACCTTATGATGGTGCGCGTATATGCACACCCTTCTCTATCAGTGAATATCATTTCACTAACGTGGGGTATGCATATACCACACGCGTCGCAGACCACATAATCGGGCACACGGTATCCCGTGAGCTCCGCGAAGTGTTCTCTCTCATCATGCGCCAGTTGGTGCAGATATTCCGAGTCCTCAACCTCGTCGTCTAGGTCATATCCTAGACTCAGCAGGCGATGGGATACCTTCGGACGGTACCTGTCCGCTGTTGTCCCCACATAATGCGGGGTCCATTTCGGGTCCCGTGATTCCTTTCGCTCGCAGTATATCATTAATCGAGTTTCCTCGGTTAACGTTGATAGTAATTCATATGGGGTCATACCGTTAGGTATGACCTCTAGGTCCATAGACATATCTCCTGAGTCGACCAATGTCGACGTGTCACTGATGCTAGTTACATCAATGTCACCAGATAGTATTTCATCTATTTCCGAGCGATCCGTCGCTCGTGTTGCGCGAATGTACACTACATCCGAACCTTGGTCGCTGTAGTCATCTACTTCGACATAATCTTCATATTGATCCAGAGCATATCCCTCTGGATCGGATTCGTATTGTGACCCAACGGGGTCGCCATCGTGATCATTTTCATGGTCACTCTCGTGTGACCGAGACTCGTCTCGGTCTTCATTTTCTTCATGTCCTTCTTGGACATTAGCACTCTCCGTGGGTGCATCCTCAGCATCCTCATCTATTATTTGGGCCGCGAATACTCGCGGTCCATTAGTGGGACAATTTGGGCTAATATGCCCTTGTTTCCCGCACTTATAGCAGGTCACATCACCTCCGTGATTCTGACCTGTTTTCTTTTGGGTGCTTCCAGGGGGAGCACCTTTATTTTCATTATCATTACGGGACGTAGCCGGTCTCGTATATCTACGATTTTGGCTATTCTTATTATTATTATTACCTCCGCTTGGGCGGGGGTATGGTCTCGAGGTACCCTGATTTTGGGTATCTCTGCCTTCCTTGGAATTCCCCCATCGGTAATTCCCTTGATTCTTCTTTACGAATCTTAATACACGGGGTACTCGTGTGTTATTTGTAGGTTGAGTACCACTAGGTTTAGTGGTACTGGATGTAGACGGCCTGTCATGCCATTCGTTTCGGTAGTTGTGATAGGCCTGTATGGAACTCTCCATAGCCTTCACTTCGCGTAATAAGTTATCCATCGAAGTATGTTCTGCGGATACCCTTCTCGATTTGAGAAGGTTTTCAACAATATCTTCGGGGAGTCCCCGAAGGAACTTCCTTTTCATTGAGTATTCGTCTGGTGGTTGCACCATACGATTCGCATGGCGTTGAAGATCATTAAAGAATGCCAAGGCTCCCTTGGCACGCGAATACTTGGTCTTTTGATAGCTAGTGGCAGCATTTTGTGCTGTCACTTCGTGAATGAATCTCTTATAGATTTCACATACGAGATCCTCGAAGTACCATTTATTGGTCCTTCGGTTCCATGCCTCGACCTCGTCCGCATACCATGTGGCGGCGAGGCCTGCTAGGGTTGTACCGCAGAGGTCTACCCTCATGGTATCCTTATGATCCCCAGTTACATTGTACACTCGGAACCATCTGAGTAGCCCTGCCAACCAGGTATCGAATTTCTCGATATCATCTTCTCCGTTATATTTTTCCGGAGGGGATACCCTGATATTCTTAATATCAGGGAGTGGCCCTTGTTCTTGACCTACACGGTCGCGAACCAGCCACTTATACCGACGCAGCAGTTCTGCTTCGTAGGTGTCTTCTCGCTGATTATATTCGTCTACCGCCCCATCCTCGGATTCTCGGGGATAATAGGGGGTATCTAGACGTGTTCGATATGAACGCGTCTCGTGGCGAGTGTGTCTCGGGCCAGTTCGCCCATGACTTCTTCGCACTCTACTAGATGACCTCCGTGGACGTCTAGGTGGTTCTTTTCGACTACTAGAGTCGGAAGAATCAGAGGGGTCATCCCCTCTTCTATTACTCACTCGTTGAGTCCTTGGTCGGTGACTGTTCCGGCCTATTTGTGATCGACTGTTTCGTCGGTCATTATCCTCCTCGGTCGACGAGGAGGTTGTCTTGGTCTCCGTAGTAGTTGAGCGCGTATTATCCTTATACGTGCTATCTGATGACGAGTCATCACTAGGGTCGCTAGGGCCATTTCCCTGGCGACCATCTCTCGCTCTAGATATTGGTCTAGATCTACGAGGTGTACGGGAGCGGTTACTCCCGCGATCAGTGTTCCGTCTGTGACGGATATCCAGATTGGCCCTCCTAGGACGACTAGGTCCTGGAGTAGCATTCTGGTCACGTTGACCAGAATCTTCTGATCTTGGGTACCCGCCATAGGCAGGTCGTTTATCGCGCGCAGGTATATTAGACCGTCCACTATCATGGATGTCTGCCTGTCGCATACTGTCGAGAACATTCTGAGTGGCAAGCCACTCTCTGTAATGTTCTCTTCTCCTGATCTCTCGATCACTTGGATGCGTATCCTTACGCACCCGAGCAGACTCATGTCTACTATTATCATCGCCGTGTTTACGGCGACGATGTTCTTTCTCTGCTTCTTTGACTTCGAGTAGAAGCGATTCGGCCTCTACCCTTAGTAGCTCTTGCTTACGGAGTTTCCTCCGTTCAGCTCGATCTTTTTCTGCTTGTTCAAGGCGAAGCCTTGAGCTGGCTGCGAGACGATTGTCATAATCATCTCGTGTCTCTCCTTCCTTACGGGTTGGATTGCGCAACTCGCGTATCGCCTGTCTGATATTCTCATCAGACACACTTAGGCGTGTTTGATTATTTTCTCCATCGCTCTCTCGGCGAGGTGATGTGTCTTCTTGGGAACTCAATTCTTTTGAGTTCCGGGGTGAACTTGCTAGTTCATCCTCAAGGTCACTACGAGCTCGCTGAAGGCGTTCGTTAGCCATGCGAACGTCTCTTTTTAGTTGACGAAGTTTTCGTCGCTTCCGATCTTCTATGTCAGATCCAATTGGATCCTCTCCGGCTAGTGAGGATTCGGACCTGTTTCCCTTACTTGGGGATCGGTTAGTGTCTCGCATTCCCTCCACTTCCTCAAGTGGGGTTAGTGCGGAACTACGGTGCCTAGAACCGCTGTTCTGGGCACTTCGTCGATCATGATCGCCTTCGCGATCACTTCCTTGCTCGACTAATCCATGTTTAGTCGCACTAGTCACTGGTTCATCTCCAGTGTCCATTGTCGCGGATTCGTTTAGCCGTATTCGGCTACTCCTCCGATGTTCTACACTCTCGGGAGGATTCCTCCCGGGATCCTCTTCCGTCACTGGTGACGGTCCCCGAGGTATGCTCGGGGGGTTGTCTGGGGCATCATGCCCAGCATGATGTCCTTCTCGGGTAGGTGGTGTTACTATCCCACCTTTCCTTTTGGTCTTTGCCATAACAATTAGTTATGACTGGGTCAGTGTTTGTGAGGGTTCAAAAAAGTGTAAATGGGTACTTAGGGATTTAGCTTAGTTCACACCGTACAGAACCAGACCACGTCTATAGGTTGTGTGTACAGTGTAACAGGATAAGCTCTGAAACACAAATACTTATAAACAGTATGTTTATATCCTACAGTATCAGCCACTTTGTACATATGTACAAATAGGGTGCCACCGACCCCTTACACCCTCCCCCTCAGAAAGGATGAATCCAAGGGATTCATCAGAGCATATAAAATAAAAGAGTGTGGTAATAATCAGGGTATATTGCTCGGGAGCGAGTGGGGAGTAAAGTCATTATATATAATAACTTGAGTTTAATAATGTTGAGTGATCCAGTGAATCACTCGACTCTACCGTCCTTCTACGTGTTTCGAATGAGGGGAGTCCTAACATTTTTTACAACGGCCCCGAGGGACCGCTGGCATCGCCCATATTGTCATCCTCCACATGTTCAACAGGGGGTGCAGTTGGCGCGTCCATATTGACGTTCTCGTCGGACAGCGTCGATGGATTATCAGTGACCATGGTCGCTGATGGCACTATCCCGATTGTGAGTGGTAGCAGACTCGGTGTGCCAACCGAGGTCTGCGATGGAGCAGGTGGGGCTGCTGGGATTGTGGGCATCCACCGAGAGTAGGTGGAGACGTAGTGGTAGGACATACTGTCCGGCCACAGAGTATTGTCCGCCCGAGGGACGTTCAACAATTGGTTAATGCTGATGCGCAGCTGCACATCATTTTCGTGTTCTTGGGTAGCCTGAAGCCAACCAAACGCGTATTGATGGGCGTCGGCTAGTTCGTCAGGTGTAACACCTCGCATAGCGAGATGTTGAACACATTCGGTCTCAGACGGGTTGTCTGAGAATTCGATACTACCCCACGAAGGGGTGTCGCTCACATGAATACCTTCACGTGCTAAGATGTGGTCGTAGTGACGACTACGGGCGACCAACATCATGAGGACAATCCGTCCATGTTGTTGACGTGCTCTGCGCGCGTCATCCCTGTCCTTGCTCTTGGCATTTCCCGTGTCTTTGAGCATGGGAGCCAACAAACGGAAGCCACGAACGGATCGTTCATATGCCATACCGTCTGGGCCGGGAGTAAGCCCTTTCGGCTTACTCGTAGCGACTGTGCGAGACCACAGTCGCCACAACACAGGGTGGTCTTCATGTTGTGGGGAACTCAAGTTCCCAGGTGTGGGTGAGGTTTGCCCGCGACCATTAGGCCTAGCTGTTTCGCTAGGTCAAGTTGTAGTTGAGCATGCTCAACTGAGCCTTGAATACTTCAACCAGAAGTTTTCTGGTTGATGTGGTCCATCTTGGTCATACCCGTAG
>Ga0137403_10010077_pt1 | contig 10475 bp, 2 predicted proteins | sample CZOMad2_1_16fung_FD_122057 | JGI IMG/M metagenome (GOLD analysis project Ga0137403, IMG submission 122057) | Vadose zone soil fungal communities from Angelo Coast Range Reserve, California, USA - CZOMad2_1_16fungal (Hybrid Assembly) | ecosystem: Environmental > Terrestrial > Soil > Vadose zone... | reverse complement strand
CGGCCTTCGACTCCTGCAGATCGCGCACCGCTTTCTCGTAAGCGCGCATGTCCCGCAGAATTCCGATGGCACCGATCACCTTGCCGTCCGGATCGCGAAGAGCCGATGCGTTCAGCGTGGTGGGAATGATTTCGCCCGACGCGCTTCGCGGGTTCAGCCGCGCGTTTCGGGTCACGCCACGTTCTACCACTTCGCGCAGCGCGGCGGTGAACTCGCGAGTCTCTTCCACGCTGATGAATCGTGACAGCGATTGTTCGAGCAGTTCGTCCTGACGGAAGCCGAGCAGCGCGAACACGGCGTTGTTGGCCTGCTGAATCTTGCCTTCGAGGTCGGAGACGAACACTGGGTCGGGAGCATTCTTGATCAAGCTCTCCGCGTAGGCGCGCGCCTTATCCTGCTCGCGCATATCGCGCAGGATGCCGATGGCGCCGATCACCTTCAGGTCCGAATCTCGAAGAGCCGACGCGTTCAGCGTAGTCGAGATGATCTCGCCCGACGCGCTGCGCGGGTTCAGGCGCGCGTTTCGCGACACACCGCGCTCGACCACTTCGCGAAGCGCGGCGGTGAACTCGCGGGTTTCTTCGGCGCTGATGAACCTGGACAGCGATTGCTCGAGCAGTTCGTCCTGCCGGAAACCAAGGAGGGCAAACACCGCGTCATTTGCCTGGAGGATCTTGCCTTCGAGATCGGACACGAACACGGGGTCCGGAGCGTTCTTGATCAAACTTTCGGCATACGCCCGGGCCTTGTCCAACTCGCGCATGTCGCGAAGGATACCGATGGCGCCGATCACCTTGCCATCCGGATCGCGCAGCGCCGAAGCGTTCAGACTCGTGGGAATGATCTCGCCGGACGCAGTACGAGGATTCAACACCACGTTGCGGGTGACGCCGCGCTCGCCTTGAATGCCCCCGCCGTCGCGCGCTTCGCGCTCGACCACCTCACGAAGGGCTAAGAGGAACTCGCGAGTCTCATCCGGGGAAAGAATGCGCGACAGCGATTGCTCGATCAGCTCATCCGGTCTGAACCCCAGTAGCGCAAAAACCGCGTCGTTTGCCTGAAGAATCTTGCCTTCGAGGTCCGAAACGAAGACCGGGTCGGGAGCATTCTTGATCAAGCTTTCGGCGTAGGCGCGCGCCTTGTCGATCTCGCGCATATCGCGGAGTATGCCGATCGCGCCGATCACCTTTCCATCCGGATCGCGCAGCGCTGAAGCGTTGAGCGTCATCGGAATGATCTCGTCCGAGGCGCTGCGGGGATTCAGACGGGCGTTCCGAGTCACGCCACGTTCGACGACCTCGTCAAGTGCCGCCATGAATTCGCGGGTCTCGTGCGGGCTGATGAATCGTGAGAGCGATTGCTCGAGCACTTCGTCCTGACGGAAGCCAAGCAGTTGCGACACGGCGTCGTTAGCCTGGAGGATCTTGCCCTCGAGGTCCGAGACGAACACCGGGTCGGGGGCGTTCTTGATCAAGCTCTCCGCATAAGCGCGGGCTTTGTCCTGCTCGCGCATGTCTCGGAGGATTCCGATCGCGCCGATCACCTTCCCGTCCGGGTCCCTCAGAGCCGATGCGTTAAGACTTGTAGGAATGATCTCGCTCGAAGCGCTACGTGGATTCAGGCGCGCATTTCGCGACACGCCGCGTTCGACAACCTCCCGGAGCGCGGCGGTGAATTCTCGAGTCTCCTCAGGGCTGATGAACCGAGAGAGCGATTGCTCGATCAGTTCATCAGGCTGGAAGCCGAGGAGTTGGGCAACCGCATCGTTTGCCTGGAGGATTTTGCCCTCCAGATCTGAAACGAAAACCGGATCCGGAGCGTTCTTGATCAAGCTTTCCGCGTAAGCGCGAGCCTTGTCCAGCTCACGCATGTCACGCAGGATGCCGATCGCGCCGATCACGCTTCCGCTGGGATCGCGCAGCGCCGACGCGTTCAGGCTGGTTGGGATTACTTCGCCGCTGGCGCTTCGGGGGCTGAGGACGACGTTGCGAGTCACGCCGCGCTCGACCACTTCGCGAAGGGCAGCCGTGAACTCGCGAGTCTCTTCCGGGCTGATGAAGCGCGACAGCGATTGCTCGAGCACTTCGTCCTGACGGAAACCCAGGAGATGCGAGACGGCATCGTTGGCCTGCAAGATTTTGCCTTCCAGGTCTGCGACGAAGACTGGATCCGGAGCATTTGCGATGATGATGTCGGCGGCAAGCAAGCCAGCCGCCCTGCTGGGCACGGGCTGCGGAATGGTATCAGCCATAGTGGGGGTCCTCCTGTTCCAGTTGACTCGTGCAGACGAATTTGATTGACGTGAGGTGATTACTGCTTGTGTAGGCTTACCAGGTTTTCCGACGACCCGTTCGGGTGTCGAGCCGCACTGCTGAACCAGCAATTGCCGGCATCCGTCGCGCGGACTAATGCGTCCGGCTTGATACTAAGAAAGAGCCGGACTACTTGTCAAATGGTTATCGGAAGGTAAGGCTGGGCTGAGGCAAGCAATCAGGGTGACCATTTGCGTCTCCATGTCTTAGCGGTGCGACGGGCGAGACTTGCGACTGCCGTCGCGAGACTGGAGGGCTCGACCGGTTTCGCGACGTGGCGCTGGAATCCCGCCGCGAAAACGCGAGCGCGATCCTCTGCGCTGGCATATGCCGTGAGCGCGATTGCGGGAATATCGCCGCCGCGCTCGGGCCCCATCGCGCGAACCATCGCGATCAGGTCGAACCCGTCTTCGCCTGGCATCCCGATGTCACTGACCAACACATCGGGCCTCGATCCATTCGTGGCATTTGATAGTGTTTCCAGCGCCTCGGCCACTGAGGACACCGCGATCACGCTGGCACCCCGAAGTTCGAGCATCGCGACAAGCAACTCGCGCGCGTCGTGTTCATCATCGACAATCATCACGGAGAGGCCGGCGAGATCTTTTGGCGCCTCCAACGAAGGCTGGCCAGAATCCATGAGCGGTCCGGCGTGGGCGTCCGCATTCCGTTCCGGGGCCAGTGGAAACGACACGGTGAAAGTTGCGCCCTCCCCCTTTCCCTTGCTGTCGGCGCCAACCGATCCCCCGTGCAACTCGACCAGGTGGCGCACTATTGCGAGTCCGAGTCCCAGCCCGCCGTGCATTCGGGCGAAGGTGCTGTCGGCCTGTCTGAAGCGATCGAACACATAGGGCAGAAATTCTTCACCGATGCCTTCGCCGCTATCGGAGACGGTGATCAGCGCACGCGAGGCGTCGCGCTCTAGCTTTACTGAGACCTGGCCGCCGCTCGGGGTGAATTTGATGGCGTTCGACAGAAGGTTCCACACGACCTGTTGAAGCCGGCCCGCGTCGCCGGAGACGGCGCCCACTCCCGAGTCTAATGACACGTCGAGCTGGATATTCTTGGCGTCAGTCGCCGGACGAATCGCCTCCAGAGCGGCCTCAACAACCGAATCGAGCTCAACTGGCCGCACGTCCAGCCGCAGCTTTCCGGCGATGATTCGGGAGACGTCAAGAAGATCTTCGATGATTTGGGCCAGAGTCTTGGTATTGCGCTCGATCGTCAGCAGGGCCCTCGCGGAGGACGACCCATCAAGCGTGCCCGTCCGCATCAGTTGCGCCCATCCAAGGATCGAGTTGAGCGGCGTTCGCAGTTCGTGCGAAACGGTCGCCAGAAACTCATCTTTCAGTCGATTAGCGGCCTCGGCTTCGGCGCGGGCATTTTCCTCGCGGATTAGCAGCCTGGCGCTTAGTCTCTGAGCTTCTTCGGCTTCAAGGCGAGCAGCTTTTTCGCTAAGCAGCAGTTTCTCTTTCTCCTCTTCGGCTTGCTTTCGCTCTGTCACCTCCACAAGCAATTCAGCGGCATGCTCACGGGCTGCAGCGTATAGCCTTGCGTTCTCGTAAGCGACAGCCAGTTGGCCAGCCAGCGTCAAGGCGAGCCGTTCGTCCGCTTCGCCAAACTCGGGCGCATCGAGTTTATCCACCAGGTACAGCCAGCCCACGGTTTCGCCGAGCAAAGAGATGGGCGCTGAAAGCAGCGAGCCGAACCAGGGGGGAATGGTAACATCCCTCACTCGCTTCGTGCTCCCCGCGTTTGGCACGCGAATCGGCCGCGTCTTCGAAGAGAAAGACTCCAATGCGTTCTCATCAATCTGTCCTATCTCCAGGTTCGCGGGCGCGTTGACATCGAGTCCACCGCCCACAAAATAGGTGGCTGACTGACCGGCCGTTCCATTAATTCTAACGAAAGCATTTTGAGCTCCGAGAATGTCGGCGGCCGCTTCGCAGACGAGTTGCAGAAGAGTCTCCGGGTCGCGTTGGGCGGTCAATTGCTGTCCAAGCTCGACAAGCTTACCCAGCCGCTCGAAATTTGCATTTTCCAACTGGATATTCTTCTCGTGCAGCAGCGCCGCCTGTTGCTTCACCTGCTCCGTTTTCTTGTACAGCTCGACAAAGACCGCCACCTTGGATTTCAGAGCCTCCGGGTCGAGAGGCTTGATGATGTAGTCAACTGCGCCGAGGGAATATCCCCTCGATAGGTCCTCTTTGTCGGCGCTGTCGTAAGCGGTCAAGAAAATAACCGGAAGGTCCCGCGTTTTCTTGCTGCCACGGATCAACTCGGCGGTCTCGAGTCCGCTTATGCCGGGCATGCGAACGTCGAGCAGAATGACGGCGGCGTCATTGTACAGGAGATACTGCAGGGCGGCCTCTCCGGAAGCTGCTCGAACAAGATTGCGATCGGCACCCTGTAGAATGGCCTCGAGAGCAAGCAAATTGCTCTCATTGTCATCGACCATCAGAATATTGACCTGCGGAGGATCAGTTTGCATGACGTTTATCAACTCAACCGAGCTTCTCGTGCTTACTCTGCATACCGGCAAACCGGGGACTCACATTCGTACCGTGTTTTTGGTAAAGGCGGCTTTCTTCGTCCAGGAGCGCATAATGATCTTCATGGGGCATCGTCTCCAGTGATTCCGACGGGCCCAGCGCCAGAACCCCGAACCGGCTCAGGCTGTCATAGATCAACTTGCCGACACGTTCTCTGAGCCTGTGATTGAAGTTCCACAGAATTCCGCGGCAGACGATAACTTGAAACTCGTTGAAAGAGCCATCAGTCGCAAGGTTATGCTCTGAAAAGACTATGTTCCTCTTGAGCGCGGGCTCGATCAGCAGCCGGTCGCCTTTCTTCCTGAAGTACTCCAACAGTGATCGGGTTCCCCCCGCCTTCTTGTAATCGGAGGAATATTTGTCCGCAACTGACGAAGGAAAGCGGCCGATGCGCGCCTGTTTCACGACATCCTCGCTAAGATCGGTGGCATAGATCCGAGACCGTTGATAGAGGCCCTCCTCGTGAAGGAGGATGGCCATTGAATAGACATCCTCGCCCGTCGAACACCCGGCATGCCAGATGCGTACGAAAGGATACGTTCTGAGTTGGGGGACAACTTTCATTCGAAAGGCCCGGTAAAAATCGGGATCGGAAAAAATCGAAAGGCCAGTGCTTGAGAAGCCGCGCAAGAACCGCTTTAAGAAAGCAGGTTCGTGAAGCAGCTTGTCCTGAAGCCTGGATATGGTCAAGATGCGTCCCGCGAGCATGCTCTCGCGAATTCGGCGCTTGACCGCTCCCGGCTCGTAGTCTCGGAAGTCATAGCCGTACTGGCGAAGCAATGCCTCCAGAAGCAAATCGGTTTCCATCTCTTCCAGTTTGGTGTTTGTCTCTCTATCGCTCATGCTCGCGCCACTTTGCGACCGTATAGCCAGACTCGCAACATGGATAGCAACTGATCTATGTCAAGAGGCTTGGAGATGTAGTCCGATGCGCCCGCCTCGATACACTTCTCGCGATCGGACTGCATAGCCTTTGCTGTCAACGCGATGATCGGCAGCGATGCGAAGGTCTCGATCTTCCGGATCGCTTCCATCGTCTGATAGCCGTCCATCTCAGGCATCATGATATCCATCAAGACCACATCGATATCCGGGTTCTGCTGCAACAGCTTGACGCCTTCCCGGCCGTCCTCCGCATAGAGTACCTCCATCTGATAGCTCTCGAGCGTGCTGGAAAGAGCAAAAATGTTGCGGACATCATCGTCCACGATCAGCACCTTCTTGCCGGTCAGGACAGGGTCTTGTCGCATCACCTGCTTGATCATCCGCCGTTTCGGCTCAGGCATATTCGCTTCCACCCGATGAAGGAACATAGCGGTCTCGGCCAGCAGCCGCTCAGGCGAGTTCGCCTCCTTTACTACTATCGCGTCGGCCACCTGCCTCAACTGGCTCTCCTCCCTTTCCGTAAGATCCTTACCGGTGTAGACGATGATGGGAAGATCGGTTTGTCCGAGTTCTTTTTGAATCTTATCGATCAAATCAAAGCCGCTCATATCCGGCAGCTTCAGATCCAGCACCATGCAGTCGTACTGCCCGGCTTGAAGCGCCTCGATGGCTTCCGTTGCCGTCGCTACATCAGTGGTTTCCACATCGCGACCGCCTATCAGCTCGACGATGCTCATTCGCTGAGCGTCATTATCCTCCACCACCAGGAGTCGCTTCACGTCGCGCTCCGCGAAGGCGGCGATCTGGTCGAAAGCGTCTGCAAGCTGCTCGCGCGAAACCGGCTTCTGCAGGTGCATGAATGCTCCGAATGCGCGCGGCTGCCGCTGTTGTTCGTAAGCGGTGATTACGTGCACCGGTATGTGGCTCGTCTCCGAATCGTGCTTCAAGCGATCGAGCACTGTCCAACCTTCCTGATCCGGCAGTTTGATGTCCAGGGTTATGGCGTCCGGCTTGTACTTGCGTGCAAGCGTGAGAGCGACGTCGCCGCGCGCGGCCACCAGTCCCTTGAAGCCTTTTTCGTGGGCCAGATCCAGGAGGATCTGAGCAAATAGGGCGTCATCTTCGATGATCAATACCAATCGCTCACCCGGCTCGATGCTGCCCCGATCGTCGGCGATCTCGAATATCTCGCTGTACTCAACGGTAGAATATGGACTTGCCAGTGATAATGGGGAGGTCGAAAGTCCGCCGGCTTCCGGCCTCGCTCGAGGATACGTTTCTTGCGAGCTGACGGCCGCGGAAGCTTTGTGCAATCGCGGCAAATAGAGTGTGAAGGTGCTGCCCTCCCCGGCAATGCTGGCGACGCGAATCTCGCCGCCGAGCAGCCGAGCAATTTCGCGACTGATCGAAAGCCCCAAGCCGGTGCCGCCGTACTTCCGGCTGGTCGTGCCGTCGGCCTGCTGAAACGCCTCGAATATTATCTGCTGCTTGTCTGCGGGGATGCCGATGCCCGTATCCGCGACCGAGAAACCTATTACCAGCTCGGACTGATTGAGGCTTTCCATGCCAAAGTGCCCGCGACGCTCAATAGCCTTTATCTGGAGCGCGACCCGCCCCGTCTCAGTGAACTTAAATGCATTCGACAGCAAGTTCTTGAGGATTTGTTGCAGACGTTTTTGGTCAGTCAAGATCGAAGGCGGCAGACTTGGCTCGATATCGATCGTGAACTCCAGTCCCTTGTCTTGAGCAAGCTGACGGAAGCTGCGATTCATCTGCTCGGTGACGTCGTTAAATGGCACCTCGCTGGTCTCTATCGCCATCATCCCTGACTCGATCTTCGTGAGATCCAGAATGTCATTGATCAGCGAAAGCAGGTCGTTGCCGGAAGAGTGAATCGTCTCAGCGAATTGAACCTGCCTCGGGGTAAGTGCGCCCTCCGTATTCTCGGCGAGCTGCCGCGACAGTATCAACATGCTGTTGAGCGGAGTTCGCAGCTCGTGCGACATGTTAGCGAGGAACTCGGACTTGTACTTTGACGTAAGCGCAAGCTGTTCGGCCTTCTCTTCCATCGCCCAGCGCGCCTCTTCAACCTCCTGATTCTTCGCCTCGACCTCCGACTTCTGCTGCGCGAGCAACGTCGCTTTTTCACTCAACTCATCGTTAGTGTTTCGAAGCTCTTCCTGCTGATTGCGCAGCCGCTCTTCGGACTCGCGAAGAGTCAGAGCCTGTTGTTCGAGTCGCTCGTTTGTCTTCTTGAGCTCGTCCTGCTGACTCTGTAGCTCGGAAGCCAGCGACTGAGACTGGATCAGCAGCCGTTCCGTGCGCGTGTTAGCCTCGATCGTATTGAGCACGATGCCGATACTCTCGGTCAACGTGTTCAGGAAGGTCATATGAATTTCGCTGAAGCGGTTGAAGGATGCAAGCTCGATCACCGCTTTGACTTCCTCCTCGAATATCACAGGCAACACGATGATGTTGAGAGGAGCCGCTTCTCCGAGTCCGGAGTTGATGTAGATGTAATTGTTTGGAACTTTGGTCAGGAGAATTCGCTTCTTTTCCAGAACGCATTGTCCCACCAATCCTTCGCCCTGTCTGAATTCATTCGAGAGATTCTTACGATTCGAGTAGGCGTAACCCCCAAGAAGTTTCATCAGCGGATGCCCATCCTCCTGCGGCTGATTGACGTAGAAGACGCCCTGTTGCGCATCGACCAGCGGCGCAAGGTCCGAAAGAATCATGTTCGCGACAGTCGTCATGTCGCGCTGGCCCTGCAGCATTCCAGTGAAGCGGGCCAGGTTGGTCTTGAGCCAGTCTTGCTCGGTGTTCTTCTGGGTAGTGTCCTTGAGGTTGCGGATCATCTCGTTGATGTTGTCTTTGAGCGCCGCGACCTCGCCTTGCGCCTCGACAGTAATTGACCGCGTAAGATCTCCCTGGGTAACCGCGGTGGAGACCTCGGCAATAGCGCGCACTTGAGTCGTCAGGTTCGCCGCCAACTGGTTCACATTGTCGGTCAAATCCCTCCAGGTGCCGTAAGCGCCCGGAACGTTCGCCTGTCCGCCGAGCTTGCCTTCGACGCCCACTTCGCGTGCTACCGTGGTCACCTGATCGGCAAAGGTCGCCAGCGTATCGGTCATCGCATTTATGGTGTCGGCCAGCTCGGCAATCTCGCCTTTTGACTCGATCGTCAGCTTCCGGTTCAATTCGCCGTTGGCGACTGCTGTCACCACCTGGGCGATGCCGCGCACCTGACCGGTCAGGTTCCCGGCCATGAAGTTCACGTTGTCGGTCAAGTCTTTCCAGGTGCCGGCCACATCCTTTACGTCCGCCTGTCCTCCCAGCTTGCCTTCGGTGCCGACCTCGCGAGCGACACGCGTCACTTCAGACGCAAAAGAGTTGAGCTGGTCAACCATGACATTGATAGTGTTCTTGAGTTCGAGGATCTCTCCTTTTACGTCGACGGTGATTTTCTTCGAGAGGTCGCCGTTGGCGACGGCTGTGGTCACGTCCGCGATGTTACGAACTTGAGCGGTAAGGTTGCTGGCCATGAAGTTCACGTTGTCGGTCAGGTCTTTCCAGGTCCCCGCGACGCCTCTAACCTCGGCTTGGCCTCCCAGGTTGCCTTCAGTGCCCACCTCGCGCGCCACACGCGTCACTTCGGAAGCGAAGGCGTTGAGCTGATCCACCATCACATTGATCACTTCTTTGATCTGAAGAATCTCGCCTCGCACATCCACGGTGATCTTCTGGGTCAGGTCGCCGTTGGCTATAGCGGTTGCAACCTTGGACATATCGCGAAGCTGCACAGTGAGGTTGCCTGCCATGAAGTTCACATTGTCGGTCAAGTCCTTCCAGGTGCCTGCAACATCCGCCACTTGCGCCTGGCCGCCGAGCTTGCCTTCCGTTCCTACTTCTCGCGCGACGCGGGTGACTTCCGAAGCGAATGCGTTGAGCTGATCCACCATCCGGTTGATGGTGTTCTTCAGCTCGAGAATCTCTCCCTTTACATCGACGGTAATCTTTTTTGAGAGGTCGCCGTTAGCGACCGCGGTGGTGACCTCGGCGATGTTGCGTACCTGGGCAGTAAGGTTGCCGGTCATGAAGTTCACATTGTCGGTCAGGTCCTTCCAGGTGCCCGCGACCCCGGGCACTTGCGCCTGACCGCCGAGCTTACCTTCCGTTCCTACTTCTCTTGCCACGCGTGTGACTTCGGACGCGAACGAATTGAGCTGGTCCACCATCCGGTTGATGGTGTTCTTGAGTTCCAGAATCTCGCCCTTCACATCGACGGTGATCTTTTTCGAGAGATCGCCGTTGGCCACGGCGGTTGTGACTTCGGCGATGTTGCGCACCTGACCGGTCAAGTTGCCGGCCATCGAGTTGACGCTGTCGGTCAAGTCTTTCCACGTTCCACCGACGCCGCGCACATCCGCCTGACCGCCAAGCTTGCCGTCCGTCCCGACCTCTCTCGCTACGCGTGTCACTTCCGAGGCAAACGAGTTGAGCTGATCCACCATTCGGTTGATCGTGTTCTTGAGTTCCAGAATCTCACCCTTCACGTCGACGGTGATCTTCTTTGAGAGGTCGCCGTTGGCCACGGCGGTCGTCACGTCGGCAATGTTTCGCACCTGGCCGGTCAGGTTGCCGGCCATCGAGTTTACATTGTCAGTGAGATCCTTCCAGGTGCCGGCCACGTCAGGCACTACCGCTTGTCCGCCCAGATTACCTT
>Ga0137403_10010076_pt1 | contig 10476 bp, 9 predicted proteins | sample CZOMad2_1_16fung_FD_122057 | JGI IMG/M metagenome (GOLD analysis project Ga0137403, IMG submission 122057) | Vadose zone soil fungal communities from Angelo Coast Range Reserve, California, USA - CZOMad2_1_16fungal (Hybrid Assembly) | ecosystem: Environmental > Terrestrial > Soil > Vadose zone... | reverse complement strand
CAGGAGCGGCGGGGCAGCGGCATCGGCGGGCGCGGGCCCGCAAAGGACGTGGATGGGGACGAGGGGGGCTCGGTGGCGGACGAGATCGAGCGCCTGGCCGCGATGGTGACCGAGGAGGGGCAAAGCCTCCGGTCGCTGGAACGCTTCCTCGGCAAGGCCAGCCGCGTGCTGGCCTCGCTGCCGACCCGGTGGCCGGTGCGCGGCTCCGTGAACTCCGAGTTCGGCCGCCGCAGCTCGCCCTGGCTGGACGACGCCGTCGAGGTGCACACCGGGCTCGACATCGGGGCCGTGCGGGGGACGCCGGTGATCGCGCCCGCCAACGGCATCGTGATCTTCGCGGGCCAGCACGCGGAATACGGAGTCACCCTCATCATCGACCACGGGAACGACATCAAGACCTTGTACGGCCATCTCACCCGCGTGGGCGTCCAGTCCGAGCAGAAGGTGGAGCGCGGCCAGGTCGTTGCCTTCACCGGCAATACTGGCCGCTCGTCGGGCCCGCACCTACATTACGAGATCCAGGTGAAGGGCTCGCCCGTCAATCCGCGCTCCTACCTCTGGGATTAGGCGCGCGCCGATAAGCGCCCAGCTGCTTCGTTGGCGCCACTCGTCCGCCTGCTCAACGTACCAGGGGTACGCCTCGCAGGCGGATCTCGGGCGCCGCCTTGCATCTGGGCACTTCTCGGCGCGCGCCTCGCGCGTGGCCAGCGGCTCAGCGGCCCTGATGCTTGGCGAGGAAGGCGAGCATGGCGGCGTTGAAGGCGTCGGGCTGCTCGAGGAAGAGGATGTGGCCGGCGTCGGGGATCACGGCGAGGTCGGCGCCGGGGATGCGCGCGTGGACCTCGCGAGAAAAGGCGGGCGGGACCAGGATGTCCTCCGCGCCGAGCGTCACCAGGGTCGGGACGCGGAGCGTGGGCAGGCGATCCAGCGTGTCATGTGCGCCGATGGCTTCGGCCTGGCGTCGGAGCCCCGAATAGCTCGTGGGGTAGGGGTTGTCCAGCGCGCGCTGCAGCATGAGCTGAACGAACTCGGGGCGCTCGCGGGCGGTCTTCCGGCAAATGACCCAGGGCAGCATCGCGCGCGCCCATTCCTCGCGGTCCTCGCGCGCGCGCACGCGAAGCAGGCTCTCCACGACCAGGGTTCCGTACGGGTCGATACGCCCCAGCGTGCAGTGCAGCTGGAGGGTTCGCACGCGCTCCGGATGCCGCAGCGCCAGCTCCTGCGCGATCATGCCGCCCATGGAGGCGCCGCACACGTGAGCGCGGGCCACGCCGAGCGCCTCCAGCAGGCCCGCCACGTCCTCCGCCATTCCGGCGATCGAGTACGGGATATCCGGCTGATCGCTTTGCCCGGCGCCCCGATTGTCGAGCGCGATCACGCGGTAGGTCCCGGCGAGGGCCTGCATCTGAAAGGCCCAGGCGGTGTGATCGCCGCCCCAGCCCATGATGAGGACCACCGGCTCGCCGGACGGAGCCCCCAGGTCTTGATAGAAGAGGCCGATGCCGTTGACGGGAAGGCGGGGCATCGGGCGCCGCCTAGCCGGCGACGGCGGTGAGGATCTCGGTGAGCTCCTCGAGCGTCTCCGCGTCCAGCGCGGGCGCGGGGGGACGCACGAAGGCGGAGCGGATCCATCCGCGCCGGCGGAGGATCTCCTTGCGGATACCCACCGACGTGCCCGGCGTGGAGCCGGGCTGGCTCTCGAATCGGATCAGCGGCAGCCACCGGTAGAAGAGCGCGCGGGCGGTGCCCCGCCGCCCCGCCACGAACTCGTCGCGAATGACGCGCAGGGCTTCGGGGTAGGGGAAGCCGGTCATGGCCCCGTCGGCGCCGCGGGAGAGCTCCTCGAAGAAGTAGCAGCCGCCCAGGCCACCGAAGATGGACACCCGGCGCTCGAAGAGGGCGCGCAGCCGCGTGATCTTGGGCAAGGTGGGCGCTTCCTCGAGCTTCACCGCTTCGACCTTGGGAATCTCGGCGACGATGCGCCCAATGAAGGCGGGCGGCATCACCACCTGGGTGGTCACCGGCTCGTCCTGCAGCACGATGGGCAGGGGAGTGGCGGCCGCCACCGCGTGGTAGTAGGCGAGCACCGCGTCGAGGTTGCGCGAGCCGGTGGGCGGGGCCAGCATGAGGGCCCGCGCGCCGGAGTCCTGCGCCATGCGCGCCAGGGCCACCGCGATGTGGGTGCCGGAGGCGGAGGCGCCCACCGCCACCGGGACACGCCCGCGCACTTCCTTGACCACGGTCTCCACCACCTGCCGGCGCTCGTCGTCGGTGAGGCGATGTGCCTCGCCGGCGATGCCGAGGACGGTGAAGCCGGTGATGCCGGTGTCGAGCGCCCGCTCCACCAGCAGGGGCAGCCCGTCACGGTCGAGCGCGCCGCCGTCCGTGAACGGCGTCGCCATGATGTGAAAGACGCCCGACCAGTCGATCAGGCGCGGACCTGGCAGGCCACCCAGTGGCCGGGCGAGATCTGCTTCAGCACCTGCTCATTCTCCGAGCAGGATGGCACCCGGATGGCGCACCGGGTGTGGAAACGGCAGCCCGAGGGCGGCTTGATGGGGCTGGGTACGTCGCCCTCCAGCAGGATGCGCTTGCGCTTCACCTGCGGGTCGGGGATGGGCACCGCGGAGAGCAGCGCCTCGGTGTAAGGATGCTTGGGGTTGTTGTAGAGCTCCTTGGCGGGGGCGATCTCCACGATCTTGCCCAGGTACATCACGGCCACGCGCGTGGAGATGTGCTCCACCACCGAGAGGTCGTGGGCGATGAAGAGGTAGGTGAGGTTGAACTGCTTCTGGAGGTCCTCCAGGAGGTTGATGACTTGAGCCTGGATGGACACGTCCAGCGCGGACACCGGCTCGTCGCAGACGATGAGCTTGGGATTCACCGCCAGCGCGCGCGCGATGCCGATGCGCTGGCGCTGACCGCCGGAGAACTCGTGGGGGTAGCGACGGAGGTGGTCGGCGCCGAGTCCCACCGTCTCCAGCAGGTGGACGACCCGCTCCTCTCGCTCGCGCCGCGTCTTGGCGAGCTTGTGGATGACCAGGGCCTCCCCGATGATCGAGCCCACCGTCATGCGCGGGTTCAGCGACGCATAGGGGTCCTGGAAGATGATCTGCATGTCCCGCCGCAGGTGGCGAAGAGACCGCTTGTCCAGGGTGGTGACGTTCTTGTCCTCGAACCACACCTCGCCCGCGGTGGGCTCGATGAGGCGGAGGATGCAGCGCCCGGTGGTGGATTTGCCGCAGCCCGACTCGCCCACGAGGCCCAGCGTCTCGCCCTTGAGGATCTCCATGGAGATGTCGTCCACCGCATGGACGCGGGCGACTTCGCGCGAGAACAGGCCCCCGCGAATGGGGAAGTACTTCTTGAGATTCTTCACTCGGAGGAGCGGCGTCTCAGCCATGGCGTGCGTTCCTCTCAGTACAGCCAGCAGGAAACCTTGTGGCCGGGCTTGACTTCCTTGAGCACCGGGTCCTTCTCGGTGCACACCGGCTTGACGAAGGGGCAGCGGGGCGCGAACCGGCAGCCGGGGGCGATGTCGCCGCGCAGGGTGGGGACGGTGCCGCCGATCACCTCGAGCCGGCGCCGCTCGGTGGCGGCGAGATCTATCCGGGGGATCGACCGCAAGAGGCCTTGGGTGTAGGGGTGCAGCGGCTCCTTGAAGAGATCCGCCACCGACGCTTCCTCGGCCACCTTGGCCGCGTACATCACGACCACCCGCTGGGCGGTCTCCGCGATGACCCCCATGTCGTGGGTGATGAGCATGATGGCCATCTTCAGGCGCGCCTTGAGCTCGTTGAGGAGCTCGAGGATCTGGGCCTGGATGGTGACGTCCAGCGCGGTGGTGGGCTCGTCGGCGATGAGGAGCTTGGGATTGCAGGACAGCGCCATCGCGATCATGATGCGCTGCCGCATACCGCCGGAGAGCTGGTGCGGGTACTCCTTCACGCGCCGCTCCGCGTTGGGGATGTGGACGAGCTTGAGCATCTCGACGGTCTTGTCCATGGCGTCCCGGCGGCCCAAGCCCTCGTGCAGGCGCAGGGCCTCCGCGATCTGCTCCCCGCAGGTGAACACGGGGTTGAGCGAGGTCATGGGCTCCTGGAAGATCATCGAGATCTCCTTGCCCCGGATCTTCCGCATCTGGCCGGCGGGCAGGTCCACGAGGTTCCGGCCGTCGTAGAGGATCTGTCCCTCCACGATCTTGCCGGGGGGCTGCGGGATCAGCTTCATCACGCTGAGCGCGGTCACCGACTTGCCGCAGCCGGACTCGCCGACCACGCCGAGCGTCTCGCTCTTGTCGATGTGCAGGTCCACGCCGTCCACGGCGCGAACGATGCCCTCGTCCGTGAAGAAGTACGTCTTGAGGTTCTTGACTTCGAGTAGACGCTCGGCCATGTGCGATGTCCTCTCAGCGCCAGGCGGCGGTGATCTCCCGAAACGCGTCCAGGGCGCGGTCGATGTCTTCTCCGTCCACGTCTTTGTGGGTGACGCAGCGGATGGCGGCCGGACCCGCGTGGTGGACCTTGACCTTGCGGGCGAGGCAGCCGGTGACGAGCGCGGTGGCGCGCTCGGCGCTGACCACCTGGAAGCGGACGATATTGGTCTCCACCGTGGCCAGGTCGACACGGAGCCCGGGGAGGCTGCTCAGGCCTTCGGCGAGCCGGCGTGCGTGGGCGTGATCCTCGGCGAGCCGATCTACCATCGTTTCAAGGGCAATGATGCCGGCGGCGGCGAGCACGCCCGCCTGGCGCATCCCGCCTCCGATCATCTTGCGCACGCGCCGGGCCCGCGCGATGAAGTCGCGCCGGCCGCAGATGAGCGATCCCACCGGCGCCCCCAGGCCCTTGGACAGGCAGAAGGTGAGGGAGTCTACCGGGCGGGTGAAATCGTCCACCGGGCGCTTGTGCGCCACCGCGGCGTTGAAGATGCGGGCGCCGTCCAGGTGCAGGGGCACGCCCGCGGCATGGGCGGCCGTCGCCACCGCGACGATCTCCTCCGGCGTGCAGCAGGTGCCCCCGTGGCGATTGTGCGTGTTCTCGATGCAGACGAGGCCGGTGACGGGAAGGTGGATATTGCTGGGCCGGACCGAGTCGCGCACCTGGGCGGGGGTGAGGAAGCCGCGCTCGGTGGCGAGCGGGCGGGTCTGCAGCCCGCCCAGCCGCGCCGCGCCGCCCACCTCCGAGCCGAACACGTGGCTGTCGGCGTCGAGGAGGAGCTCCTGGCCGGGCTCGGTCTGCGCGAGGATGGAGACGAGGTTGCCCTGGGTGCCCGAGGCCACGAAGAGCCCGGCCTCCTTGCCCGTCCGCCGGGCGGCCAGGGTCTCGAGGCGCTGGACGGTGGGATCCTCCTCCCACACGTCGTCGCCGACCTCGGCCTGAGCCATGGCTTCGCGCATCGCCGGGCTGGGAAGGGTGAAGGTGTCCGATCGTAGCTCGACGACGTCGTGCATCCGGGCTACCTCGCGGCGGTCCGGAGGCGCTGCGCCGCGCGCCGCCCCCATTCCGTGTAAGGGAACTCGTTGGCCAGTCGCTCGAATCTGACGCGGGCGTCCTGGACGCGGCCTTCCTGGGTGTCGACGTCGGCGAGGCGGTACAGCGCCTCCGGCACCACCAGCGTGCGCGCGTACTCCTTCAGCACGTACTCGAGACGCTGACGAGCCGCGGGCGCGTTGCCCTGGTCGATGTAGTAGCTGGCGACCCAGAGCTCCTTCTGGGCGAGGCGGCCACGGCAGATGTCGATCTTGGCGAGCGCGTCCGAGGCGTAGCGGCTGTCCGGGTACTCACGCACGAGCTTGCGGAACTGATCGGCGGCCTTGGCGGTGATGGACTGGTCCTGCTCCACCGGCTTGATCTGGTCGTAGTAGCTCATGGCGAGCCGGAACTGGACCAGGTCGGAGATCTCGTGGCGGGGGAAGAAGGCGAGGAAGGCCTCGAACTCCTTGATGGCCTTGTCGAACTCACCCTCGCGGTAGTAGGCCTCGCCGATGAGGAAGCGCGCCCGCGGAGCATAGCTGGACTGGGGATGTCGCTCGACCACCTTGCGGAACGGCAGGCGCGCGTCCTCGTACCGTTTCTTGCTCATCTCGAGCTCGCCCGTCGCGTAGAGTTCGGCGGCCGGGGGCAGCGGCACCGGCCGATTCTTGAAGAGGTCGGCCACCCAACCACCGACGGAGGAACAGCCTCCCAGCAGCAGCGCCAGCGAGAGGAATGCGACCGCAAAGACCCGAGACGGGACGTGCATTTGTGCGTGAAAGGTAAGGGCAGACCTCTGCAAAGTCAAGGACATTGACAGGCTCCCACCCCTTGCGTAAGATCGCCCGCGATGGCCCTCCCCAGGATGGTAAGGGTGCGTCAATCCTTCGCCGGTCCGCGATTGGCGGACATCCCCGGCGGCGTCCGTTCGGCCCTCGGCGGCGCCCCCCTCCCGATGCGGCGCGGCGATACGGTCGCGGTGGGCGCAGGGAGCCGCGGCATCGCGAATATCGCGACCATCGTACGGGCCACGGTGGACCATCTCAAGAGTATCGGCGCCCACCCCTTCGTTTTCCCTGCGATGGGCAGCCATGGGGGCGCCACCGCGGAGGGGCAGCTCGACCTCCTGGCCCACTACGGCATCACGGAGTCCGCCATGGGCTGCGAGCTCCGGGCCTCCATGGACGTGGTCCAGATCGGGCAGGCGCTCGACATGCCGGTGTGGCTGGACCGCGTGGCCAGCGAGGCGAACTGGATCGGCCTCGTCAACCGCGTCAAGCCCCATACCGACTTCAAGGGATCCATCGAGTCCGGGCTCTTCAAGATGATGACCATCGGGCTGGGCAAGCTCAAGGGCGCCACCCAGTACCATCGCGCCAACGTCACCCACGGCTACGAGACCGTCATCACCGCGGTGGGCCGGGAGGTGCTGGCCAAGGCGCGCATCGGTTTCGGCCTCGGCATCGTCGAGAACGGCTACGACGAGACCGCCAAGGTGGAGGCCTTCGCCGCCGCCGATCTCGAGGCGGGGGAGCGGCGGCTCCTGAAGGAGGCGCGGGAGTGGATGGCGCGCCTGCCGTTCTCGCCCATCGACGTCCTGGTGGTGGAGGAGATCGGCAAGAACATCTCCGGGGCGGGGATGGACACCAACGTGATCGGGCGGCCCTCGAATCCCCACGAGCCGTTTCCCCACGATCCCAAGATCCTCTGGATCGTCGCGCTCGACCTCACCGACGACAGCTCCGGCAACGCCACCGGCATCGGCAACGCGGACTTGGTCACGCGCCGGCTGGTGGAGAAAATCGACATGAAGCCGACGCTGATCAACTGCATCACCGCCTGCACGCCCAACGGAGCCAAGGTCCCCGCCACCTTCGACTCCGACCGCGAGGCGGTGGAGACCGCGCTGTCCTGCATCGGCCTCACCGCGCCCGAGCACGCCCGGGTGATCCGGATCAAGAACACCCTGGTGCTCGGCGAGATCGAGTGCTCCGAAGCCTTCCTGCCCGACATCGGCAAGCGCCCCGACCTCGAGGTCGTGGGCGAGGCGCGCCCGCTCGGCTTCGATGCCAGCGGCCGGATCGCGCCGCTTCTCGCTCACTGACTCCCGCCTGCGCGGTGAGGCGCCGCCGAAGGCGAGACGAGCGGATACGACTGCTTGGCGAGGCGCCGCCGAAGGCGAGACGAGCGGATACGACTGCTTGGCGAGGCGCCGCCGAAGGCGAGACGAGCGGATACGTAGACCCGCTAGTCGAGGAGACCGATCTCCCGGTAGCGGGTCTCGACGCGGGAGGTGATGAGGCCGAGACGCTGCAGCCGCGGGATCAGCACCTCGGTGAAGAGAAAGCGGTTGAAGGCCTTGGCGGTCTGCGAGTTGGTCATGGTGTCCCGCCAGATGGCGTCGGCGTCCCAGCCCATCTCCTTCCACACGCCCCGGACGGACTGGAAGCCCGTCCGCTCGTCGCGGGCGAACATCGAGTCGCAGGCGCGCAGGGCGAAGTCCTCCAGCAGCTCGTGCTTGGCGCCGTCCATGTCGGGCAGGGCGCGCTTCAGCGCGAAGTAGCCGAAGTTCACGTGGCGGCCCTCGTCCTGGAGGACGTAGTCGAGGAGCTGGGCGAGGGTGGGATCCCCCGTTTGCTTGTGCATGACGTTGAAGGCGGCGATGGCGAGCCCCTCGATGAGCATCTGCATGCCCAGGAGCTTGAGCTCCCAGTGCTCCGAGGTGAGGATCTCGTCGATGAGCCCCTTCAAGAGGGGATCCACCGGGTAGATCTTGTGAAGCTTCTTCACGTACTTCTCGAAGACCTCCACGTGCCGCCCCTCGTCCACCACCTGGGTGGAGGCGTAGAGCTTGCAATCCAGCTCGGGCAGGGGGTTGACGAGCTGGCTCGCCACCAGGAGGGCCCCTTGCTCGCCGTGGAGGAATTGGGAAAGCCGCCAGGCCGACACGCGGATCTCCACCTCCTTCTGCTCCGCGGAGGACAGGCGGGGGAAGAACTCGGTGCCCATGAAGGCCAGGTGGGTGTTGAGCACCGGCCCCTCCTTGCCGATGGGCCGGCTCCAGTCCAGGTCGATGCTCCCGTTCCACTGGTTCTTCTTCGCCGTCTCGTAGAGGGACTTGAGCTCGGCGTGGGTGGGCTCGTAATCGAAGTCCCACAGGGTGTCGAGCCGGGAGGAAACCGTCCGGGCTGCGGCCGCGCGTGTCGTCGTCATGCCCCGACACTACGGCCACCTCCGCGGCCGGTCAAGGTGGGCAGAACGTGTCTTGACAGGGACGGGACGAGCCCGTAAAGTCCGATCAAATCAGCGCGCACAGTGCGCGCCCGGTTCGCTGTCAAGCCGCCCTGGGAGGCGACGATTCCTCGGTTCCGGACCCCGAGACCGCTCCCCCCCGCCAACTCCGGCCCCGCCGGTGGCCGATGCTGAGGCCTGTCCGCTCCGTCCCGTCCGCGCCCCGTTTCCCCCACAAGGAGGCGTTCATGGAGCCCGTCAGCCGCCGTCGTTTCGTCATCGGGAGCACCGCCGGCCTCGCCGGTATCCTCGCGACGCGCGTGCCGCCCGCGCGCGGGCAGCAGCGTGAGATCTCCTACCTCTGCTGGAACAACTTCGCCCCCGCCTCCGACAAGAAGCTGGCGGAGATCGGGCAGCGCTTCACCAAGGACACGGGCATCAAGCTCAAGATCGACCACATCTCCCACATGGGGCCGCAGCAGGCCAAGTACGCGGCCGAGGTCCAGACCCAAGCCGGGCACGACATGGTCGAGATGCGCATGCACTTCCCGTGGCTCTACGAGCCGCAGCTGGCGGACGTCTCCGACGTGGTGACCGGGCTCGAGAAGCAATACGGCAAGGCCATCGCCTCCTCGTACGAGGGGGCGCACGTCAAAGGCGTGTGGCGGGCCGTGCCCCAGTACCACGGCATGTTCGTGGCGACCTACCGCGAGGATCTCTTCAAGAAGGCGAGCCTCAAGGTGCCGGACACCTGGGAGGACCTCTACACCGTCGGCAAGGAGCTCAAGAAGATGGGGAACCCCGTCGGGATCCCCATCGCCCAGAACTACGACTCGATCTCGACGGCGGGGCCCGTGCTGTGGTCGTTCGGTGGCATGGAGGTGGACAAGGACGGCAAGACCGTGCGCATCAACTCCCCGGCCACCGTGCAGACCATCGAGTGGTACCAGAAGATGTTCCGCGACTGCATGGAGCCCGAGGTGCTGTCCTGGTCGGACTCGAGCAATAACGAGTCGATCCAGCAGGGTAAGGCCGGCTGGATTCACAACCCCGTGTCGGCCTACATCGTGGCCAAGCAGCGCAAACTGGTCACCGCCGACGGCATCAACCATCACCGGAGCCTCGGCGGCCCTCACGGGCGCCACGAGACGGACACGCCACGCCACATCGGCATCTGGAAGTTCTCCAAGAACATCGACGCTTCCAAGGAGTGGATCCGCTATCTCCTCGGGAAGCGCGAGAACTACGACGAATACATCATGTCCGGGGACGCCTTCAACTTGCCCGTCTACGAGAAGCTTCAGGACCATCCGGTGCTCCGGACCGATCCCAAGTATGCTGCGCTCAAGGGTGAGGGAGTGCAGTACCACACCTACGGCTGGCCGGCGCCGCCCTCGGACAAGGTGCAGCTCATCACCAACACCTATCTCCTGCCCAATATGATCGCCAAGGCGGTCACCGGGACCTCGACCAAGGACGCCATCGCCTGGGCCGAGAACGAGATGAAGAAGATCCTCGCAGGGTGAGGTGAACGTGATTGGCGAGGCGCAGCCGAAGGCGAGCCGAGCGAAAATGAAAGTCGAAATCGGCCGGAGCGCGCCCTAGAATGGCCGTCAGAGCGGAGGAGATTCGGGTACCACGCGGGCGCCCCGGGATGCTGGCCCGAGTGCGGGGATTGCTCGACCGCGAGGAGATCCTGGGGCCGGTCTTCGTCACCCCGGCCCTGCTCCTCCTGCTCCTGCTCGTGGCCTATCCCTTCGTGGTGGCGCTCTAC
>Ga0137403_10010075_pt1 | contig 10476 bp, 11 predicted proteins | sample CZOMad2_1_16fung_FD_122057 | JGI IMG/M metagenome (GOLD analysis project Ga0137403, IMG submission 122057) | Vadose zone soil fungal communities from Angelo Coast Range Reserve, California, USA - CZOMad2_1_16fungal (Hybrid Assembly) | ecosystem: Environmental > Terrestrial > Soil > Vadose zone... | reverse complement strand
TTTTCCGGCGTGGTGAAGAATGACGCTACGATGCAGAACTTCACCCGCAGCACGTCAGAGAAACTCGCGCATCTCTCAATCCCGCAGGGCAAGAACCTGATCCCGGTGCCGGAGCTGCATGCGGGCGATGTGGGCGCGGTGGCCAAGCTGCGTGACACTCTCACCGGCGACACCATGGGAGATAAAACGAATCCCATCCGCTTTGCCGGGGTAACGCTGCCGGAACCGGCCATTACATTTGCCATTGAGCCGAAGTCGCGCAACGATGAAGACAAGCTCTCCAACGGGCTGCACAAGCTCATGGAAGAAGATCCCATGGTGCGCTTCTTCCGCGATGAGCAGACCAAGGAATTCCTGATTGCCGGCACTGGGCAGCAGCACATTGAAGTGATGGTTTCGAAGCTGAAGCGGCGTTATCACACAGAAGTAATTTTGAAGGCGCCGAAAGTTCCCTATCGCGAGACCATTCGCGGCAAGGCGGACGTGCAGGGCCGCCACAAGAAACAGAGCGGCGGGCACGGCCAATATGGCGACTGCAAGATAAAGATGGAGCCGCTGGAGCGCGGCAAGAATTTTGAATTCGTGAATGACATTTTCGGCGGCGCCATTCCCAAGAACTACATTCCGGCTGTGGAAAAAGGAATTGTGGAAGCGGCGGCGCGCGGCTATCTGGCGGGATTTCCCGTGGTCGATTTCCGCGTGATCCTCTATGACGGCAGTTATCATGACGTGGATTCGAACGAAATGTCATTCAAGACCGCGGGCCGCATCGCGTTCAAGAAAGCCATGGAGCAGGCCAAGCCCACGCTGCTGGAACCGATCATGAAGGTGGAGATCACGATTCCTGACGAATTTGCCGGCAGCATTATGGGCGATCTCAACTCACGCCGGGGACGCATTCAGGGCATGGACAACAAGGCGGGCAAGACCGTAGTGAAGGCCGAGTGTCCAATGGCGGAGATGCTGACCTACGGCGCTGACCTGACTTCAATGACGCAGGGCCGCGGCAGCTTCAACATGGAAATGTCCCATTATGACTTTGTTCCGGCGGTGTTTCAGGAAAAAATTATCGCGCACTACAAGGCCGAGCGCGGCGAACTGGTGGAAGTGGAAGAGTAAGTGCGCCGATAAAAATCTTAGTATTCTGGAGTTCTGAATCTGTGCGCGACTCCCACCGCGCGCAGATTAGAGCCGCGTGATCAGACTCGCTTGCCTGCGAGCGTCCTGCCTCTAACCACCATCGCGGTCCTGGTCCTCCGCGGCTAACATCAATTCAAAACGGACACCTGCCTCGCACTTGGCGCAAGGCGGGAAATGGTCTCCAGCCTTGAACGTGGCTTTATGAGGCAAGCGATGTTCTGCGTGCGAGACCTTATAGATCCCCGCTTGGGGGACCACTTGCCCGGGCTTGTATACAGTCTTGCTGGAATCGGAATCCATGCGCGCGACCGAGTTGCATGGGGAACGTAGAAGTTGGAATCTTCATCTTGCGGGAAGGGTTGTCTGTTTGCGGCGGATCTTCCTGGAAGTCTGGATCTTCAGAAATGTGTGGGACGAGTTCCAGAATTTTGTAACGAACCATTTCGCCGCAACGACGGCAAAAAGGGAAGATGGTGTTCCGCATCAGGATCACGCTGGCCCGCGGCTCGTCCTGGTGGCATATTTCGTAGATCCCCGATTGCTGGATCAGTTCTCCTGGAGTCAGAGTGCAATCGCTTTGATCAAATATTTCGATGTTTGTATCCTTCAATCCCATAATCGATGCCTGTTTCTGTTCCTTCCTTTAGCCCCCGGGAGCGCGCCGCGCTCAAGAGCAACTCGGCCTATCGAAAATGGGATGCGTTGAGGATAGCCACAAGTTGGTGCGGCTCCTGCTTTGAGGACGCCGTTTGCGATTTTATTTTCAGGCAACCCTGCGTCAGTTGCGGCAGGCAGCAGCTCCGCACGATTGCGAAAAGAACAGCGCGATGATGCTAGTGGTACAGTTTGAACCTACGCGGCAGGATAGTGGCGCCCGCTGACGTGACCTCTGGAGGCAAGAATGAAAGCATCTATGTTTTATCGAATCGCTGCTGTTCTTCTGCTGCTTTTTGCTGGCGGACATACGTTTGGGTTTCGCCAGAATAATCCCGCATGGGGAGCGGACGCGGTTCTTAAGTTAATGCGCTCCGTCCACTTTGATGCGCAAGGGTTTATCCGGACTTACTGGGACTTCTTCAGCGCGTTCGGGCTTTTTTTCTCCGTGTTTCTTTTGTTCGCAGCGGTCTTAGCGTGGCTGCTGGGCGGACTTCCGGCAGAGACTTTGGCACGCGTGCGAAACATTGCGTGGGCGCTCGCCATTTGCTTTGTAGCGGTCACAGCTTTGAGCTGGAGATACGCCTTCACCACCCCCATCGTTCTCTCAACCCTGATTACAGTGTGTTTGACTGCGGGGGCCTGGCTTTCAGCGAAGCAGGTTTCAATATCTCCATTGCGATAGTAAGGTGAGAGGATTCAAATGCACCACTACCGCAATGCAAATTTGAAATTTTGTATTTACAATCATCGATCATGTCTCTTGCCAACCATCAGTTTCGTCTTGCCGCCCGTCCAGTGGGCCTGCCCAAACGCAGCGATTTCCAATACATAGAAGAACCGGTGCGCGATCCCAGCGCCGGACAGATTCTGGTCAAAATCCTTTATGTTTCGCTGGATCCGGCGATGCGCGGCTGGATGAACGAAAGCAAGTCATATGTCCCGCCGGTGGGCATTGGCGAGGTGATGCGCGCAGGCGCTGTGGGCCGAGTGATCGCATCACAGAATCCCGGATTTGCCGTGGGCGAGCACGTGGTCGGCATGTTTGGCATGCAGGAATACGCGCTGTCAGACGGCAAGGGCGTCAACAAGGTCGATCCCCGACTGGCGCCTCTGCCGGTTTTTCTGGGCACGCTCGGCATGCCCGGGCTGACGGCTTACTTTGGCCTGCTGGAAGTTGGAGCGCTCAAAGCCGGTGACACGGTGGTGGTTTCCGGAGCTGCGGGCGCCGTCGGTATGCCGGTGGGACAGATTGCCAAGATCAAAGGCGCGCGGGCCGTGGGGCTGGCCGGCAGCCCGGAAAAATGCGAGTACGTGGTCAAAGAGCTGGGCTTTGATGCCTGCATCGATTACAAGAAGGAAGATGTGAGAGCTGCGCTCCGGCAACACTGCCCCGCCGGCATCAATGTATATTTTGACAATGTTGGCGGCGAAATTCTGGATCTGGCGCTGGCCCAGCTTGCCCGCGGCGCGCGCGTTGTACTTTGCGGAGCGATCTCGCAGTATTGCTCGACCAGCGGCGTGAAGGGCCCTGACAACTATCTTTCGCTCCTGGTGAACCGCGCGCGGATGGAAGGCTTTCTGGTCTTCGATTTCGCCGAGCGCTATGCGGAAGCATTACGCGAAATGGCCGGCTGGCGCGCTGCCGGAAAATTGAAGTCGCGCGAAGATGTCGTCTCCGGCCTGGAAACATTTCCGGAGGCACTGTGCAAGCTCTTCCGCGGTGAGAATTTCGGCAAGCTCGTACTCAAGGTCGCGGACGCTTAAGCTTTGCCGCCATCGAGCACGGCGCGGATCTGTTTGGCGTAGTCGGCGCTCTCGCGGTCTCCGGTAATCAACTCGATCTGCTTTGGGCTGCTCACGCCAATTTTCAACTGCACGGCGCGCACGATCTGCTCCTGATCGAAAATCGCGCCCTGGCTCACTTCTGGCGTAGTGCCAAAGTGCCGCAGCAGCGCTACGCCAACAGCGTCAATAGCCACGCGATCTGTTCCGGCCAGAATCACGTTGGACTGCACCATCTTACCCTGATCAGGCCCGCCGTTGGTAAACGCCTGTACGCCGTCCAGCAAAATCAGATCAGGTTTGTACCCGGTGTTGATCTCCGCGATCATGTGCCGCTGGTGTGTTGAAGAGTGCAGCTCGCGCATGAAGTTGTAAGAATTTCCAGGAACAACTTTGGCCGCGAAGCCGACAGAATTCTTGAGTGACAGCGTGAAGTGGCCGCCAAAGCGATGCGTCTTAAGGCAGCAGGTCTGAACCACGCCTCCGGCTTTGCGCACCACGCGGGGCAGGGCAAAGCCTTGTTCCCAGTGGCTGTCCTGTGGCTTGAGCAGTTCCCAATCGTCGGAAGCGAGCTCATCAAAGACCACAACTTTTGCGCCCAGCTCCTTGCCCATCTGGAATGCGCTTTTTTTGCCCATGACCTCGCGCGTGTTGCCCATACCGCTGCGGTCGCCGATGGTGAGCGGCCCTGCTCCCATGGCTTTGAGCTGGCGCAGCAACGCGGCGAGCGTGTCTTCATGCGTGGATCCGGGCGTGGGATCAGAGCTGTTGAAGTTCGGCTTGATAAACAGATCTTTGCCGCGGAGCTTCTCCATGCCCAGCAAATCGATAGCGCGTTTTACCCCTGCTGCGCGGTCCGTGGTCTTGACGAAAGCCACGTGCGAGATGGAAGGCGCGGCGTCAAACGCGTGCAGCAAGGAAGGCGCAAACCCAGAGGAAGCAAACCAGGCCGCGCCCAGTGTTGTGGAGGCATCTTTGAGGAACTGTCTACGATTCATCTGAGTCTCCTCTGGCGATTGGCTTTTGATATTGGACACCCACCGAAGGCAGGAAGGCAAGGGACGAAATGCAGAGTGCGCAGTGCCTGGCGAGCAAAAGCACCGCCTTATAATTCGAACGGCCGCGGGAAGCAATCCAGGAGTAATCATGTCTGATAATTCTGTTCTTTTTGCAGTACGCGACAGTGTTGCCCACGTGACGCTCAACCGTCCGCAGGCGGGCAATGCACTCGATCTGGAGATGGCGAAGCAGCTCATGGCGACGGCCTCGCGCTGTGAAGCTGATCGCAGCGTGCGGGCGGTCTTGCTGAGAGGCGCGGGCAAGAGCTTCTGCGCGGGCGGTGATGTGAAGGTATTTGTCGCGCAAGAGCGGCTGCCGCAATATTTGTGCGAAATCACATCGTATCTCCATCTGGCGATCTCGCGTTTTGCCCGGCTGGATGCGCCGGTCATCGCAGCAGTACATGGGTCGGCCGCAGGAGGCGGTTTCAGCCTAGCGATTTCCTGCGATCTGGTGATAGCCGCTGAGTCGGCAACGTTCCTGATGGCTTATTCGAAGATCGGCATGGCGCCCGATGGAGGATCAACCTACTTTCTTCCCCGACTGGTAGGACTTAAGCGCGCCATGGAGCTGGCGCTAACGAATCGAGTGCTGTCGGCTCGTGAAGCGTGCGAATGGGGTCTGGTGACGGAAGTTGTGTCGCCGGACAGCCTTGCTGCACGTGCCGAAGAGCTGGCTCGATCTCTGGCTCAGGGGCCGACGGGCGCTTTTGGTTCGGCCAAGCGCCTGATGCATGGAGGCTGGAACCAGACACTGGAAACGCAGATGGAACTCGAAAGCCGGGCGATCGCTGAAACGGGCGGGACAGCGGATGGGCAAGAGGGGATCAGAGCGTTTGTGGAGAAGCGGAAAGCGAAGTTTGGGGGAAGATAACGCACCGCGCTTTTCAATCACCGATAAGTGAGCGGCGTCCATTGGCTGCCGCGTTTGATCGCTAGTTGAATGGGGCGGGGTGGACCTTTTTTAGGTACCGTAACCTCTGCCCAGAGTTCGCAATCTCTGCCCACCCGCGGAGCGTCCGCGTGCTCGGGAAGAAAAAAGACGACTGGAGAGGACAGCACAGAAATATCAGCGCCGCGATTGCGCTGCCAGCCCCAGGCATTGATTGTCATCCCAGTGGGCCGCTCGGTTTTGTGAGCCACCAACTGGCCGTTCTCCACCGCCAGATCAACATAGTACCCGCCTGAATAGAGGCCTGGATGCTTGGGGTCCGGGGGCTGCACGGGTTCCGAGTTGTGGACTTCAAGATTGAGCGTGAGGTAGCGCCCGCGGATCGGGAGGTCGGGATCGACGGAGGCGGTGCGCACCCAGACGCCGGGCCTGGTAGCGCGGTCATAAAGCAGCTTTCCGCCCACGCTCAGAACGATCAGAATTTGAATGACGGCAATCGCCAATCCTTTTTTAAGAGTTTTCATCGGCTTGCTCCTGCTGCCGCGGCGCGGGCAATTAAATCACCACGCAGCCGGTTGAGGACCCAGCCTCCGGCAAGGAAAATTACTCCGAGCAAAATCAGGCCCATGGAGCGGCCAAGTTTATCCAGAACGTTGGAAAAGTAGAAGGCAATCAGGTCAATGGCGAACACAGCAGTTCCGTAGTTGATAAATAGTTTGCGGTTATCGTGAACGCCCCAGTAGCAAAGCGCGCAAGCTCCCAAGCCCACCCAGAGATAGATCCAGGGGCTTGATTCAACTTCCTTGATGCTGCTCATGATCGCGAGCAGGAAGACCCAGACCGCTGCGCCAAATATGGGAATGGAACGTTTCCCTCGCTTGAATGCCGCCAGCAACAGGACTGGCAGGTATGCGCCTGCGTATCCGAGTATTTTCAACCCAACAGGGAAATTCATGGATCGCAAATGCCAGCGCCAGCTGTAGCCGGGCTCTTCAGCGGTAAAGATTACGTCCGCGATCATCGGAATCAGAGACAAAGCTCCGACCCAAACCATGCCAAGACGCAAAAGCCGGTTGGGCTCTTTTGGAGCAGCGGTGAAGTAGAGAATTGAAAGCAGAAGAAGGCCCTGGGCAGCGATGTTCCATGCGGCGTGGTAACCCTCCGTCGCCAGCGACCACTCACCGGCGAGCCACCACGGAACCAGCACTGCGGCAAGCAGAGCCTGCGGCCACTGGCGCAGCAGCAACCATCCCACGGCGGCACCCAGAGACCACAGCAGCAGGCCGCCGGGCCAATGCTCCTGCAGATTGAAGATTTGGCCCGCCATATAAATTCCGGCGCCGAGAGAAGCGGTCCCAGCCACGTGCAGAGCGATGCCCATGGACGGCACTTTTTGGCCGAGAGCTGCGGCTGCAACATGAAAAATGCCGACCATGGCCAGCACAAGAAGAAAGCGCTGCGAGGGCGCAAGCTCGTCCCAGTGTGAAGCGACGAAGAGCAGGATGCCGGCGCAGAGCATGACCGCGCCAAAGCTGATGGCGAGAATGGCGGGCCAGCGCAAACCTTTCTTGTCAGCGGCGTTTTCGAAATCGCGGATGCGGGTGGCGGTGAGCGGATCGATCAGGCGCGCGTCCACCCAGCGCTCAAGGTCCTTTTCCCAGGCCATGGATTCTCCTGTGGCGGATTATGCACTAACCATCCGCAAAGGCAAGAGCTATGAACAGGCTGATGGACATGGGCTTAAGAGAGCTTGCGTCAGCGCAGGAAAGGTTTGTTGCGGTGATGTACGGCTTTGAATGGCGGATCAGTGAAGGCTGAACCCGACACTGACAGGCTCTCTTATAGCTACAGGCTCGCCATTTCGGGTTCCGGGAACAAATTGCCAAGCCTTGATTGCTTGCATGGATTGTTCATCGAGTCCGTGTCCCAGGACTTTATCCAGCCTGATTCTGGCGACATTCCCCGCCTTGTCCACCACAAGACTCAACGTCACTTCTCCTTGAAATTTTGCCCCGCGAGCTTCTTCGGAAAAATCGGGTGGGGGTGTGGACAAGCCTTTGGGAGCTTTAACACCGTCCTGACGGTAGTCGTAAATTTGGTCGTCCGGGATGTTGTCGTCGGCGCGGCGAAGCTCAGGTTTGTCATGCTCAGCGGCATCAGTGCCAAGAAAGAAGACGCGGCCCAGGACGGCTTGCGCGCCCTCAAAGGATTTGAACGGCTGGTCGAGATGGATTTCTATCCGTTGGGACTTGCTGAAGCGGACGAGAACTGGCTTGCCATCTATTTTCTGGTCGGCGAATGCGGCACGGGGACCTTCTACCCGCAAAGTTTCTGACGAGAGATTTAGTTTGTCGACATAAATTCCGCCGTAAAGCAGCCACGCTGAATTTGGCGGGGCATTGAGCGAGTGGCCGGCGGAATCAAATTTCTGGTCGGTTGCGGTGAAGGGAGAACGGAGCGCAAGGATATGGTTTTTGTATTTGTGGTTGAGCGCGTCCTTGATGCTTTCACAGTGTGCGACATCGGCTTGAAAGAGGAGAACAGCCAGGAAGAGAAGGCTGGTTTTGCGATTCATGGCGGCAACTAGTGTAAACAAGAGATGCTAAGAATCTGCGGGATTTTTGGTGCCGAGCGAATCAGCTCTGCCGCCCCTGAAAGGGGCTCGCATCGTCCTTTCCAGCTTCCCCAGTGCTAACGCGCTGGGCTCAATAATTTCGCGCCTTTGGCGCTTTATGGAATCCTCTGGCCAGCCTTTGATTCTGCTTGATTTCCCGATGGCAGCAAGCTACGATAATAAAGCGAAGCAGCACCGCCGTGGTGGTTGTGCCACAACAAGCAAGCTAGCGCAACGGAGATCCGTTGCGTTTTGTGGTTTTGGGGTTGTGACCCTCTGCCGATTCTTGGGTGGATTGGGTGACCTTGGGTGAAAATGGGTGTACATAGGGGGTAGGGGCAGGGGTGGAGAAAATTGCCATGATCGCCGAGATTGAAAAGACAAGGACTTAAACGGCAACTGGCGCAAAAGCAAGCGACAAGAGAGGCCGGAAAAGGCCCAGAAATGCGCGAAATCCGAATAACCCTCCGAGGATTAGGCAGAGGGCCACACAGTGAAGATCGCCGGAATTGCCGACATCGGGGCTAGAGGAAATTGGCATGATCGCCGGTATTTGCCACAAGATCGTCCGACATCGCGCGTGATCGGAAAAACAAAACCTACCACTGAGGCACGGAGACACAGAGAACATCAAGGGATCGGACATAGGCGGAGTGCCTGTGCCCACAAGATCGCCGACATCACCCGTGATCCGAGAATCGAAGGCATCACCGCGGAGACGCGGAGGAGAACAGGGTCGGAAAGTGTGGAAGGTCGGAACACAGGCAAGAGTGCCTGTGCCACATGATCTGTTAGAATAAACGCTGCTGGCCGAATGCCCGGGTTGCTTTCCTGGGTGCTGGCGTTGACATATTTGGGCCAAATTGGGTATTCTTAAAACTTCACTGCTCTGCAGTTGGCCCGCCTTGTGTCTTCCCCTTTCAGGAAGTAAGTGGCGTCATCGAGCGGTCTTTCTTAGTGCTTTTATTCTCAGGAGTTTGGAAATGGTAACCCGTTTTCCAGGCGGGCAGGACATTGCGCGCAAATGGTTTGTGGTGGATGCCGCGGGGCAGACGCTGGGGCGGCTGGCCTCGCGTGTGGCCAGCATTCTGGCCGGTAAAGAGTCGCCTCTTTACACGCCGTTTATCGATGTAGGCGATCATGTGATCGTGATCAACGCGGGCAAGATCCGCGTGACCGGCATGAAGACCGAACAGAAGATGTATCGGCATTACACCGGCTTTCCCGGCGGATTGCGCGAAGAGCAGTTCCGCAAGCTGTTTGACCGGCGTCCGGACCGCGTGGTGCAAGAGGCGATCCTGGGCATGCTGCCCAAGAACAAGCTAGGCAAGGCCATGGGCAAGAAGCTGAAAGTTTATGCTGGCGACAAGCACGATCATCAGGCACAGAAGCCAGAAGCCCTGGCGCTGGCTGGTCGCAAGCAGGCTTAGTTTTATTTCGCAGGCGAGGGCGCCTGCGGTACACAAGATTAGGGCCACAAGATTAGGTCCACAAGATTATTGGAGCGATTGAGAAAAGATGGCTGAACAAGTTCAGTATTACGGTACCGGACGCCGCAAGTCGAGTGTGGCCCGGGTTTTCCTGCGTCCCGGCGACGGCAAGTTTGTGGTCAACGGGCGCGAGTTTGACAAATATTTCCTGACCGGCGCGCAGCGCGTTGAAGTGAAACAGCCACTCGTGACCAGCGAGACCAGCTCCACCTTCAATATCACTGCCACCGTTGCAGGCGGCGGAATCAACGGCCAGGCCGGCGCTTTAAAGATGGGCATTGCCCGCGCGTTGCTGGAGTTCAACCTTGAACTGCGCAAGAAGCTCAAGGCCGAAGGCTTCCTTTCCCGCGATGCCCGCGGCAAAGAGCGCAAAAAGTATGGACAAAAGGGAGCCCGCAAGCGCTTCCAGTTCAGCAAGCGATAATTTTTCAGCAGGACGGCAATGGCCGTCCTCTGTTTTTGTACAAGTTTAATTTTGCTCATCCGCTGTGGGGTCCCGAAGGCGGAGCTGAGCGGTTGATCACCGGGACCGAAAATCTTCCCTCCCGCACCAACGGGAGCGGAGCAGGGAATAAATCCCGAGCGGGCAAGATGTGACGCGGAGGATGCAATTCAATAAGGAGGTATTTTGGCTAACATCACCATGAAAGAGCTGCTTGAGGCGGGTGTCCACTTTGGCCACCAGACCAAGCGCTGGAACCCCAAGATGAAAGAGTACATCTTTGGGGAACGCAACGGCATTTACATCATCGACCTGCAGAAGACTCTCAAGATGTTCAAGGACGCGAGCAAGTTTGTGCAGGACGCCGCCGCGGATGGCCGGACTGTGCTGTTCGTCGGCAC
>Ga0137403_10010074_pt1 | contig 10477 bp, 6 predicted proteins | sample CZOMad2_1_16fung_FD_122057 | JGI IMG/M metagenome (GOLD analysis project Ga0137403, IMG submission 122057) | Vadose zone soil fungal communities from Angelo Coast Range Reserve, California, USA - CZOMad2_1_16fungal (Hybrid Assembly) | ecosystem: Environmental > Terrestrial > Soil > Vadose zone... | reverse complement strand
CGTATATTCGCTTCAATGAAGCCGAACTTGTGCGCGAACGCAAAGCGGGGGAGAATCCCGACGAGGAAACCGCGAAGCGCCCGCCGGAACCGCAAGTGCCTGTGGTGAGCGATCCTGCGTTGGCCCGGGCCCTGGATTTGTTAAAAGGGCTTGCGGTGGTGCGGCAAAATAATTCCTGATTCGACCAAACGTATTCGGGATTGACGATTCAACCTGCCGGACTCAATTTCTTTCCATACTTTTTGATGAAGACGATTCTTTTCATTTGCACGGGCAATGTTTGCCGGAGCCCGATGGCCGAAGGCATTTTTCGCCAGGTCATCCACGGGCGCGGGAATTACCGCGTGGGATCGGCCGGTTTGGGCGCCATGGAAGGGCAACCTCCGAGCGGGCACGCCGTCGAGGCAGTGAAGGAATTGGGCATTGATATTTCCAACCAGCGCAGCCGGATGCTCACGCCCGCCCTGGTGGCGCAGGCCGATTACATTTTCGGAATGACTCACAGTCATGTTGATACCGTCATGCTGCTGTATCCGCAGGCGGCGGAGAAAACTTTCCTGCTGCGTGAATTTGACGATACGCTGGATCCGTTCGAGAAAGACATCAGCGACCCGATCGGCGGCTCGTATGAGATTTATCTTAACTGCCGCGATCAGATTGAACAGGGGATCGTGTCGCTGTTGCGATTTGTCGAAGGCGAGGGCGCGGGGGGCCAGATGTCTGGCAAATCAGTCGTCGTGGCGCTCGGCGCGGACCACGGAGGGTTTGAGTTGAAGGAAACGGTGAAACAATATCTCGATCAGCGCGGCGTCAGCACCGCGGACTTCGGCGCGCATTCAAAACAACCCGCCGATGACTATCCGGATTTTGCGCATTTGGTCGGCCATAGTGTGGCGAATCACAAGGCGGAATTGGGTATTTTGATTTGCACCAGCGGCATCGGGATGAGCATCGCCGCCAACAAGGTGCCGGGGGTTCGCGCGGCGCTGGTCATCGACGAGCAATCTGCTTCCCTGGCCCGGCAGCATAATGACGCCAATGTGATTTGCTTCGGCGCCAGCCACACCCCGCCGGACGCTGCCAAAAAGATTGTCGAAGCGTTCCTGAACGCGCATTTTGAGGGCGGGCGCCACGAACGGCGCGTCAGTAAAATGGAAACACAATTTATACGCAAAGATTTGAAACTGAAATCCGTTGATCCCGAAGTCGCCGATGCCATCGAGCACGAACGCGTGCGGCAGATGGAGAATATTGAGTTGATCGCCAGCGAAAACTTCGTCAGCCCGGCTGTCATGGAGGCGCAAGGCTCCGTGCTCACGAACAAATACGCCGAGGGCTATCCGAAAAAACGCTGGTATGGCGGCTGTGAAAATGTGGACGTGATTGAACAACTGGCGATTGACCGCGCGAAGAAAATTTTTGGCGCGCAACACGCCAACGTCCAGCCGCACTCCGGCAGCCAGGCGAACATGGCCTGTTATTTCGCGGTGCTGAAGCCCGGCGACAAAATGCTGACGATGGATTTGAGCCACGGCGGGCATTTGACGCACGGCAACAAGGCGAATTTCTCCGGGAGATTTTTTGAAATCATCCATTACGGCGTGAGCAAGGACGATGAACGGATTGATTATGATCAACTCGCGCGCATGGCCCGGGAGCACAAGCCCAAGATGATCACGGTCGGCGCCAGCGCCTATCCGCGCATCATTGATTTCAAGCGCATGGGCGAAATCGCGCGCGAAGTGGGAGCCTTTCTGCTCGCCGACATCGCGCACATCGCGGGGTTAGTCGCGGCGGGATTGCATCCCAGCCCGATGGAACACGCGGATTTCGTGACCACCACCACGCACAAAACCTTGCGCGGCCCGCGCGGCGGTTTGGTTTTGTGCAAAGAGAAATTTGCGAAGGAAGTGGATTCACAGATTTTCCCCGGCATCCAGGGCGGTCCGTTGGAACACGTGATTGCAGCCAAGGCTGTGTGCTTTCAGGAAGCGCTGCAACCGGCATTCAAGCAATATCAGGAACAGATCGTGCGCAACGCGCGGACGCTGGCTGAAGGCATGAAACAAAACGGCTATCGGCTGGTCAGCGGCGGCACGGATAACCATCTGATGCTCGTGGATGTCGGCGCGCGTAATTTGACCGGCAAGGATTGCCAGATTGCGCTGGATGAAGCGGGCATTACCGTGAACAAAAACACGATTCCTTTTGAGACACGATCGCCGTTTCAAGGCAGCGGCGTTCGGCTCGGCACACCGGCCGTCACGACCCGTGGGATGAAGGAGCCGGAGATGGCGGCGATCGCGGACATGATTTCGGAAGTGCTGTTGGACATCAAAAACACCGAGACGATTTCCAAAGTCCGCCAGCGCGTGCGGGAATTGACGGCGAAGTTTCCGCTGCCTTATTGAGGCTTGTCGGTTCGCTGTTGTTAGCCTAAACTAACGGCATGAGTCAGGCTGAAATTCTCGCCGAAATTCCAAAGCTGTCCCATGCGGAGCGGCGCGAAATCGTGCGCCGCATCTTTGAAGCCGAAGAAGACGCGACAACGCTGATAGAGTGCGATCACCTGGCCTTGGAACGTTTTCAAATGCTCGACACCATGGAAGCCGAGGATGAAAAGAACGCTACCCGGTGAAATCTGGCGCGTTGACAACCGACGAATTCAGAAAGTTAAAGTTCACTTTGGTTCAGCTTCTAAATTTGCAAATTTGAAGCGTGCGCGGGTGGAAGGATGGAATTCGCCGCCTTATTGAACTTGCATCGCCTATTTGGGGCATTAAATTATTACTGTGAGCAAGAGTGAAATCCTCGAAGAATTGCCCAAACTCAAAGCCGATGAGCGGCGCGAGATTTTTGAGCGCATTTGCGAAATGGAGGAAATGGATCTTCTCAATGGCGGGCCTTCCGCGGAAGAAAAAGAGCTGCTTAATCGCGAACTCGAAGCCTATCGGGCAAATCCCGATGCCGGTTCTTCGTGGGAGGAAGTGAAGGCTCGGCTTCGCAAATCGCGCCCGTGAGTTGGCGCGTCATTTTCCCTATCCTGCACGTGAAACGGGACCACCGGCGGCATTTGTAACGGGAGATTTCCGCTGCCTTATTGAGGCAGCGGTGGACTCATTGGCTGGGTTTTTGCGCCGCGAAGTGTTGTTGCTCCCATTCGTCGAAGTTTCCATCTGCAACCGAACGGACTTCGGAGTGCCCATCGCCGAACGCATAAGTCTTAGCCCATTTGTTGTCGCGCATAAATGGCTGAGTTTCGCGAATAACGATCGCTGACGACGGGGACGCGAGATTCGTCCAAGACCCCTGGTACATCAATTCGAACCGGTTTTGGTTCGTGCGCAGGAAATCGGAATTTCCATAATAAGACCCGGCCTGGTCAAAGTTGGTGGGAAATTGGTTCTCGTGGTCGTTGGCATACATGATCAATCCCAACACGAGTTGTCTGGAAATGTTAATCTCTTGTATGCCGTACGCCCGCTGTTGTTCTGCGGCTGGATCGGTCGTTTGCTGGTGTTCTTTCTGCGCGGCGGTTAGCCACTCTCGCATCGATTGATTTTCTTCGCGCAATTTTGCCAGCTCGTTGGTTTGGGCGCGAAGAGCGCCGACCTCGCCGCGCAAGCTCAGCAATTCATCCTTCTGCGGACCGGTTAACTGTCGGCTCGCATCCGAGCTGGCGAGACGGTTTGAAGAATCGTCGCTGTCAGATTTCAATTGGGCAACCTGCTGGCGCAACAATTCGTTTTGATTGCGCAACTGTTGCTGCGTTTGATGTTGCAGGACGAGCGTTGTGGCCGCGCCGGCAACGACGAGGGCGCTTAGGGCCAGCTTCAATTTTGTCAGTGTCATCAGTTTCATAAGGGTGAGGGATGTGCCCGCGCCGGCTGCGGCCAGCGAGGCGCCGGCCAAGGTTGCCGCGAGCGCCGGTGGAGCGACCTGAATGGCGTTCGCAGAAATAATCGACGCCAACGCTGCCGTTGTGGTGATGGCGCGTTTGGCGAGCAGCGCGCGCAATTTTTCCAATGCCCGCTCGACGCGCATGCGCGCGGTATTTTCATTCACGCCGAGTTTGGCGCCCACTTCGGCGTAGGGTCGGTTTTCAAAGTAACGCAGCAAGACTGCTTCACGGTCGGTTTCATTAAGCCCGTGCATGGCGGCGTCCAGCGTGGGCCGGAGTTTTTCCCAATCGGCATCGGACGCAGGGTCGTGGGGAGGTTCGCGCATAAACTGTTCCTCGCGTTCGCGCCGGCGGATTTCCGTGCGCACGATTTTGCCGGCGGCGAAATGAGCGCTGGTGTAGAGCCATCCCGCCAGGCTCTCGCGGCGTGAAAGTGAGGAGGCCTTTCGCGCCAGGTCGGTAAAGACGTTCTGGGCAACATCATGGGCCAGATGGGCATCGCCTCCCACCTGCCGGAGAGCGGCCGAATAAACGAGATTTACATGGCGTTTGACCAGTTCGGCGAAGGCTTGTTCAGACCGGGCTATGGCGTATTGTCGAAGCAATTCATGGTCCGGTTTCATATTCATTTTATAGCACCCGCCACCGGCCAAAACCGCACAAGAAAAATGTTTTTGACACTTCGGTTAAAGTGCGCCAACGTGTCCCGGAACAGTCTGCAAGATTCCCCTTGCCGTAACGAGAAATAACCTTGCAGCCTCGCTCCCGGTTGGTCACTCCAATTTGAACTATTCAAAGAGTTGTCCGTCCAATCCGGGTAAGTGGGGAATCGCGGGGGTGAAAATCACCGATGTTTGATTTTGGAATTTAACCGATTTGAACTATGCCAAGAGCAGTGACGAAGAAACCGAGAATAAAGAAAGGGCCGGTCGAAGAACCGTTGCCCGAAACTCTGCCGATCGAGGCGCCCGCCGCGGTTGCGGTCGAGGAACCGCCGCCGGTGGAAAGCTCCGAATTGCGCCCGCCCACGACGCCGATCGAAACCCAGGAAGCGGAGCGGACCGACCGTCCGGTCAAAGTTGAAAAACGCGGCGGCCCGTCGGACAAGGACCACATCGCATCCTCGCTGAACATCGCGAAATTACAGGCCATGGCCATGACCGAGCTCAACGGCATGGCGCGCGATATGGGCGTGGAAAACTTCGGCACCATGCGCAAGCATGAGGTGATTTTTCACATCCTCCAGAAAAACGCGGAGCGGGCTGGTGTCTTGTTTTCGGAAGGTGTGCTGGAGATTTTGCCGGAAGGTTTTGGTTTCCTGCGCTCGCAAAGTTTCAATTACCTCCCGTGCCCGGAAGATATTTACGTTTCGCCATCGCAAATCCGCCGCTTCGATTTGCAAACCGGCAACCTGATCGCCGGCCAGATTCGTCCGCCGAAAGACAAGGAACGTTTCTTCGCGCTGCTCAAAGTCGAGGCGGTGGACCAGGAAGAGCCGGACAAGGCGAAGGACAAAACGCATTTCGACAATTTAACCCCGCTGTTCCCGAACAGGCGTTTTCTGCTCGAGACGGCTTCGGACGAGCTTTCCACGCGCGTGCTGGATTTGGTTTGCCCGATTGGCAAAGGTTCGCGCGGCTTGATCGTTGCGCCGCCGCGCACCGGCAAAACGGTGTTGATGCAGAAGCTTGCCAACGCGATTTTGAAAAATAATCCCGAGGCGTACCTGTTCATCCTGCTCATTGACGAGCGCCCCGAAGAAGTGACGGACATGGAGCGCACCTGCCGCGGCGCGGAGGTGATCAGTTCCACCTTCGACGAACCGCCGGAGCGCCATGTGCAGGTCGCTGAAATGGTCAGCGAAAAAGCCAAGCGCATGGTGGAGCACAAACGCGACGTCGTCATTTTGCTCGATTCCATCACGCGTCTCGCGCGCGCTTACAACACCGTGCAACCGCACTCCGGGAAAATCCTTTCCGGCGGTGTGGATGCCAACGCATTGCACAAACCGAAACGCTTTTTCGGCGCGGCGCGTAATATTGAGGAAGGCGGATCGTTGACCATCATTGCGACCGCGCTGGTGGATACCGGTTCGCGCATGGATGAAGTCATTTTCGAAGAGTTCAAAGGCACCGGCAACATGGAAGTGCATTTGGATCGCGCGCTGGTCGATCGCCGCATCTTCCCTTCACTAAATATTGAGCGGTCCGGCACGCGCAAAGAGGAACTGCTCTACCATCCGGACGAGTATAACAAAGTCGTGGTCCTGCGCCGCGCGCTCACCGGGGTGCCTCCTGTGGAAGCCATGGAACTGATGCTGAACAAGCTCAAGAAAACCGGGAGCAACATCGAATTCCTCCTGAGCATGGGTGTGACTTAATCTGCTGCGCTTTCGGGATTTAGCCAAAAAATTGGCCACCAACACGTCAGAAGTCTGGCGTGTTTGTGCTTTAATTGATCAAATATTGTTCATTTGGGAACAAAATAGCTGCTATAAATGGCAAAGAATGACGTGCAAGAACTAACCGGCGATATACTTTAGTGGAGAATTAAATGACTCATCTTTCACGAACCCAATTGTTGAGCCTCCCGCGTTGCGGGTTGATGATATTTGTCCTGGCGCTCGCCGGATGCGACCGCGAGAAAATTAAAGTCCAGCAGGTTCCCAAGGAATCGGAACAATCCGTCCAACCGCCCCCGATGCAACCGGCGGAGGCATCGACCATGCCAGCGAACCCGCACGCAGGCATGGGAATGGATATGGGCAGCGCCCCAGCGCAACCGCAGTTGAAATGGACGCTTCCCAGCGGTTGGAAGGACAAAGCACTTTCGCAAATGCGCGTGGGTAGTTTTGACGCGCCGGGCAAGGACGGACAGAGCGCGGATGTCTCAGTCATTCCGCTGCCGACGGCGGGGCCGGAAACGGAACTGCCATATTACAATATGTGGCGCAGTGAGCTTAAGCTTGACCCTGCCGAAAAAGTTTCCAGCGATCCGGTCGCGATTGGACCAGGGCAGGGCAAGTTGTATGAAATCGCGGATGGCAAAGCGTCGGGACGAATCCTCGTCGCCGCGCTCGATCACGATGGAGTGAGTTGGTTTTTCAAAATCAGGGGCGAGGATGCGACTGTTCGCGGTCAAAAGCCTGCGTTCCTCGAATTCCTGAAATCCATTTCCTTTGAAACTACTCCCGCGATGGCAATGGCCGATCCACATGCGGGGATGACCATGGATCCGGCTCCTGCCACCGCTTCCGCGAATTCCAACGGCGCCCTCCCAACTGGTTGGAAGGAAGTTCCGAACCCGCAAATGCTCCTGGCAAAATTTGTCATTCAGGGAAGCGGCGATGCCAGGGCGGATGTGAATATCAGCATGCTGGCCGGGCAGGGCGGCGGCGTGATGATGAATGTCACCCGCTGGCGCGGGCAGCTTGGGTTGCCGCCGATGTCGGAAGAGGATTTTTCGAAACAAGCGCGAACGGTGGACGTGGCCGGTGTCAAAGGAACGCTCGTGGATATGACCGGCACGGACGCGAAGACGGGCAAGAAATCGCGGCTCATCGGCGTCATCGCGCCGCAAGCGGGCGACACCTGGTTTTATAAATTGATGGGCGATGAACAAATCGTGGAGCAACAGAAGGACGCGTTTACGAAGTTTATCCAGACGGCGAAATTTGGAAATTAGAGTTGAATGAAAACATCGAACATCGAACATCGAACGCTGAACATCGAATGTTATTTGGCAGGTCTGAGTTCGGCGTTCGGCGTTCGATGTTCGATGTTCGATGTTCCCTCGTTATGAACCGCGTCATCAAGTTTCTCACATCACTCCGCCTCACGGTGGTATTGCTGGCGTTTGCCATCATCCTCGTATGGGTCGGCACGGTGGCTCAGGCGGATGAGGGGCTTTACCAGGCGCAGACACGTTACTTCAAGACGTGGGTGGTGGTGGGCGCCAATATGTTTGGTCATCACATCCCGCTGGTGCTGCCCGGTGGTTATCTGCTCGGCTCGGTGCTGCTGCTGAATTTGATTGCGGCGCATATCTCGCGGTTTCAATTCAACTGGAAAAAACTTGGCATTCACGTTGCGCACGGCGGAATCATTCTCTTGCTGGTGGGACAATTGACGACGGATATGTTGTCGCACGAAACCATGCTGCGATTTTCCGAGGGCGAGACAAAAAGCTTTTCGGAATCCATCAGCAACTATGAACTGGCGTTCACGACGGACGCCGGCGGTGGAAGCGATCAACTGATTTCAGTTCCGGGCCGTCTCCTCGCCAGGGGGGGCGAAATCAAAAGCCCCGACCTTCCGTTCACAATCCGCGTGAAGCAGTATTTGCCGAATTCGGAACCGACCTTTCGCGCGCCGATGAGCAAGAACGCGCCGCCGTTGACGACGAATGGCGTGGCTGAAAACTTTGATTTTCAATTGAAGCCGGAGGGGAAATCCATGGACTCGAGAAACATTCCGACGGCAGTCATTGAGATTATCAGGCCGAATGGTTCCCTGGGCGATTGGGTCGCGTCCGATTGGTCGGGCGAAGCAGCCTTGATTGAAAATGTCCGAAGCTTTTACGCGAATATGAGCAAGGACATCGCGGCGAAGATTGCCGGTGATTTGGCGGCGCCCCAGTCATTTCAAGTGGCCGGAAAAAATTTTACGTTCGTGTTGCGCCCGGAAAGAACCTATCGCCCGGCATCGTTGACGCTGCTCAAATTCACTCACGCGGTTTATGCCGGGACGATCTCCGCGGAGAATCCCGAAGGCATTCCGAAGGACTTTCGCAGCCGTGTGCGTCTTGATAATCCGAAAACCGGCGAACATCGCGAAGTGGAAATTTTCATGAATACTCCGCTGCGTTATGGGGGCGAGACCTTTTACCAGGCGAGCTTCGACAAATCCGACCCGCGAATTTCCGTCCTGCAAGTGGTGCATAATCCCGGCTGGCTAACGCCATACTTTGGTTGCGGTCTGGTGGCGCTGGGTTTGGTGGTTCAGTTCATGTCGCACCTGATAAAGTTCATTTCGAAGAGGGCTCCCGCCGCCGCAACAGCCGGGTCGAAAACGCTCAAACCAACGTCCGTTGGCAAGCGAACTCAGGCACAGGAGGTTGTTCGTAAATGAAAAAATGGCTTCCGCTTATTTTGACCGGCATCGTGGCCGCGTGGTTTATCGGCACGCTGAAACCGGCGCCGGATAAAACGTTTAACTTTACTGAATTTGGCAAGCTGCCAATCCTTTCTAACGGACGTATCCAGCCGATGGATTCACTGGCGCGCAATTCCCTGTTGCAGATCCGGGAAAAGCAGGAGGCCAATCTTGAGCCTTGGAAGGGCGCGTTCGGCAAGCCGCGGATTATTTCCGCCAAGGAATGGCTGGCGACGGTGATGATGGATCCGGCGACTGCCGATCAATGGCCGGTGGTGCGGGTGGACAATCAGGAATTGATTTCATTGCTCAAGTTGCCGGGCAAAGACCTGGCACAAAAGCAGGATGGCAAACATTATTCCTGGGCGCAGATCCAACCGGCGCTCCACGCTTTGGACACTGAAACGGAGCGGATTGGAAAGATCGATGCCTCACAGCGGAATGCCTATGAGAAAGCCGCAATTAAATTGCGGGAGCGGCTTTGGCTTTATGTGCAGTTGAAAAACACGGTGCAGCCGGAGGGCGCGCAAGATTGGTCCCGGGAACTGGGAGAATTTGAAACGCTGATTCCCGCCGGCGTGGCGGCAGTGCAAGCCGAACAAGCAGGTCAGAAGTACGACGCGGCCGTGTTGAAGCAATTTGCCGGGTTCGTGCAGCAATTCAGTTCCATGGCGCAGTTCGAACCGCCGTTGGTGATTCCGCCGCACCAGGCAGGGGTTGCTGGTGATTCGTGGCGTCGCACCGGGGACGTTTTGATTGACGGACTGCGTGACGGTCAAGTGGACCCGTCCGTCCATTCCTACGCCGCCATGGCGAGCGCGTATCAAGCGGGGGACGTGGGCGAATTCAACCAGCAGCTGATCATCTATCGCTCGTCACTGACGACCGATTTTTCTCGTGAGCTCAGCAAGTGTCGCTGGGAAGTTTTTTTCAACCACATGCAGCCGTTTTACAACGCGATGGTTATTTATATTCTGGCTGGAGTGATCGCGTGTCTTTTCTGGTTTAATTTTTCTGAGACGCTTCGCCGGACCGCCGTGGGCTTGGTCGTCCTCGCGTTATTGATCCATACAACCGGTCTTGTTTTTCGCATGGCCCTTGAAGGTCGGCCACCGGTGACCAATCTCTATTCATCCGCGATTTTCATTGGCTGGGGAGCATGTATTCTTGGCCTGGTCCTGGAGGGGTTTTGGAAAAGCTCGATAGGGGTGGTGGTCTCAAGCTCTGTCGGATTTATCACGCTCATCATCGCGCACCATCTTGCGCTCACGGGCGACACAATGGAAATGATGCGCCCCCAGCCCTTGGAGAATCACGTTTGTGTACTCGCTCGACTTGTTGGTGGCCACAGCCTTCCGCTTGCCTGCGAAATGCGTCAGCATCTCTCCAACGCCGGGATAGAACGTCGTGCGATCGAGGCAAT
>Ga0137403_10010072_pt1 | contig 10479 bp, 11 predicted proteins | sample CZOMad2_1_16fung_FD_122057 | JGI IMG/M metagenome (GOLD analysis project Ga0137403, IMG submission 122057) | Vadose zone soil fungal communities from Angelo Coast Range Reserve, California, USA - CZOMad2_1_16fungal (Hybrid Assembly) | ecosystem: Environmental > Terrestrial > Soil > Vadose zone... | reverse complement strand
TTCGTCGGGTTGTCAGAGCCGCCGGCGTTGAATGTCGCAGTGAGGTTCTGTTTCTCGTGTATGTACGACGCGTTGGCCAGTATGGCGCCCGGGCCGTCGTCGCTGTATTGATAGACCGCGTCGAATCCCAGGTCGGTAAAGCGATTGGTGTCGGCTACGCTCGGATCGGGTCGCACCTTCACGTCCAGCCCGAACGTTCCCACCGAGTAGTAATGCTCGCGGTGCTCGCCCTCGCTGAATTGATAGGCCGCGCGCCAGTAGGGCGCGCCGCCGCGGATGTGTGGACTCGCGCTCGGGTACAAGCCCACATTGTTCAGCCAGCGGTCCGACAGGCCACGGTACGCGCCGGCTTCCAGATAGACGTGATCGCGAATCATGGTGTAGGCGGTGGCCCCCAGCACGAGCTGCGCCAGCGCACCGGTGATGATCGGATTGGCGGCAGGGGCCGGCAGCAGCGGCGAGCTGATGTACGGGTATCCCCAGGCCGGCGTCGAGTTCCACAGGTCCTGTACCGTCGGGTTGTTGTTGACCGAGATACCCACCACCGCGTCGCTGCCGAGCAACGTCAGCGGCCGGGCGTAGCGAATATCGGTGTTATCCCAGTTGAAATGGCGCTTCTCGCCGCTGTAGGTGGCCTGACCGAGCATTCCCACATGCTCCGTGAGGCGAGAGCCGACAAATACCGACACCTGGTCCAGCGAAATGTTGTCGTTGTTTGAGAAGTGAGGCGCGGGCGCCGCAGGAAGTGGCTGGTCCGCGCGACTGAGTCCGCCCTGGATCATCAGAGCCAGCGGCATCTGGGTGTGCGCCTCTCCAAAGGTGTAACCGTTCAGCTTGAACTGGCGGCCGTAGGCCGTCAGCGCAGGTCCGAACGAGAGCGTGTGACACTGCGAGCAGGGCATGCCGGTCTGACGCGCAAAACTCGGCACCGCGCAGGCGTTGCGCGGGAACGCCGGGAACATGAGAACCGACAAGGCGACGGCGCAGCCGCCACCGCGACCTGCGTGAACATGCATGCACCACTCCTGTGATGCTCTGAGTGGCCGAGAGCGCGGACATGGTTCAATCGCGAAATCTCGCATCCGGAGCCGGCGAGAAATTGAGGCGGGAACATGTTCCGGCGGCGGCCGGCGCCAGGTCGGGTGAAGGCCAGCCGAGCGGCACCCAGGGCTACGATGATCTGGCTAAGTTGGCCGTTGTGCGGCTCGGCCGCCGGTGCCGAGGTATCGAGCAGTCGGTGCGCTCACCGATGTAACTGCGAATGCATGCGATCGTCCGCCTTGAAGAATCTTCGGGCCAACGCCACCAATTCCCCATCGCTTGGATGATCAAGCGTCTCAATCCCGGAGATGCGCTTGCCAACATCAGGATGTACGCGCGCAATGTGCGCCGCCAGCTCCTTCTTGGCATTCGCGGGCCCGGTGATCAGAATGGCGCCCGCCCCCATGACGGTCTGCGTCACACGCTCCAGGAAGTCCTCATCGACCGGCGCGTGACCGCTGCCGCGGGTGTTGGCCTTGTGATGAATGTGCTGGTGCGGATGATCGCTGCGCACGCGCGTTGCATCCACATCCGTCGCGTTGAACTGAAAGATCTTCGCCTCGTGGTGGTCGATCCAGACCAGGGCGTGATAGTGCTCGCTCATAAACTTCGCGGCCCTCCGAGTCAAAGTCTGCGCGCACCGCCGGGAAACCGCCCGCGGCACCCGCGCAGTGTACTGTGGATCGCGTGAAGCCGCCCTCCCCCGTCAGGCCTCGAGCCCGAGCTCATCGAGCGAGCGCAGCAGCTCGGCCGGGTCGCGATAGACGCGATAGGCTCCGGCACTGAGGAGCTCAGTTTCGCCGTAACCGCCACTCAGCAGTCCGACGCTCAGAATCCCTGCGCGGCGTGCCGCAAGCTGATCCCAGACGGCATCGCCAACGACATAGCTCTCGCTCGGCGCAACCCCAAGTCGCTGCCCGCAGGCGATAAACAGGTCTGGCTCAGGCTTGGCGCGCGCGACGTCACCACGCTCAACGACCACGACGTCGCTGCCGACGCCGAGTACCTCGAGCGAGCGATCAATCTCGGGACGCCGGCCGGAGGTGGCGATCCCGTACGCGATCTTCCGCCGGCGTAAATCTCTCAGCAGTTCGACGGCGCCCGGAAGCGGACGCCGCTCCGGGAGGAATTCGCGGAATAGTTCCCCGTGGCGCCTCTGCAGGTCTTCCGCGGCCGAGGCGTCGATCTCGTGCCCGAGTTCACGCGCCGCCGCGCGCGCGAACAAGCCGCCGCTCATGCCGATGCGGCGGTGAATACGCCAACCGTCGATGGCAAGACCCGACTCTGCAAACGCGCGTTGCCAGGCGAACACATGCGCGTAGACGGTGTCGACCAGGGTGCCGTCGAGATCGAAGATGAGTCCGCGCATCATGACGTCATGGTCCTCCTAGCCGATTGTCGCAGCTTCCGGCGCTGCCGGGTACACCGCAGGACCCTGCGCGAGCCTCGCGGCGCACCACCCGGCCCCGCTCGACCCTACTTCGGCAGCAGCGTTACGGGAACTTCGGTGACGGAATCGACCGGCAGGTCGTTGGCGGTCGCCGCCTTGCGAATCGCGGCTTCGCTCGGCCCCTCGTAGACGCAATAGGTCTTGGTTTTCGCCGCGTTGCTGTAGGACATCAGCCAGTGCACGCCAAACTTGGCGTTGTTGGCGTTGACCTTGGCCTTGAGGGCCGCGTCGAGTCCGTCCAGTGCGCCCGCGGGGAAGGTGCGCTCGACGATATAACGGTGGCTACCGCCGCCGTTTGCCGCGGGTGCCGCCTTGGATTGAGCGCCTGCTGCGAAGCTGGCGCCCAGGAGCAAAATTCCCAACACTGCAGTCAGCGCTTTCATCATCGTCTCCCGGTGACACATTCGGGTGTCAGCTCAATTGGCCGCCTGGTGCTCGCAGCTAACGTGCGTGTTCCAGTCGGCATAGTTGCCCAGCGGATTCTGCTCCCAGGCCCAGACATGCATCTCGTAGAACGCCGGCAAACCGTAGCGATTTGGAGCGCCGACGTAGTTGAGCAGGTTCCCGTCCAGCGCCGGCACGCCCCCACTTGGATTGTTGCTTGCCCAGACGCTCGCGAGCACGATGAACTCGACGCCCACCAGGCGCATCGCGCCGTTCGCCATGGGTTCGTAGATCAGGGCTTCGGGCTCCTCCGCCTTCAGTACGCCCGCGCTGATGCGCGCGGGCAGCACCAGATGCACCCCCATGGCCCCGGTATTCGGACCGCTGACGCACGGGGTGGCCGCCACCCAACCGTCCGCAGTCGCGGCATTGATATTGGTGTAACGCGCCGTGGCATTGTGCACCTTGTCAATCAGCGGGGTGGAGTCCTCATCGGCCAGGGCGACCGGCGGCATGCCCAGGGGCAACAGCACAGTCAGTGCGCACAGTGCGCGCAGAAGCGGTTTCTTAGTCGCAGCGTTCATGGTTCCTCCCGGTGGTGCGGTATGGTTACTTGTAGAAGTACGGATCGAGGACGCGAACTTCGGTGATGCGCTGGATCGGAAGTTTGCAACGGCTCGCGCTGAGGCGAATGGCCTCGGGTGCTGGCGCGTCGTAAACGCAGAAAGTCTTCCTCTTGTCCGCGCTCACGTACGAGTGAACCCAGGTGACCTGCTCTGCGAGATTGCTCTCGATGATCTCGAGACAGGCTTTGGCGCCGGTCTCATCGATGGGGACCTGGAGTCCGTCCGGAAACTCTCTCTCGACCACATAACGTGGCATGGCGTCATCTCCCGGGCCCGACTCCCTGAGCCCTCACGCCGCGCACGATACGTCGGTGCTTATCGGCTCAAATCGGCAATTACCCCTAAATTTACCGGTCGGCCACCCTATTTTTCGGCACCGCACCCCGAAGGTTACCGCTTGGGCGGGTGGCGTGGCTTCGATCGACTCCAGTGTCGGATAATGGATCCGTCATGCATCTGCTCGAGCGCCAGCAGCAACTCGCAGCATTGAACCGCTGCGTCCAGGACGCACGCGCGGGTTCCGGCAAACTCGTCCTCGTCGCTGGAGAAGCGGGGCTCGGCAAGAGCGCATTGGTCGAGCGATTCGTGTCGGAGCATCGGCGTGACGTGCGCACGCTTTGGGGTGCGTGCGACGGGCTCAGCACGCCGCGGCCGCTCGCCCCGGTGCACGAGATTGCGGCTCAGACCTCCGAGCTCGGCGGGCGTGTCGCACAGGATGACGAATCGCGTGACTGGCTCTTCCGGGTTCTCCTCGAGGAACTCGCGCGGCCTGAACGCCCTTGCGTGGTTGTGCTGGAGGACCTTCATTGGGCGGACGCGGCGACGCTCGACTTTCTTCGATTCATCGGCCGTCGTATTCAGCGCACCAGCGCGCTGTTCATAGCCACCTATCGCGATGAAGAGCTCTCCGCCGATCATCCGCTGCGGCTGACGCTCGGCGAACTCACCGGCCATCACGTGATGCGTATGCGCCTCGCGCCTCTGTCCCTCGCGGCAGTCGAGGTGCTTGCCAGGGAGAGCGGCCGGGACGCCGGTCTCCTGCATCAGACCACTGGCGGCAATCCGTTCTTCGTGCGCGAGGTGCTTGCCAGTCCGGGCGAGCTTGTTCCGGAGACCGTGCGCGACGCTGTTCTGGCGCGGCTGGTACGCTGCTCGCCCACCACGCGTGAGCTTGCCGAGCTGGTCGCGATATCACCGGGCAGGACCGAAACCTGGCTGGTCGAAGAAATTCTGGGCCCACGCCAGACGGCAGTCGATGAAGCCGGCGCTCGCGGCTTGCTTGAGGTGCAAACCGACTCTGTCGGTTTTCGCCACGAGCTTGCGCGTCTTGCCGTTCTGGGCACGATTCAGCCCGAGCGTGCCCGCGCGATGCACGACCGGGTGCTGCAGGCACTCATCGAACACGGCACCGACCCGGCGCGGCTGATGCACCATGCCACCCTCGCGCAAAATGCCGTGGCGGTTCTCGAGTATGCCCCACTCGCCGCCAAAGGGGCGGCACGGCTTGGTGCTCACCGAGAGGCGGCCGCGCACCTGGCGGCCGCGCTGCGCTACGGCTCCTCATTGGCCGTGGCGATCCGGGCAGAGCTCCTCGAGCACCATGCTCAGGAAAGCAGCCTCGCGAATCAAATACGCGAATCCATCGCCTCCGCCCGCGCGGCGGTCGCATCCTGGCGCGAGCTCGGCAACGTCGAGGCACAGTCGCGCGTATTGCGCCTGCTGGCGCAGGAATACCGAACCGTGGGCGATAAAGCCGGTGCGGACGAGTGCGTCACGAGTGCCGTTGCCCTGCTCGAGGCGCTGCCGCGCGGTGCCGCTCTGGCGATGGCGTACTGTGCGCGCTCCCTGCTGGCACTGCACCGGGGCTGGAACCAGGAGGCCCTCGAATTTGGGCGGCGCGCGCTTGAGCTCGCTCGCGAGCTCGGTGACCGCGCAGCTGAATCGCACGCGCTGTGCCAAATTGGCGGTGCCTTGCTCGGCACCGGTGAGCGTTCGGGATACCAGCCCCTTGACCAGAGTCTCGCGCTGGCACTCGAGCAGCGGCTCGAAGACCAGGCTGCCCGCGCGTACCGCACCCTGGCTTTCTACGCGGGCCTGATACACGACTTTGCACGCGCGCAGCGGGCATTTCAGGAGGGTGTTGAATACTGCGAGGAGCGGGGAATCTTCTCGCATAGCGCGTACATCCGGGCCTTCTACACGGCCTGCATACTCGACCGGGGCGAGTGGACCGAAGCCGCACGCATGGCGACAGAGCTGCTGCGCAGCTCCGAGGTTACGGGGGTGCAACAACGCATCACCGTGATGGCCACACTTGCTCTGGTCCGCTTACGCCGCGGGGATCCGGGCGCGGACGAGTTGCTGGATCAGGCCTTCGGGCTGGCCATCCCGACAAGCGAGGTGAGCCGTATCGCCCGCGTCGCGGCCGCGCGCGCCGAACAGGCCTGGTACCGGGGGAGCCTCGCTGACGTCGCGCGGGAAGCCGCCATCGGGCTGGTGCACGTGCACGGCCATACCACACCCTGGCTCCACGGGGAACTTCTGTTCTGGCAATCCCGCGCCACCCCGCTCGGGCCGATTGCGGGCGCGGTTGCGGAACCGTACCGGCTCATGCTCGCGGGTGAGTGGCGGGCCGCGGCCAGCGCATGGGAACGCATCGGCATGCCGTATGAACAGGCGCTCGCCCTCGCCGAAGGTCCTGAAGAGGCCCTGCGCGAGGCACTCGCCATCCTCGATGGGTTGGGAGCGGGTCCGCTCGCTGCCATCGTGCGCCGGCGATTGCGCGAACACGGAGTGCGCAGCATACCCCGCGGCCCGAATGAAGCCACGCGCGCAAACCCTTCCGGTCTGACCGCAAAGGAGCTGCAAGTGCTGCAGCTGCTCGCGCAAGGCTGTACCAGCGCGCAGCTCGCGCGTCGCCTGCATCGTTCGCCGAAGACCGTGGATCATCACGTTTGCTCGCTTCTGGAGAAGCTCGGCGTGCACTCACGCGCAGAAGCGGTCGCAGCCGCATTTGCGCGCGGCATCGTCAGCACCGGGCATCACGCCACGCCGCCACGACATCCGGAGTGAATGCGCGCCCGCGTACCTGTTTGCCTGAGAACCTACATCTTCTGAACGGGAAAGGATGATATGAGCAGCGGCGGATACAAGCTCTACGGCCGGGCGAACGCGGGGTCGCTGGCCGTGCAAATCGTGCTCGAGGAGATCGGCGCGCCTTATGAGCTGCTGTGGGTCGGCAGGACTGCGGCTGAGCTCGAGGCGTTCCGCCACATCAATCCGGCCGGCAAGGTACCGGCGCTGGTGCTACCAGATGGCACACCCGTATTCGAGTCCGCCGCGATCCTCATTCACCTGACCAACGCACATCCCAACGCGGATCTCGCGCCCGTTGCCGGCAGCACGGCACATGCTCGCTTTCTGCAGTGGATGTTATTTCTGTCATCGAATGTCTACGAGGCGGTCCTGCGAATCTACTACTCCGAGCGCTACTCCACGGTCGGAACAGCCGCGGCCGCCCAGATCAAGGCACAAGCTTTGCAGGACTACGCCCGCCACCTCGAGCTCATCCACGGCGCGCTGTCGCCCTATGTGCTGGAGCGACTGTCCGCGGTTGACCCGTACCTGCACATGCTCGCCGGCTGGTATCCGGAGGACGCCCCGGCGCTGGGCTCCCGATTGCCGAAGCTTGCGGAGCACGCCGCACTGCTGCGCCGCAGGCCGGCGACGCGCAAGGCCGAACAGGATCACGCCGACACCTGAGCGGCCTTTTCGCGGGCCGAATCGAAATGCCACGGGAGGATCAGGATCATGAGTCTCGCTCCTTTGCACGGCATTCGCGCCTGCGTGTTCGACGCTTACGGCACTTTGTTCGACGTCGCTGCGGCCGCGCGGACCTGCAGCGGTGAGCTGGGCGAGAAGTCGGGCGCCCTGAGCTCACTGTGGCGTGAAAAGCAGCTCCAATATACGTGGCTGAGGGGACTGCAGGGCAGGCACGCGGACTTCTGGCAAGTGACCGGTGAAGCCCTCGACTTTGCGCTCGAGACACTGCAGATCAGCCGCAGCGGGTTGCGGGAGCGGCTGCTGAACCTTTACCTCACACTCGGCGCCTTCCCGGAGGTACGCGACACGCTGGCGCGGCTGAAGCAGGCCGGGATGAGGACTGCAATACTCTCCAACGGCTCCCCGCAAATGCTGAAGGCCGCCGTGGAGGGTGCCCAGATCCCTCACCTGCTGGACGCGGTGCTCTCGATTGAGGAGGTCGGGATCTACAAGCCGCACCCGCGGGTTTACCAGCTTGCGGTAGAGCGCCTGGGGCTCGAGGCGGGCGCGATCGCGTTCCAGTCCGCCAACGCCTGGGACGCCTGGGCGGCATCGGCCTTCGGCATGCGGGTGGTGTGGTGTAACCGCTACGATCAGCGTCCCGAAAAGCTCCCGGGCAGGCCTGATCGGGAAATCAGGTCGCTGGCGGAACTGCCGGCCCTGTTAGGTCTGAGCTGATTCGCGAACGGCCCGGACGATCCTGGCGGCAATCTCAGCCGGTGCGGCAGTGGATGGAATCGCCACGCGAATCCGTTGCTGCGGATCAACCAGCAAGACGAACGCGCTGTGTTCCACCTCGTAAGATCCGGACTTACCATCGAGCGTTCGCCGCCCGAAGAAGATCCGGTACTGTTGCGCGACGCGTTCCACCGCCCGCGGCGGACCGGTCAGGGCAACGATGCGGGCGTCGAAAGCGTTCACGTAGGCCGACAGCGCCCGCGGTGTATCGCGTTGCGGATCGACCGAAACGAACACCGGGAGGATCCGCGCCGCATCGGGCCCGAGCTGCTCGAGAGCCTGATGAACTCCCATCAGGGTGAGCGGACACACATTCGGGCAGGCGGTGAAGCCGAATGTCACCAGGCGATAGCGCGTGGCCAGAGCGTGCTCGTCAACCGCCGCGCCGCGCGTGTCGCGCAGCCCGGCGAATGAGGCATCAATCCGCTCGCCGGCACGCGGCACCGATTCAACGCTGCTTCCGGACAGGGTCTGAATCAGCATCCAAACCGCCAGCGCAGCGCTCACGATGAGGCTCGCGATGAGCGTAACGCCCATACGGCGAGCCCTGCGGATCGCCTCGAGTTGCCGTGTTCGCCGGGTGCTCACTTCGCCTCCAGCAGCGGAGTCACGATGCGCGCGAGACGTTCGCGCGTCCACTCGGGATGGCGCTCCTTCCACCCGTCATCCACCAGATGGCCGGCGCGGTCGATGGTGAAGTTCACGGGGATGCGCCAGATGCGTCCGTAGCCCGGCGCGCTCGAAGCGCCCAGGAAACCCACCGGAAAACTCAGCGTCCGTGCCACGGCGCGCACCTCATCGAGCTCATCGGGCGTATTCAGAGTGAATCCGAGCACGGAGAGTCCCTGAGCGGCATGCTCGGCCGCGTACTTCGACAGCAGCGGGAGCTCCTCGCGGCAGGGCACACACCAGGTGGCCCAGAAGGTGAGGATGACGACATGGCCTGTCAGCTCCGGCGTAGACAGGCGCTTGCCATCCAGCGTCACCAGCGTAGCTGCGGGCGCAGGCTGTCCGACCCGCACGTCGTTGGCCTGTGCGCGCGGCGCAAGCAGACTCCCGAAACCCAGCAGACTGCACGCGGCAGCGCCTTGCAGCACGCTGCGCCGCGTGGGGTTCGCAGCCGGGTCGCTGTGAAATTGGATACTCATGGTTCTAAGGTCAGAACGCGTAGCTGCCCCCGACGGTTGCCGTCCAGTGCGGGAACAGCTGGTACCCGTCGAGCCTGGAGTACATGGGAAACTGCGCGAAGGCGAAGAGGTGCAGGTTTCCCATCACGTGCAGCGTCACGCCGGGACTCAGATATGCCACCGTGCCCGCGGTATCGGTGGTGTCCGCCAGGGCCCCCTGATCGGCGCTCTTGCGCAACAGGTTCACCTGCAATTGCGGCACCCACTGCGGATGAGCCTCGTAGCGCAGGCCGACGCTTATCGTCGCGGAATTCCCGGGCCGGAAATCGTTGCCGGGCTGATCCTGCTTGTGCTTGACCGCGCTCTGGAACTGACCGTTCACGAAGGCATCGAAATTCTGGCTTACGGGACGGTAGTAGTAGGCGCCCAGAATCACGTCAGTGCTGCCGGTGCCCGCCTGCAGGATCGCATCCAGGGGGGTCCCGGCGTTGGGGCCGCTGTTGAAGTTCACCGCCGTGCCGGAGTGGCCGGTGGGGAGCTTCACGCCGAGTTGCACGCCCAGGTTGTGGGTCGGCAACAGCCCCTGGTAGCTGCCGACGATCTTGACGTCGCCCGGGCTGGAAAGACTCGCACCGCTGATCTGATTCGACGCCGTTTCGGACGAGGTGTACGGCGTTGGCTGCTGCCCGAAAGTGGTGTGAGAGCGCATGACGTACGGAACGAGCACGCTCACATTCCATTCGGAATTAGGGCTGTAACTCATGCCCATGGTGAAGTAGCGGTTGATCGTCTGCTTTTCGATTTCACCACCGCCGAGCGAGGGATTCGACGGATTGTTGGTGACCTGCGCCGGGGTTGCTGTCCCGGTGCCGCTGCGCAACGCGTCCTGGTTGATGTAGTCGTACTCGAAGTTGAAGCGCAATCCCGGAATGGCAGAGTAACCGGCGGCCGCGTCGGCGCTGAGCGTGCAGCCGCAGGTGGCGCAGGCCCACGCCGCCACCGGTGCACCGGATGATAGAGCGCCTGCCAGAGCCCAAAGCGGCAGGCGATTGAATCGGCAAGACATGAGAATCGTTCCCCGTTCGCCGTGGCGAACCCTTGTGCAAGACGTGTGAAACTCGGCGCGGCTGGGCCCGAAAACGGGCACACGACGCCGACGAAGGTCTGCTCAGGCGAAGCGGGGTGGACCGCGAGGCTGTTGGACGCGGACGAGCCCTACGTTGAGGTGTAGCGGCTCTGAAAGAAAGAGGATCGGCTCGGCAGAGGTGACTGGGGTCGGCAGGACCCGAGC
>Ga0137403_10010071_pt1 | contig 10479 bp, 10 predicted proteins | sample CZOMad2_1_16fung_FD_122057 | JGI IMG/M metagenome (GOLD analysis project Ga0137403, IMG submission 122057) | Vadose zone soil fungal communities from Angelo Coast Range Reserve, California, USA - CZOMad2_1_16fungal (Hybrid Assembly) | ecosystem: Environmental > Terrestrial > Soil > Vadose zone... | reverse complement strand
CATAACGCTTGCAGACGTCGTACAGTTCGAACGTCGGTAACGTGGCGCAGGCGCTCATGTGTCGGGCCGTCCGGAATTACCGTGAACGTAAAGAAGGCCGCCGAACATGTACTTGCTGGCTTCGGCGCCCAGCACCATCACTCGATCCCCTTCCGCGAGCCGGCCGGAGCGGCGCAGGCGGTCGAGAGCAACCCAAATCGCCGCGCTACCCAGATTCCCGAGTACGGAGGCCTCGCAGAACACTTTTTCCGGCGGCAGCTTCAGCCATCTCGCGACATGTTCCGCCATTCGGCCGTTGGCGGGATGCGCCAACCACCAGTCGATGCTCTCGGGAGCGACACCGGACTCGGTGGCTACACGCAAGCTCGCACGCAATAACTCAAATCCGTGTGCGCCAACCGCCTCATGGTCGTGAGTGAAATGGGGAGTACGCGTGGTGTCGAGATGAGGCGAACCGGAGCCGCCTTGTTCAAGTGCGATGCCCGGCGCCCGATTCCCGCCAAGGCTGCCGTAGAACGCCAACTCGATACGTCCGAGCGTCGTGTTGCCGATCGGGCCCAGTGCAATCGCCCCGGCGCCGTCACCCATTTGTACCAGATTGACGAGTTGTGATTTGTCGACAGCCGCGTGCCGTGGGTCGAGGAACACTGAACCCGTTTCACTGCCCACGATCGCGATGGGGTCTACACCGCTCGCGACCAGGGCGGCACTCAGCACGGTTGCGGCTGCAAATCCGGTGCACGCCTGGCGCAGCTCCATGTGCGCGCCGAGATACCCCATCTCCTCGGCAACCCACGCGACGTTTCCGGGGAGTAAGGTGTGGGGCGTCGCCGTGTGGCCAAGCAGCATACGCAGCCGCTCAACATCGTGTACCCCGTCCGCGAGAGCGGCGCGAACCGCCCGCGCAGCAAGTTTCGGCGCGGTGTCGGTCGGGCGCGGCACCTCTTGCGGAGCGTCAAAGGATCTCACCAGGTGTCTGGCATTGATACTCAAGCGTTTGCCGATTCGCAGCGCCAGGGCAGGCGCGGACGGTGGAAGGTACGCTGACGCTCGTCTCACCAGCTCGGACGTAGTCACTGCCGCTCCGGGTAAAGCGGATCCCGTCCCAAGCACGCCGAGCCGGGTGTGCAGCACGATCGAGTCAGCGCTCACGGTGGCTCGGATGCGCCGTCGGTCAGTCCCCCGGTGATTCGATCGCATGTTCCGGCGGGCACATAGACGAATGCGTGCGGATCGGAGTCGTGGTAGGCCCAACCCGCGCAAATGTGAGCCGCTGTTCTGCAGTCGTTGCGACCGGCGCGGGCCACGCCAAAGCATCGTTCCGGCGCGCCCCGATCGATCGCGGCAGCACGCTTGGACGCAGCCACTTCGGCCGCACAACCGCTCAATAGTCCTGCGGACAGCAGTGCTGCAATCGCACGGGCGATGCTATTCATTTCGAGGCAGCGGCAGGTGCGAGATCACCGGTCGGGGTCGATTGCTTGCCGTCGGGCAGCGGCCGCTTCGGAATCAACGGCCAGTTTGAATTCCCAGCCCGGATGTTGCCTGGACGATCCTTATCCCAAAGCTGCATGGCGAATGCGTTGGTGTTCACATACAGCTTGTCGTCGACGACGGCCCATTGGAGGGGATCACCATCGGCTGTCGTGCCGCGCGATACGGCAAATGCACAATATCCTCCGAATTGAGGCGCGTAGCGCTGCGGATTTGCCATGAACGCCGTTCGGTGCGCCTCCGTGGAAAATAGCCAGGTGGCACCGCGCCATTGATAACGAATCGCGACGTTTCCGGCCGCCGGCCCGCCCTCGGCGAAATAGGCAACCGGGTCGTAGCCCTTGAGTGCTAATCCTCGTTGAAGGTCGATTTCATCGACCGTCCGGACTTTCGACACCTCGCCCGCATTCGCCGCGCAGGCCGCAAAGAGCATTGATGCAAGGAGCGTCGCGATCTGTCTTACTGTCTGTCTCATGATTTCGATTCTCCGGTGTTGTCAAAATTTCGTGGTAACCGCCGTGAGCCAGTCAGGCGTCCGATCGAGGATCCATGCCTCCAGTGATTTGTCGACTCGCGTCGCGATCAGCACTCCCAAGGCCAGCATGACAAGGCCGAACACTTGCTTGCCGTACTTGCCGACGTTCAACAGGCGGCCGCGAACGTTCATCATGCCGGCGCGCGACAAGGACCCGAGCAGCACCAGCGGCGCGGCGGCGCCGGTGCCGAAAATCAACATCAGCAAGCCGATTTGGCCTAAGTTCTTCCCTTGACTCGCCAGAGTCGTTGCCGCCCCAAGAGTCGGCCCCACGCAGGGACTCCACACCACGCCGAGCAAAGTACCGACCAAGAACTGACCCGGGAGGCCGTCGAAGGTCATGCGCGCAAGCAACTGGTTGCCCGAATTGCTGAGCGCGCTGGTCGCCTGCGCAAAAAGTTCCTGAAGTTTTGGGACGAGCAATATGACGCCGAACACTGCGAGTATCACGGCACCTGCGGTGCGAAAGGTCTCCGAATCGAGACCCAGCGAGGCGCCCAACGTGGCGAGAAGGATCCCGACAAGGGTAAATGACAGGGCAAGCCCGATACCGAGCGCGATTGCCCCCCAACGGTGCGCGTTCACGGCGGCGGCAACGAGTACCGGCACCAGCGGTAAGACGCACGGTGACAAGGTCGATAAGGCGCCGGCCAGGAGGCCGAGCCCGTATGTGGCGGGTCCGAAGTCCATCGCAGTTCCCAGAGTCAGGAAATAGCGTGGCGCAGAAGTGCGGCGAGGCTATCCTGCTGCGTGTCTCCGGTCGATCGCGCGATTTCCCGCCCGTTCTTGAAAACGACGATGGTGCTCTGGTGGGTCACCCCAAGCGATTCCTTCAGTGTCTTTTCGGTGTCGAAATTCGCGATGTACAGGGTCACGGGTTTGAGCTCGGGCGTTTGCGCGAGCTCTTTCAGCACCGGCGCCTGCGCGCGGCACACGGGGCACCAATCGGCGTGGAACACCAAAGCGACCGGTTTCCCGGCGGCACGAGTCGCATCGAATTGCGCCTGGTTGAATGGAATCTCGGACGAAAGCGCGAGAGTCGATAATAAAGTCAACATGAGCGAAAAGGCGGCTGCGGCGGCGATTTTCATACGTTCTCCAATACGTGAGGACGTTCAGTTGACCGTGGATGGAGTTCGATTATTGCGCGCGGTCGTGAATCGCCATCGAGCGTGACCTTCAAAAGCACCCCGGCGCCCCTTTCCGAACAGGCGGAAGGCTTGCTATGCTCGGCGCACGCGCAATGCGCGGGTGCTGCGTGTCGACGGTCGTTGGCACGAGGAGGACTCAAACCCACCGATGCAAGGGCGACGTCGGCGAATTCGGAAGGCATGCGCATCCGGTGGTGCGGCCGGGCTTCAAACCCGGTGGGGGACGTCAACCGTTTCCCGGTAGGTTCGACTCCTGCTACCTTCCGCCATCGCCGCGCCACGACCGATGAGTGCACCACCAGCAATCATGACGAATTCATCCGTACCTGGGAGCCCGGGGCCCCGATTGACATCGCTCTCGCACGGCGGCGGCTGCGGCTGCAAGATCGCCCCGGGCGTGCTCGCCGAACTACTGAAAGGCTCACTGCCGAGCCGGCGTTATGCCGAGCTCATGGTCGGCGCCGATACGTCCGACGACGCAGCCGTGTACCGCTTGAACGACACCCAAGCGGTGGTCGCGACGACGGATTTTTTCATGCCGATCGTCGATGACCCCTTCGATTTCGGCCGCATAGCGGCGACCAATGCGCTGTCGGATATTTACGCGATGGGCGGGCGGCCGCTGCTTGCGCTGGCGATCGTCGGCATGCCGATCAATACGCTGTCGCAGCAGAGCATTCGCGATATCTTGCGCGGAGGCGAAACAGTGTGCGAGCAGGCGGGTATTCCGATTGCCGGCGGCCACAGTATCGATTCGGTCGAGCCGATTTATGGTCTCGCCGTCACGGGCGTGGTTGATCCCAAGAAGGTGAAGCGCAACAGCAGCGCTCGCAGCGGCGACTCGTTGATCCTCAGCAAGCCCCTGGGGGTCGGCATTTTCTCCGCGGCGTTCAAGAAAGGCTTGCTCGACGAGGCGGGCTATCGCGCCATGATCGACACGACCACCCAGTTGAATTTACCGGGCATGGACCTATCGAGTCTCGCCGGTGTACATGCCATGACCGACGTCACCGGCTTCGGCTTGCTCGGGCATTTGCTCGAAATGTGCCGAGGCAGTGGACTCGCCGCGCGGATAACGGCCGCACATCTGCCCCTGCTGCCCGGCCTACAGGCGCTGGCGCAATCCGGGATCGCCACCGGGGCTTCCGCGCGTAATTGGCAGTCCTACGGAAACGATGTGCGGCTTGCGCCGTATCTCGATGCGCCGCTCCAAGCGGTGCTGACCGACCCGCAGACGTCGGGCGGGTTGCTGGTTGCGTGCGACCCGGGTGAATTACCTGCGGTGCAGACCATATTCGCGCGCCTCGGATTTGCGCAGGCTGCGGTGATCGGTCGAATGAGTGAGGGTGCTTCGCAAGTCTGGGTGGAATGATCGTGATGAAGGCCGTGCTCAATGGTCGAGCAAATGAACCGGTGGAACTCGCGCTCTGCACGGGGTCCGCTGATTTCAGCGCGAGGTGGCGGCCGTATAAAAGCCGATCGCAAGAAAGGTGTACTCATCATGCTCGGCAAAGCGCTCGATATCCGACGCGTGAGTTTGAAGTAAGGCTGCGATCACGGCGTTGCGCGATTTGCCGACATTGAGCCAAACGACTTTTGGCGGAGACCCCCGCAACACGCTCATTCCGACGAAGTCCTCGTCTCGAGTGGTCAGAATTAATTGGCTGGTCCGTGCGAGATCCCAGAGCAGCCGATCCGATGTGCCGGTGTCCGTGAGATTCCGGATGTGTTCCGACCCGGGGAACAATTCGGTGAGCGGTTGGAGCAGCCGCACCGAAAGACTTTCATCGAGCAGCAGCCGAACGGCCACTATGCCGCCGGCAATGCAAGCAGCCGCCGTTCACGTTCCGCGGCGAAGCCGAAGCACGCGAGCAAATCCTCGTGAGTCAATTGCGGAAAATCAATGAGCAGTTCTGACTCAGCGCCGCCGGCGGCAAGATATCCCAGTACTTCACCCACGGTGATGCGCGTGCCGCGGACGCACGGCTTGCCGAATCGAATCTCAGGGTCGATACTGATGCGGTCCAGGTGTTGCATTGTCCGACATTAAGCCGCAACGGCCGCATTCGGCAATGCCTATTTGCGGCGATCTCGATGGGAACGTTGTGCGCCGCAGTTGAGAAGGCGAGCGACCGTCACCCTCTTGAAATTGCCCGTCTCCTCAGCGCTAATATTGATCATCACGAATTGTTACCTATCGGTCGCCGGCGGTACTGACCGAAGTCTTCAACTGCCGGCGTCGAAATCATCGTTACTCATTGCGAGTCAGGCCTGCCCAGGAGGTACAGTTTGAACGCCAAGACCATGAAGCTCCCCGCACCCGATCACCCGATAACCGTTGAACTGAGTCGCTCGCGCGTCGTCGTGTGCGTAGCGAAGGTTGAAATCGCGAATAGCAGGAACGCGCTGTTGCTCCGGGAGGCAAGTTACCCGCCGGTTCTTTACATTCCCAGAAAGGATGCCGACATGTCACGGCTCGAGCGGAGCCATTATTCGACTTACTGCCCCTACAAGGGCGATTGCTCCTACTACAGCATCCCGCTCGGTGGGCCGAAATCGATGAACGCGGTATGGACCTATGAGAGACCCTATGCGGCGGTGGCCGAAATTCAGGGACATCTCGCCTTTTACCGCGATCGGGTCGATTCGATGCAGATAACCGCAGATTCGTCGCCGTAGGCCGCCAACTGAAGACTGGCTGGTAGCCAGTGTTGTCCTACACGGGATTCCGCCCCGTGGGGACACGAATGGCGGCATCCAAACCCTAGGATAACGCGCTAGCATGAGGTGAGCCCCTAATGAATCAAGAACTAACCCCGCTGTGCTGACCGATCACGATATCTACCTGTTCCGCGAGGGTACGCATTCGCGGCTGCACTCGAAGCTTGGATGCCGTGTGCTGGAGCCCGGGGCCGGCGTGCACTTCGCCGTTTGGGCCCCCAATGCCTCGGCGGTGTCGGTGATCGGTGACTGGAACGGCTGGAAGGCGGGAGAAAACTCTCTCGTACCGCGGGCCGACGGATCCGGCATCTGGGAGGGTACGGCGGCCGCGGAGCGGGGTCAAGGGTACAAGTATCGGATTACCTCGCACCTCGGCGGATACGCCGTCGAGAAGGCCGATCCTTACGGCGTGTTCTGCGAGCTGCCTCCGGCCACCGCGTCGCGCGTATGGACTCTGGAGTACGATTGGAAGGACTCCGAGTGGATGGCCGCGCGCGCTCCGCGTAACGGCTTGGATGCGCCGATGTCGATCTACGAGCTGCACTTGGGCTCGTGGCGCCGCAAGGACGGCAGCTTTCTCAATTACCGTGACCTCGCGCATGCGCTGGCGGACTATCTGCACGAATTGGGTTTCACGCATGTGGAACTGATGCCGGTCACCGAGCATCCTTTCTACGGATCATGGGGTTATCAAACGACGGGCTATTTCGCGCCCACTTCCCGGTATGGGACCCCGCAGGACCTGATGTACTTCGTCGATCACCTGCACCAGAGGGGTATCGGGGTGATTCTCGACTGGGTGCCGTCGCATTTTCCCGCGGACGAACACGGGCTGGTGTACTTCGACGGCACGCATCTCTATGAACACGCCGATCCGCAACAGGGCTTCCATCCCGAATGGAATTCCGCCATTTTCAATTTCGGGCGCAATGAGGTTCGCAGTTTTCTCATCTCTTCGGCGCTGTTCTGGTTCGAGAAGTATCACATCGACGGCTTACGGGTCGATGCGGTGGCATCCATGCTCTATCTCGACTATGCCCGCAAGGAGGGCGAATGGATTCCGAACCGTTTCGGCGGGCGGGAAAATCTCGACGCAATCGACTTTCTGCGCACGCTGAACCAGGCTGTGTATCGCGACCATCCGGATGTCACCATGATTGCCGAGGAATCGACGGCCTGGCCCATGGTCTCGCGTCCCACCGATATGGGCGGCCTCGGCTTCGGTTTGAAATGGAACATGGGCTGGATGCATGACACCCTCGAATACATGAAGCAGGACCCGATCCATCGAAAATATCATCACGGGCAACTGACGTTCTCGCTGATCTATGCCTTCAACGAGAACTTCGTGCTGCCGCTGTCGCATGACGAAGTGGTGTACGGCAAGGGATCGCTGGTGGGTAAAATGCCGGGTGACGACTGGCGGCAATTCGCCAACCTGCGCACGCTCTACGGCTACATGTGGACGCATCCGGGCAAGAAGCTGTTGTTTATGGGCGGCGAATTCGGTCAGCGGCGCGAATGGACGCACGAGGGTGAACTCGAGTGGTGGGTTGCGGAATTGCCGGAGCACGCCGGTGTGAAGCACCTGGTGCGCGATCTGAACCGGATTTACCGCCGCGAGCCTGCTTTGCATAAGATCGACTTTTCGCCCGATGGCTTCGAATGGCTTGACCTCAACGGTGCGGACGCCAGCGTCATCGCGTTCCTGCGCAAGGCTCAAGGTCTGGGAGCCCCGCTGCTCGTCGTCTGCAACTTCACGCCGGTCCCTCGTCCCAATTACTTGGTGGGCGTACCGTCCCGCGGGGTTTGGCGCGAAATTCTGAATACCGATGCCAGGGAATACGGCGGCTCCGGCTGGGGCAACCTGGGTGGTGTGGAATCGGTACCCGTGAGCACAGGGGGCCGGCTCGAGTCGGTCAATCTCAATCTACCGCCGCTGGCCACGATCGTGCTGCGTTTGGACTCATGACCAAGGTGCAGCGCAGAGCCGCCGCCGCGAAGACGCCGGCAGCGGCGTTCGCGACAGCCCATGTGAGTGCGGCGGCGGGGGTTCACGAGGGCAGAGTACGGGCGGTGATCGACGCGGTCCTGCCGGCGGTCGACGGCGGCCGCTTTCCCGTCAAGCGCATCGCCGGCGAGGCCGTCGGGATTGAAGCACATTGCTTCACCGATGGTCACGATAAGCTGCGCGTGATGCTGCGCTGGCACGCCGTCGGCGCAAGCGACGAATACGAAGTCGACATGCAGCCGCAGGCTAACGATGTCTGGCTCGCCGAGTTCACCCCGCCGCGCGCGGGCCGCTACCGTTACACCGTGGTGGCGTGGGTGGATCATTTCGAATCATGGCGACACGAGCTCGAACGGCGCGAGATTGAAGCCGACATTCGCGCGGCGCTGCAGGTCGGCGGCGCTCTCATCGACGAAGCCGCCGGCCGGGCCACGGGCAGCGACGCGGCGATCCTCGCCGAATGGTCGGCGCAGTTGCGCGCGGCCGCCGCCGACGCCGGCGTCGATGGCGGCGCACAGAAGGCCATGGCGCTCGATGCGGCACGCGCAGGCATAGTCGCGCGCCACGCGGACCGGAGCCTCGCCGCGACGATGGCGCTGGAACTGGTGGCGGACCGCAGGCGTGCGGGCTTCAGCACCTGGTACGAATTGTTTCCTCGCTCCGCGGGTACGGAGCTTGGGTCTCACGGCACTTTCCGGGACGTCGAGGCGCGGCTGCCCTACTTGGCCGATATGGGCTTCGACGTGCTGTACTTTCCGCCCATCCATCCGATCGGGCGCATCAATCGCAAGGGCACCAACAATACCTTGGTTGCGAGACCCGAAGACGTCGGCAGCCCGTGGGCAATCGGGGCGGCCGAGGGGGGCCACAAGGACATCCTGCCGCAGCTGGGCACGCACGAAGATTTTCGCCATCTATTGGCCAAGGCGCGCGAACTCGGCATCGAGATCGCACTCGACATCGCGTTCCAGTGTGCGCCGGACCACCCCTATGTGAAGGCTCATCCGCAATGGTTCAAGCATCGTCCCGACGGCAGCGTGCAGTACGCGGAGAACCCGCCGAAGAAGTACCAGGATATCTACCCCTTCGATTTTGAGACCGAGGACTGGCGCGCCCTGTGGGATGAGCTCAAGAGCATCGTCGATTTCTGGATTGCACAGGGGGTCAAGATTTTCCGGGTCGATAATCCGCACACCAAGGCGTTCGGCTTTTGGGAATGGGTCATCGGCGCGATCAAGCGCGACCAGCCGGACGTGATCTTTCTTGCCGAGGCGTTTACGCGGCCGAAGCTCATGCACGCCCTTGCCAAATTGGGCTTCACGCAGTCGTACACGTACTTTACCTGGCGCAATACCAAGCAGGAACTCACGGACTATTTCACGGACCTTGCACTCGGACCGGGACGCCAATACTACCGTCCCAATGTGTGGCCGAACACTCCGGATATCCTGCATGAGACGCTGCAGTCGGGGTTGCGCCCGGTATTTGCGGCGCGGCTCGTGCTCGCCGCGACATTGTCCGCCAACTACGGCATTTATGGCCCGACTTACGAACTGCTGGAAAACGCCCCGCGTGAACCCGGCAGTGAGGAGTACCGCGACTCGGAGAAGTATCAATTGCGCCACTGGACGATCGACAGGCCCGACAGCCTGTGGTCCTTGATCGCACGCATGAATCGGATTCGCAGGGAAAATGCCGCGCTGCAATCCGACGGCGGCCTGCATTTCTGCCACGTCGACAACGATCAGCTGATCGCTTATCTCAAGATCGACGCGCGGTCCGGCAATGTCATTCTTACCGTGGTGAACCTCGATCCGCATCGGCCGCAATCCGGATGGGTGGACCTCGACATCGGCGCATTGAAACTCGATGCCGATCAGCCGTACCAGGTGCATGACCTCTTGAGCGAGCAGCGCTACATCTGGCGGGGCCGGCATAACTACGTCATGCTTGACCCGCAGCGCGCGCCCGCGCATGTGTTCAGACTGCGGCGGCGCGTGCGCCGCGAGCAGGATTTCGACTACTACCTGTGAATCGACGCCAGTACAAAGTGAATCAAGACGCAAGATGAACGACGTAAAAACCACCGCGCCCGATCCCGCCGCGCTGTCCGGCCCGGAGCCGCATGACGGGCTTTGGTACAAAGATGCCGTCATCTACCAGGTCAACGTCAAGTCGTTCTTCGATTCGAACGACGACGGCATCGGCGACTTCAAGGGTCTGACGTCGAAGCTCGACTACATTCGGGATCTGGGGGTCAACACGATCTGGCTGATGGCCTTCTATCCGTCGCCGCTCAAGGACGACGGCTACGACATCTCCGATTATCAGAACGTGCATCCGCAGTACGGCACGCTCGACGATTTTCGCGCGATGATGAATGAGGCGCACCGGCTCGGATTGAAAGTGGTCACCGAGCTGGTCATCAATCACACCTCCGATCAGCACCCGTGGTTCCAGGCCGCACGCGCAGCTCCTGCGGGTTCGCCGCAACGCGACTTTTACGTCTGGAGCGACACCGACCAGAAATACCTCGGCACGCGCATCATTTTCACCGACACCGAGAC
>Ga0137403_10010069_pt1 | contig 10480 bp, 9 predicted proteins | sample CZOMad2_1_16fung_FD_122057 | JGI IMG/M metagenome (GOLD analysis project Ga0137403, IMG submission 122057) | Vadose zone soil fungal communities from Angelo Coast Range Reserve, California, USA - CZOMad2_1_16fungal (Hybrid Assembly) | ecosystem: Environmental > Terrestrial > Soil > Vadose zone... | reverse complement strand
AGCTTGTCCGCGACGGGTCCGACCAGCGGAACGACGATGAACGACAGCTCGAAGAAGTCGAGGAAGAACGCCAGGAAGAAAATCAGAATGTTGACGACGATCAGAAAACCGAGCTGGCCGCCCGGCAGCGCGGTCAACAGATGCTCGACCCAGACGTTACCTGAGACACCGTAGAACGAGAGACTGAACACGCGCGCGCCGAGCAGGATGAACACGACGAACGTCGACAGCTTCGCCGTCGTATCCATCGCCTGCTTGATCAAGCGCCACGACAACCGGCGCCGCGCAAGCGCCATGATCAGCGCACCGGTCGCGCCCATCGCACCACCTTCGGTCGGCGTCGCGACGCCCAGGAAGATCGTGCCGAGGACCAGGAAGATCAGTGCGAGCGGCGGGATCATCACGAACGTCGCGCGCTCGGCGATCTTCGACAACAGGCCGAGCTTGAGGAAATGGTTGATCACCGCGGCCAAGAACGCGATGGCGGTCCCCACGCACGTCGCGATGACGATCGTCTCGTCGAGCGGGGATTCTTTCAGGTAAACCTTCGCGTAGGCGACGGCCGCTACCGTGGACAGCGCGACCAGCACGCCGACCGAGACGATGCCGCTCTTGCCGCTCGCTTCGCGCAGCGAGCGCGCTTCCAGCGGGAGCGCGGGCACCCAGTGCGGCTTGACGAACGTCACGACGAGCGTGAATAACGCGTAGAGGCCGGCGAGCGTGATGCCCGGGATGAATGCGCCGGCGTACATGTCGCCGACGGAGCGACCGAGCTGGTCCGCCATGATGATCAGCACGAGCGAGGGAGGAATGATCTGCGCCAGCGTGCCCGATGCGGCGATCACGCCGGACGCCAAACGGCGATCGTAGCCGTAGCGCAGCATGATCGGCAGCGAGATCAGCCCCATCGAGATGACCGACGCGGCGACGACGCCGGTGGTCGCGGCCAGCAGCGCGCCGACGAAAATGACGGCATAGGCGAGGCCGCCGCGCAGCGGGCCGAAGAGCTGCCCCACGGTTTCGAGCAGGTCCTCGGCCATGCCGCTGCGTTCGAGGATGAGCCCCATGAAGGTGAAGAAAGGGATCGCCAGCAGCGTGTCGTTCGCCATGATGCCGAAGATGCGCTGCGGCAGCGCCTGGATCTGCTGCGGGCCGAGAAGGCCGAGGCCGATGCCGAGGAGGCCGAAGATGAGGCCGGTCGCGCCGAGCGAGAAGGCGACGGGATAGCCGATGAGGAGGACGACGATGAGCGCCGCGAACATGATCGGCGCCATGTTGTCGATGAGAAGGTGCAGCATCGCCTAGTCCCCCACCCCGTGGCCTTCCTCGACCTCGGGGGCATGGTGGTGCTCGGTCGGATCGGGGATCAGCCCTCGCAGATAGGCGGCCCGCTTGATGATCTCCGATACGCCCTGGAGCCCGAGGAGCAGGACCCCGGCAGGGATGAGCAATCCGGCCGGCCAGCGGATCAGGCCGCCGGCATTGCCCGACATCTCGCCGCTCTCGAACATGCGCACGAACAGCGGCCCTGCGTGATACAGCATCAGCCCCATCGTCGGCATCAAAAAGAAGAGCAGCCCGAACAGGTCGACCAGCACCTTGCCGCGCCCGCTGAGGCGGCCGTAGAAGATGTCGACCCGCACGTGCTCGTTCAGACGCAGCACCTGCGACGCACCCAGCATCACGCAGGCGGCGAACAGGTACCACTGGATCTCCAGCCACGCATTGGAGCTGTAGCTGGCGAGGTAGCGCACCAGCGCATTGCCGCTGCTGATCAGGCAAGACAGCAGAACCGCCCACTGGGCGATCCAGCCGAAGCGGTCATTCAGCCAGTCGATCGCACGCGCGAACGCCAGCAGGCTTTTCATGCCGGGTTGCAGCGCCACATCACCGAGGCAATGTGGCCCGTGCCGGACAGCATTTCAAACGGCAATGGCCGATTGATAGAGCTTGGTGCTGCGTGCGCCGCTGCGGCAAAACGCCAGCACCGGCTTCGGAAGGTCTTTCAGCAGGCGAGCGAACTGCGCGATTTCTTCGGGGCTCTGAAAGCCACCGGCCACCGGCAGGTAGGCGTACTGCAGGCCGGCCGCTTCGGCAGCGGCTTGCATCATCGCGCTGGTCGGCTGGTCCGGGCCGCCCTCGAAGTCGGGGCGGTTGTTGACGACGCTGCGAAAACCGGCCGCAGCGGCCAGCGCCATCGCGGCGGGGTCGAGTTGCGGCGAGACGCTGATGTCGGCGTTCAAAGGGCGTGCGGGAAGTGTGCTCATGGGGTACCTCGAAGCTGCGGTGTCAAATCACCGATGGGAGATTATTTGCTCAAGGCTTGCTTGACCGCTGCAGACACCAGGCTCATGTCGGCTTTGCCGGCCAGCTGTGCCTTGACGGCGCCCATCACCTTGCCCATGTCGCCGGGGCCGGATGCACCCAGGCTGCTGACGATCTTGGCCACCTCGGCGGCCACTTCATCGGCGCTCAGGCGTTGCGGCAGATAGCCTTCGAGGATCAACAGTTCGGCGCTTTCCTTGTCGACCAGATCGGCACGACCCCCCGTGGTGAACTGGGTGATCGAATCCTTGCGCTGCTTCACCAGCTTGTCGACGATGGCGATCACCATGGCGTCGTCCAGCACGATGCGCTCGTCGACTTCTTTTTGCTTGAGTGCGGCCAGCAGACCGCGAATCGTCAGCAGTCGCGGTGCGTCTTTGGCACGCATCGCGGTTTTCATGTCTTCGGTGATCTGGTCTTTCAGGCTCATCAGGGTCTCCTGGCGGAATGAAGGAGCAAAAACAACAAAGCCCGCAGCAGCGGGCTTCGGGTTCCTGAGCAGCGATGCTCAGAACATGCGCTTGGGCAGTTGCATGCTGCGAATGCGCTTGAAGTGACGCTTCACGGCGGCAGCCTTCTTGCGCTTGCGCTCGGCGGTGGGCTTTTCGTAGAACTCGCGGGCGCGCAGGTCGGTCAGCAGGCCCAGTTTCTCAATCGTGCGTTTGAAGCGGCGCAAGGCCACATCGAAAGGCTCGTTCTCTTTAACGCGAATCGAAGTCATTGACGGAATGGATCCAATGTTTGTGCGCTCGGTGTTCGTCCGGTGTCTCGAAGTGGAGGTTCCGGAATCCAGCTGGGGGCCTGGACGAATCGCGGCGCGGGTTTGCCAGCAAAGACCGCGATTATAGCCACCGCTTCAGCACGGCGCAACCGCGCCGTTAGTGGCTGCTCGCCGGGTGTGCGGCTTGGCGGGTTTCTGCCATGGCACGGGCACATGCCGAAGCGCTGGCCCAGGCCCATTGAAAGTTGTAACCGCCGAGCCAACCCGTCACATCGACAACTTCCCCGATGAAATACAAGCCGGGTACACGCTGGCTTTCCATCGTTTGCGAACTCAGTTCGCGCGTGTCGACGCCGCCTGCGGTGACCTCGGCTTTGCGGTAGCCCTCGGTGCCATTGGGTGTGAGTTGCCAGGCCTGAAGCTCTTGGGCCAGTTGCTGAAGATCGCGGTCACGCGTGTCGGCCAGAGGTTGCTCGGCCCAGCCTGGGTGTCGGCTCAGCCAGGTCTGTGCCAGCCGTGCCGGCAACAGGGCGCCCAGTTCGTTGCCGAGCTTGCGGCGCGAGCCCTGTTTGGCGCTGGCCAATCGAGCCGCCAGATCGGTATTCGGAATCAGGTCAATGCGCAATGTGCCGGCGGGCTGCCAGTAACTCGAGATCTGCAGCACGGCAGGACCGCTGAGCCCGCGATGGGTGAACAACAGGTCTTCATGGAATTCGCCCACGTCCTTGCCTTGCCCCGTTTGAATTCTGACCGGAAGCGACAGCCCCGCCAGCGCGACGAAGGGCGACCACTCGGCCGCATCGAAGGTCAGTGGGACCAGCGCCGGCCTGGTGGCGATCAGGCGGTGGCCGAACTGCTTGGCCACGCGGTAGCCGAAATCGCTGGCGCCGATCTTCGGAATCGACAGGCCACCGGTCGCCACCACCACGCGCTTCGCGCTCACGCTGCCTTGCTCGGTGTCAAGTTCAAAGCCGCCGGCTGTTTGACGAATGGCCTGGACCGCGCAAGGCTGCCAGCGCGTCACACCGCCTTGTTCGCATTCACGCAAGAGCATCGCAATGAGGTCTTCGGCCGATTCGTCGCAGAAGAGCTGGCCCTTGTGTTTCTCGTGCCATGCGATGCGGTGGCGCTGCACCAGTCCGATGAAATCCTTGGGCGTGTAGCACGCCAGCGCCGAGCGGCAAAAATGCGGATTCGCGGACAAGAAGTTGTCGGGACCGGCATCGCGGTTGGTGAAGTTGCAACGGCCACCGCCGGAGATGCGGATCTTTTCGGCCACTTTGGCGCTGTGGTCGATCAGCAGCAGCTTGCAACCCAGCTGACCGGCGATGCCCGCGCAGAACAAGCCAGCGGCGCCTGCGCCAATCACCACCACATCAAACTGTTGCATCGGGGCATTATCGCGAGCGGCTCTCGCGGCGCGTCGCGCAGACGCGGTCAGGCGGCGTGGGCGTGGCTTGGCGTACCGGTCGGCTGCTCTGTTGTCTGAGGGCCATTGACCAGCGATTGCATGCCCTTGAGCACGTTGCCCACGACGATGATGGCGGGACTGCCCAAGCCTTCGCGGGCGATCAACCCGTGCAGGTCGCCCAAGGTGCCCACCACGTGCCGCTGCTGCGGCAGGCTGGCGTGCTGTATCACCGCAACCGGTGTGCTGCACGGCAGCCCCTGCAGCAGGCCTTGCTGCAATACCGAGGCCTGTGCGACACCCATGTAGATCACCAGCGTCAAGCCTTGCGCCGCTGCGGCAGCGAGCGTCGGCCAGTGGGTCGGGCTGCGGCTGCCGTCAGCAGGGTCTTTGGCGTGGCCGGTCACGAACATCACGCCATGCGCATGGTCGCGGTGCGTCAGCGCCACGCCCAGCGACGTGACGGCTGCCAGCCCCGCGGTGATGCCGTTGACAATCTCGACACGGATGCCGAGTGCACGCAGGTGTTCGACTTCTTCGCCGCCACGGCCGAAGACGAAGGGGTCGCCGCCCTTGAGCCGCACCACACGTTCGCCTTTCAAGGCTTCGGCGGCCATCAGCTTCTCGATGAAGGCCTGCGGTGTGCTGGCACACCCACCACGTTTGCCGACCTGAACGATGCGTGCGCTGCGGCGCACGTAGCGCAAGACGCCTTCGCTCACCAGGTCGTCGACCAGCAACACGGTCGCAGCCCGAATCGCACGCATGGCTTTCAGCGTCAGCAGTTCGGGGTCACCGGGGCCGGCGCCCACCAGCGTCACCGTCGGCTGCGCTGCAGGTCGAGAGGTCGCTGGAGTACCTTGATGCAGCGCATTCCGGTATTCGCCCTTGGGGCGGCCCGGCGAGTTCACTGGAGTACCTTCATGCTGCGCACTCCGGAATTCGCCCTTGGGGCGGCCCGGCGGGTCTCATGCGCTTTTCTCCTGCGGAGGCTCGTGTTCGAGTGCGGCGAGCGACTGCAACAGCACCGCCACTTGTTGGGTCAGCGGCGCCGGTGCCGGTTTTTCGCCACTGATCACCGACTGGATGTACATCGCGGTGGTGCTGGCGTCGCAGGTGCGCGGCAACACCGGCAATTCACGCAATGTGCCGTCTTGTGCCGCGCACGACAGGTCGGCGCGCAGCACCCCGTCGATGAACACGTCCAGTTTGGGCAGGCGGCGCGCGTCGGCCACGGGCTCGCCTTCGGTGCCACGCATCAGCATGGCGCTGGCGGCCGTGCGTTGCAAAAACTCGGTCAGCATGCTCGCATATTCGGGGTGCGTGTAGTTGACGACGCGCATCGCAGCGCCCGGCGGGCACGAATCCAGCAGCTTCGCCATCGTGTGGCCGGAGTTGCGCAGGCCGATGGTCCAACGTGCGTCCAGCAGGCGCGCCAGCGGCGGGCACAAGACATCTGTCCGGATGAACACCGGCTCGTGTCTCAGCCATGCTTGCGTCACATCGTCGGCGCTGCGCGCCATGGGCAAGCCCAGGTCGCGAAAGATATCCGAGGTGGTCACACGTGAGGAGGGGTCGTCCGGCATGCCATGCACCAGCACCGGCACCCCTTCTTGCGCCAGCATCAAGGCCAGCAGCGGCGTGAGGTTGGGCAGCTTGCGTGCGCCGTTGTACGAAGGCAGCACCACCGCAGTGCGGGGACAGACGATGGGCAGGCAACGCGACGTGGCGGCCTTCAGAAAGCCGGCCAGCTCGTCCACCGTCTCGCCCTTGATGCGCATGGCCATCGCGAAGGCTCCGAGCTCCAGATCGGTGACCTGACCCTCCAATACCTGGCTCATCAGGTCGTGTGCCTGATCGGTGCTCAATGCCCGCGCGCCTTCCTTGCCGCGGCCGATTTCTTTGATATAGGACGTGATGCTCATGGCAGTCTCTGGCTCCGATTTGCAAGTCCCGGGCCAACGGGAATGACCAAGCCGAGTGTGAGGGGAATGCGGGTGAAACGATTTGAGTCGCCAAGCTGTATTTTTTCAAGCTGCACGCAATTGAGTGCGCACGATGCGCTTTAGCTCCGGGATGCAGGAGCCGCAGTTGGTGCCGCACTTCAAGGTCTCATGCAGATGCGCCAGTTGCTGATCGGGCGAGCCCGCATGGGCTTGCAAAGCGGCCGTGATGTCCGGTTCGGTCACGTTGAAGCAGGTGCAGACCTGGCGTCCACGTGCCTGCACCGCCACCGGGGCGCGGGCACCAGGTATCAGCAGCAGCCGGCCATAGGCCTGAGCGGGTAACTGGTCTTGCAGCAGCGGTTTGATCCACGTCTCGGCGCTGATGTCGCCTCCGAGCACAAAGCCTTCGAGCTGTGCATGGTCTCCTAGCTTGGCCAGCCGCATGCTGCGCCGCTGTCCGCGGCGCTTGTCGGCGTAGTGCAGCACTTCTTCGCCGCCCAGGCCGAGCATCTGTTCGATCCGAATCATCAGTTCGTCCGGCGCGGCTTCGTACGCTGCCGCACGGAACAACACGCCGCTGCGCTCGCGGCCAAACGGCACGCAGCTCGCAAACGCAAACGCACCCATCAACGACTTGAGCTGTTCGCGTGCCTGCAGCGCCTTGTCATCGGGCAGCCAGGCCACGCCGAGCAGGCGCCACGGCAAATCGGCCTTGAGCACTTTCACCGCCGCATGTTTCAGTTCGGGCTGTTTGGACTGCGGACAGCAGGCCGGCGAGGTCAGGGCGTTCACGCCGGTCAGGCGCACTCCGGTGCTGCCGCTGCCAGACAAGAACTCTTCACCCCAATGCATCGCGATGAAGGCCTGCGTCGTCGCCACCACGTCGGTGCCCTGCACCGGCAGCACGATGGAACCACGGCGCGAGCTGATGTGCACCAGGTCGCCGTCGACCAGCTTGAGCCGGGCCAGGTCCTGCGGGTTGAGGTCCACGGTGGGCTCGGGAACGTGACCGAACAAGCGGCCCACGGTGCCGGTGCGGCTCATGCCGTGCCACTGGTCGCGCAGTCGCCCGGTGGTCAGCGAGAACGGATAACGCGCATCGCGCGGCTCGGCGACTTTTTCGTACGCGGTATCGGCAAACTGCGCGCGCCCATCGGCGGTGGGAAAGATGCCGTCTTCATACAGCCGCGCCTTGCCCCGGGTGGCGCCTTCGGGGAAGGGCCATTGCGCCGGGGCCGCATCGAGCATCGGGTAACTCAGGCCGGTGATGTCGAGGTCGCGGCCGCGCGTGCTTTCACGGTGTTCGTTCCACACCGATTCGGGCGTCGCGAACGGGAACAGGCTGGGCCGTCCGGGGCGCAGGCGGGTTTCGAGGCGGCGCGCAAAGTCGGCCGCGGCGGCCCAGTCGTGCCGTGTCTGGCCGGGCGCCGGCACCGCAGGGCGCACGCGGCTGATGCAGCGTTCGCTGTTGGTCACGGTGCCGTCCTTCTCGCCCCAGGTGGTGGCCGGCAGCAGCAGGTCGGCGTATTCGCAGGTGGTGGTGGTGCCGAAGGCCTCCTGCACCACGACGAATTCGGCGCGTTCGAGCGCGCGGCGCACCGTGGCCTGGTCGGGCATCGACTGGGCAGGGTTGGTGCAGGCAATCCACAGCGCCTTGATCTCGCCGTCGGCCACGGCCTCGAACATCTCCACGGCGCTTTTGCCGGGTTCAGAAGGCAGGTCATCGACGCCCCACAGGCGCGCCACTTCGGCGCGGTGCGCTGCGTTGGACAGATCGCGATGCCCGCTGAGCAAGGTGGCCATGCCGCCGACCTCGCGCCCGCCCATCGCGTTGGGTTGGCCGGTGAGCGAAAACGGGCCGGCGCCGGGTTTGCCGATCTGGCCGGTGGCCAGATGCAGGTTGATCAGCGCGGCGTTCTTGTCGGTGCCGCTGCTGCTCTGGTTCAGCCCCTGGCAATACAGCGACAGCGTGCGGCCGCCCGGTTCCGCGAACCAGCGGGCGGCCTGTACCAGGTCGTCTTCCTGGATGCCGCACAGCTTGGCCACGTCTTTGGGCGCGTAGTCGCGCACGCGGTTGCGCAGCGTCTCGAAGCCGCGCGTGTGCGCCGCGATGTAGCTGGTGTCGATCAGGCCTTCCCACATCATCAAATGCAGCATGCCGTTGTACAGCGCGACATCGGTGCCGGGCAGCAGCGGCAGGTGCAGGTCGGCGGCCTCGGCGGTCTCGGTGCGGCGCGGGTCGGCGACGATGATCTTCAGCGCCGGGTTGGCGCGTTTCGCGTCCTCGATGCGGCGGTAGAGGATCGGGTGCGCGAAGGCGGTGTTGGAGCCGGTGATGAACAGCGTGCTCGCGTGCGGCAGGTCGTCGTAGCAAGCCGGCGGTGAATCGGCGCCCAGCGTCACCTTGTAGCCGGCGACGGCGCTGCTCATGCACAGCCGCGAGTTGGTGTCGACGTTGTTGGTGCCGATCAGGCCCTTGGCGAGCTTGTTGAAGACGTAGTAGTCCTCGGTGAGGAGCTGGCCGGAAACGTAGAAGCCGACCGCGTCGGGGCCGTGGTCGCGGATCACGCGCTCGAAGGTGTCGGTGGCCAGCGTCAGCGCGTCGTCCCACGAGATGGCCTGCGGCGCCTCGCCGCGTGCCCAGCGCCGCGCCGGCTGCAGCAGGCGCGCCTGCATCGCGATGGCGGCCGTCGCGGTGTTGTGCAGCGTGCTGCCCTTGGTGCACAGGCGGCCGAAGTTGGCCGGGTGATCGGGGTCGCCGCGCACGCCGGTGACGGCGCCGCCTTGCGATTCGATGATCACACCACAACCCACACCGCAATACGGGCAGGTGGAACGGGTATCGGTCACGGTCTTTCCAGGCTGCGGCGGACGGGTGCGGCCGGCAGGCGTGAACTGTTCACGGGGTGTGAGGCGCCTGCACCTCGAAGGTCCGATCGCCGACCGCGCCGGTGGAGGCGCCCGGACCGGCTTTGGGCAGCGCAACGTTGATGGCCAACGTGGCCAGTTCCTCGGCGTCCAGGTGCACCATGCCCTGGTCGACCTTGAGCTGGAACGGCTGCGTGCAGCCTTCGTCCGCGCCGCGCGCGCAGCCATCGGCCAGACCGATGGTCCAGTTGTGCAGCGGGCAGGCCACCGCGTCGCCGAACACGATGCCCTGGCTCAGCGGGCCGCCCTTGTGCGGGCAGCGGTCGAGCAGCGCGAAGACCTTGTCTTCGCTGTTGCGGAAGATCGCGACGTTGGGGCCTTGTGCGCGCGCCACGCGGCGCGAGCCGAGCACCGGAATGTCGGTGACCAGGCAGATGGGTTTCCATTCACTCATGATGCTGCGGACTCAGACGGAAAGAGGGGTGAACTGGCGCGTGTCGACCGATGCCTTGTCGAACTCGAACCAGGGATCGGGCTCTCCGTCCAGCGAGAACTGCAGCCTCTCCCACAGCGCTTTGCGGCCCGCGGGGTCGTCCAGGATCTTTTTCTTCACGTGGTCGAGGCCGACCCGGTTCACGTAGTGGACGGTGCGTTCCAGGTACCAGCCCTCTTCGCGGTACAGCTGGCAGAACGCGCCGGTGTACTCGAGCACCTCTTCGGCGGTCTTGAGCTTGACGAAGAAATGCGCGACCTCGGTCTTGATGCCGCCGTTGCCGGCCACGTACATCTCCCAGCCGGAATCGACGCCGATGATGCCGACGTCCTTGATGCCGGCCTCGGCGCAGTTGCGCGGGCAGCCGCTGACCGCGAACTTGACCTTGTGCGGCGCATACATGCGCCACATCGCGCGCTCCAGGTCCTTGCCCATCTGCGTGCTGTCTTGCGTGCCGAAGCGGCACCATTCGCTGCCGACGCAGGTCTTCACGGTGCGCAAGGCCTTGGCGTACGCGTGGCCGCTGGGCATGCCGATGTCCTTCCAGACATTGACCAGGTCTTCCTTCTTGACGCCCAGCAAGTCGATGCGCTGGCCGCCGGTGACCTTGACGGTGGGGATGTTGTACTTGTCGACCGCGTTGGCGATGCGGCGCAATTCGTCGGCCGTGGTCTCGCCGCCCCACATGCGCGGGATGACCGAGTAGCTGCCGTCCTTCT
>Ga0137403_10010068_pt1 | contig 10480 bp, 10 predicted proteins | sample CZOMad2_1_16fung_FD_122057 | JGI IMG/M metagenome (GOLD analysis project Ga0137403, IMG submission 122057) | Vadose zone soil fungal communities from Angelo Coast Range Reserve, California, USA - CZOMad2_1_16fungal (Hybrid Assembly) | ecosystem: Environmental > Terrestrial > Soil > Vadose zone... | reverse complement strand
CACTTTTCTTGCGCGGCCAAGAAAAGTAACCAAAAGAAGGCCGCCCCTGGAGTCGCGCCCCGTGTTCACGGGGTTTCCCTGTGCTGCCTGTCCCGGTAAGGCGGCTGCGGAACTCGACCTGGCGAGGCGCACACAACGCGCCTCACTGCGGGACTCGAACAGTCCTTGTATGTTTGTCGTGCCGGGGTTGCCGCGGTAGTGTTGCGGCAGCTAGGGTGGAGGGACGGAACAGTCCATCTGACTCTCGCGAGTACAGACCCGGTACGAGATATCTTCCCACCCCCCTTCCGGCCCCGTCGATAGGAATCTAGCGGCAGTTCGCGCTGACCGCCGATTTGAGCAAGGCAACGGATAGGAAGGCCACCCTAGCTTATCGCTAGGTTAACCCCAAGGAGGCCGCCATGGAAACCGAAGTGGGTTGCGACATCAGCATGGACTGGATCGACGTTTGCGTTCTTGAGCCGCCCCGGCACTTTCGCGTCGCCAACAAGCCAAAGCCAGTCGAGCGCCTGGCGCGGGAGCTGCCACCGGGTTCTCGCATCGGGATGGAGGCAACGGGCACGATGCATCAGTTGCTGGCCGATACGATGTGTGCCGCGGGACACACCGTATATGAGCTCAACCCGCGCTGGGTGCATCGCTACGCCGGTGGCGTCGGCGCCCGCGGCAAAAGCGATCGCGGCGACGCGATGGTGATCGCACGCTATGTGCACGCGGAGGGCGCCCATCTTCACCCGTATCGTTCGCCCACGCCCCAGCAGCGCGAGATCCGCACGCTCCTGCATCGCCGAGCGGAGGTGATGAAGCTCAAGACCGCGAGTCGCCAAAGCCTGGGAGACCAGGCGAACGAGGTCGTGCAGAAGTTCAAGCAACTCGTGAAGGACATCGATAGGCGCATTGCAACACTGCTCGGCGCCGATCCCCAATGGAAAGGCTTGGCTGCCAAGTTGCGCCGTATTCCCGGTGTCGGACCCCTGGTCGCCGCACACCTGGTCGAGGCCTTGGCCCGCCGGCCCTTCGAAGCGGTCGCTGCGTTCATCGCCTATACGGGTATGGATCCGCGGCCCAATGATTCGGGCCGCAAGAAAGGAATTCGGCGCTTGACCCATCACGGCGACGCGCATTTGCGCGCAGCGCTGTTCATGGGAGCCATGGCCGCCTGCAAGGTTGCTCGATGGCGCGCCCTCTATGAACACAACCGGCGCAAGGGATTGCCTTCTACCGCCGCCTTGATTGTGGTGGCTCGCAAGCTCGCGCGCGTGGCGTTCTGCCTGTTCAAGACCGGGCAGGACTACGATCCCGAACGAATCGGAGGCGTCGCGCCCACTTGACTCTGCTCATAGAATCTCGCCGACTTCCCCTTACCGGGCCGAGCTGCTCGGCGCGCCTCAAGGGGAGAAAGAGCAAATGCCTAGGGCTTACGGCTTTTACTCAGTCCTCAGCACTTATGGGCGAAAGCCCGATATCCAGCGAAGTCGGGCAGTCTTGTTTTTCTCAGCACGCAGCACTCAGTACGCAGCTGGCCTTGCCCCTGTATTCCGTATCTCTTAACCGGTCCATCATGCGGCGTTTTTCAACTGTTCCGCGAGCCAGTTTTTCTCGAACTGCATCGGGCTGAGGTAGCCCAGCGTTGAGTGAAGTCGTTTGTGGTTGTAGAACGTCAGCCAGTCAATCACTTCATCCATTGTCTGCCTTCGGGTTGCGAACTTGCATCCATGCAACCGGCCGACTTTCAATGAGCCCCACAAGCTCTCAGTGGGGGCATTGTCCCAGCAGTTGCCACGGCGGCTCATTGAGCTTCGCATGCCGTACTGCGTCAAGGCCGCTTGAAACTCATGACTGCAATACTGGCTGCCGCGATCGGAATGGAAGATCAAACCCGCATCGGGGTGCCTGCGAAACCAGGCCATGCGTAGCGCATCGGCCACCAGGCTTGCCTGCATGTGGGGTGCCATGCTCCAGCCCACCACTTGTCGGCTATGCAGGTCCATCACCGCGGCCAGATACAGCCAACCCTCATCGGTGGGGATATAGGTAATGTCACTGGTCCACACGGCGTTGGGCTGCTCGGGCTGGAAGTTGCGATCCAGCAGGTTGGCGGCCACGGGCAAGTGGTGCTTGCTATCGGTGGTCACGACATACTTGCGCTTGCCACGCGCCTTGATGCCGTGCAGTTTCATCAGTTTCTGGATGCGATCTTTACCCACCCGCACGCCTCTGGAGAGCAGTTCTTTCCAGATCCTGGGCCAGCCGTATTCGCCTTTGCTCCCGGCGTGGGCGGCCTTGATATGGACCAGCACGGCTTCATCGCTCAGGCGCTTGCCAGGCTTGGACGGCGTCTTGAATTGCTCGGCGCCAGCATGATCAAAGTAGCCGCTGGCACTCACCCCCAGGACCTCGCACTGCAAGCTGATGGGCCACTTACGATGGTGCCGCCTGATCCAGGCGTACTTCACTCGGACTCCTTCGCGAAGTACGCCGTGGCTTTTTTTAAGATGTCGCGCTCCATCTTCACGCGCGCCAGCTCAGCCCTCAGCCGCGCCAACTCCATCTGCTCAGCACTCACCGGCTTGCCACCGGCCCCAGTCAATTTGCCTTTGGCAGCCAGTCGCACCCAGTTGTCCAGCGTCTGCCCCGGAATGCCCAGCACCTTGGCCGTCACCGCCTTGGCTTGCCCACCTTTTACCAACCGCACCGCTTCGAGTTTGTACTCCAGCGTGTACGCCGCTCGCCTGCTCTTCTCTCTCGTCATTTCGTATCTCCCATTCCAGGTAATTTACACCCAGTTAAGAGATACGTTTTCCAGGGGCAAGGTCAAAATTCCAATCGGAATGCGAAGATTCCCAGACAAGGGTTCCTCACGAAAAGCTCCTTATTGCTTTCCTTTTGCGTTCCCTTTGCTTCTTTGCGGTGAAGGCCTATCAAGACAGCCAGTCGGGATTGGGGAGTTCGGCGAATAACTTGCGCATGCCCCCGCCCCAGCTCTGGCGGATCATCGAGAAATACGGATCGCCTTCGCCGATGCGCTTCTGCATGCCCATGCGCAGCGAATCGCGCGGATACCAGGCCAGATCGATCGGCAAACCGACCGAGATATTGCTGCGTATGGTGGAGTCGAAGGAAATCAGCGCGCATTTCGCCGCCTCCTGATAAGGCGTGCTGCTGCTCAGCACGCGATCCAGGATCGGCTTGCCGTATTTGCTCTCGCCCACCTGGAAGTACATGGTGTCGGAGAGCGCTTCGATGAAATTGCCTTGCGCATAGATGTTGAACAGGCGCGGCTCTTCGCCCCTGACCTGGCCGCCGAGCAGCAGCGTGGCGTTGTAATCGATATTGCTTTGCGCGAGATAAGGTCCGTCGCGCCGCTGGATGTCGCGCAATGCGTCGCCGACCAGCGTGGCGACGTCGAACAGGCTGCTTACGTTCCAGATCGATTCCTTGTCGGCCTCGAAATGCTTGTGGCGGTCCAGGATGTTCATCACCCCCTGGGTCACGGCGAGGTTGCCCGAAGACAGAATCACGAACATGCGCTCGTCCTTCTGCTCGAAGATCCTCATCTTGCTGAAGGTGGCGATGTGGTCGACACCGGCATTGGTGCGCGAGTCCGCGGCGAACAGCATGCCGGAATCCAGCTTGATTGCTACACAGTAAGTCATGGACGTTCCGCCAGTCGTGGAAGCGCATCATAACCCAGCCGCATCCCCGTCCCGTTCATGCGTAGGCAACGTTGAAGAAGCTGTGGTTGACTTCGTCACCCAGCTCCTGCAGCCGGGTCAGGAAGTCCGTCAGATACTCGTGCAAGCCCGCGCTGAAAATCGAGTCGATGCGGCCAAAGCGCAGTCCGGCATGCAGTTCGCCCGCGCGGCGCAAGGCCTCGCCGGAATACGGAGTGGTAATGGTCTGGAAGATCTCATAGGACTCTTCCATGCAGGCATGCAGCGAGCGCGGCATGTCGCGTCGCAGGATCAGAAGCTCGGCAACCTTCAGCGGCGTGATCACGTCGCGATAAACCTTGCGGTAGGATTCGAACGCCGACACCGAACGCAGCACCGCCGCCCACTGGTAGTAATCGACGGCGCCGCCCACATCCTCGACCTTGGGCAACAGCACGTGATACTTCACGTCGAGAATGCGCGCGGTGTTGTCGGCACGTTCCAGAAACGTCCCGAGCCGGTTGAAATGGAAAGCGCCGTCCTTCAGCGCGGTGCCGACGGTGACGCCACGGAACAGGTGGGAACGCTCCTTGACCCAGTCGAAAAATGTCAGCGCACCATCGCCCGCCAGGCGGTCTTCGGTGAGATGCTGCAATTCCAGCCAGGTGGAGTTCAGGACTTCCCACATCTCGGAGGTCACGTTGCCTCTGACCGCGCGCGCATTTTCGCGCGCCGACTTGGCGCACGACACGATGGAGCCGGGATTGTCCGGATCGAGGGCCATGAACATCATGACGTCTCTGGCGGTCACCGTGCTGTAGCGCCCCTCGAACGGATACAGCGTGCCGGAAATGTTGAGCGGCGCGAGCCATTCCGACTCCTGCGTCTCGGATGCCTGCGACATGAGCGACATGCGATAGGCCACGTCGAGAATGCGCGCGGTGTTCTCCGCCCGCTCGACGTAGCGGGCCATCCAGTAGAGGTTCGAGGCGGTGCGGCTCAGCATCTTCGTTTTGAGGACTCGGGACGCAGGACTTATGGGCGAAGCCCGGTATCCAGCGAAGTCGGGCAGGACTTAGCAAGAACTGACTTGTAGCCCGCTGAGTCCTGAGTCCTGCGTCCTGAGTCCATGGTTAGCTTTCGACGATCCACGTATCTTTCGTTCCCCCGCCCTGCGAGGAATTCACCACCAGCGAGCCTTCGCGCAACGCAACGCGAGTCAGCCCGCCGGGAACCATCATCACGTCTTTGCCCGACAGCACGAAGGGCCGCAGATCGATGTGGCGGGGTGCTACCCCCTGCTCGACGAAAATCGGACAGGTGGAGAGCGACAGCGTCGGCTGGGCGATGAATTTTTCCGGGGCATCGAGGATGCGCTGCCGGTAGGTTTCGCGCTCGCGCTCGCTGGACGTCGGGCCGATCAGCATCCCGTAACCGCCGGAGCCGTGCACCTCCTTCACCACCAGCTCGGCCAGATGGGCCAGAACGTAGGCGAGGTCGTCCTTGAAGCTGAGTTGGTAGGTCGGCACATTGCTGAGCAGCGGTTCTTCGCCCAGATAGAACCGGATCATCTCCGGCACATAGGGGTAAATCGACTTGTCGTCGGCGACGCCCGTGCCGATGGCGTTGGCGAGGGTAACCTTGCCCTTGCGATAGGCCTCGACGAGGCCGGGCACGCCGAGCATCGAATCGGCACGAAACGCCTGCGGGTCGAGGAAGTCGTCGTCGATGCGGCGGTAGATCACGTCCACGCGCTGCGGCCCGCTGGTCGTGCGCATGTAGACCGCATCATCGCGCACGAACAGGTCGGGGCCTTCCACCAGTTCGATGCCCATCTGCTGCGCGAGGAAGGCGTGTTCGAAATACGCGCTGTTGAACTGGCCGGGCGTCAACACCACGACGGTCGGATTTTCCACGCCGGTCGGCGAGACGCTGCGCAGGTTCTCCAGCAGCATGTCCGGATAATGCTCGACCGGCGCTATCGACTGGCTCGCGAACAATTCCGGCACCAGGCGCATCATCATCTTGCGGTTTTCCAGCATGTAAGACACGCCGGAGGGCGTGCGCAGGTTGTCCTCCAGCACGTAGTATTCTCCGGCTCCCGCACGCACCAGGTCGATCCCGGCGACGTGCGCATAAATCCCGCCGGGCACATCGAGACCGACCATTTCCGGGCGGAATTGCTTGTTGTCGGTCACGCGCTCCTTCGGCACCCGGCCGGCCCTCAGGATTTCCTGGTCATGGTAGATATCGCGCAGAAACGCATTCAGGGCCTTGGCGCGTTGCCGCAGTCCTTTCGCGATCGTGCGCCACTCCGCCGCCGGGATGATATGCGGCAGCATGTCGAACGGGATCAGCCGCTCCGATCCGGCTTCCTCGCCATAAACCGCGAAGGTGATACCGACGCGATGGAACAGCAGGTGCGCCGCCTGGCGCATCTGCACGATGTGCTCGGGCGGCGTCTGCGCTATCCATTCCGCGAGCGGCTGGTAGTGGCTGCGCACACTGCCGTCAGCCAGATACATTTCGTTGTAGTAGGAATCGAAAGACATGCTTAAACCCCAAGACAATGCAGCAACCGCTGTGCCATCGCCGTCAACCCGCTGCGCAAAGCGCTAACTTCATGAACAAAATGATCATTCCGGCTTCAGGAAAACCAGGGGCCGCTACCCGCCGGTAGCTCATGCACCGCCTCAAGGCGCGGCCCTGGGGAAGTGCACCGTATTGGAGAAGCGTCTGTCAGCAGAGCTTGCCGGCAAAGCTTACAACTTCGGCGCCGATCGAACGGATCGCATCCCTCTGGCGCTCGTCCTGAAGGTTGCCGTCTGCGTCGAATGCTTCGTTGGCCCGCGCGACACTCAACTGCGAAGGCACGACGATCACGCCAAGATGCGAAAGTATCGCGCGCAGCATGGCCAGGCTGCGCACGCCGCCGTAATTGCCGGGCGATGCGGACATGAGGCCACCCACCTTGCCCCTGAACGCAACATGGGGCGGCTCTCCCGGTTCCACGCGGGAAGCCCAGTCGATTGCGTTCTTGAGCACGGCGGTCATGGCGGTGTTGTATTCAGGCGAACTGATCAGGACGCCCTTGTGTTCGATAAGCAGCCGTTTGAACAGTTTCGCGTTCTGTGGCAGTCCCTGCTCGCGTTCGATATCACCATCGAAAAGCGGCATGGGGATCTCGCGCAGATCGATTTCGGTGACCTCCGCGCCGGCGGCGCGCGCGCCTTCCGCCGCGATGCGGACCAGTTTCCTGTTGAAGGAACCGCTGCGCAAACTGCCCGCAAACGCCAGAATCTTTTGTGCCATCACCCTTCGGCCAGTATAGGGAATGGGGAGGGAGCCGGGCCCACTTGCAAGCGGATGAACGTGGCCTCAACTATGGCATTCGCCCCCACGCCGCCATGGCCGGAAACATCATGAAACCTGCTCTTGTGTCGATCGACAACCGAAGCGATTCCGCTGCTTCCGAAGCCGCCGAACCCGATCGGATTCTAACAGACGCCCCGCTGCTGGACGCCTATTCGCGTGCTGTCGTATCGGCTGCAGAGCGCGTCAGCCCTGCGGTGGTGAAGATCGACGTGCGGCGCGGAGAGGCGGCCGGCAGCGGCTCCGGATTCCTGTTCACGCCGGACGGCCTGATGCTGACCAACAGCCACGTCGTCAGCGGTGCCTCCCGCGTCGAGGTTTCGCTGCAGGATGGCCAGCGCTTCGATGCGGACATCCTCGGGGACGATCCGCATACCGACCTGGCCTTGATACGCGTATCGGGTTCGAAGCTGCCGACCGTGGAATTCGGCAGTTCGCGCGCGATCCGCGTCGGCCAGCTGGCGGTCGCCATCGGCAATCCCTATGGATTCGAATGCACGGTCACCGCAGGCGTGGTCAGCGCGCTGGGCCGTTCGATGCGCGCCTATTCCGGCAGGATGGTCGATGACGTCATCCAGACCGACGCCGCCCTCAACCCGGGCAATTCAGGCGGGCCGCTGACCGATTCCCGTGGCGAAGTGATCGGCGTCAACACCGCAATCATCATGGCGGCGCAGGGGATCTGTTTCGCGACCGCTATCGATACCGCGAAGGTCATCATCGGCCAGATACTGCAGCACGGGCGTGTGCGCCGCGGCTGGCTCGGCATTGCCGGGCAGAATGTCCCGCTGCCGCGCCGGGTGGTGCGCGCCCACGATCTGCCGCAGGAAAGCGGCGTACGGGTGGCTTCCCTGGATGCCGGCGGCCCTGCGCAACAGGCCGGGCTGGAAGAAGGCGACACCATCGTCACCTACGATAGCAGGCCGGTGGCCGGCATCGACGACGTGCACCGTTTACTGACCGAGAATCACGTCGGGAGAGAAGCTGAAATCGTGGTTGTGCGGCGGGGCGAACTGCTCAGGCGCGCCATAACCCCGGTGGAGCTGGGCGGCCGCTAAGGCGCCGTCAGGCGATGTTCTGCTCGAGTTCACCCGTGGTGACAAGCTTGACGAACTGCGGCGTGGTCAGCGGCCGGCCGAACAGATAGCCCTGCGCGTACTGGCAGCCGTAAGCGTTCAGGAAGGCGAGCTGGGCTTCGTTTTCCACGCCTTCGGCGATCACCTTGATGCCCAGGCTGCGCGCCAGCGTGATGATGGCGCGAACGATGGCCGCATCGTTGGGATCGGAGGAAATATCGCGCACGAAGGACTGGTCGATCTTCAGCAGGTCCAGCGGCAGCCGCTTGAGGTAGGACAGGCTTGAATACCCGGTGCCGAAATCGTCGATGGCAATCTGAACGCCGAGCGTGGCCAGCCTCTCCAGGGTGATGATCGAAGACTCGGCGTCGTTCATGACCGCGCTCTCGGTCAGTTCGATTTCCAGGTTCTGCGCCAGCACGCCGGTATCGCGCATGATGTCCATGACGAGTTCCGCGAGGTCGTACTCCTGGAACTGGCGGGCGGAAACGTTCACCGCCACCTGCAGGGAATAGCCGGCATCCTGCCATTCGCGAATCTGCCGGCAAGCCGCATGCAACACCCACTCGCCGATCTGCCCCACCAGTCCCGCCTCTTCGGCAACCGGCACGAAGCGCGACGGTGGAATCATGCCGAGCTTCGGGTGCTTCCAGCGCAGCAAGGCTTCGGCACCGAATATGCGACGCGTGGCCAGATCTATCTTGGGCTGGAACAGCAGGCTCAGTTCGTCGCGTTGGATGGCTGTGCGCAGGCCCGCCTCGATCAGCATGCGATCCTGCACCTCCTGATTCAGGTCGGCGGTGAAAAACTGGAAATTGTTGCGCCCGAGGTGCTTCGCGCTGGACATCGCGGCATCGGCGTGTTTGATGAGTTCGTCGACACTGCCGGCATCGTCGGGATAGAGGCTAATGCCGACCGACGCGGAAACGAACAATTCCTGGTTGTCGCTCGGAAACGGCCTCGCAAGGTCATCGAGCATGATTTCGGTGGCCGCGGACAGGGTCTGCAGGCTGGCCACGTTCGGGAACACGATGGTGAATTCGTCGCCCCCCACGCGCGCGACCGTATCGGCGTCCCGGGTTGACTTGCGCACACGCTCCGCCGCCTGTTTCAGCAGTGCATCGCCGACGTAGTGGCCGAGGGTCTCGTTCACCACCTTGAAACGATCCAGGTCGATATGCACGAGGGCAACGCGCAGCCGGTTGCGGTGCGCGTGGGCTATCACCTGCGTGAGCCGGTCCTGCATCAGGAACCGGTTCGGCAGGCCGGTGAGCACGTCGTAGTTGGCGAGATATTGCACCCGTTCCTCCGCGCGCTTGCGTTCCGTGACGTCGCGCGATGTAAGCACGATGCCGCGGATGCCAGGGTGATCGAGCAAATTGTTGCCCAGCGCTTCGAGGTGGATCCAGGAACCGTCCGCATGACGAAAACGCATCACCACCGGCGCCACCGAGACTTCCCCTTTCAACAACGCATCGAAAGCTTCGCGCGCGCGGGCAACGTCTTTGGGATGCAGTGTCTCGAAGGGAGTCTTGCCGATCAGCTTGCCAGGCGGGTAGCCGAGGATGCGCGAGGCCGCAGGAGACTCGTACATCGTCACGCCGTTTGAATCGTGGATGGTAATGATGTCGAAGGAGTTCTGCACCAGGGCGCGAAAACGGGCCTCGCCCTCCTGCAAGATATCCGTCTTGCGCCGATCGCGGGGCGAACGCTCGAATGGGCCGGCGCGCACGCCTACCTCCGCCCCGCCGCTTCGCGCCGGCGATCGTTGTGTCTTTTATTGCTCAAGAGCCGCCCCCTACAAGACCCAGGTGCATCTGACGTGCTGTCCCGGGTAAGACACATTATTAACTACGCAATATTACGATTTGTTTATACTGCATTTTTTTGAACAATTCCAGTGCGCTGTTCTATCTTTCATCAATCAGGACGCTTGAATGGAGACCGTTTCAGGCTGCACGGGTCTCAAAACCGCCTTCTCCTTTGGCTTCGGGCATCGAAGCCGGACACCTCGAACCTCATTTCGCTACAATCCCCTACCCGAATCAAACACTAAAGAACATTGAAATGATGCATTTTTCCCGTTCCACCTGCCTGTTCGCCCTGGCGCTTCCCCTTGCATCAGCCGCGGCCGACCATGATTGCCTGATCGAGGCCAAGCAGCAAGTAGACCTGCGCAGCCCGGTCGAAGCCGTCGTCGAAACCGTGCAGGTGCAGCGCGGTGACTCGGTCAAAAAAGGCCAGGTGGTCGCCACGCTGGAATCCGGTCCCGAACGTGCGGCGCTGGATCTGGCGAAATCCCGCGCCAGCATGTCGGGCGAACTGAAGTCCGCCGAAGCGCGCGTCGAACTCACGCAGAAGAAGCAGGTTCGCGCCTAA
>Ga0137403_10010066_pt1 | contig 10481 bp, 6 predicted proteins | sample CZOMad2_1_16fung_FD_122057 | JGI IMG/M metagenome (GOLD analysis project Ga0137403, IMG submission 122057) | Vadose zone soil fungal communities from Angelo Coast Range Reserve, California, USA - CZOMad2_1_16fungal (Hybrid Assembly) | ecosystem: Environmental > Terrestrial > Soil > Vadose zone... | reverse complement strand
CCTCGACGACGAGCTCGCTGCGCGCATGCTCGCCGGCGGGCGTTAGCGCAGCGGCTTCGCGGGGACGCCGTCGACCACGGCGTCAGCCGGGACGTCGTGCGTGACCACGGCGCCGGCGCCGACCAGCGCGCCCGCGCCGATCGTCACGCCGCCCAGGATCACCGCGCCGGAGCCGATCGACGCGCCGCTCTCGATCCGAATCCGCAGCAGTTGCCTGCGCCTGCGCAGGTCCTGGTCCGCCGTGTCGAACAGTGTGTTCCATTCATGAACTCGTTTTGCTCCTTGCAATGCGAGTCGCGCGCCCATGCGTCTCAGCGCCGCCCGTATCTCCTGCGCATCGTTCACTTGCAGCTTAATTTCGATTTCCCGCCCCATTTGCCTTTTTCGCGCCAGTCTGCGCCCTTTTTTCTTACCGCGTGTTTCCGTTGTAGTATAACGGACGTACGCGATCCACCTTCGCCGGTCACCCGAAACCCGCCGCGCGCGTCGAGCAACATCGAATCGAGTAGCCACAAACAAGGACCCATGACTTCAGATACAAACACAGGCGCGCCCACTTGTCCCGATACTCAGGAAACCAGGAACGCATCGACCGAGGTGCCGCAATCCCCCGTCGCCCGACGTCATCCGGTCGAGCACGTTATTCACAACGACCGCCGCATCGACCCCTACGCATGGCTGCGCGAAAAGCAAAATCCTGAGGTCGTCGACTATCTGAAGGCCGAGAACGCCTACACCGATGCCTTCCTCCACGGCACCGAAGCCTTCCAGGAAGCGCTCTATCAAGAGATGTTAGGCAAAATTCTTCAGACCGATCTCTCGGTTCCCTATCGTCTCCGCGGCTACTTCTATTTCACGCGTACCGAGGAAGGCAAGCAGTACCCGATCCACAGCCGCAGATTGGACACGGACGGCGCGCCCGAAGAGTGGTTACTGGACGTAAACGCCTTGGCGGAAGGACAATCGTTCCTGGGCCTAGGCTCCTTCGACGTCAGCGACAACAATCATCTCCTGGCCTACTCCATCGATACCACCGGATTCCGCCAATACACACTGCAGATCAAGGATCTGCGCACGGGCGTCATCCTCCCCGAGCGCATCGAGCGCGTCACCAGCGCCGCGTGGGCCTCCGACAACCGCACGCTGTTCTACACCGTCGAAGACGAAACCACCAAGCGCTCCCACCGCCTCTACCGTCACGCCCTCAACTCCGCCGAACCCGACGTCCTCCTTTACGAAGAACTTGACGAGCGCTTCCGCATCCAGATCGAGCGCACCCGTAGCAGCACCTATCTTTTGCTAACGATCGCCAGCCACACCACCAGCGAAGTCCGCTACCTCGCCGCCGATCAACCCTTAGCGGAATTTCAAATAATCTGTCACCGCGAAGACACCCATGAGTACTACGCCGACCATCACCCCGGTCCCGAAGGCGGCAGTCCCGGTGGGATCTTCTACATTCGCACCAACTCCACCGGGCGCACCTTCCGCCTCATGACGGTCTCAGTCGAAGACCCCCGCCGCAAATTCTGGCGCGAAGTCATTCCCACCCGCCAGCACGTGATGCTCGCGAGCGTCGATGTCTTCCAATCGCACCTCGCGCTATACGAGCGTGAAGACGGCCTGCCCTACCTTCGCGTCGTCGATCTGCCGCATTCAGCTCCCGACGCGCTAACCAATTCCCATCGCATCGAATTCACCGAACCAGCCTACAACGCCTCCCTCGCCGCCAACCCCGAATTCGCCGCCAGCCAACTCCGCTTTCAATACGAGTCCTTCGTCACACCGCGTTCTGTCTTTGACTACGACCTCAAGACCGGCGAGCGCGTCCTCCTAAAGCAGCAACCTGTTCTCGGGGGTTACGATCCGACGCAATACGTGAGCGAGCGTCTTCATGCCTCCGCGCCAGACGGCACGCGCGTGCCCATCTCCATAGTCTACCGGCGCGACACGCCTCACGATTCTACCGCTCCGCTCCTCCTCTACGGCTACGGCAGTTACGGCATCTCCATGCCCGTCAACTTCAGTTCGAACCGTCTCAGCCTCCTGGACCGCGGCGTCACCTTCGCCATCGCCCATATCCGCGGCGGCGGCGAACTCGGCAAACCGTGGCACGACGCCGGCCGCATGCACAAAAAACAAAACACTTTCACCGACTTCATCGCCTCCGCTGAACATCTCATCGCCGAAAAATACACGACCTCGCAAAAACTCGTCATGGAAGGCGGCAGCGCCGGCGGCCTGCTCATGGGCGCAGTCGCCAACATGCGCCCCGATCTTTTCCGCATCGTCATCACCCACGTTCCATTCGTGGACGTGCTCAACACCATGCTGGATGCGTCGCTTCCCTTGACCGTCGGCGAATACGAAGAATGGGGCAATCCGCTGCTCGCCGCCGACTATTTCTACATGAAGAGTTACTGCCCGTACACCAACCTCGAGCCCAAAGCCTATCCCGCGATGCTGGTGAAAACTTCCCTCAACGATAGCCAGGTCATGTATTGGGAGCCTGCAAAATATGTCGCGAAACTGCGCACCCTGAAGACCGACTTAAATCCGCTGCTGCTGAAAACAAACATGGGCGCAGGCCACGGAGGCGCCTCCGGCCGCTATGACTATCTACGCGAAGTCGCCCTGAACTACGCCTTCCTCCTAACCCACCTAGGCATTCGTTCGTAATTGCATTCCAACCGCAGGCTCGCAGTGGTAGCGCCGGCTTGTCCTGAGCCTCGAAGGGCATCCTTGCCGGCTCTTGGCTGGCGGCCCACCAACAGTTCGTTCCGTTTGCTAAACCAATCCCACCCGGCTACTCTTTCGCGTCAGGTCGCTGACTGCTTCCATGTCTGATCCCACCACACCACTTATGCAGCAGTACCAAGCAATCAAAGCCCGCTATCCACACGCCCTGCTCCTCTTCCGCTTAGGCGATTTCTACGAGCTCTTTTACGAAGACGCGATCCTGGCCTCCCGCGAACTACAAATCACGCTGACCTCCCGCAATCGTGAAAAAGGCCAGCCGATCCCGATGTGCGGTGTCCCCTATCACGCCGCTGATGGTTACATCGCCCGCCTCATCCGCGCCGGATTCAAAATCGCCATCTGCGATCAGATGGAACAACCCGGCCCGGGCAAGAAAATCGTCCGTCGCGAAGTCGTTCGCGTGATCACACCCGGCACCGCCACCGACGTTGCGGTCCTGGACGCCCGCGAAAACAATTTTCTGGCCGCGGTCGCTACCCACCCCTCGGGCTCGCCAGTTGGCCTCGCCTACGTCGATCTTTCCACTGGCGAATTTCAGGCCACCGAATTCGCGGGTCCGCGCGCGGCCGAAGATCTTCGCGACGAGCTTCAACTCCTGCATCCCCGGGAGACGCTGCTCCCCCGTCCTCAACAACTCTTTGACACGGCAAAGGATTCGTTGCCGGATGGTGTCGGCGGCGTCGAATCGCGCCTCGAAGACTGGATATTCCAGTACGACTACACGTCACGTCTCTTGCGCGAACAGTTCGGCGTCGCAGAACTTACCGGGTTTGGGCTGGACGATCATCATCAATCCCTGGCCGCCGCCGGCGCGATCATCCACTATTTGCGCGAGAATGCCGCGCGTGGCGTCGATCGCGCGGGCATCACCACCGCGCACGCCCGCTCCGCAACAGCTGGCGCGGACCCCCAGGTCGCCGCGAGGGTTTCCGACGGCGGCAACTCCGCCGACCGCGCCACGGCCCCTGCGATTGACGAAGCCGCCAGTCTTGATGCCCTTCGCCACCTGGACCGCATCCGCTACTACCAGCAGCACGACTCGCTGGTTCTCGACCCAGTCTCGGTCCGCAACTTGGAACTCACCAATCCCATCTTCACCGAAGAGTCTGGCCGCTCCGGGCCAACCACGCTGCTTGCCGCGCTGGACGCGACCGTAACCGGAATGGGTGCCCGCCTTCTCCGCTTCTGGATTCTCCGCCCGCTGATCGAACGCCAGGCCATCGAAGCCCGCTTGAGCGCCGTCGCGCACCTGGTGCAGCAGACGGTAGTTCGTGGTGAGATCCGCAAAGAGCTCCGCGGCATTCTGGACCTGGAGCGACTGACCAGCCGCATCACGCTCGGCCTCGCCACGCCGCGCGAACTCGTCGCACTTCGCCGTTCGCTCTCGCAGCTCCCGATCTTGAAGAATTTCCTCACCGCTCCACCCAAAGGCGGCAGCGATCTGTTACGCCACCTGCACGACGAGATCGACGAGCTTATCGACGTCCGCGAACGCCTCGACCGCGCCATCGCCGACGAACCTCCCGCGTTGGCCACCGATCCCGGCATAATCCGCACCGGCTATCACGCCGAGCTCGACGAGCTGCGCAACCTAAGCCAGCACAGCAAGCAAATCATCGCCGCAATGGAAGAGCGCGAACGCAAGCGCACCGGCATCAACTCGCTCAAAATTCGCTTCAACAGCGTCTTCGGCTACTACATCGAAATCTCGAAACCCAATCTGCATCTAGCTCCCGCCGACTACGAGCGCAAGCAAACCCTGGTCAATGCCGAACGCTTCACCGCCCCAGAACTGAAAGAATACGAACGCAAGATCCTCGCCGCCGACGAGCGCATCGCCGAAATCGAACGCCAACTGTTCATCGACATTCGCGGCGGCGTAGCCAATCACGCCGTCCGCCTGCGCAAAACCGCCGCGGCCATCGCACAAATGGACGTGCTAACCACTTTCGCCAAGCTAGCCGCCGACCGCGGCTACGCCCGCCCCGAATTCACCTCCACCGGCGAACTCCTCATCATCGGCGGCCGCCACCCGGTCATCGAAGAACTCCTCCGCCAGCGCGGCGAGCGCTTCGTTCCCAACGATCTCTATTTCGAACCGCAAACCCAGCAACTCCTGCTGATCACCGGCCCCAACATGGGCGGCAAGTCCACCTATCTCCGCCAGGCAGCGTTAATCGCGCTGATGGCGCAAGCCGGCTCCTTCGTCCCTGCCCGCCAAGCCAAACTCCCCATCATCGACCGCATCTTCACCCGCATCGGCGCCAGCGACAATCTCGCCCGTGGCCGCTCAACCTTCCTCGTGGAAATGAGCGAAGTCGCCAGCATCCTCAATCACGCCACCCCCGCCAGCCTCGTCCTCCTCGACGAAGTAGGCCGCGGCACCGCCACCTTCGATGGCCTCTCTATCGCGTGGGCCGTCGTCGAGCACCTGCAAAAACACACCCGCGCCCGCACCCTCTTTGCCACCCACTACCACGAACTCACGGAACTAGCCGAACTCCTACCCGCGGTAAAAAACGTTCACGTCTCGGTAAAAGAAACCCCCAACGAAATCATCTTCCTCCGCCACGTAGAACCCGGCAGCGCCAACAAAAGCTACGGCATAGAAGTAGCCCGCCTGGCAGGCCTCCCCCGCGCCGTGATCGAACGCGCCCGCGAAGTCCTAAAAAAGCACGAACAAAGCGAACACCAACTCAGCGAAAAACTAAGTCCCGGCGCAGCCGAAGCCGCCGCCAACGGCCACAACTCCCAGTCCGTCCTCTTCACCCCACTCGATCGCGAAGTCCTAGACAAACTCCGCGACGCCGACCTCGACCAACTCAAGCCCCTGGACGCCCTAAATCTCCTAGCCGAACTAAAAAAGCAAATCTCCTAAGTAGCACAGCCACTCCTGGCTGTGCCCCCGTAAATCCAGCCACAGCGCCAGCGGGAAGTGCGAGACTGAACAGCGCCAACCGTGCGCGTGCCACCTCCAACTGACTACCCGCCGCCCGCTCCGTCGCTCAAATCACTCTACGTTGCCTTTCTTTCCACGCACCCGCCGCCCGCACCGTCATTCCGAGCGGAGCGGGCCGACTTTTTCTTCCCCATTCGCTTCCTGCGGATGGGTCGGTCCGCGCAGAGAGGAATCTCTCTTCGATCGCCCCGTCAACGCAGACAGGAAACGTGCAAGCATGTTGCTAATCCGTTCGCGTCGTCGAGGCAAAACAATGCCAGCCTCGTTATTCTTACCCCTCGACTTCATTTTCTTCTCTGTGTTCTCCGCGCCCTCTGTGGTGAAATCTTCCTGACACCTTCAAAATGAAATCCAGCCCGCTCCTAGTCCTCGGCTTAATGTCCGGCACCTCCGCCGACGGAATCGACGTCGCCCTCGCAAAAATCTCCGGAGCACCTCCCAAGCTCAACGCCAAATTGCTGAACCACACCTCCATCAATTTCCGACCGTCCCTGAGAAAAGAAATCCTGCGCGTAGCCGAGCAGCAACCCCTCTCCGCCGGCGAACTAAGCCAACTGAATTTTCGCCTGGGAGAAGTTTTCGCCGAAGCCGCGCTGGCCGCCTGCAAGCGCTTCCGCATCGCCACAAAAAAAGTCGCGATAATCGGCAGCCACGGCCAAACCATTTTCCATCAAGGCCAGCCAACCACGTACTTCGGCCGCCCAACCGCTTCGACACTGCAAATCGGGGAGCCGAGCATCATCGCCGGACGCACCGGCATAACCACCGTCGCCGACTTCCGCCCCGCCGACATGGCACAAGGCGGCCAAGGTGCACCACTAGTCCCCTACGCCGACTACTTGCTATATCGCCATCCAAAGCTCGGCCGCGTCTCCCTCAACTTAGGCGGCATCGCCAACATTACCGTCCTACCCGCAGCCGCCAAGCCATCCCACGTGTTCGCTTTCGACACTGGCCCAGCTAACATGCTGATCGATGCCCTGGTCTCGCACTTCACGCACGGCCGCCAACGTTTCGACAGAAACGCAACCATCGCCCAAACCGGCCGCTCCATTCCCGCCTTCATCGACGAACTCATGCGCGATCCCTTCCTGAAACAACCACCGCCAAAAAGCACCGGCCGCGAATACTACGGCCTCTCCTATGTAAAAAAACTTCTGGCCGCCGCCCGCCGCCACAAAGCCAAACCGGCCGATCTGATCCGCGCCGCCACCATCTTCACCGCCCTCTCCATCGTCGACGCGCTCAACCGCTTCGTACTTCCCAAACACGAAATCCACCAAGTCATCGTCTCCGGCGGCGGCGCCCGCAATCCGCTGATCCTCGCGCAACTCGCGGCAACCCTCCCGGAGATCGAGATCGTTCCCTCTGCCCAACTAGGCGTCCCCGAAGACGCCAAAGAAGCCTACGCCTTCGCACTAATGGCCTACGAAACCTTCCACCAACGCGCCTCCAATCTGCCGTCAGCCACAGGCGCCACCGGCTCAGCAATCCTAGGCAAAATCTCCTATGCCCCGCCGCGCTAGCTCTCCATCAAGAATTTCTCCGCGCAACTCCGCGCTCTCAGCGTCTCTTTACTCTGAGATTAGAAGGGAGCGTTTTCCTTTCTTTTTTCTGTTCTCTTCTCTGTGCCCTCCGTTTACCCTGAGCCTCGAAGGGTGCTCCCATCTTCGAGCCACCTGTGTTAAATCTTTTTCCGGCCCTCTTCTCATTATCTCGCTACTTCTTTCCCTCATTGCGTCGCCCTTCCTTTCAGGATGCTCCCACTCCACGCGCACCGAACCCTCCCAACTCACGTTCCTAATTGAATCCAATCCCACCAACCTCGACCCTCGCTACGCCACCGACTCGTATTCCCAGCGCATCGATTCCCTTCTCTTCAACGGCCTGCTCGAGCGCGACTCCCAAATGATCCTTCACGGCGACCTGGCCGAATCCTGGGACACGCCCGACCCGCTCACCTACGTTTTCCATCTCCGCCCGAACGTGCATTTCCACGATGGTCGCCCGCTCACATCGACCGACGTGAAGTCCACGTTTGAATTCATCATGAATCTTTCGAACAAGTCCCCCAAGCGCGGCGCATTTCGCATGGTCACCGCGATCGAGGCCCCCGACCCCGCGACGATCGTCTTTCACCTCAAAGAGCCCTACGCGTCCTTCACCGGTAACCTCCTGCGCGCCACCACCGGAATCGTTCCAGCAAACGCGGCAGCCGATTTCTCGACGCATCCCGTGGGTTCTGGCGCGTTCCGCTTCGTCAGCCAGTCGCAAGACGACGAAGTGATCGTCGAGCGCAATCCCGACTACTTTCGTTTAACCCGTAACGATAGTGGAGGAGCGGCGCTTATCTCCCGTGTTCGCTTTCGCATCGTGCCAGACGCAATCGTTCGTGCCCTGGAACTCCGCAAAGGCTCCGCTGATCTCGAAGTCAGTTCCCTAACTCCCGACATCATCCCAGTGCTAGCGAAACAATCCACGCTGGCGGTCACGGACCGCCCCGGCACCAACTTCACCTATCTCGGCTTGAATCTGGAAGATCCCGTGCTGAAGCTTCGCGAAGTTCGTCAAGCCCTGGCCTACGCCACTGACCGCGACTCTTTGATTCGCTACCTCATTCACGGCCAAGCGCGCATAGCCGACGGCATTCTCCCTCCCAATCACTGGGCCTACGAACCAAACGTCACCCGATACACCCTAAACACCGCACGCGCCGAACAACTTCTCGATTCCGCCGGTTTCCCCCGCAACAAAGACGGCGTCCGCCTGCACCTGGCTCTAAAAACCTCCACCGACGAGCAATTCCGCGTCCTGGGCGCAGCTCTGCAAGAGCAATGGCGTAGAGTGGGGATCGACCTCGAGCTCCGCCCTCTGGAACTGGCCACTATCCTCTCCGACGCCACTAAGGGCAATTTCCAGCTCAATCTCCTCCGATGGGTAGGCGCCAACAACGACCCTGACATCTTCGAATTCGTTTTCTCCTCCAAGCGCTTCCCACCCGATGGCGCCAACCGCGGACACTACCGCAATCCGCGCATCGACGCGCTAACCGACCAAATCCGTACCGAAATGGATCAGGAAAAAAGAAAAACTCTCTGCAGCGAAGCCCAAAAAATCCTAGCCGGCGATCTCCCCTACCTACCCCTATGGTTCACCGACGCCATCTCCGTCCACCGCAAATCGTTGGGCGAAATTCCCCTAAGCCCCACAGGCGACTTCGACTTCCTAACCGTCCTACCAAGTCCCGCCGCAACCTCATCCCAGCCATAGTCGTAATCGTAGAGACGAATGTAGGGGCGGGCTTTGGCGCGACCCAGCGAGCGCCGGCGAGCTGGCCCCTTTCGAATGCGGCCCACGTCGATCATCCTCTCGGCTCAATAAATTCCTGGACGCCTTCCTCATGGCGCCTGGATCCAAGCTGCCCCCTCTTACTTCTTGACAATGGATAAGTTTTCAGGTATATTATTCAACAGATATCACTGCGTTCCGTTTTGGGAATTCCTCCGAGAAAGTCCTGTAGCCCGCGTCTCCGTGCAAGGGAGCCAAATGTAAGTGCTTCGTTTCGTTGTACTTCCAACATCCTGTTTTTGTAACGTCTTTGGTTTGACAATCATACGAAAAACACCGGGGGGTGGGGGGTATGAACGAAGCTAGGCAAGACCAGGCCACTCACTGCAAGAGAGCTTCGATCTCCGAAACCGGAATCGCGCCCTCACGCAGCACTTCCCATTTTTCATCCTGCAGCCCGATGATCGTCGACGGCAGACCTGTACCGGTTTCCCCGGCGTCCAGCACCAATGGCAACCGTAAACCCAGCTGTCTCATTAGCTGTTCCGTGTTCGCGCAAGCCGGAAACCCCGAAATATTCGCGCTGGTACCCGTAATTGGACCCCCGAATTCATCAATCAACTGTTCGACCACCGGACTATTTGGCCAACGCAGCGCCACCTTCCCGGTGTTGGCCGTCACTTTTAGCGGCACCCGGTTCGACGCATCCACAACCAAGGTCAGGCCGCCCGGCCAGAACGCTTCTGCCAATTTCGTGAAATTCCGCGGCGGATGTTCCATGGTGGTGCCTTCCAGCAGCCCTTGGCGCATTAGCACCAAGGCCTGATCCAGCGAATTCACCAGGATTGGCAGGGCCCGCGTCTCGGGACGTCCTTTCACCCGGTATAACTCGTCAACCGCGGCTAAATTAAACGGATCGGTCGCCAATCCATAGAACGTATCGGTAGGAATTCCGATGACACAGCCCCGCACAAGGAAATGCGCCGCATACCGCAGTGCATCCGCTTCTGGGGCTTGCGGGTTAATGCGCAACAGTTCTGCCGGCAACTTTTTGGCCTTTGGCGAAGTCGTACTCTCACCCCGCAGCGCTCCGCCCGCGCTGCCATTATTTGGGCGAAGCTACCACACCCCCGCCGACCGCGCAATGCCGTTCCGCCATTCCTGTTAGGGGGCGAAGCGGGCGTCCCGGAAATTGTAAGCTATCGTGCCGATTCAGCAACGCAGTTGTAGCGGTCGCCAATCGTTTACCCTGAGTTTCGAAGGGTGGCGGGGACTTCCGCAGCCATCCATGGCGCTCGTAGCCGCTAATTTGTTACGCTCCGAGTATGGCTACCCCTGTCAAGGCCGCTCGGAATGCGCGTGCGGGTAACCCCGGCGCTGCGATTACCAGCCGCGACAATCGCTGGCTCAAAGAATTCCGCATGGCTCTGCGTGGCGGCCTGCAGACCGAATCGGGTTGCGTCGGCGTGGAAGG
>Ga0137403_10010065_pt1 | contig 10483 bp, 8 predicted proteins | sample CZOMad2_1_16fung_FD_122057 | JGI IMG/M metagenome (GOLD analysis project Ga0137403, IMG submission 122057) | Vadose zone soil fungal communities from Angelo Coast Range Reserve, California, USA - CZOMad2_1_16fungal (Hybrid Assembly) | ecosystem: Environmental > Terrestrial > Soil > Vadose zone... | reverse complement strand
ATTGCTTGCGGCCACAGCGCTGATGATCGATTATCTCTTGGTCGCGGCAGTCGGCATTTCGGCTGGTGTCGGCGCGCTCATATCAGCGGTCCCGTCCCTACAGCCGCACACGCTGTCGCTGTGCCTGGCCATATTGCTGTTCATCACGATTGTGAACCTACGCGGCGTCCGTGAGACGGGCACAGTGTTCCTGGTGCCGACCTATGTCTTCGTTGGAACCCTGTTCACGACTCTTGGATTAGGGCTAGCGAAATCGTTTGTCGCAGGCGGTGATCCGGAGCCGGTGGTTCCGCCCCCGCCGCTTCCGCCACAGACCGCCGTGGTTAGCGCCTGGCTCTTACTCAAGGCCTTTTCCAACGGCTGCACCGCGTTGACCGGTGTAGAGGCAGTCAGTAACGGCGTGCAAGCATTCCGGGAGCCCGTCGTGAAGACAGCCCAGCGCACGCTGACGGCCATCGTTTCGATTCTTACCGTGCTGGTCGCGGGCATAGCCTACCTGGTGCGCACGTACCACATCGGCGCGACGCCGCCCGGGGAGCCGGGATATGAAAGTGTACTTTCACAGCTCACCGGAGCAGTGGCGGGTAAGGGCGCATTCTACTATGTCACGATCGGCTCCATTCTCCTGGTACTCGCGTTCCAGGCCAACACCGCCTTTGCTGACTTTCCACGCGTTTGTCGGGCGGTCGCTCAGGACGGCTATCTTCCCTACTCGTTCGCTTCGCGTGGGCGACGGCTCGTGTACTCTCACGGTATCTATGTGCTCGCCTTCCTATGCGGCTTTTTGCTCATACTTTTTGGCGGCGTCACTGACCGATTGATTCCGCTGTTTGCGGTTGGCGCTTTCCTGGCATTTACGCTCTCCCAAGCCGGTATGGTGGCACACTGGAAGCGACAAGGGGGGAGACGATCAAGGAGCAGCATGTTTGTGAACGCGCTAGGGGCTACGGCAACTGCAACGACCGTGGTCGTGGTGAGTGTCGCCAAGTTCGCGGAAGGGGCCTGGCTAACGACACTGCTAATTCCCGCCATAATGATTGTGATGATTTCGGTGCGCAAGCACTACGACCGCGAGCGGATGGAGATCGCCAACCCGCCGCCGCTGGACTTAAGCGAGTTGCGACAACCGTTAGTGGTGGTCCCACTGCGCAACTGGGACAAGATCACTCGGAAAGGCCTACGATTTGCCCTACTGCTCTCGACCGATGTGCAGGGTTTATGGGTGGATTGCGGGGAAGGGGCCCACCGGCTTCGCGAAAACTGGAGCCGTTTTGTCGAGGAACCGGCAAGGAGAGCCGGTGTAACGGCGCCGAAGCTGGTCGTGCTGAACTCACCCTATCGCTTCGTCATTAACCCGATTCTCGATTACATTTTGGAGATCGAGGAAAAAAATCCGGATCGGGAGATCGCTGTGTTGGTTCCGGAGCTGGTGGTGCAACGCTGGTATCACTATTTCCTGCATAACCAGCGAGCGGCATTGTTAAAGGCTTTGCTTTTGCTGAAAGGGAACCAGAGAATTATTGTCATCGACGTTCCCTGGTACTTGAGCTCATGACTCGGGTCCGTACTGGACACTTCACCCGGAAACGGAAACTGGGCTCACGCAAATCGATGATTCTAAACTTCGTTCTCTTCGGGTCATTCGTGGTGATATCTTTTTTGATTTGCCTCCCGCCGAGCGAAACACTGTTCCTCCTGCCTGAGAGCATTCTCAACCGCGGCGCACTCCGCTAGATCTTCATGGTAACCTGCTGACTGAGAATCCCCGCTACTGCCGATCCGTCCGGGAAGCGCGTCTTATCCATTGGTCAAGTTGTCGTCGGTAAAGATAGGCGATAAAGATTAGCACCACGGAGACGGCCGCGATGGCAACAGCCGTGGCATATTGCTCATTTTTGATATTGGCGCCTTGTAACGTTAGGAGAAATGTCCACGGCATCCGACCAAGCGTTGAGATTATCAAAAATGTAGTAAGGCGCATGCGGCTCAAGCCAAGAAGAAAACACAGGACATCAGTCGGAAAAACGGGGATCAGAAACAGAAGAAAACCAATTGTTGCTCCTGTGCCGGTTGCGAGGAAGTCGAATTTTTTTAGGAGCCGTGCGCTGACGAAGTTCTCCACGAATGGCTTTCCGAGGATTCTGGCAAGCTCAAAAGCTATCGTTGAACCTAGCGCAAGACCCAGAGTGGAAAAGAAAAATCCGAAAGGCACGCCGTAAATATAGCCGCCGACTATTCCAATGAGGTCTCCCGGTATAGGTAAGATCACGACCTGCAGGGCTTGCAACAATATAAAGAAGACCGGCGAATAGGGGCCGTGCGATGTTAGAAATTCGGAAATTCTTCCCCTTGTCGTAAAAAGTTTTCCGAGATTTTCGCCAAACGAGCCAAGAACCCTGAAGGGTTGTCCGCGATCGTAACTGAGTAGGAGTATTAGAGCGAGAAGAAAGAGAAAGGTTGTTACTTTGAGGAGATTTTTTTGTTGGGTTATTCTCATCGGCTTGTTCAGCGATGAAAATTCCACGGAGAAAGGCGGGACGAAGAGATGCGAACGATCGTAAATTTACGGATTCTCGCGAGGGAAGGCTTGCGAATTAATTCAGTCGGATCTGAATCTACTCTTCTTGATCTTAAGCAGCTTGATTCTCGACTCGAGCGTCGACGACGGGATGCCTAGCTTGAAAGCCGCCCCTAACCGGCCGGCAATTCTGCCCTTGCTCTCGGCAAGCGCGGACTCAATGATTTTAATTTCTTGCGCATGTAACTTTTCAGCCAAAGTCGACGAGCTTGAACTGCTCGAAACCGGCGCCGTCGATAACCAGCTCGGGTCAACTGAAAAACTTTCACTCTCGCAAACAATCACCGATCTCTCGATCACATTTTGCAGCTCGCGAATGTTGCCAGGCCAATGATAAGATTTGAACAACTCGACGGTCCGTTTGTCGATGCTGCGGATCTTCTTACCCGCTTTGTCAGCGTAACGTTTGATGAAGTATTCGAGCAACATCGAGATGTCCTCCCGCCGCTCGCGCAGCGGCGGCACTTCGATCGGGAACACGTTCAGACGATAGAACAGGTCGAGCCGGAAATTGCCGGCGGCGACGGCCTCCTGCAAATCCCGATTGGTGGCGGCGATGACGCGGACATTAGTGGCAATGGGCTGGCTGCCGCCGACTCGTTCAAACTCCCGTTCCTGAATCACTCGCAACAGGGCGATCTGAGTTTCCGCGGGCAGCTCGCCGACTTCGTCGAGAAAAATCGTGCCGCCCTCGGCGAGCTCGAAGCGACCGAGGCGGCGCTGCTGCGCCCCCGTGAAGGCGCCTTTTTCATGGCCAAAAAGCTCCGAAGCAATCAGCGACGGCGGGATTCCGGCGCAATTGAAGCCGACAAACGCTCGATCCGCACGGTTTGAGCGCTTGTGAATGGCGCGAGCGACAAGTTCCTTTCCCGTGCCAGTTTCCCCGGTAATGAGCACGGTGCAATCCATGGGCGCGACTTTAGCGACGCGAGACAGCACCGACTTCACAGGCCGCGATGAGCCGATAATTTCTTCGAACATCGACCTTTGGTCGATCTCTTCCCGCAGAACGACATTTTCTTCATGGAGCCGGTCTTTCAGGGCATTGATCTCTTCGAAAGCGCGTGCCAGCGCGGCTTGCGCCTCATGCTGCTGGGTGGCGTCACGCGTCAGCTTGCAGAAGCCGATGAGGTTGCCATTTCCCCGATTCCGAAGAGCCGTGATCACGACATTCGCCCAAAAACGCGTGCCGTCTTTACGCACCCGCCAGCCTTCATCTTCAACCCTGCCTGCCGCCCCTGCCAACCTTAGTTCTTCTTCAGGCTTGCCTCTGGCAACCTCCTCAGCGAGAAAGAATCGCGAGAAATGCTCGCCCAATATCTCGTCTTCACGATAACCTTTGAAGCGCTCGGCGCCGAGATTCCAACTGGTGACTCTGCCTTCAGGATCGAGCATGAAAATCGCGTAGTCCTTCACGCCTTCGACCATCAGACGGAACCGCTCCTCGCTTTCCCGCAGCACCTCCTCCGCCTGCTTGCGCTCGGTGATGTCGGTAACAATTCCGCCGATGGCGTAAATGCGGTCGTTTACGTCTCGCAGGGGAAACTTCGAGACGATACACGTGCGCCGCCCATCGGGGCGAAGCACGGTCTCCTCAAACTCCTGCGGCATTCCTGCGGCGAGCACCTTGCGATCGTCGGCGTCCAACTGATCCGCTTGTTGAGCCGAAAAGAGTTCGCGGTCGGTTTTGCCGATAATCTCATCTCGACTTCGGCCGCAGAGCTGCTCAAAAGGAAGATTACAATCGAGGTAACGCCCATTCGGCTCTTTCAAGAAAATCATCGAGGGACTATGGTCCAAAATAGCTCGAAGCTGCTGCTGGTTTTCGTCAAGCGCTTCTTCAACGCGCTCGCGGTCGATAACTTCATCCGACAGATCTCCGATGACGGCTGTGAGTTGTTTCCCCCGCTCGAGGAGCTTTCTTTCGAGCTCTTGATTCAGTGTGTTGATCTCATCCCGCGGCTCTCTGATCTGAGGCATTTCAAATACCTCCCATCCGCCTTTTCGCTTTGCGACCGCGAACTGGTGGGTCCCCGCCACGTCGAGAAGCTCAACGGCTCCAGTCGCCGCCAGCGGATAAGTGCACATCATCGTCATCAGTTGATTCGGCACAGACTCGTTGAGCTGTCTTTCATAGTCACAGAGATGTAGCCAGTTTTTCTGCTCGAACCCGCCCGCGTCGCCGCTCACTCTCATCCCGCTATAGCCTCTGGCGAGCGCCTGATTGAGTTTCTCATTCCAGCCGGTTGCGACTCTCTTTGGATCAAAAAGGCCTCCTTCTAAATACCAATGCCGGCCCGAGAAAATCTCTAAGTTGCGTCCGGACACGTGCCGGTCAAACTCGGGAATGCGTTCCCTCAACGCGCTCCATGCGTCTTCCTCCGTCAGCGGCTCCGAGATTACCCAGAGGCAGAATTCTTTGTTCTCCAACCCGACTTTGAAATACGGGATGACCGTGTCAAGCAGGTCCTCTTCGGTTTCGTAAAAGTGGCAAAAGTGCGTCCCCGACGGCATATCGTCAACAACGCTAGTTCGGGTGTGCCTCAACTCTGCCATCAGCCGCACCCCTCTCCAGACTGCAGTTAATTTCATTTGAATTAATGATTTCGCTCATCGTAGCCAGAAATCGATGTATCGACGAATGAATTTTGGGCCATCGTTGTACCTGACGTTCGCCGAGATGCTTATGCAGGGTCTGTTAGTCCTACGTTATGAAGGAAATAGCGACTACAACTAACTAGTTAAAGATCAAAAACTCAATACCGGCTCTGGCTGTTTATCAAAAATTCATCGCCACATTGACCAAAGTGGCGCCGGTACCAGGTATTGCCTAAGACCCGCAAGTTCGACGACGTCCTCCCTTCCGTCGAAAAAAAAGACCAGTAAACTTAGATCGGTCATATGCGCCCACAGCCACTGTGCCGAAAGTGGGACAACCATCAATCGATCGCGGGCTCGGGGCCGCTCAAACGTCGGGTCGCGCCATCTTGATCAGATTTATTGATGCAGTCGTCCTCCCGGCTTAAAGTCATCACGCCGGCACGTAATTTCCGCTTCCAGTTACTGATCCTTGCTTCCCTTCGGCGCGGCGCGGCGTTGACGCAGCTCCTTGAGGAAGCGTTCCGGCGTAACGAAGAACGCCTTGGGCAACGTCACATTCCGCCCGAGCCGCTCAAGCAGAAACTCTGCTGGCCGCACGAAGAACGGGTTTTCGCGCAGTACGCCGCCGATGATCGCAACGGGATGGGTGCGCAGAATATCGACCGCGATAGCGGCGCTCAGCAGGTTGGCGTCGTACGCGCAAATCACCGGATCATCATAGTGCGGCAGAATCTCATTCAGCCGCGCCTCGTACTCGATCCAATCATTGACGCGGGTCCAGTCTTCCAGAACACTCTCTGCGTGCGCAATCATACGCGTCAGCGGGAAGCCAAGCCCTGCCCCGCTCTTGAGCCTCTGCTGGGTCAGCGTGAGCATTTCCTCCTTGTCGAAGCGGCCATCACGCAGGTATGTTTCCTCGACGGTCGCCACCTCGAGCTGGCGCTTTCGCTGCGCTTCGGTCACATCGACGTCCGCGTGTCGCAATTGCTCGAGATGTTCATCTCGGTCATTGGAGTGGCATACATGGTAGGCGCGCTCGCCGCGCTTGAGGCCGTCGCGAACGAACGGCAACAGCGTTTCGTACTCCTCCTTCGCTGAACTGAAGAAGGCGCACACATGCCGGTGGGCGCCGAGCGTTGAGCCAGCGAAGAAAATGGGTCGATCGCTTGCAGCCATGGGATTCTCATTTCAGTTCGTATTAGTGCGTAAAAGAATCGGACGGACGTTGTGTGACCGTTGACTTGACGCGTTAAGTCGCTTGCAGTCACGCTTGAGTGCGGCCGATGACCTCGCCCCATGCGGTCACAACAATCCGTCAAACTTATTAATGTTTGCCAATTCTTCAGTATATAGCTCAACTAAGCTCAACTCATGCCAAACTCATTGTCACGATCATCTGCCGTATTCGGGTTGAATACTTAATCGGTTAGCTGGACGTGGTCGGTTTGACTATGATTCAAAAGAGGGCTCGGACAACTTTTGCTGTCGATATATCGACAGCAAGTCCAAGTATTGGCACAACAGCGGCCGCCGTTGTGGCGTGAGAAAAAAGAATTTGCTGGCGAAAATCGCAGCGCAGCACTAGCGCTTCAGGGCGGAGTGAACCGCCGTGAGCAGAGCCTCAGCGGTGAACGGCTTATACAAAAATTCCACCGCTCCCCCTTTGAGTGCGTATTCCCGCATACGATCGTCACCACGGCCGCTGATGAAGATGATTGGAAAAGCGTAAGTGGCAAATGACAATAGGCGCTGAAGCTCTAATCCGCTCATTCCCGGCAGGTGCACATCGAGAATGAGGCAGGCGATCTGCCCGAGATGATCACACTGCACGAACTCTTCAGTGGAGGCGAACGTCTCAGCTCTGAAACCCAATGACTCAACAAGGCTCTCGATAGCTTCACGCATCGACTCATCGTCGTCGACTATCGAAAATAGAGTTGTCTCGGATCGACTATTTTTCTTCACTCTATTTTTGCCAGAAGAAAAATAGTTGTCTGAGGCAGGAAATCTATTATCGGTGCGCATAAAGGGCGAAATTCGAACTCCTTCAGCCATGGGAATAGCTCGAGTATCCCAGAAGATGCCAGCTAATCGGTTTCTTCCAAACGTACAGGCAACTCCTATGCCAGCCAGAAGCAAGGTGTGCTTCTATCGGAAAATCATTTGTAAGTGAGCGGTTGATGATTCTAGCTAGCATTCGCACCGGCTGCGATCCGCACACTGACTGTTGATATATCGACAGCGCATCGATTGGCTGTCACGAGAGATAGCGTGACTCCCAAAAATTCAGCCGGTCATTCAGAACAAAATACGGCTGCTTCTTCGTTGACTGTGTACGATGTGAGCTAGAAATTAGAAATGTCAAACACGGGAAATGACACTAGTCCGACATGAAACGGGTTTTCTTAATTTTAAGCGTCCTAATCTTTGATTCGAGTGTGGAGGAGGGTATTCCCAGATTGGCGGCTGCTCCGAAACGACCTGCGATTCTGCCCTTGCTTTCAGCCAGTGCAGACTCGATGATTCTCTTTTCCTGTTCGAGCAGCATTTCGGAAAGAGTACCTGATCGTCGGTGCGGCTCAAGCGATGCCTTAGATAGCCAGTTCTCGTCAACCGAAAAGATTTCACTCTCGCAGACAATGACAGATCGCTCGATCACATTTTGCAGCTCTCGAATGTTGCCTGGCCAGTGATAAGACTTGAATAGTTCTATCGTTTTCTTTTCGACGCTGCGTAAACTCTTGCCTGCCTTATCGGCATAACGCTTAACGAAATACTCGAGCAACAGGGGAATGTCCTCTCTCCGCTCACGCAAAGGAGGTACCTCGATCGGGAATACGTTCAGTCGATAAAATAAGTCCAGCCGAAAGGCGCCCGCCCCAATGGCGTCCTGCAAGTTGCGGTTGGTGGCGGCAATGATTCTAACATTGGCTGAAATCGGCTGACTCCCGCCGACTCGTTCAAACTCCCGCTCCTGGATTACTCGCAACAAGGCAATCTGCGTTTCCGCGGGCAGCTCGCCAACTTCGTCCAGGAAAATTGTCCCGCCCTCACCCAGCTCAAAGCGCCCGAGGCGTCGCTGCTGTGCTCCGGTGAAGGCTCCTTTCTCATGACCGAATAATTCCGCAGCGATCAAGGAGGGTGGGATGCCGGCGCAATTAAAGGCCACGAAAGCCTGACCGGCGCGGTTTGAGCGATTGTGGATAGCACGAGCAATAAGTTCCTTTCCAGTACCCGTTTCCCCCGTGATGAGAACCGTGGAATCCGTGGGAGCAACTTTGGCGACGCGTGAAAGCACGGCCCGCATCGCCCGCGATGAGCCGACAATTTCCTCGAACATCCATGTCCGGTCGATTTCTTCTCTCAGCGCCACATTTTCATGGTAGAGACGGTCTTTCAGTGCTTTGATCTCTTCGAAGGCTTTTTCCAATGTAACTCTTGCCTGTCTTAGCTCTTCGTTGACAGCTGTGAGTTGTCTGGTCCGTTCATCGACGCGCTGCTCGAGTATATCCGCGGCTCGTTTGCGTTCGGTGATGTCTCGAGCCTCTTGCAACCCAATCGTCGCCTGGTTCGCTGCTACTCGCAGGAGGAGCATTTCGATCTCGGTCGGGAAATCCGCCCGCTCGGAGCCTGGGACTAATAGTCCGACTTCGTCCAGAAGCCCGAGCCGCAACGGCGCGATAGAGACCTCTCCTCTTCCGATGGGATTCGGCACCACCAAACGCGCCGGTGGCGGGTCGCCTGTCAACCAGCGGTTGAGCGCTTGGCCCATTTGCTGAGGCTCAGCAGCCGAAGTTCGGCGCTGAGCCAAACGGACCATTTCAATGGGTGAGCCGGGAATCGAATCGGTCAGCTGTGCATAAATAAAGTCCAGGCGCAGCATACCCAGTAGAGCGTCGAGCAAAGTACCCAGAATGTATGCAGGTTCCTGTCCACTCCAGATGGCGGGAAGGGCTAGCACGCTGATTAGATTATTGATGCAGCCTTGAAGCCGCCCGATCTCATCGGCTGTATGTTCCATCTCCACTTTTGTCGTCAACTAACTTGTGGGGGATCCTTTGTGCATGGCAGCGCGTTCACGCAGCTCCCGCAAGAACTCATCCGGCGGAACGAAAAACGGGTTCTCCTGAAGAATACCTCCGATAATGATCATCGGATGAGTCCGCATAATATCAACAACGATATCCGCGCCAAACTTGGCGAGATCGTACGTTCATATGACGGGGTCTTTATACCGGGGCAAGATATAGTTCAGTCTGGTCTCGTACTCCACCAGGTCATTAACCCCCGGCCGGTCTTCCAGGGCCCATTCCATATGGGCAATTAGACGAGTCAGCAGAAAGCCTTGCTGTCTTCCTCCCTCCAGTACTTCTTGGATCAGAGCAAGCATCCTATCCTGATCGAAGTGGCCGTCGCGCAGATACGCTTCAGCCCAATTGCGCAGCTCGAATTGGCCGCTCTTTTCCGCTGCCGCTACATCGATGCCGGCGGTCTCCAACCGCCTTAAGTGTTCATCACGCAGCCTGGGATCGACGATATGGAAGGCCTTCTCGCCGCGCTCGAATCCTTCTTTGATGAACGGAAGCAGCATCCGATACTCCTCGTCCGGGCTATGAAAGAACGCGCAGACATGACGCTGCGTGCCGAGGACTGAACCGGCGAACCGAATCGGCGGTTCGCTCTCACTCGCTCCTTGAGACTCGGCCATAGCGTTCTCCGTTCACATGAGTAGGTCGGCTAGTATCACCTAGAAACAATTCTCAGCTAGCTTCAGGACGCGCCGGGTTTAGAAATGGGCAAGGTAAATTGGAACGTAGCGCCCGGGCCATCATTCGGCGCTGCCCAGAGTCGTCCGCCGTGCGACTCAATAATGGAGCGACTGATCGACAATCCTATCCCCATCCCCTGCGGCTTGGTTGTGTAAAAGGCCTCAAAAATCCGTGCGAGACTTTGCGGGTCAATGCCTATACCCGAGTCTTGAACCGTGACACACACCTTATCGACTTCATCCTGCTGCGTTTTGAGGATCAACTCCCGCGGTCGGTCTGTAATCTCGCTCATGGTCTCAATTCCGTTCATGATCAGGTTGAGCAGCACCTGCTGCAACTGCACGCGATCTCCCAGCACGGACGGGAGATTGTCGGCCAGTTCCATTCGGAACGCCGCCCCATGTCTTCGTATTTCATCCTGCACAAGGGCAACAACTTCTTGAATGACCTCGTTGATGTCCAGCCGCTCTTTGGCTGCGTCGTTCTCCCTCAACAGCATCCGAATCCGCGTGATGACATCGCCCGCCCGATTTCC
>Ga0137403_10010064_pt1 | contig 10483 bp, 13 predicted proteins | sample CZOMad2_1_16fung_FD_122057 | JGI IMG/M metagenome (GOLD analysis project Ga0137403, IMG submission 122057) | Vadose zone soil fungal communities from Angelo Coast Range Reserve, California, USA - CZOMad2_1_16fungal (Hybrid Assembly) | ecosystem: Environmental > Terrestrial > Soil > Vadose zone... | reverse complement strand
GCCTTGAAGCATATACACATAGGGATAACCTTGCTTCGACGAAACTTCTACTGAAACATGGATTCGTTCATGATGAGGAGAGAAAAGACCCTGAGAATCCCTATCAGATGACATTCTCCCTGGCCAAACCTGCCGGCTGATCAATGGTTATGATGCCGGAGTCGGCTGCCCCGATTTTCTCTGACATATAGTTTTTTACCGAAATTCTCCAGTGGGAATTTGTCCACAGGGTCGCGGTTGCCCGCTCAATGTGCGCCGATTTTCGCTACGGACGAGGGTATGGCGTCGGTCTCGGCCTGGATTGAATAGGCACGTAACTGAACGTACAAATGAATTCGAGCACCGGTCCGTTGCTGACGCAATCAAAAGCGCCAGCGGCAATATGCATTGTGTTATTGCCTCGTACCGCGGGCGAAGTATTAAAGGTGAAGGAAATCCTAGTGTTGTTGTTTAATAGCGTAACCGAGGTCGCCGGCGTTCCGTTTAAAGTAAAATCGCTCGCGTCGAGAGTTGCGGGATCCACTGGGTCGTTTACGTCGAGAAGGAAATCGGTCGGTGGCTGTGGGTAATAAATGATAGTACCACAGCTAAGGGGGCTGGTCACCGCACAAGGCGTGGCAGTTAGCGAAGCGACGCATCCGAGGAACGTGATGGTCGCGACGATTAATGTAGTGCCACGTCTCATGTACAGTCTGTATTAGCAGTCCGTCATGCCGCTGGCAAAGCGAAAACACACAGATTTATGTGACATATAATATTTTCACGAAATTTTTGAGCGCTTTTACCCATGACTAGAACACAAGACGATCTCAAAAAAGCATCGGACCATCTGCATTACGAATGGGACATGCTGAACTTTGCAGCCAAAGCGATGGCCAGGAATTTCGCCGGTGCCGGGCCATTGAATAACGCCGTACTCGAGTCGTTCGCCGTTCACGTCAGGGGCCTCATCTTTTTCCTTTTCCCGGAAAACCCAAAGGCCGATGACGTCTTGGCGACTCACTTTGTATCGGATCCGACTGCATTTGAGTTAGCGCGCGGTGTTAAATCAGAGATCCTGAAAAAGGCCCAATCGAAGGCAGGTAAAGAAGTTGCACACCTGACATACGAACGTTTGAAGGTTACCGCAGAAACAAAACCGTGGCCGTTCGTAGAGATCGCCACTGAAGTCGGTCGAGTGATGAAAATATTTCTACAGCACGCCGACCAATCAAAACTTTCGGAGGCGTGGGCGGCGGCATATGACATATAGTTTTTTACGGAAATTTTTTTGCGCGCGGGACTCCTAACGGCGGCGCAGCTCCTTTGTCTCGAAGATGATTTAGCGGCGAATTTTTGGTCTTGACTGAAAACGCCCGGTTGAATTGAAAGTCAAGCATGAGCAAGTCCCCCCTTATTTTTTGAGCGCGGGTTTTCAGCAAAGGCCACAAGACGGGCATGGGCCGCTGCCATAATAGAACGACGCACAGTTACCGCATTGGTGAAGACCCTGGGCCAAGCTTTCTAACTGCACCGCATGTCTTTCCTCTGCTCGCAGGTCTTGCGCTCTAACAACGTCGAGTAATTCTTCTAAAAGCTGCCGATCGGTCCGAGGTATGACGCTGGTTTCCTTCGTTAGCATGACCTCTGTCAGATCTGTCTCCAATTTCGGCCAAAATGTTTCAAAGCCCTCCACCAAACTCTGGTCGCTCAATTCACGTTCCCCAGTTTCGCCAACGCGCCGATTGATGGTCTGCATCAGTTTTAGGACGTCTTCCTTTTGGAATGTCGTGTGTTGAAATTGTCCAAGCGGCGGAGCGATGTCTGCTGGGGTAAGATCTAAGAGAAAAGTGCAGACGTAGGATCCTGTCGTCTTCGATAAAGCACCAGCCTCAAAGAGAATCCACGGTTCCGAGAGATTGCCTGCGGTAAGGCACACAATTCCGACCTTGGCGTCTTCGAGGCGACCTGCAGTCTCGCTCTGCCAACGGGCACCTTTGTCGATTCCCGATGAGATCCAAGGCTCGACGGCTTGGATTACATGAGTAGTCCACTTGGCCAGTAAATCCGCTACAGCTTTACTGCGCTGGCCAGACCAGCTTATAAAAACCTTCATGTTGCCCCGGATATAATATCACACCACAGGCTGATTTCGAAGTGGCGCGTGCCCTGGGCGGCTTCTTTTGCAGCTCTTAGGTGTGGGGCGTAGCCGCTGTTCCCACGAGAATGAGATTCCTCAGTGCTGCTTGTTGTACTCGGTATACACGCAACGGCGAGCATTTTCCCTCTGGCGTTCGCAACCGGCAGATGAGTGAAACTCCCTGCGACAATTTCGTTTGCGACCGCTGCCAAGAGAGAAGGCGTGTATTCTACGCGAAGTCGGTGCGGCTTGTGATCGACAGGCACAGCGTTGAAAAGCTGCGTGACGAAGATTGTAATGACGGTCAATTTACGGATTGTCTCCGTAAGCGTAGCTGGGTAGCGTTCGGATCGTCATGTTTGCTACCGCTATCGCGACCTGCGCTGAATTCACTCGCGCCGTGCTAATATCTACTCGGGCGGCGAGTGACAAAATCACGACGAGTTGTGGCACGTTCATTTTGCTTAATTCGGATGGATGGATTCTTACAGCCGGTCACGTGGTTGGGCCATTGTTAAAACACCTAAAAGATAAGGCGAAGTATGAAGCCTATCTGGCGGCTAAGCAGGCAATCGAAGCGAATGATGCGGTTCCGATCTCGAAACGCAAAAAGCAGCTAGGGGCATTAGGATTCGATCCGAATTGGATCGTGAATGTATCTTATTGGTGGCATGGGGGTGAACCTCGCGCTGAGAAGTGGCACACATCAGGGTTGTCTGATCTGGCCGCAGTCAAACTAACGGGCTTTACGCTTAGCGCTGACCAGAAATTCGCGAAGTTCGGAGATCCTTCTGTCGAGCTGCCGCAGGGTAGATCACTGTGTAAGCTTGGATTTCCCTTTCATCACTTTAAGACGCGTTTCGATTCAGAAGCTAACCGATTTGCTATCGACGAGATGCCACCTCTCGTGCGTTATCCGCTAGATGGTATTCTCACGCGCTACAATGTGGTTCAAGGCAACGATGGGAAAACGGCGAAGTTCGTGGAGATGTCAACGCCGGGTTTGAGAGGGCAGAGTGGTGGTCCCGTGTTAGACACGGCTGGCGTAGTCTGGGGCATCCAAAGTCGCACCCATCACTTGGTATTGGGTTTCAGTCCGGAAGTCGAACGAGAAGGTAAAAAGGTAACGGAGCACCAGTTCCTTAATTCGGGCGCTGGTACATACGTTAGTGAAATCGCGGCCTTTTTAGACAAGCACGGAATTGCCTTCGAGAGATTCTAACGCGGGATGCCCGACGAGACTGGACCGGGGTGATTTCAGATATCCGAGGATGGCTCCCTCCGCAAAATCGGAGAACAGGGCTCGTCGAATTCCACCATCGTCGACGGCAGATCCCAAGCCATAATACATCGGCGTAAGACCGCCATGTACAAGGCCAGAACGGTAATCGTAGATGTGGTCCAGGAGCTCCCGGCGCAATGACCTCACGCCACGAAAGCCGCGGCGAATCCCAAAGACTTCTTCAAAGTTGTCGTGTGCGACGATGTTCTCGAGCTCAGTTGGCATTAAGCTGTCGAAGAATTCGATGAAGCGCTTCGTAAGTTTCGTACGGCGCCAAGGCACATCCAAGGCCGTCAGACACTCTGCCGCGACCACGTACAAGATGCAGGCAACCAGGTCGCTTTTCTGATCCATGGCAGCACCGCATGTTAACAAAGCGGCACGCTCCCTACGGAAGATCTCAATTCCTCCCGGTAGAAGCGACTGGCTAAAGATGTCCAACGGAACTCCCTTCCTCGTAAGAGTGAGAACGCTCGCATCAACATGTTTCTGTGACAATTCCGCGAGTTCTTCTTTCTTAGTCGGAAATATCATTGGCGGCAGTTCAACCGACCGACCTAACGCGAATCCGCAGAGAGAGGCTACTGTCTCGAGTACGTTGTGAGCGACGTGTGAAGAAAAGTGACCTGGTTTGGGTCCTGGTGCTGCGATGTGAGCTTTCACTTCAGCGTTGGGCGCGATGAATTCATTAGATGCTTCGGCTGGTGTCTCGCGGAATTCCAGGACGACGTCTCTACCGAGGCGCCTCCAGCCCGTAATTCGAGTCTGATTTCCTAGGCGCTCGAGAAAGCTCCCCATAAACGAGCCCGACAACTTCCAGCCAGGATCGACAATCTGTGTCGAGTACCAGACTTGCCCGCCGAAGTCGCGCTGTGCGACGCGGTCAGCCGCTTTCGTGGCCAAATCATCTATTTTGGATTGAGCGTGTGGCTCGCTCGCCACAAATCTTAAGTATTGTGGTACATCCGCGGGTTCAGCGGTTACGTGAAGACCGCTTGGAGGTCCAATGGTAAAAGCATTCCCAGATCGGCCATGCTGATCAAAGTCGAACCCAGCCTCTATTCCCAACCGGGAAAACCAGTCAGCGAGAACCATCCGGTTCAAAAGAATGTCGTCAAACACAACGTCGTTAGACCAGCTGAACTATATGTCTCAACAAGTCTTGTAAATGGCGTGTAGCTCACGCTGGAGCACGTGGAAACGAGCCTCAATGCTTCCGTTCGGGAAGGGAATATAAGCCACGCCAGAGAGATTCGTTGGTATGTTGACGCCGTCCTCGTGCATCAAAACTATGGCGGTGCGACTATAGCAACCTTTAAAGAACCCGATTTCGTGCATCACGTTTTCGCGAACCGGAGACTCATCCTCGTTTGCCATGTCGTCACCCGTCATGACTATCACGGCGCTCTCGGATAGCGCGGCACTGTCGCATAACTTCCCAATGATGGTGCGACCAAGGTCAGGTTCCTGTTCCAGTTCAATCGTAGCCATCCGCACATCCTTCTCAATGAATGCCTGCACTGCACGCCACTCGTCTGAACGCCCATGCGTGATAAACACGCGCCGAAGCACCTCTGTTTAGGCTGTTCTAGTACACTGTTCGCCCGTATCTCGAAAATTTGGTCGATGTCACGAATGGGTCGCTCAAGTTGCGATCGAGAATAGTGATTAGACAATGAAGCGTGCATTGCCGCCTCGGGTTCCGTCTGAATAGAGTGAAAATTGCCGTAAAAGATTAGGCAGCAGTCTTTTGAGGGTCTCCGCGAGAGCAGCGGCCTGCATGAAGTGGTGCCGGACCTCATCCGGCGAGTATGTGGACCGCATGCGATTTTCGTTTCGGAAACTGCTGAACTTTCTGGATTGCTCGCAGCGACGAGCGCCTTTCGAATTCCCGAAAGCTTTGCCATAGTCGTAGACAGTTCGGTCATACGTCCATTTCCATTTCTTGGTTCTTAGAGCGAAGACCGACTAACAGATTTCTCCGTTCATTGCAATCGGACCCAACACCAAAGAGATTTTATATGACATATAGTTTTTTACAGAAATTTTCGCGTGTGGGTCTTGCCGCAGAATTCGCGTTGACCTGCCACCGTCTTCTCCGGCAAACTTGCTTCTATGGCGGCAGAAGTAGACGACAAATTGCCGCCTAAAACCCCGCATGAAATCTGACAAGCCCGAGCAGACTGATTTCGTGCTGCTGGGAACGTACGCGCCGCGAGAAGCCGTGAAGTTGCTAGCACGTTTCAAAGCAGCTGGTATTCCGTTTCGGATGCAGCCCAGAAAGCCTTCTCCACAGCCTGGGCCGACGGCTGGGATATACATTAGCGTGGACTCAGCGCGAGGAACCGAAGTCGCTGAGATTCACCGCGATCTTTTTGGCGACGGGCTGCCAAACTATGACTCATCTTTCTTTCGTGACCACCACAACGTTTAACCGGCCGATGAAGTCGACGGCCCTCGTCGATTTTGTCTGACATATAGTTTTTTACGGAAATTTTTCGGGATGGGTTTTGCCCCGGAATCGCGATTGACGTCCGGCAGTGTTTTCCTGCAATCTGCCCTTTATCGAGTCAAAAATAGATTTCAGGTTGCGGTGTAATTCTCGTTAGACCTCATGGTTCGCGCATTCGCTTACGCCTGCTTATTCGGGTTGGGTTCATGTTCAATTGCGAGCCCGTCTGGCTCACGGCGGGTCGTTACCGCTGCTGACGCATACGAGCAACGAGTGCTTGAGGTGGTCGATCGCGCAGCAGGGCCCACAACCGATAAATTCCCCCAATACATCGGAGCGACGGTTCATTTCTCATTTCATATTGATCCCGCTGGACACGTATCGCGTCTTCGAGTCTTTGCAGAGCGAGTGTCTGATAGGCCGATAGTGCAGATTGTAGCTCAGGCGATTCGGGCGGCGCAGTTTCCACCACCGCCGCCAACTGTGATGGTCGAACAGGGGCATCGCTGGTATGATCTTAGAGAGCTTGTCTATCTCGTCGGAGCCGATTAGGTCTAACCATTCGATGAAGCGTTAGATGGACATGCCTTTCGCGGCTCCTGTGTTAGTTATCGCGCTGCTCGCCTTCACATCATGCGCCAGCACAAAACCAGCCATCTACAGCGACTCTCGGTCCGTTTCTCGCGCCGATATCGAGGCAGCCATACAGCTCGTCCAGCAGCGTTGCGCGCGTGACCGTCGAGGCTTGCTGCCAGTCTTCAGAGTGGATGTCGATAGATTTGATCGTATCTTCGTGCATTGCGGTCCGCATTACGGTGTTGCCAATGCAGCAGGGGCATTACAGTTTGTTGTCGAGCGGCGCGGAGGAAGATGGCAGATCACGGGCATGTCGCAGTACACCCCGAACCCTGAACGCATCATCGTCACGTAAAAGGGATTTTGTCTGACATATAGTTTTTTACGGAATCTTGTGTGCGCATTTCACGCATCAGAAAGTGGTTGCGGGCTTTTACGGCTCACGGCGTTCTGCGATTGAATTGCCCGGCGGCGTCAACGACAGTTCCTGCCATGAAAAAGTCGATTATTCTTGTTTCAGCGCTCTCTGTAGTGGTGATGGCGCTGGTTTCTTGCGCGAGCGATTCCGACGTTGATCCTTTCCGAGCTACTGGGCCAACGACGCCCGTCTACCACGAAGCAGCACCAGCGCACCATAACATCGGTGGAACGCCCGACTGAAGGACAAGGGCTCCGTCCGGCCGTTGCGATTGCATTGGGTTGCGTGCTGGCGGTCGTCGTGAATCTGTTACGACCTCGATATGAGACAACGACTGGCAGATGGAGAGCGTTCTATAATTTCTTACTCAGGCAGTTGCCGCCACCTGATTGATATGGATAGACACAATGTTCGGCTTTAGCTGACATATAGTTTTTTACGGAAATTTCAGGGTAGGGGTTTCGCCCGGAATTGCGATTGACGTCTCGCAGTGCAGACTGGATTGAAGATAGGTTTCTCAAAATAATAGAAATAAATTCCGCGCCAAACATGACCCTTGCCATCCTCGATACAACGAGGCTTCTCCTCCGCCAACTGAAAGAAACAGATGTCAGTGCCATCTATTCTTTACGCTCCAACGAGCAGGTGAATCAATTCATCGACCGCCCTACTGCAAAGGATCCGGAAGAAGCAAAAGCCTTTATACAAAAGATCACAGAAAATAAATCGTATTACTGGGGCATTACTTTAAAAGAAAACGGTAAGATGATCGGGACTATCTGTTTCTGGAATTTATCGGCAGACAGGAAAAGCGCTGAGCTTGGCTATGAACTGCATCCTGACTACCAGGGTAAAGGTTATATGGATGAAGCGATCAAAGAAGTGATCGGTTTTGCATTCCGGAGCGGCTTTACCAGCCTTGAAGCATATACACATAGGGATAACCTTGCTTCGACGAAACTTCTACTGAAACATGGATTCGTTCATGATGAGAAGAGAAAAGACCCTGAGAATCCCTATCAGATGACATTCTCCCTGGCCAAACTTGCCGGCTGATCAATGGTTATGATGCCGGAGTCGGCTGCCCCGATTTTCTCTGACATATAGTTTTTTACGGAATTTTAAGGGGCGGGTTCTTTTTCGTTAGGTCTATCGTCGCGCGCCTCCGCCTTGTCGCTACGGCCTTGTTGCTGCCCACTGTCTGCATCTGAAGGAGTAACCTTCACTTCTTTGCCCAAGAAGAGTCTTCGCACGAGAACATTAGTCCCGTCAGCCGTATTCTTTCCCCCAAGCGTCAGGCGACGTGATTTTCGTCGCGCTCTGGCACGGCCAGAATTATCGCACGAAACGTTGATATTCCTAGATCAGAATGAATGCCGTAATCGCTCTCGTGATTCTTTTGACCGCGTTGGCGAGTGTAAATTCACAGCCTTCCGAGCCGGGCGAGAAACACAAGCCGATATACGCACCTCCTCCTGAATATCCGCTCGTAGCACGCCAACGTCATTGGACCGGAAAGGGCATTTTCCTGTGCTATCTTCGTCCAGACGGCACCGTCTCCTCAGTAAAGATTCTGCAAAGTACTGGTCACGATATGCTCGATCAGGCTGGCACTTCGGCGCTTGGTCGATGGAGATTCCAACCGGGAAATATGAACCGTGTAAAGATACCTCTAACGTTTACGATGTCCGGGGTCCGTCACCGAATGTCCGGCACGGTCATCTCGGACTAGGACAATCGGCACCAACTGACCCCAACACCTAGCGATTGGTGTTGGGTCAGATTGGGACGTTAGGCGCGTGTGTTGGGTTTCAAGCCGCCTTCTGCTATCCTTGGCCGCACTTTGAGTGAGGCGCGCAAAACGAAAGAAGAGATTGTGATGAGCCACGATGCGGCTTTCGCTGATTGGCTGCCTAAAGCGAGTAAGACAGAGATCAATTGGCTGTTGCGGCAGCTTGGCTTGTCGGCTCCAAAACGAGAACTGCTTCTGATTGAAATATCGAGCCGAGGAAAAAAGGAACATTGGTCACTGACACCTTCGTTCTTTGTGCTGTGCGCTACCGCGATTTTTGCGGCGATAGCCGCGTGGCCGATAATTCACGACTGGATTTGGGGTACGAGGCCTCAACACGACCGAGGCGCGCCATCACAGCCGCTTGAAATACGAGAAGCACCAATCCCAAGCCCAAAACCACCCACCGTAAACGTTCCACTTCCCGTTCAAGTGACACCTTCTTTCTCTTCCATTCCCACAGTAACGCCAGCGGAACAAACGCAATCCACGCCAGCAATGACACCGATAAAGTTTCCGCCGCCAGCGCCGTAATCATATTCCCGCTTTCTGGCGCATGAACGCTTTCGTCATTTCCACGACTTGTTCTAAACTCCACGGCTTTTCTTCTGACCCAACACCAAGCGATTTTATATGACATATAGTTTTTTACGGAAATTTTAGGGTAGGGGGTTGCTCCGGAATCGCTGGTTGACGCCCTGTAGTGTTTTCTGGCAAACTGTCTCTATGGAGGCAGAGATAGATTCCAGCGTCCGATCTAGTTCTAGACAAACGACCTTCAGCAATCTTGTTTGTTTCGCCCTACTCATCGCAGGCGTCGCGGTCGGCCTGACGGTGGCGCAAGAGTCAGGAGGCAGCCCATGCCCGCGGTGTTCCGGCCTGGTGACGTTGAGCGAGAATTTCGACGGCGTCACACCGCCCGCGTTGCCAACAGACTGGTTAGCAACCAATGCGCTCGGACCGCCGCCGCTATGGGTCACCTCGAACAGCGGAGTGCCCGTCCCTCCTTCTGATACACCGCCCAATGCCGCATTCATTGACGATCCGGCTGTCGTAAGTGATAAACGGCTCGACTCATTACACTTTCCTCTCGCTGCGGCCTCAGCGCAGTTAACCTTTCGACAGAACTTCAATCTTGAAGCATCGGGTGTAGATCCCAATCTGGGCTTCGACGGTGGCGTGTTGGAGGTGAGCTTTGACGGTGGAAACACGTTTCAGGACATCCTAGCTGCCGGCGGGAGCTTCGTCACGGGGGGCTATAACCGTACAATCGCCACTGATCGGGGCAGTCCCCTCGCGGGTCGTCAGGCGTGGAGCGGCGATTCGGAGGGCTTCATCGCGACTGTCGTCAACCTGCCATTCATGCCCACAGGTGGCAGGCTTCGCTGGCGAATGGCCAGCGATAGTAGTGGCTCCGGCGAAGGTTGGCGAGTTGACACAATTAATATCAGTTGGTGCGAACCCCGTCCGGGTTGCACACCATCTCCTCCGCCTCGCCCCACGCCAGCACCACGCCCGGTGCCGTCCGCGCCTCCAAGCCCTCACGGTACGCCCGCGTTTACTCCGGTACCTCGCCCAACTCCGTGACGTTGTAAGCGAAATTGCGTTGGAGTTGTGTTCAGTGACCTCGTGTTCATATGACATATAGCAATTGAGATCTTATCGGGCATGATTCTTGCCCGAAAATAGGCTTGCCAGCCTGCAGTGTTTTCCGACAAACTGCCTGTATGGAGACAGAAATAGATTGCACGTTGCAGTCTAATTCTCGTTAGATGCTAATGCGCGTCGTTGCCGTCATGTTATTGCTGTCCGCGGGCATCGCTGCTGAGGCGATGTCATACTCG
>Ga0137403_10010063_pt1 | contig 10484 bp, 16 predicted proteins | sample CZOMad2_1_16fung_FD_122057 | JGI IMG/M metagenome (GOLD analysis project Ga0137403, IMG submission 122057) | Vadose zone soil fungal communities from Angelo Coast Range Reserve, California, USA - CZOMad2_1_16fungal (Hybrid Assembly) | ecosystem: Environmental > Terrestrial > Soil > Vadose zone... | reverse complement strand
AGCCTAAGCCAACGGCGCTATCAAGCCGCAGCCGCGCAGTGTAGGGTAGCAATGAGCATGGTACGAAGAAGCCGCAGGCAAGGCCAAGGCCAAGCCCACGGCCGATCTACCCCTACAAGCTCAGGATACCCACGCCGAGATCACCTCACGCCGAGGGTGTAGTGGACATAGGTGCCACTCACCCCACGCACCCCAAGGGAACCGAGGCTAGTCATCATCGATGGCGAAGCTCACAGGCCCACGGTCCCTTGGGTCTACCTCTGCAACGATTGCGGCAGGCTTCGGCCATAGGTCGCAATGATACGCAAACCCCAACACAGGCGAACCGACTTCGCCGTAGGAGTAACCAATGACCGCCGATAACATCAATTCCTTCGTGGGCAACTTGGTCGAGATGGCCAAGGCCTATGAGGAGCTTCCGAGCGTGAAGCATGACCTCGCCGTGGCCAACGAAACCATTCAACGCAACGCCGACACGGTCACCGACCGGGAGCTTTCCATCCTCTCCCTCAAGGCCGAGATCGAAATCCTCAACTCCCGCATTCGTTCGGTGGAGGCAGAGCGTGATGACGCCGAGCTTCGGTTTCTCGAAAGCGATGACAAGGCCGGGAAGGCTCTTGCTGCTCTGGGCCATATCACTGCTTCGCTCAATGACGCAAAAGCGGCCCTGACTCCCCCGGCGCCAGAGCCAGAACCCATCACCCCGCCGACGCCCGATGCAACCCCGGTGGATATCAACGAAGGCGGCAGCCCCCACACCGAAGCCGAACACGCCTTCTCAGGTAGCGCCAGCAACATCGACAGCGTGGGTGTCGGCGTGTCCTCGGACCCTTCTGCTCCCGTCGGGGAGGATGCCTTCACGCCTCCCTCTGTCGCCTCGTCGGCCGATGCTGTGACAGGGACTGACCCCACGCTCTTCCCCTACTATGGCAAGCGCTACATCGACGTCCCCGGCTACGTCTCCCGGTACGACTGGATCGAAGGCGGAGGGACCGAAGAGAACTACGATCTTCGTTAAGCCTTTGGGCGGGGGCTTCGGCTCTCGCCCAATCTTTCGGTGCCTGCTACAAACGAGGAACCCCAATGCGCCACTACCACACACTCACACAAGCTCACATCAATCACGCATACCGGATCATCATACATAGATGCCGCCTGCGCAAGGTGCAATGTACTGGCAAACACCTCGATCTCGCAGTGATCTTCTGGCTGCGCAGCATGGGCTTCAACCCGCGCCAAGTTCGGAGAGCAAACGATGTATGATCACCACGTCATCGCCTATCTCATCTACCGCTGCATCCGCCACGGCGCGGTACCAGCCCTACGGCAGGCCGATGCCTAGCTAGGCCATTCCATCCACCCAACCCAAGCCCTCAAGCCTTCGCCGCTTGGGGGCTTTTTCATGCTTCCAAAGATCACCAAGGTCCTTGACTTCCCCCACTGAATGTGGTAAGATGGTAGCTACAATAGGAGATCACCTAGCCGTGTCCGCCCCTGCCATCTACTACCTCGGCCGCACCAACGAAGGCAATGGCACCGCCATCGTCACCCTAGCCATCGGCCGTGCTCGCTGGGATTATTGGCTTCCCTCGGTGAAGGCCGACTCCGCCGAATACCTTGCCCGCCGTGTAGGCCCCGCCAAAGCCCTCGCCTACACCAAGCGCCACGCAACCGCACAGGTGAAGCATGACTGAACGCTGGCGCACACGCTGGGGCAAATGCCCTCACATATGGTATGACTACGGCAACGATGTTGGCTACTTCCACGTCCTGGATTTCAACCTTTTCCGGGCGCTTTGCGCAGTTGTTGACTACACACCTGCGATCTTCTCCGCGCCTATTTCGTTCCGATACCTCGATGGCGAGGAAGAACTCGAAGGAACCTATCGATGACCGCCGCATTCACCCCAAATCACGCTTGGAAGGAGGCTGGCGGCCATGCATGTCATCCTACCCACTGGCAATTTCTGCCTGACGCACTTTCGGTGACATCGACAGGGGGAAAGAGCCATGACTAATCGGCATTGGATTATCCGCGAAAATGATCCGTTCGATGATGGCTACTGGGATCGGTTCGACGGGAAGCCGCGGCCATCAGGAGCGCAGCAACAGGCCGGCTGGGACGCCTGCGATAAGGAACTTGCCGAGGATGCATCCACGCAGTCCTCCCCGCACGGAGCATCCCATGAATAAGGTTCAACCATCATGTCCGTGCGGCACTAGCGAAGAAGAGTGCCCAAATGCCAATGGTGATCCGCTATGTGCCCAACCGCAAACCGATGGGATGCGGGAGGACAAGTGGCAGCCCATCGAGACGGCGCCGAAGGATGAAATGTTCATCTGGGCTTATCGGCGCGATAGCAGGTGGAGCATTGGTCTCGCCTATCGCAACGTTTCTGGCGGCTGGTCTTGCGCATATGGCTCCGACGCGCCCAGGCACGCGACACACTGGTGTCCGCTACCTGCGCCGCCCTCGCATCGGAGGAGGAAGTCTCCGCAGTCACCCGTTATGCAGGCTGCCGAGAAAGCCGTAAAGACGGTTGAAGGCTGGCCCGATGCGAAGCGCAACTATGCTGACCGTGCAACTGGCTTTTCAGCGATTACGCGACCGCAGACACCGGCGCACAGCGGAACCTATCTAGGTTACAAAAACGTCGACGGTCTGGAAATGCACTGCGCAAATGCATTTTGTCCCCATCCAATCAAGTGCCGCAAGGGATGTACAAGCCGTGTAGCACTTCCCGTCTTGCGCCCGGAGAGCAAGTGATGACCGCTAGAAAACCCCGTAGATGCTCTTACCGCACCATTCAAGTAAACCACAACAGCGAAGCTTGGCTCATAACCCAAGACATCCGGCGCCAACGCAACCCGCGCACCGGCGAGCGGTATCTAGGAAAACTTACCCCGCGGTTAATAAAACTTCGAGCGAAGCAAATGGGCGCCACCTGCATCATTCGTCTTAAGCGATGGAAGCTTAAACCCTTCATGCGAGCTACCTCATGACCACCCTCGCCATCATCCTTGCCCTAATCATCGGATTCATCCTCGGTAGATTGGTAGGTTAACCCATGATCCTCTACAACTGCCACCACGATGGCGACCAATACCGCATCACCAAGTTCGATGATGGAGAGCCCCGCAGTAGCTACCTCTGCACCACGGCCGAATGCGAATGCCCCGGCGCCCACCGAGACACCTGCCGCCATCGCCAGATGTTGCCGATCTTCATTGACCAAGGCCTCATCAACACCCATTGGTTCCTCGCGTGGGACAACGGCAAGCAGATCGTGGACCTCCTAGGGCATCTCTACGTAGCCCCAGCCGAACCTGCACCGGCACCCGTACCCCTTCGCTTCGACATGGACTGCACCAACAACCTAGGGCACGGCCCAGCCTTTGCCCTCCTTCCCGCCAAACCCTGGCGCCGCATCTGAACGAGGCAACCCCGTGATGGGCCAACAAGACCAAAACCCTATCCCCCCGCACGCCATCACCATGTGGCTAACCGACACCGACATCATCGCCGCGCTACCCATGACCGCCGGCGGGCTCCCCTACCTCATGAAGCTCCCCCTCTCTGAGGGCGGGCTGATGCAAGCCCTTGAGCTCCTTCGCAAGCGCAAGCACGAGGTCCTCTCCCCAACCGAGGCCGCCTCCTCGTTCGGCCCACCCAAACACCCTTCGCAGGTCCGCCTATCGAAGGCCCAAGAACAACTCCATCGTGAAACCACCCCAGAGCAACGCACTGCGGCGCAGGCCCTCCTACGCAAGCTGGGGCTCGTGAAGTGATGCCCTTCAATCCCGACTGTCAGCCTGAAAAGTTCCCATGTTGGCAACACTACGCAGAACACCATAACTGCCAACCCCCTACCAAATGGGTCCTAGACCTTGCCGCCGCGCTAGTAGACTTTCGCCTGCGCGAGTTGCGGCTTCATCCAAAAGGAGATACAGCTTTCAATGTATACATTGCGGCCCATATGCTTCATGATCTCTATAACGCCCGCTGGCGCTTTATCCACTTCGAGCCATTCCTCTGGCCGGTTGGTAAATCCAAAGATACCTTCATTCCTGAAACAGCATCTGAGAAAGTTGCTGCACGAAGCTTCTTAGAGCAGTTGGGTTTTACCCTACCCCCGCCACCTGCACCATTCCCGCGGAGGATTTGATGCCCATGTTCCTACTCTCAGCCCTCGAAGAATGGCGGGCTGCCCGCCAAGACATCTTCGACCACGCCTCTAAGGTCTCCGAGGAAAACACCGCGCGTTGGCGCCGCCTAGCCAACGCCGAAACCGCACTGATGCAAATGGCCAAGGAGCTAACCCGCCATGCGCCGCCGCCCTCGTCTCCCTCCCGACACCCGCCCTTCGTGGCGTGACCCCAACCTCGCTGTAGTCCGTAACTACCGCATGGGTGACGGCACCCTTCGGACCGAAGTCCCTGCCGACTACGAACGCCGCTACCGCGAGATGCTCATGGCGACCTCCATCCACCCAGACTTCAAGCATGATCCGACTTACAACATGAAGCGAAAGCCCCGCTAATGCCCACCCACCGCCCTCAACCTTGGTACGCCGCCTTCAATCAGCCCCCGAAAGGAAACCCCAAACATGGCCGAAATCGGAAACCCACTCCGCCGGCACACGGTGATCCCATTGACCGAACCAGTGGTGGCGCCGGAGTATACGCCTACCCCGGCCTTACCGCCGGGCTCCCCCGCACCACTTGGCGAACCCTCAACGCCACAACCATCTATCCCAGTACCGGTGGAGTAGACTATCTCAATGCCACGCAGGCAATTGATCTCAAAACCTACACCCAATTGGTTTTGGTTCCAGCTTTCGCGGAGCCTACTCCTCCCTCGATCCCTTACGCCGGGGTCCGCGCTGGCGAGATCACCGGTTACCGTATGTGGCTTGTCCTCTCTAGCTTGCGCTTGTGCTCCCTCGCCCACAAATTCATCTGGGAACCCGGCGCGACCATTGAAGGCGACGTGGATGAACTTGTCAGTAGCACCTATGACATGGTGAACCTATATGGTGGTGTCTACTCCTATGCCACCTTTGAAGAACTAGCACCGGAGTTGAGTGAAATCGCAGAAGATTCCTTCCCTGGCGGCCACGAATTCGGCGTCGCCATCGGCACCATCAAATGCTGGGGCGAAGTTATCGAACACCAACGCGGCTACCGCGCCCAATACGCCAAGCTCACCTCCATAGACGCCGTGATTGGCCAAGTGAACCTCACCGCCCTCCGACAAAGGTACCTCCCATGACCGAAGCCTACTCCCGTATCGGCGGCATCGCCACAAAGGACGAAGCCTATCGCCTTCTAATGCACCATATCTCCGAGGCCCGTAACCAATGCCTCGTGATCTCCCACCTCCACAACACCGAGGACGACAATCGATCCAAGCTCTTGGCCAAGGGCTGGGCTGGCATGGAGGAGATGCTCTCCATGACGCAGGAGCAAATCCGCCAGATCGCCATAGCGAGGCAGCAATGACCCCTCCTGACGAAGAAATCAACACCGACAAAGCCAATGCAATCATAGCACAACTAGTCCGCATCGCCGAGGGCCCGCGCGAAGCCTACGGCATCCTCTGTCTCGCCATCTACCTCCTGAACTTCGAGGTCTCGGGCGCGCCAAGCTCAATCGACCAACTTGCCGACGATGTTGGTTTAAGCCTCCGCTCTATGAAAAGGCACCTCACTCAATGACCCCCACCCAGGAACAAACCTCCATCCTAGACCATTGCACACCACTAGGGCATTCCAACCTCATGATCAACGCCCTCGCTCCTGAAATCACCCGATAGGCAAGGCGCTGCGGCGCATGAAGAGCCAGACTCAGCTTTAACTCGCCGCCAAGTTGACTCTTGAAGTGCGTGACGGGATTGAGAGCAGCGTCCGTAAGATCGACAGAAAGAGCGCGTCAGCTATTCTCCCGGATGCCCGAGCTGGCCGAAGTCGAACGCGCGGCCGAATGTGTAGGGCGGGGTTAGTCTTGCTGCGTGAGAAGCTCCGCGTGTCCCGGCCAAGCGAGCGAAGCGAGAGCCGGGACCCAGTGCAAATTTCGCGAAGCTCATGGTCTGCCGCCGCTGGGTCCCGGCTCTTCGCTCGCTCCGCTCGCTTGGCCGGGACACGCAAGGTTTCTGACGCAGCACAGTTAGGGCGAGCCCCTCTACTCCGGCTTGGTCGCCGCCTGCACCACCGGGGTCCACTTCTCGACCTCGCCACGCACGAACTCCTTGAGCTCGGCCGGCGTCATCGCCTTGGTCTCGGCCGCGTCAATCTCGAAGTGCCGGCGAATGTCGGGCCGCTCCACGATCTTGACCACCTCGCGATTGAGCGCGCCAACGATGTCCTTGGGCAGGCCGGCCGGCCCAGCCAGCATATGCCAGGTGGTCGTAACCATGTCCGTGTAACCGAGCTCGCTGAGCGTCGGCGCGTCCGGCAGCCCCGGCAACCGATTCGCGGCTGATACCGCAATCGGCACGAGATTGCCGGCGGTGACATGCTCGCGCGCGGTCGACCAGTTCAGGCTGCCGATCCTCACGCGCCCAGCGAGGAGATCGAAGATCGCCGCATTGCCGCTGCGGTAGGGGACATGCACCAGCTTGATCCGCTCGCGGGACGCAATGTATTCGATCAGGATGTTGCCGACCGTGCCGGTGCCGGACGAGACGTATTCGATGCCGGTGCTGCGGCGCACCAGCGCCACCAGCTCGGCAAACGATTTTATTCCGAGCGACGGATGCACCAGGATCACGCTCGGCGCGCCGCCGAGGAAGGCTATGTGCGTGAAATCGCGGATCGGATCATAGCCTGGGTTCTTGCTCGCGGCCGGCGCCAGCACATGTGACGACATTCCCGCGGCGATCAGCGTGTAGCCGTCCGGGTCCGCGCGTACCACTGACTGGGCGCCGACGATACCGCCCGCTCCGGCGCGATTCTCGACGACAAATTGTTGGCTGAAGACAGCACCCAGGCTCTCCGAGAACAGCCGCGCGATGACGTCGGCGGCGCCGCCCGCCGCGAATGGGACAACAACGCGCACCGGCCGGTCCGGCCACTCGCCAGCCGCCGCCGCGGTGAGGGAAACAATGCAAATCAGGATAGCTGCTGCGCTAATACGACAACGATCGGACAAAGCTCCGCAAGCGTGGCGGCAGCGCGATAACAGGCCATCCGCGCCAAGCCGTGCCTTGCCTTGAACTGTATGGATCATCGACCCCGCTTCTCGTCTGCGCATGATCCTTCCCAAGGCGGCGCTGATTCATTCGGCATCATGCCGTGAATGCCGCATTGACCACGCGGGGGCAGGCATGGTCAAGGCAGTGGCACACGCCCGGATGCGCCACAAGGCCGGGGCAGAGAAAATACGGGAGTAGTGCTCGTGCAGTCACATAACGGGAACCCGAGCGAAGCGCCTGCCCCGACGCCAGCGGCGCGCAGCAGCCGCTGGGCCAATGTCGCACTGTTGCTCCTTTCCCTCCTGGCGCCGCTCCTCGCCATCGAGCTTGGCTATCGCCTGGTGGCGGGGCTGCCCTTGCTCAAGCTTGCCAACTGGCGAACCGAGCACGTGGTCACGGTCAACCTCGGCGAGCTCAAGGCCATCCGTGATCCAGTCCTGGGCTGGACCAACAAGTCGGTGAACTACAACGAGGACGGCTACACCACGATCGAATATGGCGTCCGCAAGAATTTCGACGAGACGACGATTCGGACCGGCGGGATGCTGGCGGCCGGCGACTCATTCACCGAAGGCTGGGAGGTCAAAGATCACGAAAGCTGGCCAGCCGTGGTCGAAAAGCTGACGTCGGTGCCGGTCATCAATGCGGGGACTGGCGGCTACGGCGCGGATCAGACCATCCTGCGCGCCGAGCAGTTGCTGCCGATCGTGCGGCCCAAGATTCTGCTGATCGGATTTCACGAAGTCGCAATCTGGCGGGCTGGCCACACGGTCTTCGGAGCACCGAAACCCTACTTCACGCTCGACAACGGAGAGCTGCAGTTTCATCCCGCCAAATTCGTCCAGCCGCACGAGAAGAACAGCATTGCATGGATGGCCTACGGGATCCGCGAGGCGCTCGGATACTCAGCATTCGCGGACTATCTGCTCAGCCGCCTCAATCCGAATTTCTGGCACGGCGACTCTGACCGTGATCTCTACCAGAGAAGCGGCGCGGACGAGGTCGCGGTCACCTGCGCGCTGCTCAAGCGACTAAAGAGCCGCGCCGACCAGGACGGCATCCAGATAATGCTGGTCTTGCAGTATTACGCCACGCTCATTCTCGAGTCCGACCGTCCCGGCCCACACTCGCGGGCCGTCGCGGCGTGCGCCCGCGACATCGGCATCCGGGTGGTCGATCAGTTTGCTCCACTGCACGCCATCGTGGCGGTTGGCGGGCCCGCCATCATCCGCGACTACTACTGGCTCACCGATGGTGTCTTTGGGCACATGACGGCCAAGGGCAATGAGCACGTGGCCAATCTGATTTTCGCCGCGCTGGGCGACTGGCTGCCGGCGATTTCGGACGCACCGTCTCGTACCGGGTCCATTCCACAACGTGAAGCCCCGCAGCCGTAGCACTACTGCGTGAAAAAAAAGATCATGCTCAAAGAAAAGCCAGCAGTGCGGGGAGCGTCTGTCACGGCCGCAGCTTCTGCAGCGCCGCGAACAGAGCCTTTGCAATCAGCTCGTTGGCATAAGCATTCGGATGCGGGTCTGGCCGCGTGACCCACAGCTTGGAGGACGGCTGGTCGGCCATGGCGGGGAGCACATCCACGAATGCAGCGCCATTCTCCTCGGCGGCCTGCCGCACCAGATCAGTGATGCGGCCAAAGCGATAGTCTTTGACGTCGTGCAGCTCCGGAAGATTGACGATCACGAGCTTGACGCCGCTTGCCTTGGTGGCATCGGCCAGCCGGCCGATCGCCGCCTTGGCCTCGAGCCAGCCCTGGCTGGTGCCGTCGCCGTAAAGCGACAGATAGTATTGCGCCCAATCCATGCCGCCCAGGAACTGCCGAACCACGGCGTCGCCACGCCCGGCCAGGAAGACGCAGGCGTAGCAGGCACGCATCAGTGGCGATGGCACACTCGCCGGCGTCAGCAATTCAGCATCGTTGACGAAATAGTTCAGCACCACCACATCGGGTCGGTAGCGATAGCCCTGGGCAAGGAATGCCTGCACCTCCTGCACCGTGTTGTAGTTGCCGACCCCGAAATTGATCACCTCGGCGTCGATGCCTGCCGCCGCATACATTCGCTCGATGCGCTTGGCGAAGGTATCGTCGACCGGCACGCCCCAGCCGACGGTGAGTGAATCGCCAAGCATCGCGATGCGCAGCTTCCCGGGCGCACGCTCGAAGGAAAACTCGCGGTCACGCAGTCCCTGCGAGCTGGTGCGAAAATCAACGCCCATCAGGTGTGCCTGACGGTTGGGCGCATGCTCGTGCCCGATCAGCGGATCAGCCGCGACCTGCTTGACCTCGCGGGCGTATTTCCACATCTCGAGGTCGAATTGCATGCCATCGTCGACCACCAGACGGGTCAACAGCTCGAGACCGAAAGCTGCGATGACAAGGGAAACAAGCGTCGCCAGCAGGTTGGAGAGAATGCGACGCACGATCAGACTTCCTACTCATTCCACGCCATGACTCGACACGTCTACACATCGTGCATCGACACATCGTGCAGCGACACATCGTGCAGCGCCGCGTCAGGGACCAGCTTGCGCAGGCGTGGCGAGCATTGATCACGCGTGACCGGCGCGGGTCAAGGCAGCGCGACGTCAGCAGAGCGCTGGAGGTAACCTTGCGAGGGAAGGCGCAACCGAATGTTGAGCCAGTGCCCGCACGAACGCGCCGGGCTAGTGTCCCGATTCCGAAGTTCGCATCCCGGACTCGCGGCAAGTTATGATGCGGACTTCTGAACCGTCACACTATTTTAGGCTGCCGCCTGTACTGTGTGCGGCTCATCCTCGCCAATAATATCCTGCAGCATATGCTGCAGCTCGCTGCGCCGATAAGGCTTCTTGAGGATTTGCCATTGCTCGTAGGAATCCGCCGAGGAGCGCCCGCTCTTCAGATCGGGGAACCCGGACGTGAGCATGATCTTGAGCCCGGGCCGCTGCTCACGCGCCAGATGCGCAAGCTCCACGCCATCGATCGGTCCCGGCATGACGATGTCGGAAAACAAGAGATCGAAAGCTTCTAAGCCGGCGATGATCTTAAGGGCCTCGGTTGGACCGCTCGCCGCGATGGTGCTGTACCCCAGCGCATTCAGCTGGCTGATGACAGATTTGCGCACCAGATCGTCGTCGTCCACCACGAGGATGGTTTTGTGCGTGCGCGCCGACACCCGATTGGGTGCTGGCGCAAGCGCCGGCGCCGCAACCTCCCGAAGCTCTGGCGCGCGCGGGAAGAACAAGGTGAATGCCGTGCCCTTGCCCACCTCGCTCGCAACCTTGACATGCCCCTTCA
>Ga0137403_10010062_pt1 | contig 10484 bp, 6 predicted proteins | sample CZOMad2_1_16fung_FD_122057 | JGI IMG/M metagenome (GOLD analysis project Ga0137403, IMG submission 122057) | Vadose zone soil fungal communities from Angelo Coast Range Reserve, California, USA - CZOMad2_1_16fungal (Hybrid Assembly) | ecosystem: Environmental > Terrestrial > Soil > Vadose zone... | reverse complement strand
CTGGCCGGTCTACAACGCCTATCAAGGCGACATGGTCAGCCACTACGATCGGGTCCTCAAGCTCATCGACACCTACGCCAAGGCGTACGACACGATGACCGACGAGACGGCCACGACGTTGCTCAACCAGGCCCTGGCGCTCGAGCGCGATCACGTCGCGCTGCTCAATTCGTACGTTGCCCGCTTCCGAAAGGTGCTCCCGGCCAAAAAGGTCGCGCGCCTGTACCAGGTCGAGAACAAGATCCGGGCACTCGTGAACTACGAGCTCGCGCGCGACATCCCGTTCGTCAAATAGGCGTGAGGGGCGCGTTCCCGACGGCGTCGTGACCCCCTGGAGCTCACCGCGGGTGATTGAAGGAGAGCGAACGATGTTCAAGATACGAGTCGGAGCTGGCCTGCTGGTCCTGGCTCTCGTGATGCTGACGTCGACGGACGTGCGACCCGCCGTAGCGGCCTCGGCGGCGGAGATCAACCGCGATGTCGCGAGAACCCTGGACAAGCTCTATGCCGATATCCCGGAGGCCCGACATCTCTCGACGCGCGCCAAGGGGATTCTCGTCTTCCCGAGCATCGTCAAGGCCGGGTTCCTCTTCGGCGCCCAGTTCGGCGAGGGCGCAATGCGCCGCCAGGGCAAGACCGTCGGCTACTACAACACCGTGGCGGCTTCGTACGGCCTCCAGGCCGGCGTCCAGACGTTCGGGTACATCCTGTTCTTCATGACCGACTCGGCCCTTCAATATCTGAACAAGAGCGACGGCTTCGAGATCGGCGTGGGACCGAGCATCGTCGTCCTGGACGCCGGCGCGGCGAGAACGCTCACGACGACGACCGCCCAGAGCGATATGTATGCGTTCATCTTCGACCAGAAGGGTCTGATGGCCGGGCTCGGGCTGCAAGGCTCGAAGATCAGCCGAATCGACAAGTGATTCGGCTCACCGCGCAGCGCGCGGGAGATGTGCGAGGAAGTGGGCGAGATCCCGCCAGCCGCAGAAAGGAGCCTTCGCCATGCCGCGTGTCACGCCGGTCACCACCAAGGAGCAGGTCGCCCCGGAGCACCGATCGATCTTCGACGCCGTCGCGGAGGGCCGCGGGAGCGTACGCGGACCCTTCAGCATCATGATGTGGAGCCCGACCTTCTGCGAGCGAGTCCTCCGCTTGAGCGATTTCCTGCGCTTCCAGTGCTCGGTGAAGCCCAGGGAAGGCGAGCTGGCCATCATCGCCACCGCCCGCGAGAAGGATTGTCCGTACGTCTGGGCGGCGCATGTGGTGCTGGCGCGCAAGGCCGGGACGCGCGAAGAGGCGATCGCCACGGTGCGTGATCGGAAGGATGTGGGCGGTCTCGCGCCCGACGAGCGTGCCATCATTGCCTACGTGCGCCAGTTGCTTCGCGCGAATCGCGTCGACCAGACGGTCTTCGATGCGCTGAAGGAGCGCTACGGTGTTCCCTGGGTGGTGGAGCTGACCGGATTGATCGGCCACTACGGCAACGTGAGCGGCCTCCTGAACGCCTTCGAGATGGCCCCACCGCCCGACGCGGAGCAGCTGCCCGTCTAGAAAGGAATCGAACCGAGCGATCTCAGGCGGCGTGAGGTCAGCAGCAGGAGCGCGTTGGCGGCGACCAGTGCGCCGCCGACCAGTACCGCGAAGCGCGCGTCGACGGCGGCGGCGAGGGCGCCGGCCAGCAGGCCGCCGAGCGGCAGCAGGTTCCAGCAGAGCGAGTAGAGGCTCAAGACGCGGCCCCGAAGATGGTCCGGCACCTTCTGCTGGATGATCGTGGTGACGTGGGTCAAGTAGAACGTGCTGCAAAAGCCGGTGAGCGCCAGCATCGGGAACGCGAAGCCCATTCCCGGCGATCGCGAGAACATCATCAGCGCCAGCCCCATGCACACCGCGGCGGTCAACATCAGCACACCCGGACGCAGGATCCGCTGGGCGGCCGTCGCGATGATGAGCGTGCCGAGCATCGACCCGGCGCCGTGCGCGGCGCTCAAGAGTCCGTAACCGGTCGAGCCCATCCCGAAGTACGTGTCGGCGTAGACCGGCAGCAAGGTGATGTACGAGAGGCCGAACAGCGCGTTGAAGAGGGCCAGGCTGATCAGGCTGGTGAAAACGAAGTTGTGACCGACGAAGCTCAGGCCCTCGAAGAGCTGGGCGAGAACGCGGCGTCCGTCGCCGGCCTTGATCTCCTCACGCACGTCGAGGCGGCTGTAGAGCGCGAGCGCGGTGCACGACGCGATCGCCGCCAGCCCGAAGCCGACCGTTCCGCCGAAGGCCGCGATCAGGACGCCGGTGATCGACGGCCCGATCATCCGGCCGGCCTGCCACGGGATCGAGCCCAGCGCGATCGCGTTCGCGAGCTGTTTGCGGTCGATCAGCTGGGGCACGAGCGACATCCGGCTCGGCTCGTCGAACGCGCGGAAGGTGCTGCTGAGCGCCGCGAGCACGAGCAGGTGCGGAACGCGCGCGAGCCCCAGCACGATCAGGCTGAAGGCGAGGATCAGGGTCGACGAGGTCAGCGTGGTCGTGACGAGGAGCAGCCGGCGCCGGCTCGTGCGATCGGCCAGGACCCCGGCGAACAGCTGGAAGATCACCAGCGGCGCTCCCTGCGCCAGGCCGAGATAACCGAGGTGGAGCGGATCACGCGTGAGCTCCCACGTCATCCAGGCGAATGTGACGTACTCCGCTCGATGGCCGAGGACGTAGAAGACCAGGCCCAACCAGTAGAGACAGTAGTTCCGCGTCTTGAGGGCGGCGAAGGTCGACGGCCGCGCCGTCGCCGCTGGGCTCGCCGGGCGAGCCTCTAGTCGGTGAGCGATCTGAAGATCTCCACCTCGGCCTTGCCCTCGGTGAGTCCCTCCTTCTCGCGTCGCTCCCGATACGCGGCCAGGTGTGGCGCCTTGCGGTGGACATCGAACGCGGCGTCGTCCTTGTACTGCTCGTAGAAGACGAAGAGGTCGGGATCTTTCGTCGACCGGTGCGGGCGGTACACGAGGCAGCCGGGCTCGGCCTTCATGACCGCGGCGACCTGCTCCTGGAGGAGCGCCGCGAGCGCGTCGCCCTTGCCCTTCGCCGCCCGAATCTTCGCAACGACCGTGAGCACGTTAGCCATCAGTCTCTCTCTCCTTGGATCTAGAAGCACGTCTCGGCCGGCGGGGCCCCAGCCCCGCGACGGCCTGCGCCGCGCACCGCGGATCTAGAAAGGGATCTGGAAATATGAAGCGTGCGAACGAGGCTAGGCTAACTCGACGGGGTCGTCAAGCGGGCGTGAGCTCGGCGAGGACCGTGCGGAGGTACTCCGTGTCGACCGGCTTGACGAGATGCGCGTCGAAGCCGGCGGCTTGCGCGCGCTTGCGATCGAGAGGCTGCCCGTAGCCGCTGATCGCCACCAGCCGGACCTCGGTGCCACGCGCCATCGCCCGTAGTCGTCGGGCGACCTCGAAGCCGTCGATTCCCGGCAAGCCGAGGTCGATCAGGGCGATCGCGAATTCTTGGGACTGCGCGTGGTCGAGACCGTCCTCGCCGCTGCTGGCGGCCAACACCTTGTGACCGTCGAGCTCGAGCAGCAGTCGCAGGCTCTCGCGCGCGTCGTCGTTGTCCTCCACGATGAGAATCCGCGTCGGACGGAACACGGACGGCGCGGGGACCTTCGTGGGTGCGGCGGGCGCCGCGCTTGCGGGCAAGCGGACGACGAGCTCGCTGCCGAGCCCTTCTCCCGCGCTGATCGCCTCGACCGAGCCACCGTGCAGCTCGACCAGCCGCCGGACGAGGGTCAGGCCGAGGCCGAGGCCGTCGGCGCGCGCTTGGCTGCTTCCGCCTCCCCGAACGAACAGGTCGAAGATCTGCGGCAGCAACGCGGACGGAATGCCGCGACCGGTGTCGGTCACGCGCAGCACCGCCTCGGCGCCGTCCCGCTGCACGTTGACGATGACGCGGCCTCCACGCGCGGTGTAGCGGAGCGCGTTGTCCAGGAGGTTCGCCACGACCTGTTCGAGTCTCGATGCGTCACCGATCACCCAGACGGGATCGGTCTTCAGCACCACCTCGTGCTGGGCCGTCTTGCCCGCCGCTTCGAACGCCTGGAGCGCGCGCCGGGCCACGTCGGCCAGCGCGACCGGCTGGCGGTCGACGACGATCCGGCCGGTGGTCACACGCGCCACGTCGAGCAGGTCGTCGACCAGCCTGGCCAGGTGATGGGTCTGGCGTCCGATGATCGTGCGAATCCGCACGGTGTCGTCGTCCTGGCGACCGAGCTTTTCGAGCACCGTGACCGCGTTGCTGATCGCGGCGAGCGGGTTCCTCAGCTCGTGGGCCAGCATCGCGAGGAACTCGTCCTTGCGCCGGTCGCGCTCCTCGATCTCGCGATAGAGGTTCCGGTTGTCGAGGGCGATCGCGGTACGGCTCGCCAGATCGCGGACGAGATCGATGTCGGCCGTGGTGTACCGGCGGTTGGATTCGAGCATGGCGCACGCCATCGCGCCGAGCGTGGTGCCGCGGGCCGGCAACGGCGCCACGATCGCCCACGTCCCGCTGCCGTCCTTCGCGGCCAACGTCTCGAGCTTGTGGCTGACGATCACCCGCAAGGCCGCGTCGAAAATCTCGCGCTGCGCGGCGATGCCGGCGGGCGGCGAGCCGAGTCGGCCCTCGGAGTCGACCCGGAGCCACACGCCTTCGGCCTCGGGCGATCGGGCGGCGTCGGGGGGAATGACCCCGGCGAGATCGGCGACGTAGGGCAGCACCGCGCGGAGCAGGTCGCCGGCGATCGAGGCGCTCTCGAGGGGACGGGTCAGCACGCGCGTGGCTTCGGCCAGCACGCCCAGCCGGAGGTTGTTGGCCTCCGCGGCGGCGCGGGCGGCTTGCTCCGCGGCCAGCGCCACGCGCTCTTCCGCGTAGCGGCGCGCCTGAGCGTGCATCCTCGCCAGCTCGACGAACACCTTCACCTTGGTGCGGAGGATATCGGGCAAGAACGGGCTGAAGAGGTAGTCGACCGCGCCGAGCGAGTAGCCGCGCGCGGCGTGCAGCTCGTCGGTGTCCGCGGTGAGGAAGATGATGGGAACGTTGCGGGTTCGCGGACGCTGCCGGATCATGGCGGCGGTCTCGAAGCCGTCCATCTCCGGCATGTTGACGTCGAGCAGGATCACCGCGACGTCGTGGTCGAGGAGATGGCGCAGAGCCTCGCGGCCGGAATCGACGGCGACGACGTTTTCTCCGAGCTCGGCCAGCACGGACTCGACCGCCATCCGCTGCGCGGCGGTGTCGTCGACGATCAGGATGTCGACGCGCTCGCGCGACGCCGGGAGGAGCGGCGCCGGATCGCGTCCGTATGGTTCGACCGTGCTCATCGGCCTCGTATGCTCACCGCCGTCATCGTCAGCGGACCAGCCACGCCCGTAGCATGGCGACGAGCTCCTCGGGATCGACCGGCTTGGCCAGGTAGTCCCAGGCCCCGGCCTCGATGCACTTCTCGCGATCACCCTTCATGGCCTTGGCGGTGACCGCGATGATCGGCACGTGCCTGAACCGGGGATCCCGCCGGATCTGCCGCGTGGTCTCCATCCCGTCCATCTCCGGCATCATGATATCCATCAGAACCACGTCGATGTCCGCGTACGCCTGCAAGGTCTTGATGGCATCCCGTCCGTTCTCCGCGGACACCACCAACATATGATGCTCCTCGAGGACGCTGGTGAGGGCAAAGATGTTCCGGATGTCGTCGTCGACGATCAGCGCCTTCTTGCCGCCGAGCGCGCGACTGCCTCCGTGCAGATCGCTGAGGATGCGCCGCTGGGCCGGCGAGAGATCACCGAAGCGGCGGTGGAGATAGAGCGCGGTCTGGTCGAGCAGCCGCTGTTCAGTGCGCACGTCCTTGACCGTCAGACCCGGCGCGGCGCGCTTGATCGCTTCGACGTGATCCTCGCCGTCCGTGTCGCCGTGCACGAGCACCGACACGGTCCGGGCCGGCTCGTGCGCGAGCAGGCGCTTCGCGAAGTCGACCGGCGTGACGTCGGACAGACGAGGATTCAGGACCAGGCAGTCCGGGAGACGGCGCTCCAGGGCTGCCGCGGCATCGGCGCCGGTGCCGACGGCGGTGACGCTCACGTCAGGCCCGTCGAGCAGGGCGACGAGCTGTTCCCGACGCGCCGCGCTCGGCTCGACGATCAAGAGCTCGCGCGTGGCCTCTTCGGCGTGACGCTTGATCGTCGCCACCGCCTGCTCGAGCGCCTCGCCGGTGGCGAGGGGCTTGGTGATGACCAGGCGAGCTCCGAGACGCAGGCCCCGCTCCGTGTCGTCGTCGGTCGTGATCACGTAGACGGGGATGTGACGCGTCGCCATGTCGTTCTTGATCCGCTCGAGCACCCAGTAGCCGTTGATGTCCGGCAGCGAGATGTCGAGCGTGATGGCGACCGGCTGGAACTCGCTACTCAGGCCCAGGGCCGCGGCGCCGAACGACGTGATCACGCCCTTGAAGCCCTGGGCGTGTGCCTCGTCGAGAAGGGCGCGCGCGAACGCCGCGTCGTTCTCCACGATCAGTAGGACAGGATCCCCCGGCTCGATGGCCCGCCGGTCGTCGCTCTCCTCCTCGACGGCGGTCGCCGTCACGGCGTCGGCGAGCACCGCCGCGACGGGCACGCGCGTCGCCGGCACCGGGGAACCGCCCTCGACGTCGGAGGCGGGTCGACGTGGCGTCGCCGGTGGCGTGTACGTCGTCGGCAGATAGAGCGTGAAGGTGCTGCCGTGGCCCTGCGAGCTCAGGAGGTGAATCTCGCCTCCGAGCAGGGTGGCGAGCTCGCGGCTGATGGCCAGGCCCAGACCGGTGCCGCCGTACATGCGGCTGGTACTGCCGTCGGCCTGCTGGAACGCCTCGAAGATGATCTGCTGCTTTTCCGACGGGATGCCGATTCCGGTATCGGCGACGGAGAACGCGACCGCCGGGCCGCGCCCCGCGAGCACCCCGTGCTCCAGGTTGGCGGGCTCGGCCATTCCGATGGTCAGGTCCACACGGCCGTGGCGGGTGAACTTGAAGGCGTTCGACAGGAGATTCTTGAGGATTTGCTGCAGGCGCTTGGCGTCCGTGTGGATGGCCCGCGGGAGATCGGGCTCGAGGTGGACGGCGAACTCGAGGCCCTTGGCCTCGGCCAGATGGTTGAACGTCCGCTCCACGAAACTGTGCAGGTCCGCGAACCCCATCTCGCCGACGTCGACGACGACGGTTCCGGACTCGATCTTGGACAGGTCGAGGATGTCGTTGATGAGGTTCAAGAGGTCGTTGCCCGACGAATGAATGGTCTTGGCGAACTCGGTCTGCCGCCCGCTCAGGTTGCCATCGGGGTTCTTCGAGAGCTGGTCGGACAGGATGAGCAGACTGTTCAGCGGCGTGCGGAGCTCGTGCGACATGTTGGCGAGGAACTCCGACTTGTACTTCGAGGTCAGCGCCAGCTGCGCCGCCTTCTCCTCGAGCGCCTGGCGGGCCAGCTCCACCTCGCGGTTCTTCCGCTCGACCTCCGCGTTCTGGTGGGCGAGGAGCTGGGCCTTTTCCTGGAGCTCCTGGTTGGTCTGCCCGAGCTCGGAGGCGAGTGACTGCGACTGGGCGAGCAGCCCCTCCGTGCGCATGTTGGCCTCGATCGTGTTGATGACGATCCCGATGCTCTCCACCAGCAGGTCGAGGAAGGCCTTGTGGGTCGGGTTGAAGCGGTCGAACGAGGCCAGCTCGATCACGCCCTTCACGTCACCCTCGAAGAGCACCGGCAAGATGATGAGACTCGCCGGGGTGGCGCCGCCGAGCCCGGAGCTGATGCGGACGTAGTTCGCGGGCACGTTGTCGAGCAGGATGCCGCGCTTCTCGCGCGCGCACTGGCCGACGAGGCCCTCGCCGATCCGGAACGTGAGCGGCGCCTCGGCCTCGAGCGCGTAGCCGGCGAGCAGCTTGAGCCGCTGCTGCTCGTCGGAGACATCCAGCAGGTAAAAGGCACCGCGGTGGGCGGAGACGACCGGCGCCAGCTCGGACAGGATGAGCCGGCCGACCTCGAGCAGATCCTTCTGCCCCTGAAGCATCCGGCTGAACTTGGCCAGGTTGGTCTTGAGCCAGTCCTGCTCGCTGTTCTTGAGCGTCGTCTCGCGGAGGTTCCGGATCATCTCGTTGGTGGTGTCCTTGAGGACGGCCACCTCGCCGCGCGCGGCGACGGCGATCTCGCGCGTCAGGTCACCCTTCGTCACCGCGGTCGCCACCTCGGCGATCGCGCGCACCTGCGTGGTGAGATTGGCTGCGAGCTGGTTCACGTTGTCGGTAAGATCCTTCCAGGTGCCGGCGGCGCCGGGCACGCGGGCCTGGCCGCCGAGCTTGCCCTCGACGCCGACCTCGCGCGCGACGCCCGTGACCTGGTCGGCGAAGGTGGCCAGCGTGTCGATCATCGAGTTGATCGTGTCGGCGAGCTCGGCGATCTCGCCCTTGGCCTCGAGGGTGAGCTTGCGGCGGAGATCGCCGTTGGCCACCGCGCTCACCACGCGCGCGATACCGCGGACCTGGCCCGTGAGGTTGCTCGCCATCGAGTTGACGTTGTCGGTGAGGTCCTTCCAGGTTCCCGCGACTTCCTTGACGTCGGCCTGGCCACCGAGCTTGCCCTCGGTGCCGACCTCGCGGGCGACGCGCGTGACTTCCGCCGCGAAGGAGCGCAGCTGGTCGACCATGCGGTTGACGGTGTCCTTGAGGTCGAGGATCTCGCCGCGCACGTCGACGCTGATCTTGCGCGAGAGGTCGCCGGCGGCGACGGCCTTGGTCACGTCGGCGATGTTGCGGACCTGAGCCGTCAGGTTGCCGGCCATGGAGTTGACGGAGTCGGTGAGGTCCTTCCAGGTGCCGGCGACGTCCTTGACGTCGGCCTGGCCGCCGAGCTTGCCCTCGGTGCCGACCTCGCGGGCGACGCGCGTGACCTCGGCGGCGAACGAGCGGAGCTGCTCGACCATGAGGTTGACCGTCTTGGCGGTGCGGAGGAACTCGCCCTCGAGCGGGTGGTCATCGGCCTCGAGCGCCATGCTCTGGGAAAGGTCGCCCTTCGCCACGGCGCCGATCACGCGCGCCGCCTCGTTGGTCGGCTGCACGAGGCTCGCGACCAGCGAGTTCACGTTGGCGACCGAATCCGCCCATGCGCCGGAAACCGGCCCGACCGACGCGCGCTCGGTGATCTTGCCGTGCTGTCCGATGGCGAGGCGCAGGCGCTCCAGCTCGGAGGCCAGGCGCTGGTTCATCTCGACCACTTCGTTGAACGTGTCGGCCACCTTGCCCGCGACTCCCGTCCAGTGGTCGGGCAGCCGTACCGAGAAGTCGCCCTGACGCACCGCCTTGAGGGCGCTCAGGAAGCGGGGCAGGTCAACCGTGGTCGAGGCCTGTGCGACACGAGCCATCTGATGCTCCTTCTCATGATCGAGTGGCGGACAGGGTTTTCCCCTGGCGCAAATCCGGTATTCGCCCGGGCGGGTATGAGGGGCAAAATGAGTGCCACTCGAAAGGCAAGATTTACAGGGTCTAAGCGACCGTTTTCAAAGGTGAGAGCCTTGGCAATACCTACACCCCCCTGTAATCTCTACCGAGTAGTTCTTACATTGTGTCCAGGAGAGGACAGAGGCCCGTGACTTCAGGAAGTGAGATGCGACATCCATTAAAATAGGCCGGGCGGCCTAGACGGGCCGCCACCAGGGAGGACACACCGGTGCCGAAGGGACTGACCGTCGTACTCAACCAGCCTGGGAAGCCGCTCGAGCTCGAGACCCTGCCGACCCCGGAGGTCGAGCCCGGAGGCATCCTGATCAAGAACACCGCCGCGGCCATCTGCGGATCCGACCTCCACTACTGGCGCAACGACGGCAACTACTCCGGTCCCGACATGCGCCGGGTGCCCGGCCACGAGTTCACGGGGGTGGTGCACAGTCTCGGCAAGGGTGTCACGACCGACTCGCTGCGGCGGCCGCTGAAGGAAGGCGATCGCGTGGCGTTTCCGTTCTTCACGCCGTGCAATCGCTGCTACTGGTGCGTGCGCGGCGAGCATCATGCCTGCCCGCATCGCCAGCGCCGGAGCATGCAGTTCACCTTGAATGAGTACCCGTACTGTGACGGCGGCTACGCCGAGTACTACTTCCTGCCGCCCGGGCACTACGTCTTCAAGGTGCCCGACATCCTCCCCGACGAGGCGATTCCGCCCGTGAACTGCGCGATGTGCCAGGTGCTGCACGGGCTCGAGTACGCCAACATGCAGTTCGGCGACGTCATCGTCATCCAGGGCGCCGGCGGCCTCGGCATCTATGCGGCGGCCATCGCGGCCGAGAAGGGCGCGTCGAAGGTCATCTCGATCGACAAGCAGCCGCTGCGCCTCGACTTCGCGAAGAAGTGCGGCGCGACCGACATCATCGACATGAACGAGCTCCCGACGCCGGAAGCGCGGGTTCAGCGCGTGAAGGATCTCACCGACGGGCGCGGCGCCGATGTGGTCGTCGAG
>Ga0137403_10010061_pt1 | contig 10486 bp, 9 predicted proteins | sample CZOMad2_1_16fung_FD_122057 | JGI IMG/M metagenome (GOLD analysis project Ga0137403, IMG submission 122057) | Vadose zone soil fungal communities from Angelo Coast Range Reserve, California, USA - CZOMad2_1_16fungal (Hybrid Assembly) | ecosystem: Environmental > Terrestrial > Soil > Vadose zone... | reverse complement strand
CGATGACATTCGGATGCAATCCCCCCCCCTCGCGAAAGCCGCATTTGCGGGACGCTTCGGCCTCGCGAAAGGCCCGATCGGCATCGCTGACGCTACCGGTGGTGTTCGGCACGAACGCCCCGGCACGGTGAACAGCCACCCCTAAGGCTCTGGCCGTCAGCTCAAGCTCGCCTTTCCCGTAGACAAACTGATCGAAACCGACGAACATTTCCACGCCGAGATCACGCGACATGTCGTAACCGCCTCCACCGCCGAAATCCTTGATCCGTGGGCTGGCTGAGGCAATTTCCAGCGCGTTGGCCACGCCTCGAGCGGTCTCGATGTTGGCACCGATTTCAACCGTGCCGGGACGGATGCCACGCTCGCGTTCCAGGCGAGTGATGATGACATCAAGCTTACGCATCTCTTCGGCGGTTTCGGCCTTCGGGTAGTTCACTCGTGCCAGACCGGACCACACCACACCTTCGAGGTCAGCTTCGACATAGTCATGGTTGATCCGCACAAAGACCTCGGCCCCTCCCTTCGCCGCCGTGGGAATGGCCAATTTGATCAGCGTGCGAGCATGCGGCTTTTGGGACTCCGGAACAGAGTCCTCCAGGTCGAGATTGATGAAATCACAACCTCGCGTCCAGACGGCATTGAGAAATCGCGGATTGTTCACCGGCATGGTCAGACCAGAGCGACGTACATGACGTTTGGGCATGGTGAAGATCTCCTAGAGAGCCGCTCGCTGCTTCGCTTAAGTTTTTCCCACATCCCGCTGGGCGCAGGCGTCGGCATAGGCGAGGAGTTGGCTAGCCTGGCTGACCGTGGCGAGGTCGATGATGCGGTCTTGCAGGCGCATGACGGCTGAGCCATTCTGCGTCCCCGCCTGATAATCGGCGATCAGCTCACGGGCCTCCTCGATCTCGCTGCTGGTCGGAGTGAAACCACGATTCAAGGGCTTGACTTGGTCCGGCTGCAGGCAGAGCGCGCCCTTGAAGCCTATATGTCGGCCACGCACGGCGGCGGCGTAGGTGTCGTCTGGATTGGCTAACAGGCCTCGCGCTGGGGCACGCCACCAGGCGCCCAGGGGCATCACGGCAGCGGCGTTGGCGGCCGTTATCAGGCGCTGCATCAAGTAAGGCATGAGATGTAGCTCACCTGAAGGCTCAGGGCGTAAATCCATCACGAGATCCGCACGCCCCAGGGTTAAGCCCCAGATACGACGGCTGGCCCGAGCGATCTCTACGGCATCGTAATTCCCTTTGGCGGTATCCAGGACGGCGACGATCTGCAACGTGCCCGGTCGAAAGCCGCGTTTATCCTCTAATTGGGTTAAGAGGCTATCGGCCTCCGCGACCTCCTGAGGTGTTTCCAGGCGCGGGATGAGGATGCCACTGACCCCAGGCCACACAGCAGCGGAGAGGTCTGCATATAGAAGCTCTTTATCGACCTGCGCGAAGACTTCTGCCCCGCCCTGTGCCACGCCACGGATCGCTTCCGGGAGGTGTTCTCGCGCTGTCGGCTTCATGCCCTCCGGGACAAATTCCATCAGATCGAGGACAATGACATCAGCTGCGGAGGCGGCTGCTTGTTCGACTTGCGCTCCGTCGTCGGCCGGCACCATAAGCCACGATCGTCGGATGCTCCCGTCCATCGCTCTCCCCTCTCACAGCTTGTAGAGTTTGGCCGCATTGTCGACCAGCACTTGGCGGCGCTCGTTGTCGGGGATCCCCTCAAAACAGCGGGCAATCGCGCCGCGGCTATCGGGCCAGGTGGACGTCCCCTGGGGGAAGTTCGTGGACCACAGGAGATTGTCAAGGCCGATGTACTTGCGGGTTTTCAGGCCGGTCGAATCAAACCACCCGATCAGATAGCATTGTCGTTTGAAGAGCTCTGAAGGCAACATGTCGTACCCCTCAGTATGCAGACGCTGGCGCTCGAACTGGTGATCGGCCAGCTCCAGCTCATAGGCACCCCAGGCCAGAGAGGTCTCGGCGAACACGACTTTCAACCGTGGGAAGCGGAACAAAATTCGCGAGTACAGGAAGTTCGCCACCACCAGCACCGAGCTCACCGGGCGCGTGATGGCCTCCATGGCGGCGGAGAGCTCTGGCGAGAACCCGGTATACGGCGGAAACTGGATGGCCCGCGTCGCCCCAGAGTGGAAGCAGACGGGCACATCGAGATCCTGGCAGGTGGCCCAAACGGGATCATATACCGGTTCATTGATGTGAGGTACATCCCGCAGCATCATGGGGACCGCTGGAAAGACGACCCCCCGGTGTCCCTTAGCCACGGCCCGTTTGATTTCGTTCACCGTGGCTTCGATCGGCGCCAGTGGGACGATACACTGGGGGATGAAGCGCGGGCTCGCACTGGCCCATTCCTCGATCAACCAGTCGTTGTAGGCCTGTACACAGGCGAGCTCAAGCTCTGGGTCAGAGAGACGACCGAAGGTTTCACCCGCCCGCCCCGCGACGATGGGATAGAAGACGGAGTAATCCACGCCATCGACGTTCATTGCCGTCAGACGCTCGCTGGGCACGTAGGTGATTTTGGGCACTTCCTCCCAGCGCTGAGGCTCACGGGCGCGGTCGGGCATGGCGGCTCCGGCTAGCGCCACGCCCGGGAGGTCGATCTTCTGGCCATCCACCACCCACTGCTCCGTGCCATCTGCCTGACGCTCGAGGTGGGGGATACGATCGCCCCACTTGGCCTTCGACATGCGTGAGGTCCACACCTCTGGATGTTCCTGCACATGATCGTCAGCGCTAATGAATCCATACTTGAGTTCCATAACCAACGCCATTCCTTTCCCGGCTGAGACAAGAACTTTAGGTCGTCATCCCCACCCTGACCCTCCCCCCTTGTGAGGGAGGGATGGGTGGAGGGCCTACAGAGAGACAACCTCTAGTATGTAGTATGCAGTGGCAAGAACTGTGAAGGGCCACCCAAACGCTCACCCGATTCCTATGCGAGATTGTAGATACGCATGGCGTTGCCATAGAGCAGCTGATTGCGCTCATCCTGGGGAACACCCTTGAGCGTGCGCTCGACGAACTGCCAGGATTCAGGATAAGTGGATGTGGAATGCGGATAATCCGATTCCCACATGATGTTGTCCATGCCAATGATATGGCGCAGTTCGATCCCAGCGCTTTCATACCAGAAGTCGACATGAATCTGGCGCTTGAAGAGCTCGCTTGGACGTGTCACGATGCCCTGCGTCCATAGGTGGCGGCGCTCCCACTCATGGTCACAGGCTTCAAGCATGTAGTTCACCCAGCCAATGCCCGTCTCAGCGCACACCCAGCGCAGGCGTGGATAGCGATCCAGTACGCCCGAAAAAATCAGATTGGGGATGAACTGTGCCTGATTGGAGAACCCGCCGGCCGGTCCCATGGCTTGTTCTTGATTGCGTGTGAACCCCTTCCAGCGCGGAATTGACAGCCGAATACCAGCGCCGGCATGCCAGTGGATGGGGGCATTGAGATCCTGGCAAGTGGCCCACAGCGGATCCCAGTAGGAGTCGTTGAAGTGCTTCAGCCCTTTAAGTGTCATGCTGGGTTCTGCGAGCATGACGATGCCACGATGGCCTTTCTTCACGGCGCGCTGGGTCTCTTGTACGGCCGCGTCGATGCCGCCTAAGTAGGGGATAATCGCCAGCGGCACATAGCGGTCGCTCACCTGGCGCCACTCCGCCAGCGCGTCATTGTAGGCCTGCACGCAGGCGAGCTCGAATTCGGCGTCACCCTGGAAGAATGTACCACTTTGCACCGGATCATTGGGGAACAGGATCTCGCCGTCAACGCGATCGCTGTCCAGGGCTTTGAGGCGCTCGCTAGGATCGTAGACGATGGCCGGGACCTCATCCCAATGCTGTGGGAAGGTCTTGCGCAGGGGGTCGTTCATCACCGTGGGGCAATTCACCACGCCACGTTCGCCCACCACCTTGTCATACACAAACCAGCGCTGCACCGGTTTTTCGAAGGCCACCGCCATGTGCGCCTTGTCGGTGGTTTCCCGGAGCTCGGGGATCTTCTCGCCGAACTTCGCTTTTGACATGCGGCTAGTCCAGCTGTCCTTGTGCAGCTGGGCATGCGAGTCACAGCTGATCAGCCCGTATTTAATCTTCATGGCCTTGTGGTCCTCCCTGTCGTTCTTGCGGTTCTTATGTGTTGATCACCGACTTATGCCGATGATGCGGCTCCACTTGCCGAAGTCAACCCCGTCGCTTCATACCCATGAGGCCTCACGAGCGGCGCGAATATATTCACAACCCTGCCTCATCTCGGGTCCGATGGTAGCAGGAACTTGTGTGCTGGACAAGCGGAAATTGCCACTAGCCGCTTTTTCTGATACTGTGCGGCCTTAGGCAGGCGAGGCAGTCTCCGCTGGCAGGAGGCTGACTGATGCTGCGGCCTGCCCAGGGAGTCATTGCCATGGAGCGAGCATCCAGAACACCACGACCCTCGATGCCCCCATTGCTGCCCGAGCAGCCACGACAGGCGGGGGTACTGCCGCCGCTCCGGGTGGCTACGGAGGCTGTCCTTGAGGCCACAGTGAGCGTCCCCTGGGAGCGCCCTGTCCATGCGGCCCGCCTGGCTTTTCTCAGACGTGTCGCACGGCCGGGTGAGGTGTCAGTGCATGTGGCTTGTGGCACCGATCGACTAGGCTTCATCGATGTCGTATGCGGACTCACGACCATTCTCACCGATGTCGACGCGGCCTCCTTGGACATTCTGGCCCAGCAGTTCGCCGAGTTTGAGGCCCGGTGTGGTCCCCTCCCTGGCAGGCTGCAGTGCCGTCAGCTCCCTGTAGAAGGGTTGACGGCCAAAGAGGGGTTCACACCGGGGAGTGTCCATCATCTCACCTTATTAAATCTGTTCAATGCCAACCTCCACCCTGCCTCACACTATCCGCGTCTCATCGACCCACTGCTGACCATCATCGCGCCGGGCGGCAGTTTCTTCCTCACGGCGTCCGAAGCAGACATACTGCTGCGCCAAGCCAGGGTGCGACAGTCAGAACTCAGTAGGCTTGGGGAGATGCAGGGCTATTACGACGAAAACGTCGTGCTGTTGCAGGTCCACAGAATACCGGCATAGTCGACGATGGAGGCTTGGCGCTTTCCTTTCGTGGCGTGGTTTCCTATAATGGCCGCAAGGAAACCAGGACTGAGCTATGAGGATTGAGTGATGCGTGAGCGGCAAGACTCAGTCCTCAGTACTCATCACTCAGTACTCAGCACTTTCTTGAAAGGGGGTTCAACCATGGCGAAGAAACTGGCCTTTATGGGGGCTGGCGCAGTTGGCAGTTATATCGGTGGACATTTTTCGCGCCACGGCGCCGATGTGACGCTCATCGATCCCTGGCCGGACCACATCGACACCATCAAACGGGACGGCCTCCACCTGGAAGGGACACAGGGCGAATACTTGGTGCATCCCAAAGCCTTACACCTGCATGAAGTGCAGAGTCTCTTCAAAGACCCAGTGGATATCGCCTTCGTGTGTGTGAAATCCTATGACACTATCTGGGCCACCGAAATGATCAGCCAGTACCTGGCTCCGGGTGGATTCATCATCACCCTGCAAAATGGCATCAATGAAGAGCGCATCGCCAGCGTTGTGGGCTGGGGACGCGTCCTCGGCTGTATCGCCAGCAGCATCAGCGTCAATGCCTATAAACCAGGTTTTGTGACGCGCACGGTGCAGCCTGGAGGACCGGGATATACGGTGTTTCGCGCCGGCGAGGTGCACGGACGGATCACGCCACGACTCGAAGAATTCGTCAAGATGCTCTCGAACATCGACAGCGCCAAAGCGACTACGAACCTCTGGGGGGAGCGCTGGACCAAGCTTGTCGTCAACTCCATGGGCAATGGCGTCTCGGCTATTACCGGCCTGGGGGGCAAGGGTATGGCGCTGAGCCCTGAGGTCAGACGCCTGTCGATCCAGCTCGGTGGCGAAGCGGTCGCCGTCGGGCAAGCCCTGGGCTTCAACCTCGAATCGATTCGCGGTTCGGAGCCGGATGTGATGAAAGCCGCGGCCCAGGGCGATCGGCAAGCCTTTGAGCAGGTTGAGGCCGCGATACTCAAAGGTCTGCCGCGTATGACCGAGGAGGGACGCCCTTCCACCGGCCAGGATATCGTCAAAGGCCGACGCACGGAGATCGACTTCATCAACGGACTGGTGGCCGATAAGGGAGACGAGGCCGGGATCCCGACCCCGACGCACAGGGCACTGGTCGAAGTTGTCAAGCAGGTGGAGCGTAAAGAGGTCGAGCCCGACCCCAGCCTGGTGCAGCGCGTCTGGAAGCTGGCAGGGATGGAGCCGATGCCGGTGGCGCCGGCGGCCTCGTAGATTTCAACGTTGGGAAACGCCCCTGCAACTGGGTGAGGGTCACACGCGAGATGACACGTCCCTCCCCCTCGATGGGGGACGGTTGGGGCGGAGGTGCCAGGCTGAAGCGGTCCTCCCCCACCTCAATCCTCCCCCGCCTCGGGGGAGGAACGACTGGGGTAATACCGAGCATGCTGGGGAGGAGGGATAGACAATGCTTGATTACGTGATTCGAAGTGGTCAGGTGGTGACCCCCTGGGGAGTGGGTGACTGGGATGTAGCCATTCAGGGAGAGAAGATCGTCGCCGTCGCGGCGCCAGGCACGCTGACGGGCGACATCGGGCGGGTCATCGATGCCAGTGGCCAGGTCGTCATTCCGGGGGGCATTGAGCCCCATGCCCATATCGCCGCACCCATTATGGGCTTCCCTGGCATGGAGACGGCCCCACCGGAGCAGGTCACCCGTGCGGCCCTGTTCGGCGGCACTACCACGCTGGTCGATTTCGCCATCCAGCGGCCCGGCAACGACATCTTCCAGGCCCTGGAGGAGCGCCACGGACGCTGGAAGGGGAAGGCTTACGCCGATTACTCGTATCACATTATGCTGCTCCCAGACATCTCCACCGCGACCGTGGCACAAGTCAAAACGGGCATTGCGGAAGGCTTCCCCAGCTTTAAGATTTTCACGACGAACATCCGCCCATTGAATCGCACTGAGCCTCGCATGGTGGGGATGGGTCAGCTGTCGGCGGTCATGGAGCAGGTGGCGGCGCATCATGGTATCATGGCGATCCACTCCGAGGATGACGACATCGTCCAGCATATGTATAAGAAGCTCACCGAGGAAAACCGCACCGAATGGCACAACATGCATCAGGTACACAACAATATGTCTGAGGATGTGTCCTTCCGGCGCGTCATCCGGATGGCGGAGTGGACGGGTGCGGCGGTGTATTTCGTCCATGTCAGTGCTAGGGAGGGCGTGCATGCCATCCAGGAAGCACGCGGCAAAGGCTTGCCGGTGTATGGGGAGACCTTGCACAACTATGTGAGCTTCAGTGCCGACGACTACAAGCAAGAAAACGGCATGAAGTATCACACCTATCCATCGTTGAAGTCGAACGAAGATCGCCTGGCCCTGTGGGATGGACTGCTACGGAACGATCTTCAGACCATGGCCACCGACGAGTATTGCACCACCTTCGCCTTCAAGATTCAGGGTCAGAGGATCGACGATGTCACCGGCGGCCACAACGGGGCAGAAACCCGCGTCGGCATCACCTATAACGAAGGGGTGGTCAAACGCGGCATGTCGCTACCACGCTTCGTCGATGTCGTGTCGGCCAATGCGGCGCGTTTGCTGGGGCTCTATCCGCGCAAGGGTGCTATCGCACCGGGGAGCGACGCGGATATCGTGTTTATCGACCCGAGCATCCAGAAGAAACTCAGCATGGCCGACCTGCACATCAGCGATTACAGCATTTGGGAAGGATGGGACATCCACGGCTGGCCATCGTTCACCATGCTGCGCGGCAAGATCATGGTGGAAGGAGGCGAGCTAGTAGGCAAATTAGGGGATGGCCAACTCATTCCGCGCAAAATGGACCCCACTGTGCTGAACCGCCCGGCCTTCTGAGATCTCTCTCCCGCCTCCTCCCTCTCCCGCTGGGAGAGGGCCGGGGTGAGGGGGAGGGAACATCGTCTGGGGGCTTATCCTGGCGCTTTTGACTCTCCCTCGCCTCTCCTTGACACCCTGCCGACTGCACGTGCTGATTTCCCCGGCTGCAGGCGCGGTGCTGACACGCTCTCCCGCGTCCCAACACCTGCCTCCCACATATGTTCGATGAGCTTCGGAACAGACCTGCAGTGAGGTGCGTGTAGGCGTCCTGGGCGTCGTGGCTCCGGCAAGGAATTGTCATCCATGATCGAATTTTTCCTCGCACGTCGAGTCCTGGCTAACCTCCTGACCCTCTTCCTTAGCGTGGTACCCGACTTTGACAGTTGATGGGTACATGGAAACAGATGAAATCTATTCATTTCTAAAATGATACGAAACAATTCCACGTACACTAACGGGTAAAAGACGGCAACCTAGATACATGGATCACTTCTTGTAATGTATTGATATGACAAGCTTTATGATTCATGTATCTAGGCACTGTCAAACTCAGGTGGTAGGCACCTTCGCTTTTCTGACCACACGGTGGGAGATGATCCCAGAATTCGCCTATTTCACGGTGATGAGCGAGACGCGGTACCCCGACGCCTGGCAGTCGTCGCGGTGTTAGGCGGGCCGATTTCCTTCGATACCGCCATGCTGGGCCCTTCGTTGCTGGTTGTGTCGATTAACATGACGACGTTGTTGGCCTTCATCGTGGTCCTGGGGATGGTCGACGACGATTCGGTAGTGGTGGCCGAGAATATCTACCGCCATCTCGAAATGGGCAAACCGCCAATGCTCGCGGTCGTCGCAGGGGCGAGAGAAGTGGCGTTACCGGTGAGCGCGGCGTTAAGACGATCACCGAGGCCGGGCGCATCGCCGGGTGCAGCTGCCCCGACCCGCTCATTCCCAAGTTTTTGGGCCTTGGTGTGTAGTATTTCCATAGCACCGTGGGCCGACTGCTGCAGCAGAGCAGCGACGCGTACCTGAAGACCGTGCGCCAGGCCGCAGCCGATGCGGGGAAATGATGTGGGGATGTCTATATCTGGCGTGCAGCCTGAAGCTGTTTCCAGTCGCGAACCAGAGGAGCGGGTGTAGAAACCTGCCTGCGGGTCCCGAACACCCGTCGCCACCGCAAACGGGCTGGGTGTCGCCTGTGTCATCATGCTGCTCGCCGCTCATCGTAGGGTTGCGGGGAAGGCTCTCGCTCATATCACAGGGGAGAGCGCTGGCTACGGGTTTGGGACAAGGCCATCCCCGAACCCGTGGCAAGGTTGCCGACGCCAGGCACGTAAGATCTGTTCCCGATCAAACCGCAACACATATTCCGTGCAAGGTGCACTCGGCAAAACCGTCAGGCCAGGGCCCTCCACTGTGAGCCCACCTACGCTCCCATTCGCACCACCCTCGTGCCAATACGCCCAGAGGTTTTGATCGGCACGATAGCTCCATAACGTCTCACCGTCCGCTAACGGCCATACCTCGTCGGGTCGCCCCAGGTGTTGAGCTACGACGGCCTGAGTTTCATGATTCACCGCCGCCCGTAAAAAGCACGCTTGTGGGCTGGCGCAGGACGTCAGGACCAAGACCAGGAGTGCCCAGCAACCCCAGGTGACCGGCCGCGTCATCGCGTGCTACCTCTTTTCCCCTCTGTATCCGCCCTGATTGATCACGACTCTATACGAACCGGCTGACCCTGTATGCAGTCGACCAGATCGATCACGGCATATCCCGTCACGCCCTGGTCCATCAGGCCGGTATTCTCGGGCAGGTCGAGGGTATAAACCTGTTTGCCCGAAGCTACAATCTTCGCAGACAGCCGATCGATTTTACTACCACGGCTCGCATGTGCAATCATGACAGTGCTGGCCAGTGCGCTCACAAAAAGATTGCGTTGCTCCGCCAGGTCGGCAGTCGGTCGGCGATGGGGTACACTAAATGGCGATAGGATAAGTAAATGGCCCTCGACGATCGGTGTTCGCCAAGCTGTTGGAAGCCGCATCCGTTCGATGTTACGGGCGGGGCAGATGACCACCGGTTGTGTGCCGCGTAGCAGCAGGTCCAGGCACTCCCGTTCCATCGGTGTGTGGAAGCCGCTGATGACCGAGATACCTGCGTCCCGCAAGGCACGGGCTAGATCATAGATCTGAACGATCACACTCCCGGGGCATTTGGTGGAACAAAAGAAGCCAACCAGGCGAGTTTTGAGGATGTCGAGATTGCCAATAGCCCAGATGCAAGGATAGGAGCGTTCCAACGCTCCATGACATAGAGTAGCCGGGAAATCCAAGCTCGTTGATTCGATCAAGGTTACATAATGAGGCATTATCTCGGCATCCAATACACCATGATCATTCGGGATAAATTGGAAGGTACAATCATCTATTGCCAGGTGGTATTAGCGTATTAGCAAATATTGCTACTAACCAATGGCGCTAGTGACCTTACAAACTGAACTCAGCAATAGAGAGGGATACGAAACCATCCTTGTCCGCAG
>Ga0137403_10010060_pt1 | contig 10487 bp, 8 predicted proteins | sample CZOMad2_1_16fung_FD_122057 | JGI IMG/M metagenome (GOLD analysis project Ga0137403, IMG submission 122057) | Vadose zone soil fungal communities from Angelo Coast Range Reserve, California, USA - CZOMad2_1_16fungal (Hybrid Assembly) | ecosystem: Environmental > Terrestrial > Soil > Vadose zone... | reverse complement strand
GAGCGCGGACCGAAGCGCAGCATCGCCTCCAGCGAGGTGGCGACGAGGTCGGCCTGGCCCTGCACGAGCGCCTCGGCGGCGCCGGGCTCGGCCCGGGTCGTGCGCACGACCATGTTGAGGCCCTCGCGCGCGAAGTGGCCCTCGGCCTCGGCCACGCGCAGCGGGAGATACTCGGGTGACGTCGCCGGGCCGGCGATCGCCAGCGTCAACGTCTGCAGCAGGAGGATGACCCCGAGCATGGCGTCAGGACGTCCCGTGCTGACCGCGTGGCGCCGCATTCCCGGCCCGCCGCGCGATCGCGTCAAGGCGCGCCTGCTGCGCCTCTACCGCGCGCTGCTCGCGCAATATCAGGGATTTGCCGACGTCGGAATGGGCATCGGCATGGTGGTGTGGGGATTGGCGAGCGTCATCATCGGCGAAGCGCTGGTCGGCAGCAACCAGGTGGGCTTGACGCTCATCGGCGCGGTGATGGGTTCGGTCCTTTTCCGGCTCATGGTTGCGGTCGCGCTGCGTTGGGGGCTCAGTCCCAACGACTTGAAACTTATCACCGCAGTCTTTGTGTTTTTCGCCCTCATCGTGCCGCAATTTCTGCGCAAGTCGCGGCTGCGGAGCGTGCATGCTTGAAGTTCAGTCCATTGCCAAGAGTTTCAACGCCGGTACGCCAAATGAAGTCCGCTCGCTGCGCGGCGTAAGCCTCACGCTCGAACCCGGATCTTGGGTGATCATCATCGGCACCAACGGCTCCGGCAAATCCACTTTCCTGAACGCCGTTGCCGGCACGTTTTTTGTGGATGAAGGCAGCATCCGCATTGCGGGCAAGGACGTCACCGCCTGGCCGGAATACGCGCGCGCGGAATTTGTCGGGCGAGTTTTCCAGAATCCCTTCAGCGGCACTTCCCCCAATCTCAGTATTCGCGAAAATCTCAGCCTGGCCGCACGCCGCGGCCGCGTGCGTGGTCTCGGTTGGGGCCTGAAGTTCTCGCTCGTGGAAAAAATGCGCGAAGAAGTCAGCCGGCTTAACATGGGGCTGGAGCACCGGTTGGAAAATGCGATTGGCAGCCTGTCCGGCGGACAGCGCCAGGCGCTCACTCTGCTGATGGCCACGTGGCTGCGTCCCGAACTGCTGCTTCTCGACGAGCACACCGCGGCTCTTGATCCCAAGAGCGCTGACATTCTGATTGCGCTGACCGGGCAAGTTGTGGCGCGCGATAAATTGACGACGCTGATGGTTACGCACTCGATGCAACAGGCCGCCAGCCTGGGCGGCCGGCTGATCATGATGCACCGCGGGCAGATCATTCATGATTTTCAAGGCGCCGAAAAACGGCGCATCCGTCCCGACGATTTGCTGGCGCGGTTTGAAGAAGTGCGGCGCGCAGAACAGCTGGATGAAAGCGCAGCGCAGATGCTGGCCGAGAAATACATCTGATAGTTGCTCAGTCCTGTGCGTACAATATTTTCAGAATGGGTTGAGCACAACGTCACCAGCTGCCGGGCGATGAGTTTCGCCACACAAGCGACGACTTTCGCCAGCGCGCGCCACGGTTTCAATCTGGCGCTTTGTTGATCCCCACGCGCATCCGCGCCAACCTTCGAGCGGCAGCAGCCTTGTCCGTCCAACTGCGTCCAAAATCGAGGAATTTGACGTTACTTTCAGGGGTGGGGAGCCAGTAAAACCAACTGCATCAATGAGCGGGCGATGGGAATCGAAGCCGCGTCCGAAGCTTGGGAAGCTTGAAACAAAACTCTGAAAACGCTTGAACTGGCGGCACTTAGCAAATTCGTCGTAGCATGTAATTGGAAAATGAATGGAAAATGAAACCTCGGAACTCGACACGCCAAGCTCCGCAATTGGGCCCCATTAGAATTTGCGCTTCCCGATCATAACGCCTTATGCGAGTAATGTTGTACACTCATGGCAGAGTTGCTACAATTGTTATAACACTGAGTTTGGGAGGAGACTTATGGTTGAGCTCAAAGTCTGCAAAATTGGGAATTCTCTCGGAGTCGTCCTGCCGAAAGAGGCCGTGAGCCGTCTGCACGCCGATGAAGGGGATCGTCTTTTCTTAATTGAGGGACCAAACGGCGCATATCAGTTGACTCCCTATGACCCTGCTTGAGAAGGAGATGAAAAAGGCCGGTGACATCATCGCCCGGTATCGCAACACACTGCGTGCGCTCTCTAAGTGAGCGAACCGCTCTGGATCGACGGCAGCGGCGACCGGATGCCCCGCGCAGATTGTTTCCCTGCAAAAATTACAAGGGCAACTTCATGACAAGGGTGCCCTTGAAACGGTGGCTCACTATCTGGCGCTGCTTCAAGACGCCTATCTGGTAGCACCTCTAGAAAGATTTTCGCAGTTAACGCACCGTCGCCGGGCTGCCCCACCCAAGCTTGTGTCACTGAACAATGCGCTCATATCCTCAATGCATCCCGACGGACCTCCGGATCAAGAGCGTGAGCCTGCGAGATTCGGTCTGTGGCTGGAAAATGCGTGCCTTGCATTCGCGATCAACCAAGGGCAGCGGGTGACTTACTGGCGCGAAGAACCGGTGGAAGTCGACGCAGTGTTGCAGGGGAGTTGGGGAAACTGGGCCATCGAAATAAAGACAGGCGGCTTTGAGCTATACGACCTCAAGGGACTTCTGGAGTTCTGCAGGCGGAATACGAAGTTCCGGCCCCTGATCATCACCGCGCCCGGCGACGAGCCCCTGGCCAGCCGACACGGCTTGCTGGCCATCAGCTGGAAGCAATTCTTGGTCGACGGCCCACCTCAACCCTAAGAAAACACCCGCGTTTCTTTTCCCTTACTCAACCGCTTATCTCCGAAGCTTGTGACTGCAGTTAGCTCGCGCAATACCGGCGAATTCCTGATGAATATGGTCCGGTACCGCGCCGCGAACAAACCTTGCTGGTCTGTATGTTTCAGAAGGAATATCGGGCTCGAGCCGGAAACGTTGCCGGCCGGATGCGGTTGAGCCGCTTGATTCGGTTTGTTGGCCGAGTTTGACGCAAGCTGTTGCGAGCAACTGAGACACTTTGGAATTTTTCCTGGAAACATTGGTGTCGTAGAGGATTTCGACGGTCTACAATGAAGGCGGATAGAAAATTGATCAGGATGAGATTTCAAGCTGGTCTCGAGCAACTTCGCGCGCTTGCGGCAGCTCGTGATTGCGTTCCAAGGCTTGCGAATAGGCCAGGGCGATCGTTTCTGCCAGGGGGCGCGTCCAAAGACAATTCTGATCATCAATCGTAAAGCCTCTAGCTTGCATCGCGTTCGATCGAGTTACAGGGGCGCTAACTTCTTTCGCTTTCGCGCTCGCGATCGAGAATCATGCGATCGAATGCTAAAGGAAGTCGTTCGCGTGTGGAATAAGGTCCCGGCATATACGCGCGAGAACTGATACCCTTCTGCGAAAGTTCAGAAATAGCCCAATCTTCACAATTGGTCGCGTCCCAGAACTGCACCGCGTCATCTCCCTCAAAATCCGGTTTCGCCATCTCTTTCGGATGGAAATACCATTCGCAAATTACTTCAGTGCGGTCGACAGACTGTGGCCACAACCGATGGGCCATCACGTAGTCTGGATCCAGGCTGAGCAGCAGATTCGGGTAGACGGTGTAATAAAGGACTGTCTTACGTTGCGCTTCGCTGAGACCGGGAAGATAATCCCGGCGCCGCTGCCCGTCACTGGTCATCGTCTGTGCTGCGCCGCGGAATTCCATCGAGCCGCCAATGTAGGTGGGTTGCGGTTGGTCGTTGTGTCCGCTCATCGAATCGGACACGCGGCTCAACATGGGATGAAGTATCGGACAGTGCAAGCACTCATTGTAGTTCGAGATGATCAGCTTCCAATTGGCCTTCACATCGTAGGCATACTTTTTGAATGTGCGCAGATCGCGCATCCCCCAAGGACTGAATTTCTCAGGAAGACCTGCCAGTTGCGCCGCAAGCGGTTCCGGCTGCGCCGCCAAATTCAGGAAGATGTGTCCGTCCCACACTTCAGCGTGCACCGCATGCAGCGGGTAGTCCTCTCGGCGAAAGCCGGCTTCGTCCATGTGCGGAGCACCGAGGAGTTTTCCATCCAATCCATAAGTCCAGCCGTGATACGGGCATTGAATGCGACTCGGGAATTTTCCGCGCTCTTCACGACAGATGCGGGTTCCACGGTGCCGACAAATATTGTAGAAAGCGTGAATCCCACCGCTATTCTCGCGGGTAACAATGAGGCTTTCGCCTGCGACCTCGCACAAAAAATAGTCGCCGGGGTTGGGGATTTGTTCAGTGCGCCCGCTGCAGAACCACATCTTACAGAAGATTGTTTCTAATTCTCGTTCGAATAAATTCGGGTCGGTGTAATAACGTCCCGGCAATGTTTTTGCTTGGATGCTCATAGATTGCTCAATATCGTACAACAAATTTGCTGGGAGAGTTGGTTTAGACGGTACATAACTGATACAGGCGGTCTCAGCAGCGAGTTCATTATTTTAATGCTCGTACACCGCGCGCGCCTCCGTTAGCTGCTGCAAGTCGTCGCATAGGGATACAAGTCAAGCAATGGATACGGGGCTTTATCACTCGAAGCCCGAAGCAAACACCAACCGGACTGCAAATCGTAAATTAGAACTTATCGATGACTTCTTTTCGTGGCCCTTAAGGTCGGGAGCACCCGGCATCCGCTCGCAATCAATGTAGAAGTCACCGACGTTTTTCAGCAACCCCGGTTGCAAGTCCCCGGATACGCGGCGTCCCCGCCCGTTACATCAGACAATTTCGGCGCGCAGAGAACTCCGTCTTCGCAATTTTTGCCGCGCGTCAGCATGCCGCTGATCATGTAACACGCGGACAATTTGGCGCCGACACAGTGGGCAGCTTTCCGTAAGCTCCGTTACTTGATGACGTGCTCAAGATTGGGCATCGCGCCCTTTAAAGGCAGTGGACGGATGACATCCAGTTCCATGCCATTCACGCCAATCACTACAACATGCGGCCGCGTTGCCTGCTTCTCTTGGTTTTCCCCGCGCGACGCAGTTGCTGCCAATAATAGCGACACGAAAAAGAGGTATACCCTCATGATTCAATGCTTCAAAGAGTCGGATGCAGGAATTCTACGCTGAGGCCATCAACCAAAGGAAGAATAAAGAATGCCGGGCCTGCCGACTCTTCTCTTTCCTATTTCAATTTTGCTGTCCTCTGCAATAATGTCTTGCACTGATTTAACTGCATGATCCCTGATTCAGAATTCGTATGAGCGCTGGCACGACAAAGGTATTCGACGCCATTGTGCTCGGCGGCGGACATAACGGACTGACCGCGGCGGCCTACCTCGCGCGTGAAGGCCTTTCCACGCTCGTTCTGGAGCGTCGCAAAATTATCGGCGGATGTTGCGTTACCGAAGAAATCGCTCCCGGCTGTCGGATTTCTACCACCTCTTACATCGCCAGCATGTTGCGCCCCGAAGTGATTCGCGACTTGCGGCTGGGCGAACACGGCTTGCGCATGGTGCCCTGCGATCCGTCGTTGCAGGTTCCATTTTTAGATGGCTCAGTCCTGCCCTGGTGGGCTCAGAGAGAACGCGCGGTCGCGGAATTCAGCAAAATCTCGGTGAAGGACGCGCAAACATTTATTCGCGTCGACCAGCAACTGAAAACTCTCGCCAGCTACTTGCAGCCGTTTTTCCTGGAACCTCCGCCGAACCTCGGAACCGATTCTGTTGCCGGATGGGCGGACCTGCTACGGGTAAGCAAGCGTTTCCGCAAAATTTCCAGCCGCGAAATAGCGAAATTGATTTCGTTTTTGACCGGAAGTCTGCGCGAATTTCTCGACCGCAATTACGAGTCCGAAAAGATCAAGACGCTTTTTCTCGCCAACAACGTATATGGGAAACACGGCGGGCCTTACCAGCAGGGATCGGCAATTGGATTGTTGTTTCATCTGCTCAGCGGAGGCGAACACCAGCAACAAGGATTTTACGGTCACGTTATGGGCGGAATGGGAGCTATAACCCAGGCTATGGCCGGCGCGGCCAGAAAATTCGGCGCAGAAATTAAGACCAATACTCCGGTCGCTCAAATCGATGTTCGTGGCGGCCGGTTGCGCGGGGTGATTTTGGAAGATGGCACCGAATTCCGCTCCCGCATGGTGCTTTCCAACGCCGACCCTAAACGAACTTTCCTGAAACTTGTTCCTTCCTCGGAGTTACCAGGCGAATTTTTACAAGCCATTCGCGGCATCAAGATGGATGGTCCCTGCGCGAAAGTAAATCTCGTTCTCAGCGAAGAGCCGCGGTTTACCGGCACGCCTCCGAACGCTCCGCCCCTGGAACGCTCGCTGTATACTCTGGTCCGGTCTATGGAATTCGCTGAGCGCTGTTACGACATTGCGAAATTCGGCGATATTCCAGAAGAACTGTGGGTTGATTGCGTAGTGGCCTCCAACGCGGATAGCTCACTCGCGCCTCCGGACTGCCATATCCTAACTTGTTTCGTGCAATACGTTCCCTATCGCCTAAGAACTGGCGACTGGGATTCGAATCGCGAACTCCTGGGCGACCGTGTGGTCAAAAAAATCGCGGAATATGCGCCAAATGTGCCGAATGCCATTATCGCGCGGCAAGTTTTGACACCCCTCGATCTGGAACGCACCTATGGGCTTACCGAGGGAAATATTTTTCACGGCGAATTGAATCTTGAACAATTATTTTTTATGCGACCCGTCGCGGGCTGGTCGCAATATCGGACGCCCATTACCGGACTTTATTTGTGCGGCGCCGGCGCCCATCCAGGCGGAGGAGTAACGGGCGCACCAGGCCACAACGCGGCGAAGCAGGCGCTACGCGATTGGAAAAACCTTCGCAAACAGGCCCGGACTTATTAACCATCTTCGTGTTGCGATATTCTTGGTGAAACAGCAGTGAGGCTTGATGAGCGACCCCAACACCAACGGAAATCAGTCCCTGCAGAAATCCCTACCCAGCTCTTACTACCGGTCGGAAGAAATTTTCGGCCAGGAGAAAGAGCGGATCTTTTTTACGGAGTGGTTCTGCGCCGGCCGAGAAGAACAACTGCCGAATCCCGGCGATTACCTGGTGCTCGACATCGTGGGAGAAAGTATTCTGGTCGTCAGGACCAAAGATGGCAGCCTCAATGCTCATTACAATGTCTGCCGTCACCGCGGCGCGCGGCTTTGCGTTTCTGAGGCAGAACAACTCGCTTCCAACGATGTGCAATTAAAGGGTGGCGTACTGGGCACCACTGGCATCCGCTGCCCTTACCATCAGTGGACCTACGGTCTTGACGGCAGATTGCTTCATGCCCCGCACTTCGTGGAGGGCCCTGGCTTTTCCAGATCAGACTTTTCGCTCTATCCCGTTGGGCTGGACACTTGGGGAGGATTTTTCTTTTTAAACTTGTCTCCGGGTGAACCGCTGGAAACGTACCGGACCTTGCCGCAACAACTCGGCGAAATTACCTCCAGAGTGCAGCACTACCCTCTCAGCGATCTCCGCACCGTCAAAACGGTCAGGTACGACGTTCACGCCAACTGGAAGGCCATCGTCGAAAACTATAACGAGTGTTACCACTGCGAGGGGCTACATCCGGAGCTATGTGAGATCGTGCCTGCGTTTCGCCAACAGGGTGGCACTCAACTGGATTGGGAGCGGGGCATTCCACACCGCGAAGGCGCTTTCACATTTACCTTCAGCGGCACCACTTCTCGCGCGCCATTCCCGGGTTTGGATGAAGACGAAAAAGTGCGTCACAAAGGCGAATTGATTTACCCCAATTTCCTGCTCAGCCTGGCCGCGGATCATGTGGCTGCTTTTCTGTTGTGGCCGAAGAGCGCGCAGGAAACCCGGATAACTTGTCATTTTTTATTTCACCCTGACGAAATAAAACAACTGGGCTTCGCTCCTGAGGATGCGATCGAGTTTTGGGATTTAGTGAATCGGCAGGATTGGGCCATTTGCAAACGCGTTCAGCAAGGGATGAATTCGCGCGTCCATGAGTTTGGGTACTATGCGCCGATGGAAGATCTCAGCGCTGACATTCGCCGTTACGTGCTGGACCGGCTCGGACCGGAAAAATAGCTGGTTCCGCGCAGTTTCAGTCCTCGATTGTTCCGGCGTCAAATCCTTGCGTCGGTCGGCGCCGCGATTTTCCTACCCAGTACACCATCATGCCGAGCCCGATTAGCACCGACGCGGCGCCCAGAACCTTCACGGTGACTAGTATTTTGTGCGGTTCCTCAGGCGAAGGAATCAGCGACAGCAGAATGGCAAACATCGTGGTGCAAAATCCCACAATGGCGATCGATATGGCTGCCGGCTTGCCTCCGGGTACAAGCATGACATCGGCGCCTGTTGGCTCTCCCTGCACGCGAACCAGTGCAGCAAACACAAATAAGTAAGGAACGAGATAAGTGATGACCCCGATGCTCACCAGCACGTCATAGGCGCCCTTCACCGATGTTCCTGCCTGACCAAGAAAAACAAACGCGATACCAATCAACCCTTGGGCCAGTACAGAGGCATAGGGGGTGTGCCAGCGCGGATGCACCCGCCCGAAAACGGCCGGCAGAAATCCATCGATTCCCGCAACAAACGGTAAACGCGCTGCCGCTGCAAGAAAGGCCGCCGCTGCGCCGATGTTACTGATGGCAATCAATGCTGCAGCGGTGGACGTCACACCATGAAGGCCAAGACGCTGCGAGGTTCTTTCGATGGCTTGAACCAGCCCATCCAGATTGCTGGCTTCGGCGCTCGGTAGTGCCAACAGCACGCAAAACGTCCCAAGGATGTAACAAACCGCGATCGTAAAACCTGCGATGAGCAATGCACGTGGAATGGTGCGTCGTGGGTTCTTAATTTCACCCGCAAGAAACGATGCGGTTTCGCATCCGCCGAAAGCAAAAATCAGCGTGGACCAAAAAATCATTTGCCGCAGGTGCGGAATCGGCAGCATTGCCGAGCCGTGAAAAGAAGTAGCTGATCCGAAGCGCGCCCAAGCAATGAAACCCATCCCTACAATCATCAAGGCGGGTATCCACATCGATAGCGCGCCTGTGTTGTAAGACCACTTGGCGATGTTCACGCCCACCAGGTTGATGAACGTAAGCGCCGACAGCACCGATACGGAAAAAATCACGAAGTATTGCGGGCTGTGTGAATAACGCTGCCAGTTTGGCCGCAAAAACAAAACATTACTGGCAGCGAAGTACAGTACCGCCGGGAAATACGGCAAATTGCTGTTCCAATACCTCCATGCGGCGGTGAATCCGGGCCCTTCTCCAAAGGCTTTCTTGGTCCATATGTATAGGCCGCCTTCGGCCGGATAACGAGAGGAAAGTTCGATCACCGATAAAGCCAGCGGAACATAAAAAAATAACCACGCGCCCAGCCATATCAATATTGAACTCGGTCCGATGCTTGCAGCGGCGGCAATCCAACGCAGGCTGACGCCGGTAACCACATAAAACAGCACCAGGTCACGGAATCCAATGACCCGCAACGGTTTCGGCGCGCTTCTGTCAGTTGATGTGGACAAGCTGAATTATCTTCTTAAACTTCGACCGATGGAACTTGCCGGAGCACCTGTTCAGCGTTGCTCTTGCGCATGCCAGGTTCCCACTACTGCGATGTCCTGTTTCCGCATGGAGTCATTTAGCGCCGGCAAGTCCTTGGACAGAACCTCGTGCCACTTATCCAGCTCTGCTTGCAGTTGCTGGCTGAGCTCAGCGAAGACCTCCAGTTCCGCGCGCGTCGGCGCTGTGTCGGCGCTGTCCGTGACCCCACTAAGGTATCCAAGTTTGCTGTTGAGAACCGGATCATTTCCAGCGAACCCGATCGCGTCACGGTAGGCTGTGCACGCTTCCTGGAGTCGTCCTAGGTTGTGCAGCGCGTCTCCGCTCAGGTGTTGACGCAGCGCCTGACTGTGCTTGTCGGGGTGCGCGGTATTGAGGGCAAGCAATGCCTGCTCGTGCATGCCGAGATCGACGTAGACCATCCCCTTGAATAACGAAGCTGGCGTTGCCCTGGGCTCAAGGGCGAGCGCGTGGTCAAAACAGCGCAGGGCCTCGGACGGTTCACGAGAGCACTCATACTCCTGCAGGCCAAGCTGAATCCATGCCATGGGGTCATCAGGCAGCTCCTGAACCTTCAAGCGGAGCAGGTCTCGATAGCGAGCTGCCTTACTGCTTCTGGCTTCTTCTTTTACCAACTGGCCGAAGTGGTGAATGCAAAATGGCGCTACCGGTATTGGTAGCTTCGACGCATGAATTCTCGGTTCGACAAGTTCATGGACGCGCCCGACGAAATAGATTCCCGGATCGCGGCGGAACAAGCGGCAGTTTTCGTGCACAAAATAAGCCGGCGCCTGGCTGGCGCGCGCATGCGAGCTCTGATTTCTTTCCGCAACGCGGTCCCAACCTCTTCCGGTCGCACAAGGAATGTAATTACGAATCGGAACCAGATATCCCCCGGCGTTC
>Ga0137403_10010059_pt1 | contig 10487 bp, 7 predicted proteins | sample CZOMad2_1_16fung_FD_122057 | JGI IMG/M metagenome (GOLD analysis project Ga0137403, IMG submission 122057) | Vadose zone soil fungal communities from Angelo Coast Range Reserve, California, USA - CZOMad2_1_16fungal (Hybrid Assembly) | ecosystem: Environmental > Terrestrial > Soil > Vadose zone... | reverse complement strand
TCAACCCGGAGATTTCGTAGGCGACTTCCGGGTTGGAGTAGAACGTGTAGTACCAGGATTCCTTTCCGGCGTTCAGCGCCGACGGTGCTTTTTCTTTCAGATTATTCGCAATCTCCATCACTTCTTTATCCAGATCGGCGCGCGGCACAGCCTTGGTGATCAAACCGATGCGCTCCGCCTCTTTGGCATTCATAGTTTTTCCCGTTAGCGCGTAATAAAGTCCATGCTTCGGCTGCAAGTGCTCCGTCAAAACGATCGTCACCTCTCCGCCGGGAAAATGACCGAAGTTCACTTCCGAAAGGCCGAACTGCACGTCGTCTGCAGCGATGGCGATGTCGCAACCGGTCACGACCGTAAAGCCTCCACCAAACACCCAGCCGTTAATTTTTGCGATCACCGGTTGCGGCATTTTGCGCAGAATTTCATTGCGCCACTGGCGAGATTTCTCACGGACCTCGTCGCGCACGCGTTCCGGTTGCGAGTCCATCTCGATAAAATACTGCTTCAAGTCCTGCCCGGCGCAAAAACTCTCGCCCGCCCCGGTAATGATGATCACCCGCGTGTCCTTGTCGTAACGCAGCTCGTTTAAACAATCGTACATCTCGCGGTGGAGCTGCGGGCTCATCGCGTTCCGCTTTTCCGGACGATTAAAAGTAATCGTCGTCACGCCTTCTTTGTTGTCAACTAGAAGAGTCTGATAATTTGCCATTGTCGTTCCTCCTTATATCTTTTTTGATAGTTCATACTTCTTGGTGTTACTCCAGTCGAGACAAAACTGTCAATCGCTCGAAAAGGGAGGTAGTGGCTCACTTCGGCCAAGATCCCTCACCAACTTTCGGGATGCCAAATCAGCCTAGAATGTCATTTCGAGCAGAGCGAGGAATCTTTCTCGATTTAAGATCCATCATAGCTTCTAAGTGAACCATTACCAAAAGGGACGCTTCAGTGATGACGTCAAGGCTGCCAAGCTTAGAGGGAATTACGGAGGGAAGGAAACTGGCTGCTCTCTGCCTGTGTAGTTACCGCCGAACTAAATCCCGCAGCAGTTTTTGCCAGCGGTCTTCGGCCTTTCCATATTGCTCGAGCGTGTAGCCCTTCTCGGGATACCAGCGCTTGAATCCGTAATTCTTCGTCGAAGTGGCAAATCGAAATTTTTCTTCGAAAATCTTTTGTCCTTCGGGGCTGAGCAGAAAGTCGATAAACAATAACGCCACATGCGGGCTATTGGCCGTCGCAGGCAACGCCACGCCGCCGGCGTTGGTGGGGTTGAGATCCATTGGAACCCACTCAGTCGGCGCACCTTTCGGCTTCGCCGCGAGCACGTGATTCCGAAAAATGGAAATTGACATCGGCATCTCTCCGGCGGCCATCAGCTCATGCATCGCGCCGCCGGAAATCATGTGCATTTTGATGTCCAACGCATGAAGCTGTTTGACGTATTCTTCTCCTTTTGCCTTGATCATGGCGCCGATGAATCTCACCCCGGTGGTATCGCCGCTAACCGCGATCTTCCCCTTATTTTCCGGCTTTGCGAGTTCGGTGAAATTCTTCGGCACTTCATTGGCACGTATCAAGTTTCGGTTGTAACCCAAGCCGACTATTGACTCACGGTCCGTGGTCCACAGGACCCGCCCTTTGTCGGCCTCTTCCTTCGAATCCTCGGGAAAGTTCACAAGATGCGGCGAAAAATACGGCATGAGCAATTTGCTATCGCGCATCATCATCAGAGTAGACGGCGTCGTCTCGATCAAGTCGGCGATGTTGCGCTTGGCTTGCGCTTCGCTGAGCAGCCGGCGCGTCAGATCGTTGGGGCCGGCGCGGTAGGTTTCAACCTTGATGCCGGAATACTTCGCCTCGAACACGTTGGCAATATCGCGGTGCGCCGTGAGGCTCGTATACCACACCATCTTGCCTTCTTTTTTCGCGCCTGCCTTGAGCATCTCCTCTCGATCCGCGCCGCGATAGTTGGCAAGATCGGCGACCGATTTCGTTTGTGTTTGTGCGAAGGACGGCAGCGAAATTACGATACCAACAATCAAAAGCAAGGTTCGCGGCGCCGCGGCTTGCCCCGCATTTCTTTTGTTAATCCAACACTCCATTACTCCATCACTCCAACTCTCGCTTACTCCAACACACCATCTCGCCTGTGCGCCGCGATCGTCGCCTCGTCGTAGCCGACAACCTCGCGTAGCACCGCTTCGGTATCTCTCCCCAGCACTGGAAACTCCCACCGGCGCGTCAGTTTGGCGTTGGTAAATTGCAGCGGAAAATTCGGCAACACCACTTTGCCCAGTCGCGCATTGTCGACGGTGACAATAAAACCGCGCTGCTGCAATTGCAGATCATTAACTAAATCTTCGCCGGTTTGCACGACGCCACAAGGAATGCCAACTGCCTGCAGTTGCTCGCGGATCACGAAGGCGTCTTTGTTCTCCGTCCATCGCCCGATGATCGCGTCCAACCCCTCGCGGTTTTGCAGGCGCTCGGCATTGGTCGCGAAGCTTGGGTTTCCAGCCACGCCCGTGCCCAAGATTTTTGCCAACACTGCCCATTGCTGTTCGTTCTCAGCGGCGATCACGCACCAGCGATCCTCACCTTTGCATGGATAACAACCATGCGGCGCCACGGACACCGAAGCATTGCCGATCGGCTCGGGATTTATTCCGCTCGATGCCGCTTCCATAAGATTTGCGCCGATCATGAACGCCGTCGCTTCAGATTGCGCCAGATCAATGAACGCGCCCTTCTTCTGCCGGTCGCGATGGAGCACGCCGGAAATAATGATGATCGCGCACAGCACGCCGGAGACATAATCCGGGAATACGGCTTGCGAACCGATCGGCGGCTTGGTCACGCCCGGATGGTTCCACATGTAAGTCAGTCCGGTAAACGAGGTAATATTCACGCCGACAGTAGAGAAATGGCGTTTGGGACCGGTGGTGCCGAGCCCGGGCATGCGCAGATTGACGATGTCCGGCTTCACCGCGCACAGTTGGTGATAGGCGAGGCCGATCCGTTCGACGACGTCGACGCTATAATTGTCGAGCACCGCATCGGCTTTTGCGACCAAGTCGTGCAACACTCCTTGTCCCTTCGGATGTTTGAGATTGACCGTGAAAGAGCGCTTGTTGCGGTTGAACTCGAGAAAGCGCGGCGAAAGATTGGGATCTTCGCCGGTACCGAAGAAGCGGAACGGATCCATGCCGCCTTTGCTCGACTCGACTTTGATTACGTCGGCGCCGAGCTCGGCCAAGATCGTCGTGCCGTAAGGTCCGGCAAGCACGTGATCGAAGCTGACGATGCGCATACCATTGAGCGGGGCGGTGCCGCCGCTCGCACCTGAATTCGAAGTCGCGCGCGCCTTGTGCTCTTCGCCGTTGTCGCGCCAACTATCTAACACCGGCACGCTCCCGACGGCCGGACGAGCGCCGTCGATCACGAACGGCATCGCCGGTTGTTTCGTGTTGCCGAAACCAGCGTGCTCGACGGGGGCCATGAAGCCGCGGCTTTGCACTTGCTCGTCATTGGCAAACCCCATCGGCGTATTCACCGGCACGCAGGGAATACCTTTCGTCTGCAGAAACTCCGTGATTTCCGACATGGTAAATTTGCCGAGAAAGGCCTCCACCGCGGGATTGAGCTCGTCGGCGTGGGCGCGGCGATAAAGATTGTTAAGCCAATCCGGAGCGTCGAACGTAGCGGGATGATCCTTCCAGACGGATAGAAATAATTTCCAATGCTGGCGCGTCACGTAAAGATAAACGAAACCATCTTTGCACGGAAATATTCTCGCCGGCGCCACCGATCCGTGCTGGCTGCCGGCGCGCTTGGCGATTTGTTGCTCGTTGGCCCAGAGACGAATGATATGTTCTTGCGTCGCCAGCGCTTCCTGCATCGATGCGTCGACATGATCGCCCTGCCCGGAGCGCTCGCGCCGGTAAAGCGCGGCGAGGACGCCGGCCGTGGCGAATAGGCTAGCGAAATAATACGCCTGAGTTTCCGGCGGCCGCACCGGCGGCAGTGACGGATCGCCGGAGACATAAAGAAACCCGCTTTCCGCCAGCGCGACAAGATCATTGCATGCTAAATTTTTCTTAGGACCCGTCTGACCGAAGCCCGTGATCGACGCCATCACGATGCCGGGATTGATCTGCGCCAAGTTTTTGTAATCGAGGCCCTTCGCCGCCAACTCATCGGGTTGAGAACTTTCAACCACGACATCGGCAGTTTCAACGAGTTGGCGCAATGCCGCTCGGTCGGCTTCCTTGTCGAGATCTAAAACTTTGCTGGCTTTACCGGCGTTGAGATGCGCGAACGTCGTGCTGAGCTTTTGACCATTCGCCGAAGTAATGAACGGCGCCAGATTGCGCACCGGATCGCCGCCGGGCGGTTCGATCTTGACGACTTCCATTCCTAAGTCGGCAAGAATGCGGCCGCACAATTGACCGCTCAAGCCGGTGAGATCCAATGCTCGATAACCCTTGAGAAATGGCTCGCTCATAATCCTGCCTTTAAGTGCTTTGTAAATCTTAATAAACGGCAAACTTATGGATCTAAGTCACCAAGTCGTGCCCGATCAAATCCGAAGCACGAAATCCGAAATTCGAAACAAATCCAAATGATCAAAATCTAAAATTTCCAAACAAATTCCTTTTGGATTTCGCTATTGGAATTTAAGTTTTCAGGTTTGTTTCGGATTTCGATATTCGAATTTCGGCCTTTTTCTGTTCTTACGCTCCGACGTACCGACTGCGGATGTTGTTGAGAATTTCCGCAGCTTCAGAAACCATTCGCTCGACGATTTCCTTTGCCGGCCGGGCGCTTTTTTCTTCGGTCAACATCCCCGCCACCTGGCCGCCCGGCACGTGGAGGAGATCCACCCGATCCGCGGCTTCTGCGGCGCGGCGGATTTCATCCATGGCGTTGCCCTGATACGGCGTCGGCATCGCGTCGAGTCCGGAATCCATCCAAGCTTTGATAACCGGGCTACGATAGTGACGCGCGTAGTGGCCGCTGGTATATGCCGTTCGGACAAAATCTTCCGAGCTGCCGCTGAGGATCTGCTTTTTATAAACCGGGTTGATGCCGCACTCCTTACTCACGAGAAAAGTCGTGCCGCACCAGACACCAACCGCGCCCAACGCGAGCGCGGCGGCAACGCCACGACCGTCGGAGATGCCGCCCGCGGCGACCACGGGCTTGGGTTTCACGGCGTCGACGATCTGCGGGATCAGCGGAAAGTTGCCGATCGTCCCCGTGTGGCCGCCGGCTTCGTATCCTTGCGCGATGATCACATCAGCGCCCTTGCGCGCGTGGCTGAGCGCGTGCTTCACCGCGCCGGCGAGCGCCATCACTTTGATGCCTCGTTCATGCGCGAGCGGCACGACTTCCGCGGTATCGCCGAGTCCGATGATCAGGATCGGCACATTCTCTTCGAGGATGACTTTCAACTGCTCGCGCGTGGCGGCCGGCGTTTTTACCCAACTTTTGCGATCCGGCGGTTGCGGCGTCAGGCCGAGCTTGGGAATCAGCTCGTCGGTGAATTTTGCGTGCTGCGGAAATTTCTCTTCGATCTCTTTGTGCACTTCATCGGGATCGGGAACCTTCACGTCTTCCATTTTCGGCAGCGTGATATCGACGCCGAAAGGCTTGTCCGTCAACTGCCGCACCGCACGAATGCGCTCGCGAATCACTTCCGGACGAATCGAGCTGCCGCCGATGCAGCCCAATCCTCCGGCATTCGACACCGCGGCAACTAATGCCGGTGGCGTAGTCATGCCTTCCTTGTCCCAACCCATGCCGGCTTGAATGATGGGAACTTGGATACCCAGCAAATCACATAATGGTGTGCGTAGCATTTTCAGTTCCTTTCCTATTAGGTAGGGGCACGGCATGCCGTGCCCCTACACGCCTGAGCACGAACACGATCACGATTTTTTTCGGTCCTCCGGCTTCGCATAGCCGGTCGTGCCGCCGCCTTTTTGCGAGTGTAGATACCCCTCTACGTCGCTCAACGGATTGGTGTAATAGCGCATGCGGTGCGACACCAGATCGTCCGTTCGCAGCGCCGTCGAAAAATCCATATCCTTTTGCATGTATGCCGCAATCTTTGCGCTCTCCAACGTCACCGCGTTGCGGCTGCCCAGCTCCTTGGTCAATTGCTCGACGGTTGACATCAACTGATCATCGGGTACGACTTCCGAAACCAATCCGATTCTTTCCGCCTGCGCGGCAGTGAGATTTCTGCCGGTGAGCTGAATGTAGAAAGCTTTTTTGATCGGAATGCCGCTGTGAAACAGCGTCGACGTCGCCACCGCGCCGTAGCTGCCGCGAATCACTTCCCGCATGCCGAATTTCGCCGACTCGCCGGCAATACAGAGGTCATGACCGTTGATCAGCGCCAAACCACCGCCGAGACACCAGCCTTTCACCGCAGCGACAGTCACTTGTGGCATATTGCGCAGCAGTCGCACAATCTCGTACGTCGTTCCGGCATGATCCCAAGCTCGTTTGCGCTTCCAGGATTCCCGCAGGTCGTAAAGATCAAGCCCCGACGAATAGGAATCCCCCGAACCTGTCGTGACGACGCATTTGATCTTGTCGTTGTCCGCCAGCTCTTTCAGCGCCGCGATCAACTCCGCCATAAACTTGTGGCTCATGGCGTTTTTCTTCTCCGGGCGGTTAAAAGTCAGCCATGCGACGCCTTCGTCTTCATCGATTTTCTGTAAAACCGTTGTCATCTCAGCCATCGCTTCCCTCCGGGAAAACACAAATTGAGGCTCTACTCGAACGACAATCTCTCATAACACAAATTCGAAATGGGTGGCGAGGGCGGAAGGAAAAAAACCGTGAACTTAATTGTCATTCGTGATGTGTAGGGGCAGGTTTGAAACCTGCCCCTACCGAATCTCAGGGTTTACAGGGGTATGAAAAGCGAGGGCCGAACGACGCGTTTAACGTATCTTTTGAAGAAACTACCGCTTCTCGATATTCGCGTGGTCGATCATATCTCGTTGCCCGCCGTTGCGGTAAAGCCGCTTCCCCTTGCGCGGATAGTCGACGACATCTTGGGCGAGGCGTTGGCCGATGACCAGGCAAACCAACGGTTCCGTGCCATCGTTCACTGTCTCATGTGCCGCGCCGCCCCCAGGAAAACCGATGAAATCGCCCGGACCGATCTTTTGAGTGGTATCGCCTATCACTTCCATGCCGTGGCCGGACAAAACGTAAATCGCCTCTTCCTCATATTTGTGAGTATGGAACTCCGTTGACTTGTCGCCAGGCGCGATCGAGATCAGATGGATACCGATATTCTTCAACCCCACTTCGTCACCGAGCGATTTGTTTGTCCGTATAGCGGCGGGATTGAGGGTGTGAATTCTGCGAACACCTTCCATCGTGGCGATTTTTTCAGAGGATAAATACATACTCGCTTCACTCCCTATTGTTTGTTCCAGTCGTTCCAATCGTTCCAAAAGTTCCAGTCGTTGAGAACATGAAAAGCCGACCTAAGGATCGTTGTATTCTTCCGAAACGATTTGAAACGACTGAAACAATTGGAACGTCTGGAACGAGCTACTCCCCATTTAATAAAAACGGCACGACGATCTCCGCCAGTTCTTCCGGTTTTTCGTGTGGGATGTGATGCCCCGCGCCTTCGACGGGAACGATCTTGGCGTTCGGAAAAAGTTGCGCGCGGTGACCGCGCACAGATTTCATGAAATCGCTCTCGGTTCCGTAAACAAATAAGATCGGACACTGGAGCCGCCGGATGAACGCTTCGATCTGTCCTTCCGACATCGCCGTGGTGGTGCGGTAGCGCAGAATCGGATCGTGCTTCCAGCGGTACCGCCCACCCTTATAACTCGTACCGTGGCGCGCCATGTGCAGCGCCGCGTGATCGGGGATCAGCGGAAACGTTTTCTGCAGAGACTTGGCCGCCGTTTCCAATGATTCATGGGGAAATGGAATCTCGACGTAATCTCTCCCCTTCAACCGCTCGGCGATAATATTGGGCACCTCGTCGTCGGCGCGCGCGAACGGACCGAGCGATTCGAGCAGCACCATGCGCTTGACTTTTTCCGGGAAGGTCCCGGCATAAAGCAGACACATGCTGCCGCCGAGAGAGTGACCGATGATCGTCAACGAGTCTTTATCTAAGTGTTTAAGCAAACCCGCCAAGTCGGAGAGAAAATCTTCATGCTGGTAGCCGCGGCTCGTGCTCGGCCACTCGCTGTCGCCATGGCCGCGCAGATCGAGAGCCACCGCGTGCTTGATCGGCACGCCACGCTTGACCAGCGCTTCGAGAAAATGATCCCAGCTGCGTCCCTGATCGCGCGCACCGTGAACAAAGACGTAAGTCTCTTCCTTCGGATCGCCCCATTCCCAGTAGTGAAGCCGCAAGCCATCATGAACAAAATAACGGCGCCTGGGCTCCGAGCTCACCGTCGCCTTTTCCGCCTTGGGCGTCGCTTTGCGCGATATTTTGGACCTTGCCGCGCGAGATTTAACCCTATTCGTTTTGCTCCTGGATATTTTAAGCTTTTTTTTCATCTACCTTTTTCCAGTTCCTTCAAGGCTTTTTCCACGTAGTCCTGATTAGCGAAAGCAAATTCCGCTTCATCCGGCGACCTTCACATCGCCTATTTCCTCGCCTCCTCGACATATTTGCGCACAAAGTCGATCACCTCGGCAGGCGCCTTCAGGACTTTTTCTCGCAATCTTTCGCCGTCCTCGCCTACCTCGAAGCGCGGCTGGAAGCGCATGACCTTTTTCGCCTCGGCGATAAACTCTTCGTCTTTCGCGAGCGCCGTAAAGGCTTGCCGCATCGCCGCCACCGCCGTCGGCGGCGATGCGGGCGGCAGCAGCGCCACTCGGTTTAAATTTTGGCTCGCCATGTTGGCAGCTTTCAGCGTTTCGTATTTGATTCCCGCGGGAGTCTTGCCGAAAATCTGCGTGTAGACCTCGGTGAAAGAACTCAGCTCGGGGAAGTCCGGACTCTTTCCCATCGTCCCATCAGGCCTGATGACATCGTGATAGTAGAGCGGGGTGACGATTCCTGTCTTGACCAATTGCGGCTCTACGACGCCGCGATAGCCTGGGATATTTTCATCGTGGTATTGAATCTCGTTGCGCTGCAGCGCTAGCCGCGCGTCATTGCTGCTGTTGTATCCGGTCACGTAATCGTACTTGACGCCGAGCACGTCGAACGCCAGTCTGAATCGTAGGTCTTTGTTGCTATCGAAGGACAAACCGCCTGCCTTGAACCGCTCAGCTTTGGCAATATCCGTCGGTTTCTTAATTCCGGGCGCCACGTCCGAGCGAATGTAACATACCGTGACGCCTTGAACCGAAGCGATAAATGGCACTTTCATCAGATCGACGCGCAACGTCGTGCTCTTCATCATCTGGTGATTGTACGGGCCGGTAAAATAGCCCAGCGTCAGGCCATCATGTTTGGCCACTTCGCCGAGATAGTTGATGCCGGTGACGCCGCCCCCGCCGGACATGTTTTGCACGACGATGACCGGATTGCCCGGTATATGACGCGCGAGATGGCGCGCGACGATCCGGCCCTCGATGTCGGTCGGCCCGCCGGCGCTGAAATTTATTAAGAAGGTGATGTTCTTGCCCTGGTAATACGGCCGCTCCGCCGCATACGCGACTGCCGTGAGAACCATCGAGCTTATAAACACCCATAACAAGTACCGCTCAATGACCGCCATCGCGAGCCCTCCTTACTTTCAATCTCTACGGGTCCGATTCCCCGCACTTGTTGCGTAGAATTTATACCGTTATCTAAATGCGTCATTCCCGCATGTTTTAAGCGGGAATCCAGGCCAAATTCTGACTGGACCCTCGATTAAGACATTCGGAGGTGACAACTTCGGACAAATAATCACGAATGTTTTTTTGATACCCCGCAGCTTGCTGCGCGGTAGTTCATCGCGCGCTTAAATCCTTCATCGCCTCTTTGATAAAACTCTGATCGACATATTTCGCCGCGCTCGGCGCCGGCCCTTTCGATTGCGACGCTTCCCAATAGATCTGCGTCGACGTGTTCAAACCGTCCATGTTGATGCTCGCGTCGTTAGGCCAGATCTTGTGTTCAATATAATACTCCCAGCCCCGGCGCGCATACTCCGGTTTGACGTCAATCTCACGCGCCAGGAATTCCACCGCCGCTTCTTTGTTCTCGTAAAACCAACGATGCACGCCGATCATCGCGCGCATGAAGCGGATGAGCAAAGGCCGATTTCTTTCCGCCGCCACGCGCGCTACTGAGAATGCCGCGAACTGATAACTCGGAATGACATCGACGATCCGACCAACGGCGTTATAGCCCTGATCGGCAGCGACGAAATTGAGCGGAACCCCCAACGCCGCCGCTTGCACCTGCCCGGCGGTGAGCGCCGCCAACGTCGGCCCGGCGCTACCGGTGGCGAGGATCTGATAGTCGCGGCCCAATTCAAAACCCTTGGCTTTCA
>Ga0137403_10010057_pt1 | contig 10487 bp, 9 predicted proteins | sample CZOMad2_1_16fung_FD_122057 | JGI IMG/M metagenome (GOLD analysis project Ga0137403, IMG submission 122057) | Vadose zone soil fungal communities from Angelo Coast Range Reserve, California, USA - CZOMad2_1_16fungal (Hybrid Assembly) | ecosystem: Environmental > Terrestrial > Soil > Vadose zone... | reverse complement strand
TCCTTGCGCAAGTCCATGCTCACGCTCTTCTTGCCGCTGTTGTACTGGACCCAGTACGCGCTCTGCTTGCGGACCCATGGCGCGTGGTACCGGGTTTCCTCGCCACCCAGCCGCTCGATCTTGATGACCTCGGCCCCCAGACGGGCGAGCACCTGGGCGCAGCGGGGGCCTGCCTGATGGCGGCCCAAATCGATCACCCGTATGCCGTTCAAAGGCCCTTTGCCATCTGTCATTGCGTCACTCCTTATCGTCGAACGACCGGAGTGTAGCTCGTCATCGACCAGCACTCCAGTTCCTGGGGGTGAATCTCGCCCTCCGCCCTCGTCATCCAGAAGCTCGCGGGCTGGCGCGCCGGCGTTACGCCCGCGCGCGCGCCACGCCTCGCGCGTGAGAACGTGCCAGGTCGTCTGCACGCCCTTGTACTCGGTGAGACCTCGGCGCTCGAAGCCGAGCTTGTCCAGCACCCGCTGCGAGGCGACGTTGTCGGCATCCGGATCAGCGTTCCGAGCCCGTGGAAGGCGGCACGCGCCGCTTGACCCGCTCCGCCGTCTCCTCCGGCGACTTCACGCCGGTGGGGCTGCCCACGTGGCGCATCACGTCGGGATCGCTGTCGAGCGCGATGAGGTCGGCCTCGTCCGCGGGGACGAGCCGGCGGAGCCGAAGGCGGGGCGTCCGGCTGTGCCTTGACTGACCGGACCCCGTGCGGCTACTGTTCCCGCAGCCAGCATGCAGGGAGTTCATCACACGCCGGTCCTGACAGTCCACCAGAAGGAGGCTCCCATGCGCCGCTCGCTTGCCACTGGATTGCTCGCCATTCTCGCCCTCGCACTCGTGCCGCCCGCGGGCGCACAGACGAGGGAAGAGACGCTAATCTACAGTCTGCAGTCCGACATCGACAACTGGGATCCGCCCAACTCGGTCCTGCGCGAAGCCATCATCCTCGGCTACCACGTCTACGATCACCTCGCGGTGCGGGACCTCAAGACCCGTCGCGTAGGCCCGAACCTGGCCACCTCCTGGACGAACATCGACGACACCACGTGGGAGGTCAAGCTCCGCCAGGGCGTGAAGTTCCACGACGGCACGCCCTTCACCTCGCGCGACGTCAAAGCCACCTTCGACCGCGTGCTCGACCCCACCAAGAAGATGACCGCCCGCGGCAATCACGCCAAGATCAAGGCCGTCGACATCATTGACGACCACACCGTGCGCTTCCGTACGGACGGGCCCTACCCGCTCTTCGTCGAGCGGCTGACCGCCCAGGTCATGCAGTCAGACAAGGTGATCCGGGAAAAGGGCCACGAGTGGATGCAGGAGAACCCGGTCGGCACCGGCCCCTACAAGCTGGTGAAGTGGAACCGCAAGCAGGAGCACCAGCTCGTCCGTAACGACGACTACTGGGGCCCCAAGCCCGCCTTCAAGCACCTGCGCATCCGGATCATCCCCGAGAAGGCCACCGAGATCGCCGAGCTGCTCTCGGGCGGCGTGGACATCATCAAGGCGGTGCCCCCGGATCAGATGGACGTCATCAACAAGTCGGGGCAGGCGCGCACCGGCACCTCGCCCATCCTGAGAACGGCCATGCTGCAGCTCGACCAGGCTTCGCGCAGCGGCCCCAATCCCTTCACCGACCGCCGCGTGCGCCAGGCGGCCAACCTCGCCGTCGACAACGACGCCATCATCAAGTTCGTGCTCAACGGCCTCGGCGACCGCGTGGCCACCGGCGTCAACCCCATGGCCTTCGGCTGGGACCCGGGCCTCAAGCCCTACAAGCAGGACCTGGCGCAAGCCAAGAAGCTCCTCGCCGAGGCCGGGTACCCGCAGGGCGTCGACGTCCTCTTCAACGAGGGGCCGCCGATCGTGGAGCCTGCCATCCAGCAGACCAACGACGCCATCATCGCAGACATGACCAAGGCCGGCTTCCGCGTGAAGCGTAACTACATCGGCGACAACACCGTGCTCGTGGCCAGGATCAAGGACGGCAAGGCGGGCTCGATGTTCAACTGGTCGTGGGGCTACTACTCCGTCTTCGACGCCGACGCGATCCTCTTCGACGTCTTCAAGTGCGGCGAGAACTACAGCTACTACTGCAACCCCGCGCTCGACGACCTCATCATCCAGGGGCGCTCCACGCTCGACCAGAAGAAGCGCACCGAGGTGTACGTCAAGGCGCAGAAGCTGCTGTTCGACGACGCGGCGTACCTCTACAAGTGGGGGCTGCGGGGCGTGTGGGGCATCTCCAACCGGATCGAGTACCAGGCCCCGGCGGACGAGGTCGACCGCATGTTCCTCGTGACGCCCAAGAAGAAGTAAGGCTGCCGCGAGCCCCGACCGGCGCCGCCGTCCGCGCCGGTCGGGCACGCCGCCGTCATGAAGCGCTACGCTCTGCGCCAGGTCGTGCAGCTCGCGGTCGTCATCGTGGGCATCTCCATGCTGGCCTTCGCGATCCTGCACGTCATCGGCGACCCCGTCACGCTGCTGCTGCCGCAGAACGCCGGCAAGGACGAGTACGCGCGCTACAACACGCTCCTCGGTCTCGACAAGCCCATCTACGTGCAGTACTGGAAGTTCGCCAGTCGCGCCGCCCAGGGCGACTTCGGCAAGTCCTGGTACGCGGACACGCCCGCCTTCAAGCTCGTGCTCGAGCGCATGCCGCCCACGCTCTACCTGACCACGGCCGGCCTCGTCACGGCGCTGCTCATCGCGCTGCCGCTCGGCATTCTGGCCGCGCTCAAGCGACATTCGTTCGTGGACAGCCTGTGCACGATGGTCGCGGTGGCGGGTCAGGCCATGCCGATCTTCTGGCTCGGCATCATGCTCATCATCATCTTCGCGGTGCAGCTGAGGCTGCTCCCCGCCTCCGGCTACGGGACGTGGCGGCACTTCCTGATGCCCGCCTTCACGCTCGGCGCCTTCCTGGCGCCCATCACGATGCGGCTGGTGCGCTCGGGTGTCATCGAGATCATGAACATGGAATACATCAAGACGGCGCGGGCCAAGGGCCTCGCCGAGCGGCTGGTGGTGATCAAGCACGCCTTCCGCAACGCCTGCATCCCCGTCATCACGGTGCTGGGGCTGCAGTTTGGCCAGCTCCTCGGCGGCGCCGTCATCACCGAGACCGTCTTCGCCTGGCCCGGCGTCGCCACGCTCACTGTGGACGCGATCCGCAACCAGGACTTCCCCGTGGTCCAGTGCGCCGTGGTGCTCCTGGCGCTGATCATCGTGACCGTCAACTTCCTCGTGGACATGATCGTGGGGCTCATCGACCCGCGCATCCGGGTGGGGGCGTGAGCGCGGTCAACGAGGTGGGGCTCAAGATCGCGGGCACGCCCGATGCCACCGGCGCCCCTGCGACGACCGCGCGCCGATCGTGGCGCCGGCTCTGGCGGCTCAAGTGGGGCCTCGTGGCCGCCGTCCTCATGCTGCTGATCGTCGGCGTCTCGGCGGCGGCGCCGTGGATCGCTCCCTACAGCCCGGTGGAGGTGGACATCCGGCACCGGCTGGCGCCGCCGGCGTGGATGGATCGCGGGACCCCCGACCACGTGCTCGGCACCGATCAGATCGGGCGTGACCTGCTCTCGCGCATGATTTACGGGGGGCGCGTGTCGCTTCTGATCGGGGTAGCCGCCGTGCTGGTGTCCTCCACGATCGGCGTGTCGCTGGGGCTGGGGGCTGGCTACTTCGGGCCGCGGGTGGACTGGACGATCATGACGCTCGTGAACGTGATGCTGACATTTCCGTTCGTGCTGCTGGCGCTCGCGGTGATCGCCGTTCTCGGTCCGAGCCTCGTCAACATGGTGATCGTGCTCGGCGTGGCCGACGGGCCTCTCTATGCGCGCGTCATCCGGGCGGAGACGATGACCCTGCGCGAGCGGGATTTCATGACGGCGGCCCGCGCGCTCGGCATGAGCCACCCGCGCATCATCTTCCGGCAACTTCTGCCGAACCTCGTCTCGGTGATTGTCGTCATCGCCACCCTGCAGGTGGCGCGCGTGATCATCCTCGAATCCTTCCTGTCCTTCCTGGGGTTGGGCGTGCAACCTCCCACGCCCGCGTGGGGCAACATGCTCGGCGACGGGCGAGTCTACATGCTGAACTCGTGGTGGATCGCGGCCTTTCCCGGGCTCGCCATCTTCATCACCACGCTCACCATCAACCTGATGGGCAACGCGCTGCGGGACTGGCTCGACCCCCACATGAAGCTCTGAGTGGTTACCTGGCCCGCGCCGGCCAGACCGGCTCGTTGTGGCCGAGCGGCACCGAGGGCCGGGCCCAGCGCGGCGGCGTCTCGGAGAGGCGCACCACCGGCCCGAGATGGTGCAGCCGACCGACCGGCGTGTCGCTCGTCATCGACCAGCGCTCCAGCTCCGCGGGGCTGAATTCCTTCGGCACGTCCTTCAGTTCGGCCTCCGGCACCTGGCCGCGTCCGACAAGCCAGCGGCCGGTCTGCGCCAGAGAGATCCGCACGAGCCAGCTGCCGCCCTCTCGCACGCGGCGGGCGAGGGCCACCAGCGCACCGAAGGCCATCAGATAGCCGGTCAGATAGTCGATCGCCGACACCGGATAGAATTGCGGGCCCGGCGAGGTACCGGGGAACAGCTCACCCTGGCGGCTGGTGATGCCGCTGACCGTCTGCACCACCGTGTCGAAGCCGCGGCGCGACGCCCACGGCCCGACATGGCTGAAGGCGCACAGCGAGACGAAGACGATGCCAGGCCGCAATTGCGCCAGCGCCTCGGGCGAGAGCCCGCGATTGCCGAGGGTTCCCGGCCGGTAGCCTTGCGAGAACACGTCGCTCTCGCGAACGAGCCCACGCAGGGTCTCGAGATCCTTCTGCTCGCGCAGATCAAGATGGGCGGAGAGCTTGCCATGGCCGGTATCGTATTCCTGGTAGCCGATATTCGGTAGGTGCGCCCCGGTGATCTTCAAGACGTCGGCGCCGTGCTCGGCAAGAGTGCGTGCACAGGTCGGCCCGGCGAGGACCCGCGTCAGGTCGAGCACCCGGACGCCCGACAACGGCCGATCGCCGGCGGGGAGCTTTTCCGGCGGGCTGTCACCGATCTTGACGATCTCCATCAGCGGCAGAGAGGCGATCGCAGCGGCTTGCGGGTGCTGGGCCCATTCGTCCATGGTACGCACCATGCCCCCGGCGCCGTTCGCGGCGATGATCGCCTCCTCGAGCTCGAGAGCATCCCAATTTGCCACCGCTTGGCGCACCGCCTCGCGATCTTCCGGCACGCCGAGAACGCTGAGGGCGGCGGCACGATGGTTCGGGAAATTGCAATGGAGATAGCTCCAGCGGCCGTGCTTGGCCGGATAGACGCCCATCACCGTGTTGCGCTCGGTCGACACGGGCGCCCCGTCCATCTGCATGTAACGCCCGCTACGGAGCGAGGCGGTCGCCTGGCGGGTATCGACCGCGACCTCCTGGCGACGCCCGGTGCGCAATTCCCACAGATCGGAGACGGCGAGGCCGATCGCCGCGAGCGCGGCGACACTGGTCTCGCCGATGCGGAACGGCGTCGGCAATATGGGGTCGGTGCCGCCGGTGATCTCGACCGCGCGGGCCCGCGCCCCGGGCCAGCCGGCGATCGGCAACAGCGTGTGCAGCGCATCATTGGTCATGGTTGGGACTCCTCCCTCGTCGCGATGGAACGCGCGTATCTCAGCAGGTTTTCCTCACTCCGCCCGGTTTTGTCGCAATGTTCATGTAGGCTTTTCCCAAGCAGTGGGCTCTTGCTCACTTTTGGTGATTGAGGTTAACTGACGCAAAATTGCCACTCGCAAGTCGAGGGTGGCAAACCCGAAAATCCTTGCATCCTTCCGCCCTTCCAATCTTCCTCAGGAAATCCGGCCTTCCACGGTTTCTCCCACCTAAATCGGCGGCCGTCGCGTATGCCAGAGGGTGGCTTGTTCATAGGCATGCGCCACCCTTAGCAACAGCCCATCCTCAAATGGTCGTCCTGCGAGTTGCAGGCCGATAGGCAGTTCCTTCCCTTCCACCGATACAAACCCACACGGCACTGAGAGCGCCGGCACGTTCGCTAAATTGAACACCCCGGTGAGACTGCGCCGGCCGGACATGCGCTGTCGTGCCTCGTCTTTGCTCTTCAAGCCAGCCTCCTTCGGGAGCAGCGGAGCAGGCTCAGAGGAGCTGGACAAGACCAATACATCCACTTTCTTCAGTGCCGCAAGCACCTGTTGCCTGGTCAGGGCACGTATTTTCTGGGCCTTATAATAGAGCTGCGCGGGCATGATGGCGCCGGTCAGGAAGTCGATCTGCACATTGTGATCGTACTCGTGTAACCGTGTTCGCAGCCAGTTGTGGTGTAGGGAGGCGCTCTCAACACCAATGATGGCACGGGTGACGGCGGCTGCCGAGGTCATCAAGGGAATGGAAACCTGATCAACCGACACGCCCAGCTCTTTCATGTCCGCCACCGCCTTGGACATCGCGGCCTTCACCTGTGGATGTACGAAGTCCGCATCCATGGCCTCTTTGACGATGCCGAGGCGCACACCTTCGATGCGCCCGGTCAGCCCAGCACGATAATCCGGAATGGATTGGCGCGTTGTGTACGGATCCCGCGGGTCGTACCCAGCGATGGCTTGCAGCGTGAGGGCGCAGTCCTCGACGCTGCGAGCCATCGGCCCACCGATATCCATCGACCACCCGGCGCCCATCATACCATAGCGGCTCACCAAACCCCAGGTGGGCCTCAGTCCCACAAGCCCGCAATTGTTGGCGGGGTTGCGAATGGAGCCCCCCGTGTCCTCGCCCAGGGACGTGGCACATAAAAACGCGGCAGTGGCCGCACCGGAGCCACTGCTGGAGGTACCGGCATTGCGCTCGAGGTCCCAAGGATTATGCGGGGTGCCGAAGGGATGATCGACGCTGTTCCCCGTCGCGAATTCGCTCATGTTCAGCTTGCCCAACAGGATGGCCCCGGCGGCGTGCAGTCTGGCGACCACGGTGGCGTCTTCGCCAGGGATGAAGTCGGCGAGTAGGCGCGAACCGCCAGTGGTGCGAATCCCCTTGGTCCAAAATTGATCTTTGACCGCATAGGGTACACCATGCAATGGCCCGCGCCATTCGCCATGCGCAATGGCCTGCTCTGCCGCGCGGGCGGCCTGCATCGCCTCATCACGGCAGACGGTGATATAGCTATGAAGCTTACCATCCACGGCATCGATGCGACCCAGGTAGGCTGCGGTGGCCTCCACCGGAGAAATCTCCTGCTTGCGGATCAGCTCACCGAGCGCCGCGGCGGAGAGGAATGGAAGATCAGCCTTATTCATGCGAGATCCTTTCATGGGGAGCGATGATCGGCAAGGGTTCAACGTGATCAAGTTCCGGAGGATTCACGTCGTCGAGCAACTCCCGGAGCGCATTGAGGTTGTATGTCACCTCAGTCAAGAGAGGTTCCTCCAGCTCCACCCCTACCGCACGTCCTAAGCTCTTGACCTCGTTCTGAGTTAGATCAGCCATACGATCTCCTGTTAAACAACCCCGCCGCGCAGAGCGCTTGGGCCCAACATTGGAAGGGGGAAGGAATCGAGAGGCTAAGACCTCTTGATTCTAGGCGTCTCCTTTGGTACCGTCAAGCGTCCTCCCGGTGAGGCCTAGAGCAGCCGTGCCAATCAAGCTTGCGTTCAAGTCATTTCGACGCTATCCTTTCGCGCTGGGTACGGCCGAAACTTCAGATCCCAGCACAAGAGGGTCGGAACGTCATCTGAGAGGGGATGACTCGATATGGCCACAGCAAATCAACTCATCACCGCAGAAGAGTTACTACGCATGCCGGATGACGGCTATCGTTATGAGCTGGTCAGGGGAGAACTGCGGAAAATGGCGCCGGCAGGACATCTACATGGCAGAATCGCGATCAACGTGACGACCCCCCTGGATCGGCATGTGCGAGCGCACACTCTCGGGACCGTTTATGCCGCCGAAACCGGCTTCAAACTTGCCTCAAATCCCGATGTCGTGCGTGCGCCGGATGTCGCGTTCATTCGGCGAGAACGCGTTGAAGAGGTGGGCGACGTCGAGGGCTATTGGCCAGGGGCACCCGATCTGGCCGTCGAAGTGATCTCGCCTAGTGACACATATGCCGAAGTCCAAGAGAAGGTGTTCGACTGGCTCGAGGCTGGCACGCAGATGGTTATCCTGGTGATGCCTCGCAAGCGAACCGTCACCGTCTACCGGTCACTGACCAATATCATCTTGCTGACAGAGCATGACACGCTTGATGGCAGTGACGTGGTGCCAGGTTGGAAGATTCCGGTGAGGGAGCTGTTTGTGTAAGGTGCGGCTCACGTGATTACTGGACGAACTGTCGGCAATTTCAGCCAGGGCTTTCCTGTACAAAGGGCACCTTGCTTGCCTTAGCGTTGGCAAGTCGGGCAGTAAAAGGTGCTGCGACCAGCCTGCACCAGGCGCCTGATGGTGCGGCCATCGCGCACGCAGGGTTCCCCCTCACGACCATAGACATGTAATTGATTTTGAAAGTCGCCGCGCCGCCCCTCGCTATCCACATAATCGGAAAACGACGTGCCATGCGCGTCGATTGCCGCCTGCAGCACCGTTTTGATGGCATCGCAGAGGCGGTCCCACTGTGGGCGCCGCAAGCGTCCCACTTCTCGGTTCGGATGCAGGCGGGCCAGGAAAAGGGACTCGCTAGCATAGATATTCCCCACACCCACGACCACCGACGCATCCATCAGAAAATTTTTCACTGGTTTCCAGAGCCCGCGCGCACGCTCCTGCACATACGCGCTGGAAAAATCCGGCGACAGCGGCTCTGGTCCCAAATGCTGAAACCGTGGGTGCTCGGGCAATGCCTTGGCGGTGGTATAGAAGCACATCCCGAAGCGCCGTGTGTCGTGAAAGCGCAGTTCAAGGTCTGGTTCCAGCTGGAACACCAAGTGATCGTGTGGAGCGTCCTGCGCGACGGGCTTCCCGAGCCATAAGCGTCCAGTCATGCCGAGATGGAACACCAGGATGCCCTCAGGGTGTAGCTGCATCAACAGGTACTTGGCCCGCCGCTCTATGTCTGCAATGGTGCGACCCAGGACATACGTCTGGAGCGTGTCAACCTCGACTTTTTCACGCAAGTATGGCTGGCGGACCCGCACACCGATGATTTCGTGACCCACAAGGCGCTGCAGAAGACCCCGTCGAATCGTCTCGACTTCCGGTAGTTCGGGCACAGCGATGGCGCTCCTCTTATCTATCAGTGGCACCCACTCTATAGGCGAGCGGCGTGCAATATATCGTACTCTGAGGTCGCTTGCACCACCTTTAGCGAACTATTATCCCTGCATGCCGTGAGGATGCATCACCGCGTGACAGCCTTCAGGGAGCGTCGCTGCAATCGCGCCTCGCTCAGCAGAGAGAGCGATCCGTCCAAACAGGGCTAACACAGCCTATATACTGGGGGGGACTTAAGCCGGCTTACCCGCGGGATGGAGAAGGTAACAAATAGCAGTAGGGTTACCTTGCCCAGAGGGTATGTATAAGACCCAGGCGGTTCGATCGGGTGGGGAGGGGTGGTTAGGGGAGGGGTGGTTAGGGGAGAGGGGGAAGCGGCGATCATGATTCCTGGAAGCGTTCAGGCAGGCCGATCGCCTGCCAGGTGTGGGCAGCGAAGTACCTCGTCATCCTGTTCACGCCCGTCATCCCCGCCCTTCCTTGCGCCATGCGTAGATCCAACCAACGATGTTCAATGCTGAGCACCTCCGCTGAACCCGCTGAAAATGGAGCGATCTTGGCTTTCCTTGACTGGAGACGCCCATGAGCTGGGTGATTCTGTACATCCTTGCCAGGAGATTGGGCCGCGATTGATCTCAATGGCTTTCACCGTTGCACATATTTAGCTTTAATCGATCGATTTGGGTTAACGCTTGCTCCTTGAGAGAGTAGGGGCAGCCCTCTGACTGGCTAGTGACCTGCCTGCTCTTGCTGCCCAGACCTTGCGGATGGTGTTGCAGAAACAAGCCGCCGTTGATATTCATCACCAAGAAGCCCACTGATGCCGAACAGCCGTCCTGTGCTGCCTTGTACACCTGCCATAATTCTGTCCCTTCCCCAACCCTCACGTCTCCTCGTGAGGCGGCAATTCTTGATCCGCTGAGTTCCCCTCCCCATCGGGAGGGACATCTTCCGACCGCGCGACGCGGTGAATATCCCTGTTCCCTGACATGTGTACTGCTCCCGAGAGGAGGTGCGAGATGGCTCTGTATCGTCGCCATGCTTTTCTGGTGCCATGAACTGGTCACAAGATGGGTGCTCCTGTTCTAGCGGCACTCACGAGTGTAAGATAGGCTTCATTCTACACTGCGGTAAAGGATGTTGTGGCGCAATCCCCCGGACATCTTCATATGGGAAAGGAGACGGTCATGACACGCATTGGGCGCGGCGCTAGGCCGTGTCGCAATGCACGCGAAGCGTGCCATCTCTGGTAAGGCAGAGATGTCCTAACCCACCC
>Ga0137403_10010056_pt1 | contig 10487 bp, 8 predicted proteins | sample CZOMad2_1_16fung_FD_122057 | JGI IMG/M metagenome (GOLD analysis project Ga0137403, IMG submission 122057) | Vadose zone soil fungal communities from Angelo Coast Range Reserve, California, USA - CZOMad2_1_16fungal (Hybrid Assembly) | ecosystem: Environmental > Terrestrial > Soil > Vadose zone... | reverse complement strand
TTGCGTATGACAAAAACGGTAATGTTGCGTTCTAGCCGTTCGGCCGATTATCGTGCATAATGAATGCAGTCCCGCTGCAAGCGGGGCGGACACGCGGCCGCATCGGTCGAGTGCCCGCCCCGTTTGGCCGTTATTGGACCCTGCCAGAACCAGCGGCGGGACAGAGCGTACGAACACATGCCGGCGCATTGTGGCTGGAGGGTCCGTCGCCGCTGGCGTTTCGCAGCGATAACGCTTGATATAATCTGGAGTGGACCCCGACTTGGATCGATTCTTCCTCCGGGAGGGGAGGATCATTTGACGACATTGGCGTCCGATAGTTCTGGTCCCACCGATCGACCCGGTACGACGGCTTTGGATGATGAGCCGCGCTATCTTGGCATGCGCGCCCAGACGCTGCTCAAAATGGGAAGCATTGCATTGCTCTTCTGCCTGCTCTTCTGGCCGAATTTGCGACGCCTTTGGGATAAAACCAACCCATTCACCGGCGAGCCGAACTGGGGGCACGCGCCGTTTGTTCCACTGGTCGGCCTCTACTATCTGTTCATCAATCGCGAGACATTGCCGTGGAATCGCCGCCCTGGCAAGAGGAAATGCGGCGCTCGCGCGGCGACGGATCCGCCCTCTTGACCAGAGGCCGTGTTCTCACGAGTGTATTTTCATCGCAAGAGGTCCCTCCCGGACTGCCCGCCATCGCGCTGACATGCGCGGACAGCCCCGCCCGGCGCACGCCCCTAGAGTGGCGGAAAGTTGTCGATCGGCTCACCGGCGTCAGCTTCATCTACGGGCCGGTGCTCAGCTGGTGGCGCTGGGCACCGTGCGCATCGTGGCCCGCGAGCAGCGCGGACCGCTACACCGGCCCATGGGACGCCGCCACCGAGAACCCGATCCTGGTAATCGGCACTCGGTTCGATCCGAACACACCATATGTCAACGCCCGCCGCGCCGCCCGCCGCCTCGGCAACGCCGTCCTGCTCACCCATCACGGATACAGCCACACGAGTCCACTCGACCCCAGCACCTGCATCCAACGCGCAATCAGCGCCTACCTCGTCGAGCTCGTTACCCCACCGCCTGGCACCGTCTGCCCCTCAGACCGACAGCCGTTCGACCCCGACTTCGGCAAGCCGCTTCCATAAGGGCCGGCCGGAGACAACAGGCCCGCCGATCCCGACGCGGTTAACGTCCGCGTGCCACCGCCACCCGCTCCCTCGTGGAGCAATCCGTACGGAAATTTAAAAAAGGCTGAGCTGCCACGACCGCACTTACAGATTCCCTCACGAGACATTGGCGGACAAAGGCGAAATCAAGGGACGGTTCTCCGGTCTTAGGGCTTAGAACAATGTCGTCCTTCTCAATCCGAGGAGTGCTCATTGCGCTTCGAGACGCCCGACAATACCGGTAACGAGCAACGCGGCGTTCTGGGCAGCGCTCTTCTCGAAGAGGATTACGTTCTCCGGTGCCTTAGCGCCCGCGCTATCACTGAGGCTGCGTAGGATCAGGCACGGCACGCAGAAGGAATTCCGTATGAACTCGAGACTTTCACGCAGCTTGGGGTGGTAACTGACTTATCAGAAGTGCTCGATCCACGTGGGAAAGGATGGCAGCCAAAGATTGAAGGCAAGCCTGTTGTTCACCGACAGGAGTTCCCCGAGGACAATGCCGTCGTGAGCTTCCGCGTCGGCGAATCGCCACATCGTCGTCGCTGACAGCAGCCACTACATCCAAGTCGAACGACCGCAGGTGGTGGTCGACGCAGTCGAGCAGGTCGGCGACGCGGTGCGGAACTCGAAATAGCCGAGACGATCCTTCACTGCTCTGCACGCTTCACAACGGCTTAGTGGAAGCTCCGTGGTAAGTACGCCAGAGGAGCGATGCTCAATTACTGCACGGCCACCGTTATGGTCTGCCCCCGGCATGGCCCTCAGGGCCGATGGTGACGACCTCCGTCGCACCTGCACGTGGTCTGCCCGCAGAAGTTGGATGAACGCAACAAACGGGTGAAGAACATCGAATCCGGAAAGGAGTTCGGCAAACGAATGCAATCGGCTACGCGATGTACCGCAGCCGCGCACATGATGCTGTGATTCGCGTTTACGATAAAGCGGGCAACGTGATCGAAACGCACGAGCACGCGGGCAAGCTCAAAGAGTGGTGAGTTCTTTCTTGCTCCACGTCGCACTTACCGCTAAAACGAAGTTCTATGATTCCGCTTTTGTCGGGCGATTGCGAGGGACGCGAGCGGATTAGACGGAAAAATTCCGTTCATATCTCGTTAGGTCTTCTTGCGATTCATTGAGACCAATGTCACTGAATATTGTCGTCGAGGAGACAGCGCGGCGGCTTGTTGCGAATGGAAGTGACGGCAACATTTGTATTCGTGGTGTGAAAACGCATCTCTTCGTCACCCTACTGTTTGTTGTAGGAGCGATGCCAATGGCGGCGCAATCTGTGGCCGATCTTGTCGCTCGGTACGAAGACCTTCAAAAGAGGGCTAGATCAGAGAAGAATTTTGAGAAAGCACGGCCACTTTGGGACGAGCTGTATGCGACAGATCAGAAGGTATGCGGTACGCCGCTGCCCGAATTACATGACGCTTGGGCAACAGAGGTAGATCACCGGAAGAAAACACAGCTCGCCGATGCAGTTGCTCGGGCGGCAATAATGCAGATCAACACGATAGAGGAATCTTACAAGGAGAAGCAACAGGAGCTACTCGATTTAATAGTCGAAGTTGCAACGGATGGTCAATTTCAGCAAAAGCAGATCAAGATCGACAAAGAACCGCAGCAGGTCGCGATTCAACCGATTCACACGATTGAATCCGACGCAGAGCACGATTGGGTGATACGACGGCCCACGGCAGATCGGATCGAAGTCTGGCTGCCGCGACATGGATGGCTGTTCGATACAAAAGGAGCGTTGGTTAACGAAGCACGTCCGCCACGCCGCGATGGCGATGGCCGAGCATGGTTCGGCGCATTTTTACCCGATAGTCGATGGGTCACGACTGATCTGTTTGCTGACGATAAGGTGCTGTCTTTCTTTTCGCGGGACGGGAAGTGGTTGAAGGAACTCCCCGGCGACGGGCTTGTGCCCCAACAGAAGAACAATCCGTCCTGGAGTCCGCCGACGATTGGGTGGTGTCGCAGCGTTCGAACAGGTGATGCGTTTGTTGCTTCGGTAGGACAGGATGGCGGCCGCGGTGTGGCCTTAGTTACTTGGAATGGTAAGCACCGCGTGTTACGGGAGTGGAACGAGCCTTGGAAACTTTGCTTCCCCCGTGACCTTGAGCCGAAAGGCCTTTACGTGTCGCTTTATGTACCGTCGGACGATGCAAAGATCCGCATGACACGAGAAGAAGCGGGTCATGGACCGTTCGTTGGCTATCCAGTCTATGAGGCTGGTGCGGTCAGCGCCCGGATCCCAAATGGTGACACGTTTGGCTTTTGGCCGGGCTCGCACAATGTGTTCATCGTCACCGAAGACAACTCAACATCGACTTACGATGCGTTTGCGCCAGCGCGACGGCGGTCCTCCATTCGGCGCACGTGGTTCTATAATGATGACGGTAGCTTTGCCGGTTGGATCGACGCGGCGCGAATCGCCGACACCGACGCGTTAGACGGAATGATTTTCGTCGATCGTAAACAAAGGCTGACGAGTGTGGGCAAAGATTGCGCTGTTCGCGACGTCTTGCAGTTTATCTGGCCCAGCGGTGAAATTGCTCAACCCGAACGAATTTTTCCTGACGTGCGGTTAGGACTCTTTGTTCGAAACGAGCACTTAGAGCTTGCCCACTGGTAACACCGCGATCAGCTCCGTTCCGTTTACTCGCCGTCTACCGTCTCGCCATCTACCGGCCGTGAGAAGGTCGTTAGGCTGTCAGGCGTGAAATGGAAGCGGAACGGTTTGCGCCACTCATTCGGTTCCTACCGCATGGAGCAGACCAAGAACGAAGGACAAGTCGCGCTTGAGATGGGCAACTCGCCGCAGGTGGTGAAGGATCATTATTTCGAGATTGTCGATGAACGCGCGTCGCGCGACTACTGGAATATCAAGCCCTTGCCACGCGACGATCGGAAGATTGTTGCCATCGCATAGGCCGCGCTGACAGGGTCACAGGGACACCCCAAACGATCCTGCTTCCTAAATCCCGAATGATTCGTCACAATTCGCGCCGTGCAGCCTTTTAGTCGCTTTTTTCCCCTGGGAAGGGCAGAAATAGATTGCAAGATGCAGTCTAATTATAATTAGACCCATGCGCACTCGACCGGGACACTTACCCCACTCAAGACTGCGGCTTCCAAGAGGCCGGGCTACGGACCGCCTCGACGACCTGCCGGATTGCGCCAATCACGAGTTGGGGCTGCTCCATCTGGATGGCATGGCCACTGTTCGTCTCGCTGACGTGCTTTGCTCTGAGAAGTTTCGCGAGGCGATCCTGAGCGGCTCGCCACGCTGGCCATGCCTCCGACCCTCCGGCGCCAAAGTCAAATCGCTTGTCCGAGGTGAGCACGACAACGGGTATCACGCGTACACTGGGGGTGCTATGGAGCAAAGCGAGGCTGCGCTCGTGGTCCGGCGCTTCCAGGCCACTGGAGTCGATCAGCTTCTTCGTGGCTTTGATATACGTCGCCCACTGAGCAGGCGTCAGCGAGCTCTTCAGAAACTCTGAGGCCGGGTCGACCAGCACCAGACCGGACACATCATCGGGGTACGTGCTCGCGAAGAGCCTGGCAATCAAACCGCCCCAAGAGTGTCCGACAAGAACGTAGGGCGCCGGTTCCCTAGCTGCCATCAACAGGGCATGCAGATCTGCGACTCCCTGTTGTGCCGTGGTCGGCTGTCGTACCGGGGTGGAATCGGTCCGTGTGTCATCGAGCCGAGTGGTTCCGGGACGGTCGTAGGCACACACCCGGGTCAACCTGCCAACCTGTGGGAACACGGCCGACTCACTTGGCTTCTTAGCCCCGGCAGGGTTGGTGGGATCAATCAGATCGGTCCAGTCATCATGGGCGCCTCGGGTGCCCGATATGAGCACCACAGTCGGAGAACCTGTGCCGTGGCATTCTAGATATATCTTGCGGCCGCCACCGATGTCGACCAGCCCCGCGCAGTCCCCGCTTCCCACAGCATGGGCGGCCATCGGGCGGAGCGCGGTAACGAGAGTAACAAGGAGCAAGAAGACCCGAGTGCCGAGGGTCATGGTGCTGCCGATGCCTACGTGGAAGGGACTGTTGTTACCGAGCCCCAAGGATGGTGACCTGCTCCGATCGAAGGGCCTATTCGCGACGGAATTCATAAGCCTGACCGTCTCTAGTAGAGAGGCGCAGCAAATTGAGCTTACCGCCCTTGTCCATTTGAAACTGTGCAAATCCCTTCGTCATATAATCACCAGATACCCGGCGTCATCGCTTGCGCGCCCCACCGCGGTGCCCAGAGCGTTTCTACTTCCTTCTTTGGAAATTCGTCGTTGGCCATGCGTATCGCCCACTGAAACTAAAATCCTGCGCTCCAAAGTCGAGCTAGCATTTCGTCTCTCGTTTCCTGTCATTCCGAGCGAAGCCGAGGAATGGAGCAGTTGGGAAAACCGCGACATCTATGGGAAGACAGAATTGAGCGAACAGGCAGTGAGCGAATCAAATCTCTCGACGCTTGTTTTCCTTTGCCAGAAGACAGCGCGTTCTTTTCAAGCAGTTTTGCATTGTGCGTTTCACACCGGATTGTATTCTCGCCTTTCATGAAGCCTTTTACTGTCGCTCCCTCTGTCGCGTCACGAGTTCCGCCGCAAAGTGCAGCGGAGATATTCAGGCCTAAAGTCTACTACCGTGTTTTGGTGGTCTTCCTTTCGTTCCTGACAATCGTCGCGCTCACCACCGTCAACCTCCCGGATATCGCGACAGCAGCGGAACCGTCCAAGACCGAGGCGGCGATGGAGGACCGGGTCAAGGCGGTGATCCCGGAGATCGAGGCCTACACGGCCAGCGGGATGAAGGGGTTCGACGTGCCGGGCCTCGCCTTGGGCATCGTGGTGGGCGACAAGCTCGTCTACGCCAGGGGCTTCGGCGTGCGCAGCAAGGCCGGTGGCGCGCCGGTCGATACGCGTACCGTTTTCCAGATTGGCTCAAACGCCAAGGCGTTTCTCACCACGACGATGGCCATCATGGTCGATCGCGGCAAGCTGCGGTGGGACGACCGCGTGGTCGATCTCGAGCCGGAGTTCCAGTTGAAGGATCCCTGGGTCACGCGCGAGTTCCGCGTCTTCGACCTCGCGGCGCAGCGCTCCGGGCTTCCCCCCTACGTCAACGACCTGCTCATCCACCTTGACTTCGACGAGGCGGCGCTGATCCGCTCCCTGCGCCACGTCGAGCCAGTGACCAGTTTCCGCACGACCTTCGCCTATACCAACATCACGCACCTGGTGGCCGGCCGCATCGTGGCGAAAGCCGCGGGCGCTGCGGACTGGAATACGGTCCTTCAGAAGGAACTGCTCGATCCCCTGGGCATGAAGGACTCGTCGTACACGGCCGAAGCCATCGAAGCGGCGTCCAATCATGCGATGGGCTACCGCTGGACCCCCGAGGGCACGATCGAGATGCCTTTCACCCCCATTTTCCCCTACCACGCCGGTGCGTCCGGCGACATCAATTCGACCGTCGAGGACATGGCGCGCTGGGTGCGATGTCAGCTCGGCAACGGCACCTTCGAGGGGCGTCGCCTCGTCTCGAAGGAGAATCTCGCCGTGACCCGCACGCCGAAGGTGGCGATGAACGACCAGTCATCCTACGCCTTGGGGTGGCTGATTACCCAGACGCCGAATGGCAACATCCTTTGGCACGATGGAGGCACGTGGGGCTTCGGCTCCTATGTCGGCATGCTGCCTGACAGACATGTCGGCGTCATCCTCCTTACCAACGAAATTCAGAAGGGTTTTCCGGATGCGCTCGGGCAATGGATGTTCGACCGGATTCTCAACAACCCCAAGCGCGACTCCGTGGCGGACCAACTCAAGGAAGCGAAAACCGGCTTCGAGAAGTCGACCAGGCTGTTTGCCAAGCCGGCTAGTCCGCGGCCGTTCCCGCCGCTCGCCCCGCTCGCCGGACACTTCGTCCATCCGAGCTTCGGCGAGGCGGTGGTGGCGCCGGACGGGGATGCGCTCGTCATGGAGCTTCAGGCGACCGGCGCCCAGCTTAAGCTGGTGCCTTGGGACGGAGACGTCTTCACCGCCACGCTCATGCCGACCGGCCGATTCGGGCCCATCGTCGCTTCGGGCGACGCGACAATCGGATTTGTTCAGTTTCAGATGGACAAGGATGGTAAGCTCAATTTGCTCCGCCTCTCGATTCAAAACGGTCAGGCTTATGAGTTCCGGCGCAAATAGGCGCCTGGACCGAAGCAGGTCACGATCCTTGGCACCGGGTAACATCAGACACCTCCACGTAGCCATCAACAGCATCGTGTCACGCGGAGCTGGCGTCTTTTTGCTCCTTGTTAGTTTTGTGAATCCGTTCCAGCCGGTAATCGCTTATGCTGCGGGAAACAAGAACTCGGGCGAACTGATTGACATCGGTGATGGGCGCAAGATGTTCCTCGAGTGCCGCGGATCGGGCAGCCCGACTGTGATTCTCGAGTCCGGGTACCGGGATAGTGCCGACAACTGGAGCACCCCGCTTGAGCCTGGAAAGAACACTGTGTTTCCGCAGGTTGCCAAGTTTACGCGGGTTTGCGCCTATGATCGTCCGGGAACTGCTCGTGACGCGAATCATTTGAGCCGGAGCACCCAAGTCCCTATGCCGCGTATCGCGCGCGATGTCGTTTCCGATCTTCATGCTTTGCTCCAGACGGCGCATGTCCCCGGACCGTATGTCTTCGCCGCGCATTCCCTTGGTGGCATCTTTGCCCGCTTGTACGCCAGCACTTACCCGAATGAGGTTGTTGGAATGGTTCTGGTTGATGCGCTATCCGAAAAAGTGAGGTCCGGTCTAACACCCGAACAGTGGAAGCTGTATATGATTATTCTTACGAAACCGCCGCCCGGGCTCGAAAAATATAAAGACATCGAGACGATTGACCTAAATGCCAGCTTCGATCAGATCGAAAAAGCCGCTACCGCACAACCGCTTCGCCCGATTCCACTTTTTGTTCTGACGGCAGGTCAACCGTTCGACCTCAGCCCATTGCAACCGTTGCCCGCTGATTTTCCCGCAGCATTCAACAAGGCATGGCACACGGGGCAGGACGCGCTGGCGACACTTGCGCCAAATGCCAAACACATAATCGCAACAAAAAGCGGGCACGATATTCAAGTTCAGGAACCGCAACTGGTGATTGACGCAATCAAGCAAGTTGTCGAGGCAGTCCGCAATCGGTCTGCGCGGACGCCCGCGCCTTGATCGGGCGCTGACGGCGAAGACGGGACCGCAGACAGCTTTGAAAATGAAGCGTTCGGCATTTTCACAGTCCACAGAACGAGTTATGGCCGATGAACGCTGGGAGCGATTGGTCGAGCAGCAGGGCATCGCTTACGCTAAAACCGTTGCGGAGGCGATGAAGCTTAAACTCGACATGGGCAATCCAGCACACCGCGAGAAATTGCGCCGAGCGGTTCTCGATCTTGTCGCCGGGAGAAATATGCGAAAGCAAAAACGGCCTGGTTGAAATTCTCGTTCTCTTTCTGGCAAGCATTTTGCAGTGCGATTCATTTCCCATGCGCTGCCATTCGGTCGTCTGTGGTACGGCGAACCGGAGGCAGTCAGTAATGCAATCGGCTACGCAAAGTTTTTCAGCCGTTCACACAATGCTTTGATTTGCGTTTACGATGATGTGTCGGTAACCTGATTGAAACGCATGCAAGCGAGTTCAAGCAGTCGTGAGCCGTTAAATGACGACGGCTGATAACGCCGCCCAGCGGCCGGGCGCTGCTCGAGAGGGTCTGCTCGCCCGCCATCCGCTAGTCTTCTTCTTCCTCATCTCCTACGCCTTCTCGTGGATTGCCTGGTCTCCCTGGATACTCTCAGAAGATGGTGTTGGCCTCCTGCCATATAAACTAGGTCATACGGCATCGGGCCTGTTCAATACCGCTGCTATCTTTCTAGGACCTACCGTGTCTGCGTTCATCATGACGGCAACCACCGAGGGCAGAGCGGGAATTCGCCGATTGCTGCGTCGGATCGTGCTGTGGCGGGTTGGGCTTCGCTGGTACCTGTTCGCCTTCCTCGGCGTCCCGCTGGTTATGGCACTTGGCACGATCATCGTGCCGGGAGGTCTGGCATCGTTTCAGTTCCTTGGTCCTGGGTACGTGCTGACCTATCTAACTACCTTTATTCCTGTATTAATCATGGGAGTACCACTGTTTGAGGAAATAGGCTGGCGCGGCTTTGCGCTGCCGCGCCTGCAGCGGCTGCATGGTCCTTTGGTTGGGAGTATCATCCTGGGGCTACTGTGGGGATTGTGGCACCTGCCTATGTTTATGGTGCCGACTTGGGCTGCCACATCGGGAGGCAGCGACCTCCTCGCTATCGTCAAGTTTGGCCTGTTTGCCGTCGCCAGTGCCATCGTCATCACGTGGGTTTTCAACAACACCAAAGGCAGCGTGCTTATGGCCATATTGGTGCACGCATCCATTGACGCTCCTTTTCTCCCCTTTAGTGTAACTAGTGTAACCTTCGGTCCTTCTGAAGCGTGGAATAGCATGCTGCTCAGCTTTGGGGTGGTAGCACTGCTGGTTGTCGCCTTCACACGAGGTCGTCTAGGCTATCAGCACTACCGGCAAGAAGAAGAACCCGCTTCGGCTACAGCCCCAACGTGAGGAGGGATTCCGATAATGCCTTGGAACAGGCACCCCGCTTCTCATCGGCGTGCACAACGAAACGCTTTCCGCCGCTGCGATGCCCATCTGCAATCCAGATCGTTCGACCGTTGGAATCAATCGCTAAGACGCAGCTCCAACTCCAACCGGCTTTGCTGAGATGATCCACGCGCTCAGTCGTGAGTTTTGATCGGTCCTTCGATAATCTCGGGTTTCTGAGTAATAAATTTAGACAGATGCTCTTTTACGTAGTCGGCAGCCAAGTGCACTGACTCATCAGCGCCGGGCTTGTCCCTAAAGACGCTGACGGACGCGCCCTCGCCCTTACCGGTATCGAGCCAATAGTAGCGCACAAAGCCCTTCGCCTTCTTAACGATGGCCACGAACTCCTCGCGTACGCGGCGGTCGATCTCAGCACTGTCCTTCGGATTAAAGTGGTAATGACGAATCACGGCGAACAACGCTTCACAACGGTTTAGTGGAAGCTCCGTGGTAAGTACGCCAGAGGAGCGATGCTCAATTACTGCACCGCCACAGTTATGGTCTGCCCCGGGTCCCCGAAGAGTGTCAGGTAGCCGAGCCCTTTCCCGGCAGGCAGCCAAGCCACATCGCTTCCTTTTCCGTTCGCCACGGTCGTGAATGCCGGGTCGTAGAGGTGCCACGCGCCGGTCGTGGT
>Ga0137403_10010055_pt1 | contig 10490 bp, 8 predicted proteins | sample CZOMad2_1_16fung_FD_122057 | JGI IMG/M metagenome (GOLD analysis project Ga0137403, IMG submission 122057) | Vadose zone soil fungal communities from Angelo Coast Range Reserve, California, USA - CZOMad2_1_16fungal (Hybrid Assembly) | ecosystem: Environmental > Terrestrial > Soil > Vadose zone... | reverse complement strand
GAAGCCGTCGCTGATCTTGATGCGCTTCATGTACGGCGGGTCGGACACGAGGAAGTACGTCAGGCCAAGCGAGATAATTCCTACCGGAACGTTGATATAGAAAATCCAGCGCCAGGAGAAGTTGTCGGTGATCCAGCCACCGAGCCACGGGCCGAGCGTGGGAGCGACCACGACGGCGATGCCGTAAACGGCGAAGGCCATGCCGCGCTTCGAGAGCGGAAAGGTGTCGTTCAAGATGGCTTGCTCGCTGGGCTGCAAGCCGCCGCCGCCAACTCCCTGCAGGATGCGGAAAACGACAAGCATGCCGAGGCTTGCCGCAAAACCGCACAAAAACGAGCTGAGCGTGAAGATGGCCACGCAGCCCATGTAGAAACGCTTGCGGCCAAGCAGAGAGGAAAGCCAGCCGGAGAGCGGCAGGATCACCGCGTTTGAAACGAGATAGGAAGTGAGCACCCAGGTGGATTCATCCGCGCTGGCCGAGAGATTCCCCGCGATGTGTGGCAACGCGACGTTGGCGATGGAAGTGTCGAGCACTTCCATGAAGGTCGCGAGCGTCACCGTTACGGCGATCACCCATGGGTTGATCGAGCCGTCCGGCATGCGCAGTTTGGAGAGGAATCTTTCCATAACGTCTACTCAGCAAAATCGTGCTACTTCGTAATCACTGTTGTGTCCACGTTCATGCCCGGTCGCAGCACCGCCACGTCGGGAGAAATCGGATCGAGAATAATTTTTACCGGGATGCGCTGCACCACTTTGACGAAATTGCCGGTGGCATTTTCGGGCGGCAGCAGGCTGACGACAGCACCAGTGGCTCCAGAGATGGAATCCACATGGCCGGGAAAGGTTTTGCCGTAGGTGTCGACTTCAACATAGGCCTTCTGGCCCGGACGCATTTTGCGCAACTGGGTTTCCTTGAAGTTCGCGGTGACCCAGACGTCCTGGAGCGGGACGATCACCATCAAGCCTTGGCCTTGCTGTACGATTTGGCCGTCCTCCACTTGCTTGTGTGTCACCACTCCATCGATCGGCGCGACGACGTTGCAATAGCTGAGGTTCAATTGCGCGGCTTCTACCTGTGCGCGGGATTGCTCCACTTTTGCAAGCTTGGCCTGCGCATCGGCGGAGCGCATGGCTACGCGCTTGATGTCTGCGTGCGCGCTGGCGACTCCTGCCTGGGCTTGCAGCACGCGGGCCTTCGAGGCATCAAGCTGTGCGCGGCTGATTTCCACGTTGCGCTGGGCCTGCACCAGCTTTTGTTCATCGGCGTTCAACGCACTGGCGGTTGCGTCGGCGTTGGCTTTCGCAGCGTCGTACTGCTGTTTTGAGATTTCGCCTTTTTCCATTAGCGGCAAGTAGCGGGCGAGGTCGGCTTGCGCGAGCTTTGCATTGGCTCGGCTTTTTTCGATGTTGGCCTGGGCATAGGCGAGGTCCGCAGTTTGCGACTGCTCGTAGGTAGCCTGGGCGCGCATCAGGTCGGCTTGCGCGCCGGCCAGTTGAGCCTGGGCGCTCGAAGTGCCGCTGGCGGTGTCTTCGCTGGTGCGCGGCACATCGACGCCTGCGGAGCGGGCTTCGCCTTCGGCGAGCGCGAGGGCGCCTTTGGCCTGGTCAAGAGCAGCTTGATAATCCGCGGGATCCAACTGAACGAGAACCTGACCGGCCTTCACCTGCTGGTTATCCCGCACCTGAACTTTGCCCACGCGGCCGTAGATTTTTGCGGCGATCGGTGTGATGTGGCCATCCACCTGGGCGTCGTCGGTGCTTTCGCGGTTATAGAAGTAAAGGTACAGACCGAGCAAGGCGGCAAGTAGGACGGCGCCTCCAACAATCAGCCGGAAGCGCAGCTTGGAGCTAATCAAGGTGTCAGCCCCGAGATCGAGCTTCTGTGTCTCCGGGTGGGGCACCTTTACGCCTACCGCATTTTCCAGTCCTACATCGATCTCAACACTCATGGGTCCTCACTTCGCGTAAGTTTTTTCCATCTGCCCGACGGCGCGCGCGAAGTCGGCACGGGCCTGATTGAAACGGTAGAGCGCCGCGATCTGGTTATCGTTGGCGCGGGAAAGCGAATCCTGGGCAGAAATCACTTCGATATTGTTGGCGACGCCGGCTTTGAAGCGGTCGCGGGCTTGAGCAACTTCTTCCTTGGCGAGCTGCACGCCGAGATTTGCGACCTGCACTTCACTGCGGGCGGATTGCAAGTTCAGAAGCGAGGTCTTCACGTCGAGAGCGATCTGGTTGCGGAGATCGGCTTTCTGCTGGTCGATTTTCTGCAACTCCAAATCGGCTTTGACGATTTCCGCGCGGATCCGGCCGCCGGTAAAGAGCGGCATGTTTGCGGAAACTTGGTATTGATACGTGGGAATGCCGCTGTTGGAGGTGCTGCCATAGTATGCCCAGTTACCGTCGAAACGCAGAGACGGCAGGCGTTGATACTGCGAGGCTTGCTTCTCGAGCTTCGCGGATTTTTCCTGCGCTTCGATGGATTTCCATTCCTGGCGAGCCGATAGGCCATCTTCGATGCTGGCATTCACATCTGGCTGCGGTGTATCAAAAAAGCTCAGGGAGTCGGCGAGTTCAATTTTCTGGCGCGGGTCGAGATTCAGCAGTCTGCTAAGGCCGTAGAGAGAGGTTTCGCGGTCATTTTCCGCTTCGATGAGGCGCTGCTTTTCATTTTGCAGTTCGACGTTGGCGCGTAACGTGTCGATTCCGGTGCCCACGCCCTCTTTCTGCAAGTCAGCTGCCTGATCGTAGAGCGCCTGCGCAAGGTCAACGCGCGATTTGGAGGCTTCAACGTTCGCCACAGCGCGCAATGTGCCGATATATTGCGAAACGACGAGAAGAATTACCTGTTCGCGGGTAGAAAGGCTGTTGGCCTTGCTGGAATCCACACTGCTGCGAGCTGCCTGGTAGCGCTTCCAGAGCGTGAAATCAAATATGGACGTGCCGAACGTTGGCCCGGCGGAAAAAATCTGGTACGGGCCGATGTGACCTGGGAAGGGAAATCCCGGAGGAAGCTTGCCGCCAAATTGGGCCTTGACGTTCTCGCGGGTTGCGGAATCCGCGACCTGAAAATCCGCCTGCGGCAAAAGATCGGAACGTGTGATGTTCTTGTCCTGAATGCTTTCGGCAGCATTGAGCACGGCTATCTGCTGCGTCGGATTCTGCTTTAAGGCCAGCGCGACAGATTCTTCCAGGGTCAACTTCCAAGTGTCTGTCGGCGCGTTGCCCGGCAAAATGGAACTTTTGGTCTGCGCTCCGGAGAAACTGGGAACCAGAAGAAGACTGAAAAAGATGACGTAGAAAATGAACGGTGAACCTTTGGATGGATCGTTGTCTTTATCTTTGGGCTCGCGAGTTTCCGTTTTGCGGCCAGGGCCGATGATTTCGGTGACGATGGCCTGATTGAGGCAGCCTTCGGCAAGAAGTTCCGCACCGAGGCGATACATTTCCTTCAGGAGGACTTTGCCTGCGTTATCGATGAAGCTGACGCCGCAAAGATTGATGCAAAATTTGGGGCGTGGGGAGGCGGCGGAAAGCTCACGCCAGCACTGCTCCAGGGTAGCCACGCGGGGTCCCGAGAGTGAGCCTTCGACGCTGAGGAAGAGTTTTCCCCGCCTGTTTTCGGTCGTAATTCTTAGCATGTGGTATTGGTCTCGCTGCATAGGAGAGTGCACGGAGGATGCCATTTTGTGTTTAATCTCGTTCACAACTAACTCCTTCTATTGCTTATATTTAATAGGATTTCCGGGTACCTAAGGGGGATGCCTAGATACCCATTTATGGGCACATGCCCATAAATGGTCATACATTATGTGTCCTTATATGGTCACATCCAAGTCCGATGAGTCACGGGGTGAGCTCAGTTGAGCAAAGGAGTCGAGGCGCAAACCGTGAGATAGTTTTTGGCCTCAGTCTAGTCCGGCCGGGATCTCCAGGATTTGCGTATCCACTGGTCCGCTGGGCTTGTCGGTGCGGTCGTATTTCTTGCCGAGAATTCGGCCTGCGCGAATGAAATGGCGGGTGAGTTTCTGGGCGCCAAGATTTTCTCAGTCGCGTGGAGGCCTCGGCGGGTGGTCCCGTCGTAACGTGGCATTGCGTGCCGCTTGATTTAACTCATACCCACCCGGCGACAGTTCTGCAGGGCGCTCCTAGTGGCGGACGGCGATGGCCTGCATTTCGAAATGGCCGCCGCGCAACAAGGAGCCGGCGCCGATGAAGGCGCGCGCAGGAAAATCCTTGGAGAAATAGGTGCGATAGGCGGCGTTGAATTTGTCGTAGTAAGCGAGGTCGGTGCAATAAACCTGAACGTAGACGAGGTCGTCCATGGACATACCTGCAGCGCTGAGGGTGGCCTTGTATCCGTCGAAAAGATTTTTGATTTCATCTTCGATTTTCTCGGGCGGCTTTCCAGTCTTGGGGTCGAGACCGATGTTACCGGCGAGATAGAGCGTGTCCCCGGCAAGGATGGCGTTGCTGAAGGGCGCCTGAACCGGCTTTTCAGGCAGGTTGATAGCGCGGCGCTTGGATTGAGCTTCACCCTGAGAAAATGCGCCGCGAACGGCGAAGATGGTCGAAAGGCCAAGGGCAATAAACAAAATCCACACACGACGGTTCATGGAGAGCTCCTGATCAAAAAGATTTGCAACAGGCGCCGAGTGTAAATCGGGGACCAGGCGAGGGCAAGGAAAAAGCGGCGGCGAACGAATCCAGTCAAGCAGTTGGCCGACTTTTGATAGAATGCCCGCGCATCGGGAGACATTCATGAAAACTAGACTGACGTGTTGGATTGGGATGGCATTGCTTCTGCTGGCGATGGGAATGGCAGTAAACGCCCAAAGCGACCTGGATCAAAGGATCGACAACAACATCAACGACTGGGTGGGAACCTATAAGCATCTGCACGAGCACCCGGAACTCTCGACGGAAGAAAAAGAGACTTCCGCGCTGGTCGCCGGGCAATTGAAGAAGATTGGCTACGAGGTGACCGACCACTTCGGGAAATACGATTCGGGAAATGCAGCGTATGGAGTGGTGGCTGTCTTACGCAATGGGACAGGTCCGACAGTTTACGTGCGCACAGACATGGATGCGCTGCCGGTTACGGAGAATACGGGATTGCCGTACGCGAGCAAGGTGCGGGAGAAGCGGCCAAACGGCGAAGTGGGCGTGATGCACGCCTGCGGGCATGACTTGCACATGACCGTGTTCCTGGGCACAGCGAAGATGATGGCGGAAACCAAAGATAAGTGGGGCGGGACGCTGGTGCTGATTGGGCAGCCGGCGGAAGAGACGGTCGGCGGCGCGGCGGCGATGCTGCATGCGGGCTTGTACACAAAATTTCCGAAGCCGGATTATGTGATTGCGCTTCACGATTCCTCTTACCTGCCGGCCGGGACGGTTGCGTGGCATGCGGGGCCCATGCTGGCGGGGGCTGATTCCGTGGACATCACGATTCGGGGATATGGAGGGCACGGCGCCATGCCATACGTTACGAAAGATCCGATCGTGATCGCATCCGAACTGGTGGTGGCTCTGCAGACGATCGTTAGCCGGGAATCGGATCCGCTGTTGCCGACGGTGGTTACGGTGGGGTCGTTTCACGCGGGAACGAAGCACAACATTATTCCGGACGAGGCGCATCTTCAATTGACGGTGCGAACAATGACGCCGGCGCAGCGCGAGAAAGTGCTGGCAGCGATCAAACGGATCACGAATGGAGTTGCCGAGGCAGCGGGGATTCCGGCGGAGCGCGCGCCGATCATCGAAATCGCCAAAGACAACGTGCCGTCAACGATTAACGATCCGGCGCTGACGCAGCGCGTGGCCGTTGCGCTGGAAAAATCACTGGGCAAGGAAAATGTGTGGCCGGGCCAGCCGATTATGGCCAGTGAAGATTTCAGCTTGTTCGCGCTGGAAGACCCGAAGCCGCCGATTACGATGTTCTGGCTGGGGGCTCCGGATCCCGCCAAGTGGAAAGAAGCGCAGGAAAAAGGGACGCGGCTGCCTGGGCCGCACTCGAGCGAGTTTGCTCCGCTGCCGGAGCCGGCGATCCGGACTGGTGTGAAGGCTATGACTGGGGCAGCGACTGAATTGCTGCACAAGTAATGCACCAAAAAAGACAGAAGAAAGAACGGACTTAACGCAGAGTTCGCAGAGGAAGCGCGCAGAGGACGCTGAGAAGAAAAATCCGGGCGGCTTGTCAGGGCTTTGGGGATTCGGAGGGAGCGGGGACTTGCTCTGCGTCTTTTGATTGTTGCTTGTTTTCAGGTTTTGAGAGTCCCTTGATGATTTCCGCGGTGCGCTTCTGACTGGTCTGGCAAGCGGCGTCGTAAATGCGGCATTGCGCCAGGGTGAATTTGCAACCGCAAGTGCAGGACTCGGCGTTGAACTTGTGCAGAGCTGCGTCGCGCTGTTCGGGGGAAAGTCCGGTCATGTCCACGCCGGGAAGAATTTTGGCGCGGTCGGCGTGCTTCAGAAAAATGTCGCCCTCATCCTGAAAGGTCTCCACTTTGGCTGCAACGGGCAGGCCGAGCAAAGCGCGCACTTCCGTTTCATAGAGAGCGGGATTGAACAGGCCGACGTGTTTTTGGACGACGCGGCCATCGGAGTTGATTACAAACACGGTTGGAAGCGCAGCGATGCCGCCGTAAGCAAAGCGCGTGGCGGAATCGGTCAGGGCGACAGGGTAATTGATGCCCTCGGAATCGATCACTTTGCGAATTCCTTTTTCATCGTCGTCATCCACCACCAAGCCAATAATCTGCAGGCGGTCCTTGTAACGGTTCTGCAGCGCCACTAATTCCGGAATCTCTTCACGGCACGGCCCGCACCAGGTGGCCCAGAAATTTAGAAGGACGACTTTGCCGCGGGATGATTCGAGAGTGAGCTCTTTACCCATAAAATCCTTGAGCCTGATCTCCGGTGCGGGATCGGGGTCGCGAACAAAGCGGATGACGGGCAATTGAGCAAAGCTGGAAATTGCGAACGGCAATAATATGATGGACGCGAAGAGACCCATAAGTGCGCGTGAGAGGCGGTGTTTCGGATTTGGCAGCGGCTTCATTGATGTACCTTTTAGGAAAGCACAGTCCTTCCATGAATCCAAGCGGGTGTCTCCCCTAGACGGGGCGTTTGATGCCCAACTTGCGGATGCGGGCTTGCAGGGTGGTGCGTTTCATCCCTAATAAGGTTGCGGCGCCCTGGGGCCCGGCGATACGCCAGTTGGTTTGACGCAGAGCGCGGAGAATGTGCTGGCGGTCGGCGTCTTCCAGCGTGGCAATGGGAGTGGAGGAAACATTGGGAGCGCCGGCGATCGCCATGGGGATGGCTGATTGATCGGAGGCGACAGCGGCGGCCGAGAAAGCAGCGGTGGCGGCTTTCAATTCGCCAATGGGCACACGCAATTCCTTGCCTGTCGAGAGCAAGACCGCTCTTTCAATCAGATTTTCCAGTTCGCGGATATTACCCGGCCAGGAATAGTTGACCAGCGCGTCCATGACATCGGCGGGGATGTATTCGACGGTTTTGTTCTGGCGGCGGCTGAAAGTCTGAACGAAATAGCGCACCAGCAGCGGCACGTCTTCACGGCGTTCGCGGAGCGGCGGAACAAAAATGGGAAAGACGTTGAGGCGGTAATAAAGGTCGCTGCCAAATTTGCGCTCGGCGACGAGTTGAGCTAGATCCCCATTGGTTGCCGCGACGACGCGCACGTCCACACGCAGCGTGCGGTTGCCGCCGAGGCGCTCGAATTCCTGCTCTTGCAAGACGCGCAGCAGTTTGGGCTGCAGTTCCAGAGGCAGGTCGGCGATTTCATCGAGGAAGAGCGTGCCGCGGTCGGCGAATTCGAAGCGGCCTATTTTCTGGGTTAGCGCGCCGGTGAAGGCGCCGCGCTCGTGGCCAAAGAGTTCGGATTCGAGCAAGCCGGCGGGAATCGCGGCGCAATTTACCTTGACGAAAGTGCGTTCGCGGCGCGGGCTAAGGTTGTGAATCGCGCGGGCGATGATTTCTTTGCCGGTACCGGTTTCGCCCTGGATGAGGACCGTGGTTCCGGCGGGTGCCGCGAGTTCCACTTGAGCCAGCGTGCGGCGTAGGACGGGGCTGTCGCCAATAATTTCTTCAAAGTTGAACTCGGAGCGAATTTCCTCTTCAAGGTAGAGTTTTTCGACGGCGAGCTTGTCTTTGAGCGCGTCAATCTCCTTGAAGGCCAACGCGTTTTCAAGAGCGATGGCCACCTGCACGCCGACCTGTTGCATGAGTTCGACGTCAGCGGGGGTAAATGCGTCCGGATTGCGGCTGGCGAGATTGATGGTGCCGAACGTGCGGCCGTGGGTGGTCAACGGCACACAACAGATGGCTTGCACCGCCTGTTCTCGCAAAAAACGCAACACGTCGTGACGAAACCGATCGAGTTCCTTGCCGCGCGTGATCAGCACCTGGCCGCTGGAGAAGCATTGCCCGGCGGGCGAGCCTTCGAGCGGTACGGTGATTTCTGGCTTGGCGATGGAGGAATTTCCCGGGAGGTCCAGATAGTGAATTTTCAGCAGGCCGGAGGCGGTGTCGAGCAGCGCCAGGCTGGTGTAGTCGTGCTGCAGGACGGGCTTGATCGAAGAAACGATGCCTTTGAAAACGGTGGAGGGATCACGGGTGCTGACGAGGAGATTGTTGATTTCGAGGAGAACCTGCAAACGGTCGCGTTCGCGCGCCAACTGTTTCTGGTAGGCTTCCGCGGCTTCGAAATTGAGGGCGTTGTCCACTGCCACGGCCACCTGCGCGGCTACGCGCCTCATGAACTGGACCTCGGCTTCGCTGATGCCCTGCGGGACGTATCGCCCGAAAACCATGGTGCCCAGGCGGTGATGGGCGGTGGTCAGCGGAAGAATGGCCGTGGAATGCACGCCGACGGCCTGCAACCTTTTCATGAAGTGGGGATAGCGCGCGTCTTTGGAAGTGTCCTGGGTGAGGAAGAGTTCCTGGTTTTCGAAAACCCAACCGGAGGGAGAGTTGGCGACGGGCATCTCTTCCGGACTTTTCTGCGGGATGGGATCTTGAGTTTCCAGAATGTGGAGGCGCATGGTACCGCGGGCGGGATCGTGAAGAATCAGGCCGAGAAAATCGAATTGCAGGACGGCGTGGAGTCGATTGGAAAGCTCGTGGAAGAGGAGCTTGAGGTCGCGTTGCTGGGCGATTGTTTCGCTGACTTCGAGGAGAGCCTCGAATTGCCGCACGGGTTGCGTGAGGGGCGAAGAAGGGGCGATTTCGGGAGTTGTGTCTGACAGCTTCGCCATGAAGACGAGAATAGCATCGGGTTCGGCGGGCTCACAACCAAATGCGGGCTGTGCGGGAAGGCCACCGCTTTCGTATACTCACGTGCTGGAGACGGACGATTCTGCCGTTTGGCCGGAAATGACCGCCCGACCGTGATTCAAAACAAGATAAAAGCCCGCATTGCGATTACATTTTGCTTACTGCCAGGACTGTTTGCAATTTCGGGTTGTCGAACCGGGCCCTCGCCAGAAAGCCTGCAACGGGATGAGAAGCCTAAGGTTAGAATTGACTTCCGATTTCCGTCCGGTGGCTACAATCTGGGCCGCGATGAGCAGCGGGGCGGGCATACGCTGGCGAGGCATGTGGCACGGACCGACGAAGAGTTACGTGAAAGGCTCGCGCAGGAACGAAATATTTCGGCGGCCTCCACTTGGAGCGACCGCGAAACGGCGGAAGCCGTGGTTGGGAATGCCCTGGAGGCGGAACGCAGCCGCGTGGACAGCTGGATGCGACGTGGATATCCACGCGCAAATTTGGCGCTGCACTATAATGCTGGGCCTGTGATCGGCCGCAGCCTGCGGCGAGGAGATTCGCAGACGGTAGAATGCTCCAGCGCGGTGATTGTGTTGCGCGCGGATGGGCCGGAGAGTTTCTACGTGTTGACCGCTTACCCGGAGGCTCGCGAATGACGGACGAAGAGAAGAAAGCGAATCACTTTGACCCGGAAAGTTACCCGGCACTGATGGAGTTTTTGCCGGCGTATTTGCACCAGGATTTCGGCGTGGAGTATGGCTCGGCAGCACGGGCGTTTGTTGCGCTTGTTTCGGACGCAAATGGCGACCAGATTCGCAACGTGAAGGAAGAATGGCAAGCGCTGCGGCAGGCTTTTTCAGGGCGGACTTTGCCTGACATGCAGAGCGGGTTGGCGCAACTGGGAGCGGCGTGGCAGCCGCAATCCGAGGAAGAGTTGCGGGCGGTGGACGAAATTCTCAAGCAAGCCGAGGCGTGATATCCTAAAGAGGTTGTAGGCTCGTAGCTCAGTTGGTTAGAGCGCCTCCCTGACACGGAGGAGGTCGATGGTTCGAGTCCATTCGGGCCTACCATTTGTTTCTGCCTCTTAACAAAATTCGCAAAAGCTGCCGGCGTTCTTTGCTCAAACTACATTTCGCTGCTTGGTTTCGAGCGTTTTGCCTTGTTGTGCCGCTAGTTCACTGCGGGGGAGA
>Ga0137403_10010054_pt1 | contig 10490 bp, 11 predicted proteins | sample CZOMad2_1_16fung_FD_122057 | JGI IMG/M metagenome (GOLD analysis project Ga0137403, IMG submission 122057) | Vadose zone soil fungal communities from Angelo Coast Range Reserve, California, USA - CZOMad2_1_16fungal (Hybrid Assembly) | ecosystem: Environmental > Terrestrial > Soil > Vadose zone... | reverse complement strand
CGTGACCGTCCTGGCGCGCGGAGAGCCGGGGACGTCGAGCCACGACGGCGACGTGCCGGTCGTACGCTCCGAGTACCACCAGATGCCGCGCCGGGCGCGGCACGTGGCGCGCCAGCTCCGCTTCCTGCGTGAGCGGCCGCGCGCGACCCGGGCGCTCCGCCGCGCGGTGACGGACGCGGGGAGCGAGGTGGTGCTGACGCTCGCCATCACCTCGTACGCGCCCTACGTGAGTGCCCTGGCCGCCGCCGCCCCGCTCGTCCTGAGCCTCGAGGGCGGCGAGCCCGGCGGGCGCTTCACCGCCAACCCGCGCACGCTCCGCGCGGCGCTCCGGCGCGCGACGCGCGTGGTCGCCTGCGCGCGCTCGCTCGCCGTGTCCGCGCGGGCGCTCGCTCCCGAGGTCGAGCCGCGGCTGAGCGTCATCCCGAACGGGGTCGAGCCCGGGCTCTTCGCGGACGCCCCCGCCTTTTCGCATCCGCGCCCGTACGTGGCCGCGGTCGGTCGGCTCGTGCCCCAGAAGGGCTTCGACGTGCTGCTCGAGGCGTTCGCACGCCTGGACGCGCCGGAGGTCGATCTCCTGATCGCGGGTGACGGACCCGAGCGGCGGCGCCTCGAAGCGCTGCGCGAGCGGCTCGGGCTCGCCGCGCGAGTTCACCTGCTCGGGGCCGTGGACCGCGCCACGGTGGCGACCCTCTACCGGGGCGCCCGGCTGGTCGCCTGTCCGTCGCGCTGGGAGGGCCTGCCGCTCGTCTGCCTCGAGGCGATGGCGAGCGGCCGCGCCGTGGTGGCGAGCCGCGTGGACGGGATCCCGGACGCGGTCGGCGACGGCGAGACGGGTCTCCTCGTGCCGCCCGAGGATCCGGTCGCGCTGGCTGGCGCGCTGCGAGCCCTGCTCGAGGACGGCCCGCGGCGTGAGCGGCTCGGCGCGCGGGGCCGGGCGCTCGTGTGCGACGAGCTCACCTGGGCAAGCGTCGCCGAGCGCTACCTGGCCGTGCTCGCCGACGCCGTGGCGGCGCACTAGACGGTTTGCCTCCGTCTGCTGCGCCCGATATATGCGGGCGGGCCGCGTGCGCCGGCCCTTGCGTGAGACTGCTCTTCTTCAGCCCGCATTACGGCACCGTGGGCGGGGTGCGCTCGATCATCGACGCGCTGGCCGCCGCCGCACGCGCCGCAGGCCACGAGGTGTCCGCGATCGTCGACGGGGGCGGCCCCGGAACGTTCGGCCGGGAGCGCGACCTCCTCCTCTACCCCTTCCCCGCGCGCGCCCGGGAGCTCGGCCGGCTCCGGCGCTTCGCGCGGAAGTTCCCGTCGCGGGCCGTGCGGCTGGTGAGCGCCGCGCGCGCGGCGGCGCCCGACGTGGTGAGCGTGCACTGCACGCGCCGCTTCGCGCCCTACGTCGCCGTCCTGCGGCGGGCGACGGGCGTGCCCCACGTGCTGAGCTTGCAGGAAGGCGCGTTGCCGCCCGGGATGCCGGAGAACCCGGGCCTCTTTCGCCTGCTCGTGCGCGCCGCAGACGCCGTCGCCGCCTGCTCGGCGGAGGGGGCGGCGTACGCCACGCGCGTCGGCGGCGCACGGCGGGTCGAGATCGTCCCCAACGGCTACGACCCGGCGGAGTTCCGCCCTGGGTCGCCCTTCCCCCACCCGCGCCCCTACGTGCTCGGCCTCGGCCGGCTCGAGGCGCAGAAGGGCTTCGATCTCCTGCTCGAGGCGCTCGCGCGGCCCGGGGCGCCCGCGCTCGACCTCGTGCTCGCGGGCGAAGGCACCGCGCGCCCGGAGCTGAAGGCCCTGGCGCGAGCCCGCGGGCTCGCCGCGCGCGTTCGCTTCCTCGGTGCGACCGACCGGCCGACGACGCTCGCGCTCCTGCGCGGCGCCGTCGCCGTCGTCTGCCCGTCCCGCTTCGAGGGGCTGCCGCTCGTGTGTCTCGAGGCGCTCGCCGCCGGACGGCCGGTGGTGGCGGCGGCGGTGAACGGCATCCCCGAGCTGATCCGCGAGGGCGAGACCGGCTTCCTCGTGCCGCCCGAGGATCCGGCGGCGCTGGCGGCCGCCCTCGCCCGCATCGTTGCCGCCCCCGAGGTCGCCGCGCGTCTCGCGGCGCGCGGCCGGGTGCTGGTCGAGCAACACCACCCCTGGTCCGTCGTCGCGCCCGCCTACCTCGCGCTCTCGGCCGAGGTGGCCGGCATGCGCCGCGCGCGGGCCGCCGCGTGAGTCGCGCAGGCATGGCACGGAAGGTACTCGTGATCGGGCTCGACGGGGCGACGTTCCGGCTCCTCGGACCCATGATGGAAGCGGGCGAGCTGCCCGAGCTCTCCCGCCTGGTGGCGTCGGGCTGCCACGGCGAGCTGAACTCCACCTTCCCTCCCCTCACCCCGCCCGCATGGTCGGCCTTCATGACCGGCAAGAACCCCGGCAAGCACGGCGTGGTGAGCTTCCGGCGGGCGCCCGCCGGCTATCGGACGGGCGACTTCATCAACGCGAAGAGCCTGCGCGCGCGCACGCTGTGGGAGATCGTCGGTGAGACGGGACGCACCGTGGGCGCGATCAACGTCGTGCCGTCGTACCCGGTGCGCGCGGTGAACGGCTTCATGGTCGCCTGCATGCTGGCGCCGCCGGGCGCGCAGGACATCATCTACCCGCCGGAGTACCGCCCGCTCCTCGGCGACGACTACGTGATCTCGCTCGAGCCCCCGAAGCAGCTGGTCGCCACCGCGCCCGACTACCGCGTCCAGGCGCTCGACTACCTCGCCCGACTCCGCCGCCTCGGCCAGCGCCGGCTCGAGGTGACGCTGCGGCTCATGCGCGAGCGGCCGTGCGACCTGCTGGCGGTCATCTTCTACGAGCCCGACCGCGTGCAGCACTTCTTCTGGAAGCATCTCACCGGACAGCGGCCCGACGGCGCCGACGCCGCGGTGGTCGAGGAGCTGGCCGCCGCCGCCCGCGCCATCTATCGCGACCTCGACGGCGCGGTCGGGACCCTCGTGCGCGAGTCGGGCCCGGACACCGTCACCTTCATCGTCTCGGACCACGGCTTTGCGGGCTCCCCCGACCGCTTCGTGTACGTGAACCGCTGGCTCGCCGACCGGGGCTTCCTCCACGTGCACCGCACCTGGAAGCTGCGGCGCAGCGTCCTGAAGCGGCTGCCGAGCCGGCTGCGCAAGCGCTACGACACCCTCGAGCACGTGTTCGTGAACTGGCGCCGCACGCAGGCCTGGTGCGACGCGATGGAGACGCGCAGCGCGGGGGTGTGGCTCAACGTCGCCGGGCGGCAGCCGCACGGGCGCGTGCAGCCCGGGGCCGAGTACGAGGCCGTGCGGGAGGACATCCGCCGGGGCCTCACCGAGCTGACCGACGGCGGCCGCCCCGTGTTCAAGGTCGTCGCGCGGCGCGAGGACGTCTACCGCGGCCCCGTCACCGACAGCGCCCCCGACCTGCTGCTCTACGCGAACCCGAGCCATGGGCTGCGCTTCAACGGCATCCGGCCCGAGCTGCGGGCGCGCGCGCCGTTCGCCACGTTCGCCGAGTACGGATTCACCGGCGCCCACGAGCCGCAGGGCATCTACGTGGTGGCCGGGCCCGGCATCGCGCCGCTCGGCCGCCAGGAGCCCCGGCCGATCGAGGCGATCGCGCCGACCATCCTCTGCCTGCTCGGGCTTCCCGTGCCCGACGGCATGGACGCGCCGCCGATGCTCGAGTTCCTGACTCCGCAAGCGCGTGCCGCCACCCCGCTCACGTACGTCCCGGACGTCGCACCGACGGCGGCGGGCGGCGACGAGGGCTACGCGTCGGAAGAGGACCGGAAGCAGGTCGAAGCCCGGCTGCGCGCGCTCGGGTACGTCGAGTGAGCGTTTGCCGGTGCGGATCGCAGTCTACTGCCCGCATTACGAAGATGCGGGCGGCGTCCGAGAGGTCGTCCGCCGCCTGAACGCCGGGATGGCCGCGCGCGGCCACGCGCTCACCGTCGTGGCGCGCGCCCCCGGTGGACCGCCGAGCGCCCTCCCCCCGACCGACCCCGCGAGCGGTGGCGCAATCGTGCGGGTGCGCCTCGTGCGCGCCCCCTACCCTGCCCTCGGCGCGCGCGCCTACCGCCGCTTCCTGCATCGCTTCCCGGGTGCGGCGCTGCGTCTCGTGCGCGCCGCGCGCCGCGCCGAGCCGGAGATGGTCGCGGCGCACTGCACGAAGTTCCACGCGCCGTACCTGCTCGCCCTGCGCCTCGCGCTCCGCGCGCCGATCGTGGTCCACCTGCACAACGGACCCGAGACCGCCGATGGTCCCGAGAGCCCGCGTCTCCAGCGCCTGCTCCAGCGCTGCGCCACGCGCGTGATCGCGGTCTCGCCCGCGGTTGCCGACTACGCGCGCGCCGTCCTCCCCCGCCGCGCGGAACGGGTGGTGACCGTCCCGAACGGGACCGACGCCGAGGAGTTCGCCGGCGCGCCGCCGGCGCGCCGCCCCCGCCCGTACGTCCTCGGCGTCGGAGGGCTCGCGCCGCGCAAGGGCTTCGACCTCCTGATCGACGCGCTCGCCGCCGCCGGCACCGACCTCGACCTGGTGCTCGCCGGCGACGGGCCGGAGCGCGCCGTGCTCGCCGCCCGCGCCGCGGCGCACGGGCTCGGCACCCGCGTCCATTTCGAGGGCCAGGTCGAGCGGCCCGTTCTCGCGAGCCTGGTGCGCGGCGCCGCGGTAGTCGCAATCCCGTCGCGCTTCGAGGGCTTCTCGCTCGTCTGCCGCGAGGCCATGCAGGCGGGCGCGCCGATCGTCGCCAGCGCCCTGCCCGTCTTCCCGCCGGAGCTGCGGGACGGCGAGACCGGGCTCCTCGTCCCGGTGGGCGACGTGCCCGCCCTTGCCCGTGCACTGCGGCTGCTCTCGACGGACCCGGAGCGCGCCCGCGCCCTCGGTGCCGCCGCGCGCGCGGCCGCCCGCGCCTTCCCTACCTGGGACGAGGTGACGGCGCGCATCCTCGCCGAGTACGCGGCCGTCGTTGGGCCAGCGAGCTAATGGCCCGGGCAGGAGCCCGGTGACGGGGTCGCCTTGACACTCACTCGCCCGGCCCGCCAAGCTCCGGGCTCGACCGTAGCGCGTCGCAATCACGCGGACCATGCCCAGGTCACCTGAAGAACGACGGCAGCTGGGGACCGAGCTGGACGAGATCCAGCGCAGACTGAAGATCGTCTACCGGTACTGCCTCTACGCGCTGATCCTGGTGGTGACGGGCTTCGCGGTCGTCCTGTTCGGGGCCTTCGCTCACGACGTCAACCGCGGCTTTCTCAACATCTACGGCGGGGTGGCCTACCTCACGTTCCTCGCGTGGGCCATCGGCAAGCTCCGCGCCCTCCGGCCGAGGCCGTCGGATCTCCCCGACGTCGGTGCAAGCTTCGGCAGGGACAAGGCTACCGGGGCCTGGGAGTTCTCGTTTCACCTCGGTGCGCCGGAGCGCGGCGCCAGGCCCGGGCCCGGGGAGCCGAGCTCGCGCCCCCCGCCCGAGACCGGTACATCGTCACCCGGCGCAGACGCGGCCGCTCCCGACACGACGGCCCGCGAGGCCAGGGCGCTCCAGGCCCGGGCTGCGTCAGTCGTCTTCTGGATCGTCCTCGGGAGCGCCGTGCTCGCCCTGCTGTTTGCGCTCTGGACCCTCGGCTGGAATTCCCACCGAGGCTAGCTACACCCGCTCCTCGGGGTCGAAGAGCTTCTTGTACTCCTGGAGCGCGAAGCGGTCGGTCATGCCGGCGACGTAGTCGGCGATGGCCCGCGGTATCGACTCGCCCTCTTCGCGCGCGTGCTCCGTGACGTGCGGCGGGAGCTGCTTCGGCTCCTGCATGTAGACCTCGAAGAGCGCGCTCATGATGCGGTCGGCCTTCTGCGTCATGCGGGTCACGCGGTAGTGCGTGTAGAGGCGGTCGTAGAGAAACGCCTTCAGCTCCTGGTTGCGCTCGGCCATCTCGGGCGAGTACTCGACCAGGCGGGGCTTCACGCGGCGCACGTCGGCGAGCGTCTCGACGCGCAGCTCGCGCACGCGGGCAATGAGCGCGGCGCACAGGTCGCTCACCAGCCGGTCGATCACGCGGCGCACCGCCTGGTAGTGGCGCACGTGGGGCGGCGCGCCGGGCGCGACCTCGGCCGTCGCCTCGCTCCACAGGCGCACGCGCGCCAGGTCCTCGGGGTCGAGCATGCCCGACTTGAGGCCGTCGTCGATGTCGTGCGCGTTGTAGGCGATCTCGTCGGCGAAGTCGACGATCTGCGCCTCCAGGCACGGCGCCAGCTCGGGGTCGAACTCGCGCACCTGCGGGCGGTCGTAGCGCGTCGAGTGCTTGACGATGCCCTCGCGCACCTCCCACGAGAGGTTGAGGCCCCGGAAGGCCGGGTAGCGGTCCTCGAGCAGGTCCACGATGCGGAGGCTCTGCGAGTTGTGGTCGAAGCCGCCGTGGGGCTTCATGAGGCGGTCGAGCGTGCGCTCGCCGGCGTGGCCGAAGGGCGTGTGGCCGAGGTCGTGCGCCAGCGCGACCGCCTCGGCCAGGTCCTCGTTCAGCCCGAGGGCGCGCGCCAGCGTGCGGGTCACCTGCGCGGCCTCGATCGTGTGCGTGAGCCGCGTCCGGTAGTAGTCGCCCTCGTGGTTCACGAACACCTGCGTCTTGTACTCGAGGCGGCGGAAGGCGGTGGAGTGGATGATGCGGTCGCGGTCGCGCTGGAAGACCATGCGGAGGGGGTGCTCCGGCTCGGGGTGGCGGCGGCCGCGCGAGTCGCGGCTCCGCATCGCGTAGGGCGCGAGGGCGGCCGCCTCGCGCGCCTCGAGCTCGGCGCGGGTGGGCATGGGTGCGGGCACTCCTAGCGCGCGCGACGCCCGAGGAGCAAGGTCCGTTTGCGGCCTGCGGGTCCTGGCGCAGCGCAGGTGAGCGGGCGAGCGACACGCCGTCGAGACGCCGCCCGCTTGTCTGGCGATCATCGCCGCGCTAGGGTACTCTCTCGAGTATTACCAAAAGGAGTACCGATGGCCCATCGCAAGACCGCGATTGCCGTCCCCGCAGAGATCCTCGACGAGGTCGATCGGGCGGCGCGCGCGCGGGGGGAGTCGCGCAGCCGCTTCATCACTCGAGTCCTTCGCCTGGCCGTGCGGGCGCGCCGCGACGCCGATGTCACGCGGCGTCTCGACGCCCTTTTCGCAGACGAGTCGCTGGCGGAGGGACAGCGGCGCGAGGCCGACGACCTCGCCCGGCACGCGGTGGATTGGGCCGACGAGCGCTGGTGATGCGCCAGGGCGAAGTCTACTGGCTGCGGTTTGCCGGGAAGGGGTCGGAACCCCGCGGACGGCGGCCGGCGGTCGTCGTGCAGCACGATCGATTCAACCGCAGCGCCATCCGGACTGCCGTGGTCGCGGCCGTCACGTCGAACCTCCGCCTGGCGGCGATGCCGGGCAACGTCCAACTGCGCAAGGGTGAGGCTGGTCTACCCCGCCCGAGCGTAGTCAACGTGAGCCAGATCCTCACCATCGATCGAGCGCGGCTGACCGACTGCGTGGGAAGCCTGCGCAGCGAACGGCTCCGCGACGTGCTCCGCGGGCTGGCACTCCTCTTCGGCATCGAGCCGGGCGAACCTTGAGCAGGAGGGCCCGCGGTGCTCCGGCGCACCGCTTCGCTCTCTCGGCCTTCTGCTTCACCTGCCTCGCCCTCAGCTACATGGACCGCTGGAACCTCTCGATCGCGGCCCCCCTGCTCATGAAGGAGTTCGGCTGGAACGAGACCACCATGGGTCTCCTTCAATCGGTCTTCTTCTACGGCTTCACGCTGACGCACCTGCCCGGCGGCTGGCTCGCGGATCGCTTCGGCGGGCGGCGCGTGCTGGGCGCGGGGACGCTCGGCTGGACGCTGGCGACGGGCGTGACGCCGCTCGGCGGCAGCTTCGCCGGGCTCGCGGCCGCGCGGCTCGCGCTCGGCCTGGGCGAGGGGCTCAACATGCCCTCCATCTCGAGCCTGGTGGCGCGCTGGTTCCCGCTCGAGGAACGCACGCGCGCGACGGTGGTGAACCTGACCGGCATCCACACCGGAACCCTCGTCGCCCTGCCGCTCTCGGGCTGGATCGCCGAGACCTGGGGCTGGCGCCCGATCTTCTACCTCTACGCCGCCGTCGGCGTCGTCTGGGTCGCGCTCTGGTTCCGGTGGGCCGCCGAGCCGCCGCTCACGGGCGCGGAGCCGGCACGGGTCGCGCGCGTGCCGTGGGGCCTCCTCCTCCGCCGACGCGCGGTGTGGGCGCTCCTGGTGACGACCTTCATCACCAACTGGACGGCCTGGTTCATGTACTCGTGGGTGCCGACCTACTTCATCCAGGCGCACGGCTTCTCGCTCAAGGGGAGCGGTGTGGTGTCCGCCGTGCCAAACCTGGTGATGATCGCCGCCGGGCTGGCCGCCGGCTGGGTGGCGGACCGGGCGATCGCGGGTGGGCAACCCGTGACGCGCGTGCGCAAGGTGATGCTGGCCGGCGGCTTCGCCGGGGCGACGGCGTTCCTCCTCGCGCTGCCGCACGTCCCGGTCGGCTACGCCGCCGTCGCCTGCCTGGCCGGCGCGCTCGCCTGCTTCGCGCTCGGCGCCAGCACGGTGCTGGTCAACAGCCTGGACCTCTCGCCGCGCCACGCCGGGGTGCTGGTCGGCCTGCAGGGCACGGCGGGGAACCTCGCCGGGATGGTGTCGCCCGTCCTGGGAGGCGCGATCGTTGCCCGCACCGGCGACTGGAACCTGAACTTCTACCTGATCGCCGCGCTGCTGGTGGTCGGCCTGCTGGTGTGGACGCGCTGGGCGAGCGGGGAGCCGATCACTCCGGCTCTGCCTCGACCGTGAGCTCGACGCTCACGCGCACGCTGCGCCCGACCTGCACCGGGATCGGGAAGGTGCCGAGCTGCTTGATCGGCTCCGGGAGCACGATGCGGCGGCGCTCGACGTGGAAGCCCTTCTCGGCGAGCAGGCGCTCGACGTCCATGTTGGTGACCGAGCCGAAGAGGCGGCCCTCCTCGCCGGCGCGCGCCCGCACCAGGAGCTTCACCCCCGAGAGCCGGCTCGCCGTCGCCTCGGCGCTCTTGTGCTCGCGGTCCGCCTTGGCCGCGATCACGCGCTTGTGGTGCTCGAGCGTCCGGAGGTTCTTGGGGCTCGCCTCCACCGCCAGGCCGCGCGGGAGGAGGAAGTTCCGGGCGTAGCCCGGCTTCACGCGCACCACCTCACCGATCTTGCCGAGGTGGGGCACGTCGTCGCGCAGGATCACTTGCACCGCCATCGAACACTCCTCACGGGTAGGCTGCGGTGAACGGCAGGAGCGCCACCGTCCGCGCCCGCTTGATGGCGAGCGTCAGGTGCCGCTGGTGTCGCGCGCAGTTGCCGGTGATGCGGCTCGGGATGATCTTGCCCCGCTCGGAGAGGAAGGTCCCGAGCACGCGCGAGTCCTTGTAGTCGATCAGCATGGTCTTGTCGGCGCAGAAGCGGCAGACCTTCCGCCGCCCCATGCCCCGGCGGCGGAACCGTCCCTCGCCCTTCCCGCGGCGCTCGCCGCGCTCCCTCTCTGCCATCTAGGAGACCTCCTCGTTCAGGCCCTCGAACTCGGCGGCTCCCTCGAACTCGGGCTCCTCGCGCTCCGGCCGGCGCGCGGCGGCGGGACGCGGCGGCGTCGGCGGCGCGTTCTCGGCCTGGCGCACCGACACGAAGCGGAGCACCCGGTCCATGAGCTTCAAGTTGCGCTCGATCTCGAGCAGCGCCTTCGACGAGCTGCGGTACTCGAAGAGGACGTAGAACGCCCGCCGCTGCTTGGCGATCAGGTACGCGAGCTCGCGGAGCCCCCAGTCCTGCATTTGGCCGACCGTCCCACCCTGGTCTTCGATCAGCTTCTTCACACGCTCGGCCAGCTCCTTCGCGCCCGGCTCCCCCAGGTCGGGATGGAGCAGGACGAGCGTCTCATAGCGGCGGTCCGCCATGCGGTGCCTCCTTCTGGTTGATGCGGTTCATGGCCCGCTCGGGGCCGTCGGTGACGAGCAGCTCGACCGCGTCCGCCGCCCGCTCCTCGGCCGCCGCGAGCGCGGCGAGCTCCTCGGCCGGCGGGACGCTGAGCACCCAGCTCGGCGGGACGGGGCCCGCCGGCGGCCGGCCGACGCCGATCTTGACGCGCAGGAACCCGGGGGCGCCGAGCGCCGCCATGAGCGACTCCACGCCGCGGTTGCCCCCGGCGCGGCCCCCGCGCCGGATACGGACACGGCCGGGCTCGAGGTCGACGTCGTCGTGCACGGCGATCACGCGCGCCGGATCGACGCGGTAGAAGCGCGCCAGGCTCGCCAGCGCCTCGCCCGACTCGTTCATCCAGGTCTGCGGCTTCACGAGGAGCACCCGCTCCCCCGCGCGCCGCGCCTCGCCGACGAGCGCCCGGTGCGCCTCCCGCTCGACCGCCACGTCCCAGCGCGCCGCCAGGCGGTCAACGACGCGGAAGCCGACGTTGTGGCGCGTGGCGCGGTAGCGCCGGCCCGGGTTGCCGGGGCC
>Ga0137403_10010053_pt1 | contig 10490 bp, 10 predicted proteins | sample CZOMad2_1_16fung_FD_122057 | JGI IMG/M metagenome (GOLD analysis project Ga0137403, IMG submission 122057) | Vadose zone soil fungal communities from Angelo Coast Range Reserve, California, USA - CZOMad2_1_16fungal (Hybrid Assembly) | ecosystem: Environmental > Terrestrial > Soil > Vadose zone... | reverse complement strand
CGGTTTTCGCTCGAGATTATATTCTGCGGTGTCGCGCGCGGCGCGGTTGATCTTTTCCCACACCTCCGCCAGCCGTGCAAGGCGGGGAAGGTTCGCGTTGGCATTGGCGTCGTCGGCCCGCAAGCGTTGGCTCACCCAGCGGTCGACGCTGTCGATGAACGCCGCCAGCGCCACCCGGTCGCTGCCGCCGAGCGCGTCACCAAGGGCATGAAGCTCGCGCGGATCGACCCGCGGCAGGGTCGCCAGCAGCGCCGCGGTCCGCTGCTGAAGTTGGAGGGCGTCGCCTCCAAGCAGGGTCAGCGCGCGCGTGACACTCCCCTCCGAAGCTTCGGCCGCTTCTGACAGCGCGGGATCATCGATCGCGATGTTTGCGGCCTGGGCCGCGGCGCGGATGACGTCATCGACAGCGAGCGGCCGCAACGCCAATTTGCGGCAGCGTGACTGAATCGTCGGCAGGACCCGCGCGGGAGCGTGGCTGACCAGAAGGAAGAGCGATTGACGCGGCGGCTCCTCCAGGATCTTGAGCAGCGCGTTGGCGGCGTTGGGATTGAGTTCATCGACGGTATCGACGATGCAGACCCGCCATCCCTCGACTGCGGCGGTTGAGCCGAAAAAAGAAATCGTCTCCCGGGTTTCGTCAACCGTGATCACGGTCCGCATCACGCCCTTGTCGTTGAGGCTGCGCTCAAGCGTGAGCAGGCCGCCATGGGCCCCCGCCGCGACATGTCGCGCGACCGGATCGGATGGATCCACCCACAGCGTCTCGGCGTGTTGCACATCTGATGCAAGCGGATTGCGATGGGCGAGCACGAACCGCGCCATCCGATAGGCCAGCGTCGCCTTGCCGATACCTTGCGCGCCTCCGATCAACCAGGCATGCGGAATACGTCCGCTGCGGTAGGCATTCAGCAAGGCCTGCTCGGCTTCGCGATGTCCCGCTAACGCCGTGGTTTCGCGCGGATGAACCACGGCGATTTTCGGTTCGACCTGACGGGCGCTCATGCCGAATTGGCCACGTTGCCGACACCGACTGCGAAGAAGCGGTCGCGCAAGGCGGTCCACACGCTGGCGGCAACCGTGCTGGCGTCGGCGTTTGCATCGATCAGGATGCATCGCTGCGGTTCGTCAGCGGCGATCTGCCGGTAGGCCTCGCGCAAGTCCTGATGAAATTTGAGATCTTCGGCTTCGAATCTGTCAGGTGCTCCGCTACCGCGGCGGGCGGCCGCGCGCCTCATGCCGACTTCCACCGGGACGTCGAGAATAACGGTCAAGTCGGGCTTGAGATCGCCGATGGTGACCCGCTCCATCGCATTGAGCACCGCTGGAGCGACCTGCCCCAGCCTGCCCTGATACACCCGCGTCGAGTCCGAAAACCGGTCGCACAGCACCCATAGTCCCTGATTGAGGGCCGGCTGGATCACGGTGCGCACATGGTCGTCGCGCGCGGCTGCAAACAACAGCGTTTCCGCGTCGGGACCCAGCAGCTTGCCCATCCCGGACAACACGACATGGCGAATGATTTCCGCGCCCGGCGATCCGCCGGGCTCGCGGGTGACAATGGTACGCAATTTTGCCGCGCCGAGACGTTCGGCGAGCAGTTTGATTTGCGTGGATTTGCCGGATCCCTCGCCGCCCTCAAAGGAGATGAATCGTCCGCGCCCGGGAGTTCTTTTGACCGCTGCCTCGGCCATGGTCAGAGTTTCTCGGCGCCTGCGCGAAACATTCCGATCACGAGTTCGCTCGCGCCATCGATCGCCCGCCGCATCGTCGATCCCTTGCCGACCGGTTCCGCCGCAAAAACCGGCGCCTCCATGGCGACGTTGGTGCCTCGCCATACCCTGACGACGCCGACCGGCTGACCAGCTTCGATCGGCGCGCGTACCGGCCCGCTATAAATCACGCGTGCGATCAATTTATCGGCACCGTTTTTCTGGACCATCACCTTGATCGGTTCGGGGCTGGCGAGCTTGACCGAACGGCTCTCGCCGCCAAACACCTTGGCGTAACCGACCAGCTGCTGTGCCGCGAACAATGTCCGCGCTTCGAAATTTCGAAATCCCCACTCCAGCATTTTCTTCGCTTCGGATGCCCGATCGTCGGGGTCTTCGAGGCCGTTGACGACGACGATCAACCGCAAGCCGTTCTGCACGGCGGAGCCGACCATGCCATAGCCGCCTTCCTTGGTAAAACCGGTCTTGAGCCCGTCGGCGCCTTCGAGCGAGGTCAGCAGCGGGTTGCGGTTCTGCTGCCGGATCTTGTTCCAGGTGAATTCACGCTCGCCGAACAATTTATACAAATCGGGATAGGTCTGGACGACGTAGCGCGCGAGCTTTGCAAGTTCACGCACCGTCATCTTGTTGCCGGGGTCGGGCAGACCGTTGGAATTGGCGAAGGTCGATTGCGTCAACCCGAGTTCGCGCGCGCGCTTGGTCATCATGTCAGCGAAGATGCGCTCGTTGCCGGCGATTCCTTCGGCCAGGGCGATGCAGGCATCGTTGCCGCTGTGAATGATGGCGCCGTGCAGGAGATCGTCCACGGAGATCTTGCTGTGAATGGCTGCAAACATCGTCGAGCCGCCTGAGGGGGCGCCGCCCTTGCGCCAGGCGTTTTCGCTGATGCGATATTCGTCGGTGAGCTTGACCTCGCCCTGCTTGATGGCGTGGAAGACGGTTTCGGCGGTCATCAGCTTCATCATGCTGGACGGCGCTCGCAACTCGTCCGCATTCTTCTCGAACAGCACGCTGCCGCTATTGGCTTCGATCAGGATTGCGGTCGGCGCGTCGCCGTCGAATCCCCCCTCCTCTTTCTTGGCGCCCTGCACGCTGTTGTTGGCGGCATAAACCACCCCGCCCCATCCGACCGCGATGGCGACAACGGCCGCAATCAGGCTGCGCCACGCGCGTCCCGTCGCGGCCCTGGATTTGCGGGAAAGTGATAATTCGACTGTCATCGGCGATGCCCTGAGCGTCGTTCTAACAGCTGCAAGTATCAGTTGGAAGCATCGCAAACAACACGGGTTTTGCGCGCTGGCCGGGGCCGATCCGATTGCGGCGCTGGTCAAACGACCCTATCGTGTCGCATCCCAAGACCGGTAACAAAATCCGGAAAACAAGGCGGAAACGCGATGCCATCCTCACGCACGATTTCCGCCAACGGAATCGAGATCTTTCTGCTTGAGCAGGGCGAAGGCCCGCTCGTTCTGTTTTGCCACGGCTGGCCGGAATTATCCTATTCCTGGCGGCATCAAATCCCGGCGCTTGCGGCGGCGGGTTTCCATGTTGTCGCGCCGGATATGAGGGGCTTTGGGCGAACCAGCGCGCCCGCCGATGTCAACGCGTACAGCATCCTCGATCACGTCGGCGACATGGTCGCGCTGGTCGCGTCGCTGCAGGAAAAGCAGGCCATCATTGTCGGGCACGACTGGGGTGCGCCCGTCGCCTGGCACGCGGCGATGTTCCGCCCGGATGTTTTCACGGCCGTCGCGGGGTTGAGCGTTCCCCCGCCGTTCCGTGGGCGCGGCCGGCCGCTCGATACCTTGCGCGAAAGCGGGATCACCAATTTCTACTGGCAATATTTTCAGACGCCCGGCGTCGCGGAGGCCGAGTTCGAGCGCGATGTCAACTTGACGATGCGAACCCTGCTGGGGCGCGGATTTTCCGATCCGGCCGCCTCGCTGTTCGTCGAAGACGGCAAGGGGTTTCTCGGCAATCCCGATGCCGATCGGCCGTTGCCGGGCTGGCTCAGCGAAGCCGACCTCTCCTATTTCAGTGAGATCTACCGGAAATCCGGCTTCCGTGGCGGGCTCAACTGGTACCGCAACATCGACCGCAACTGGGAACTCACCGCGCCCTGGCAAGGCGCGCAAATCCATCAACCGTCACTGTTCATTGCCGGATCGAACGATTCCGTCATTACCGGCTTGATCGGCGCCAAACGGGTGGCTGACATGGAACGGGTGCTGCCGAACTTGAGACAAAAGCTCATCATCCACGGCGCCGGCCACTGGATTCAGCAGGAACGCGCCGACGAGGTCAACGCGGCCTTGATCGCTTTTCTCAAGGGAAATGCCGCGACAGCCCCGGCTCAATAGAGCCCGCGTCCGGCCAGCAACTCGCTGGGACCACGCGGATCGATCGGCGCGTAAGCGGAAACAGACCTGGCATCGACAGACCTGGCATCGGGCGCATAAGCGCCGTCGTTGTCATACGAGACCGCGCGCGGATTTTGCAAGATCCGGCTGCCGGACCGCACGCGGCTGGAGGCGGACATCTCGGACGTGGCATTAATCGAGGCCATGTCTGCCGAGCTATTGCCGAGGCTGTAGGGCCGCCCTTCCGGCATCGGAACCTCGCCCCGGATCGGGCGGGCCGAGGAGGAAAGCTCCGGAATGAATGAACGGGCGGACGCTACCCGGACCAGAGACGGCGATGGTGCTGGCTCGCCGGTGCGCAGGGTCGCCATCAGCTGACGGTCGTCGGAACCTTCAAGCGGCGCCCGGGCAACATATTCGACCCGCACGCGGGCCACGCCATTGCCTTTGAATTCAAGAAGTTCAGCGGCTCTGTTGGAGACATCGATGAGCCGGTTACCGTGGTACGGCCCCCGGTCATTGACGCGGACGATCAGCGATTTGCCGTTGCCAAGGTTGGTCACGCGCGCATAACAGGGCATCGGGAGGGTCGGATGGGCGGCGGTCAGCGAAGCCATGTCGAACACTTCGCCATTGGCGGTGAGCCGGCCATGGAAATCATCGCCATACCAGGAGGCCATGCCCTCCTCGCGATAACTGGTGTCCTCTTCCGGAACGTAAATCCGTCCCCCGACGGTATACGGCTTGCCTATACGGTAGGTGCCGCCGCCCTTTGGCACGGGTTCGCCGAGAGCGACCACCCGGGGGCTGGAAGAAACGCCGTATTTGGGATCGACCCTGCTGGCAAACTTGTCCGATGAGGCGCAGTTGGCGAGAGCAAGGCATGCGGCCACCGCAGCAACACCCCGCGCCGTCCGCAATATCGGATCTGACCGCCGAATCCCCATACGCCCCAATTACCATTCCACCGGCCGCGCGCCTACTTCAATGCGCTCGGCAATTGTACGCCCCGATGCAGCCCACCCCAGCATCAAACAAAACGATATCGCAACGCGAACACGGCGGAAATGGGGAGAGTACACCCGCATGATGAATCGATGGTTGCTTTGGCACGCCGTGGATTTACGGACGCGTTGGATTTGAACCGGCGACAGCGGTAATCAACGCCGGCCCCAGGCGACCGCCGCCCAGACGCGCTCGTGAAAATAATACCACCCGATTTTGGTGACGAACTCGAGCCCGGCAATCAAACCCGCCAACTCGAGCTTGCCCGTCAGGTACCAGCTGATCGCGAACGTATCGAGCGTTCCCAGCGTCCGCCAACTGACGGCCTTAAGGATCGACCTTGCGTGCGTCTCTGCTCCACTGAACCACCCGGCATCTCCTTGCCTGCCACCAGCAAGCCGTCTGCCTGCGTTGATTGGACTGACGACGCAACTCCTTTACTTGCCATTATGCTCCGCCGGGAAGATGCTGGCCGTGGGGAACAGAGGAGAGCAATATGAGCAAGCCAGGCCTCGACGGACGCCATCGCGACAAGAACGGCGAAATCAGCCACAAGCACGGCAATACCCTGGTCGGCACCTTACGCAAGATTTACGGAAAGGGCTTTGCAGCCGGTTATCCCGACACCACGGAGCTTGGCGAAGTGCTGCTTCAGCTCAACGAGACGTCACTCAGCCAGCTGCGCCGTGATCATGAGACCGGCCATTTGGAACATAAGATTAGCCAGGCTTCGAAGTAGACGCCTCCAGCCCTAGGGACGCGTTGACGAAGCACCGCAGGCTACCATAAACAAGCGCACCAGGGGCGTTGGATGGCAAAGCGACGGCAAACAGGCTTTTTTGGCCTCAAGCGTTTCTTAAGTCGCTAACAACTTCAATGGTTTGGAAGGGTGGCCGAGTGGTTTAAGGCACCGGTCTTGAAAACCGGCGTGCCTGCAAGGGTACCGTGGGTTCGAATCCCACCCCTTCCGCCAGTATGCTGTTTGTCCAGCGTCGGCTGGGCAAGCCATTTCGTAGCGAAGGCTGCACGCCAAAGCCCATCGGGCGAAGGCGGGCCGCGCTGCACGCGAGCTACGACTCGGCAGGCCACCCTGCGATCATCTCGGGAAAGACAGCCGCAAGGCCGACACGGTTCTCGCTCCCAACTAAAATATCGAAAACAACCCCATGCAAAGTAACAGGGGGGTCGCTGGCACGGATGCTTTACCCGCGAAAACATTTTGACACGTCGGGCAAATCAGCGGCACCATTCCATCATCGCGCAATTTGTAAAACAACCCATGGCGCTGCCCATCGAAATTGCGGTGCCAGTGCCCTCAATCCATTCGGGTTCGGCGATAGCGCGCTCGTCAGCGGCTTTCCGGTGCGAACGGCTTCGGCTAGTCGATTGAGTGTCACCGCAATTCCTATGTCACCGCAATTCCTAGGGACACGCCGGGGACACATTTTTTTGAGGACGAAGTGCGGCGACCCCGGCCGAGCAAGCCCTCCCGCGAGGGGCTTGCTCGGGCTCGCCGTTAAGGGCCCCTATATCTTAGGGACACAAACACGCCAGGTCGCGGATGGGTCTGTCGCGACGTGACAGCAGATCCTGAGCATCCCGAGCAATCGACCCGCTCAGCAGATGTGAGAGCGATTCAATGCACTGCAGTGTATTTTTTGTTGAAATGTCCGCAGGATCATCCGGGGTTTCCGCAGCGTCGAAAGCTGTATGCTCAAGGGAGAGTAACAGCATCGCGCCAGCCTTATTGGCGCTGTGCGGCAACGCTGGGAACTCGTCTTCCATGTTCCAGATTTCCGTGAGGATGGGCCGAGAGTTGTGCTCGTATTCCTCCCACACGGCACTCTTCACGTCGTCGGGCCCATCCGATCTTCGGACGACTTCGCATTAAGTCACCCGAGCGTCCAACTAAGGCGCCCGCACAATGCCGAGTCGGATTCAACCGCCAAGTTAATTCACTGGATCGACGCGGATTGCGCAACCGTTCGGCGAGCCCGATATACATCGAATTCTTCGGGATATCGGACAGCAACCGACACGTACTCATAAGTCCGAGAACCCAACTCCTCGACAAACGAATACGTTTCGTTGTAGCGCCTCCAATTGTTGCGCGCGAATTCTTCCAGGATGATGGCGAACACAGTCGCCGTCGCGGCGCCTACCCAAAAATTATCGAGATCAGAGAGGGACACTGGAAGAACGGCAGGCGCAAAAGCCTGGTCCGGTGGGAGTAACGTGCCAAGCGTCCAGGGCAGATCCGAAACATCCTTCAGCGCCGCCGTCACCGCAAATAGCATTTTTCCTTCAACGTTAGCTCTATTGCCCGATGCGAACAACTGCCCTGCATGCTGCCAACAGGCTCGCCTTAACAGCAGAACCCAATGCGTTGCTGATCGCAATACTCTGCGTGAAAACGGCTTGAACAGATAGGCTGGTAGGCCCACTATCTTAGGATCTTTGGCCGCAATGCTAAAGACATCTAAGAAGTCGCGGTCTAGAGCAAAGAAGATTTGCGCAGCCCGGTCTAACGGCGGAGCCGGCCATTTTGGGCCCCCGGGCCACTCGTTCGCTATTACTCGAGGAAGATCATATGAGACGTGCAGATAGGCGGCCGCGGCAAGCCTAGCCAACGCAAAGCGCAATCGTTTCCATTCTTTACGATAGTCCTTTAACTTATCCTCGTTCCAACGATCGCGTTCGTATTGAAACTCAACAATCAGGCGCTCCATCCAGCGAATCTCATCGGGTGAAAAGTTTGCCGTTCGCTCGCGGATGCGCTGAGTCACGAGCCTATAGGTTCTGTCAAACGGCTCGAAATATTCAATTGGGAGCATGCAACCACCCCAAGTATGAGCCCGATCCCAGCGAACCGGCCCAGCCCATCTCACTCCTCTCGCTTTAGTTGAGTCAATGGTTCAGAAACTGCTTTTCCATCATACGAGAGCCGCCGAGCCGCCGACCGAGCTGAGCTGACGGCGAACAAATGTGAGCGAGAGCACAGTCGCCCTGAAAAACGGCACTATCCCAGTTCGCATTCGAACCCTCGCCGTAGCCGAGACCGTGGCTTTTGCTGAGGAACTCGCAAAAGGCCCTTGTTTTTCAAAGTGGATTGACTGCCACCCCTTCCGCCACGAAAGCTTCTTAACATATTGATTCAACAAGAAAAATAAGGATCGAGAAACTTGCGGTCCTATCAAGAGCCCTAGCAATGAAATGCCCTCACTGGATGGGGAAATGCACAACCTCCTATGACGCGGCGAGAAAGCCGCCGTCGAAAAAGTAGCAGCCTCATTCCATGGCGAAGGCAATCCGAGCTAACCAGGAGTTCTTCGACCTTCTTGCCGGCGACGTCTTTGCACGCCTCTACACGCACTTCCCTGAACCGATCGATATCTACACCAGCGGAATTTGGTACAACGACGAGTTTGAAAAGTCCCAGCTTTTCGATGACGATCCTGATCGTGTCATGAAGCTTTATGCTCACACGGTACAATGGCTTGCTGAGGAGGGATTTCTTCGATTCAGCCAGGCAACGGGCGATCCCAGTGAGGGCGACGAAGGGTTTCTCAATTGCGTCCTGACATCGAAAGGGTTGGCAGCACTCCGCAAGACGCCGGACTCGCTCACCGGTCCGGGCGAAACGCTGGGCGACAAAATTGAGGCAGTTGCAAAGGACATCGGATCTGACACCGCGAAAGCCACGATGAAGCAACTCGTCGGCGCAGCCCTCGGTTGGATCGTTAGGAGTGTTGCGGGCATCTAGAAGAATGCAGCATGAAAATCATCGGCAAGCGAGATCCGCTTAGGGTTGCTATTGGCGAAGCAACTAACCGGCGCAGTAACATTTGGCGTGTGGCTGTGCGAAAGAGCGACATATACGTATCAACCGGCGGCGCCGCGCCGGCCAAGTTCAGTTTTCATGAGTCAGGCATCTGTAGAGATGCTTTCACCTCGCAGTTCGGCGTGCCGCCAGGGATGCAGGATCGCGTTATTACTCGATGGCAGCGAGGGGAAATCCCACCTCCTAACTCGAATCGGGCATGCTCGGTGCTCGAGATTATCATTCCGACCGATTTTCTCTCCGTTGGACTGGATGTGCCGCCGAAGCAGATTTCTTGGGTCGACACTGCTCCGGTCGGTCGATCAACATCTATCGAAATGTTTTTTTCCGCCGATGCCCCTCCTGTCGTCGAGTCTCTGCTTCAACAACACGGCGCAAGAAAACCAATCGCGGGCCTAAGACTCGACAATGGCTTCTGGTTTTATCTGACGAGCCATGAGATCGCATTCGCCGGGCAGACGATGCGTATCCCGGCTACGGGAAATCGGAAGTTCGATTTCTTGATCACGCGGGAAACGATTCCGTCGTCGACCAGATCTACCCGAATCTTACAGATGAACACGCCAGGCGATGGCGACAAAATGGTCGCTTGGGAATATGGCGCTTATCGATGCGGACCGGGAGAACACCATCAGGTGGACGGGACCTTAACGCCCGAAAAAATATACGCCGCCACCTCGTGGAATAGTTAGCGACGAGAGGCACACAGCTGCCCCGAATAAACGAGCAACCCTCATTGCTGCACCACGACGACGCACTCGGCAATCGCGGTCGGTGGAACCGTCTGCATCGGCGTCGGTGACGCGCTGCCGGCTGCGGCTTGTTACCGCCCACGCGATTGTGAGTCTTGTTACCGGCTGTGTGGCTTGTTCCTGACTATCGTGCGCGCCCGGGTTGTGATTGTTTCTGTCCGTCCATACAGATTTTTAAATCGCTTTCACAGCGCGACAACACAGGAGACCACAATGGCCAGAAGGAAATGCCATGCAACAACAGTCTCCGCCTGCAACCAGAACCGCAGCAGCCCTTAGCAGCACCGCACCATTTGGCGCCCCGCAGCAGCCCTTAGCAGCGCGGATGGCGCTCACGATCCCGGAATCCTGCAAGCTTTCGGGGATCGGACGCAGCAAGCTTTACCAGGCAATCCAGAAGGGCGCCCTGCGCGCGCGCAGGCTCGACCGTCACCGTCAATCGCCTTGAACGACATGCCGCGACGCTCCCAGTCTGACCATTTTCTACGGATGGGCATCATCTCCGATGGCTCCGCGATCGCCAAGCCCCCGCGGGCGGCTACTTGGGTGCTGAAGGCGAAGGGGAAATGACTGCCCCCCGTGCGGCGACGTAGAAATACTGCCTGGTCCGTGCCATATTGTCGGGCATGGCTCAGTCGCCGCAACCTTATGACCTTGTAACCCGGCCCTGCACGATTCACGCGGGTCGCTTTCGCTGGGACATCAGAGAGAACGGAACACCTATTCAGTCTTCCATGGAATCGTTCGCCACCGAGCAGGAAGCTCACGCGGACGGTCGCCATGAGCTCGAAGAATTAATCCG
>Ga0137403_10001028_pt2 | contig 10490 bp, 5 predicted proteins | sample CZOMad2_1_16fung_FD_122057 | JGI IMG/M metagenome (GOLD analysis project Ga0137403, IMG submission 122057) | Vadose zone soil fungal communities from Angelo Coast Range Reserve, California, USA - CZOMad2_1_16fungal (Hybrid Assembly) | ecosystem: Environmental > Terrestrial > Soil > Vadose zone... | reverse complement strand
GCGAGCGGCTTCCGTCTGCGAAGACCCAGGGATCCTGACAAAAAACCTGAGCACGCGCCGGAGCCGGGGCCGGACAAATCCGTAACCATCACCATTAGCATCGGCGTTGCTGAGAACTCGAAGAAGCTTTCCACACCCGAGATGGTGCTCGAAGCCGCAGACGGGGCACTCTACCGCGCCAAAGAGTCCGGGCGGAACTGCGTGCAACTCGCCGAGAGCATCCTTACTTGAAATTCCGCAGGAGCGCTCACGCTTGCTACCGATAAACCTTGCTACGAGACTTCTTCGCGGACGAGTAACAGGCGGAACGTTGCTGACCCGGGACAAAATCCGGAAAATCGGGGGACTGTCCCCCGGCACCGATCACTGGGACCGCCAAGGTCGATGCCAAGTAGCCCCCCTGCATCGACTAGCGGCCGCCGGCGAGGCATAAGCACCAGTCGTCGGCATTTGTGGACAGCGAGCCGGGCTTGTGATTCAATCTACGCACCGAGCCTATTGCTTTCTGGTGACTGGCACTCCATGTCGCAATTCGACATATTCAGGGTACAGCTTGACGGCAGCCTTCACTGGCTGGCGGCAGCAGCAAGTATGGACGCTGCCGAGGGGCGTGTTAAAAGGCTTCCGCCAGGAAACTACGTCATCATCGCCGACCAACATACACCAAGAAGAATTTCAATCAAGTCGCCAGCCAAAAAGATAGTTTTTCAGGTCGGGTACGATGATGACAAGGGGTCGACCGCGAGGGAAACGCTGTTCAGAAGTTTCGGCCATGAGGTCATTTCGGTTGCCGACAACGACGCTGCAAAGCGCGCGCTTGCTTCGATTCTCAACGTGGATGTATTTGTCCTCGGCCATGCCGCACCCGAGCAAACGCAAAAAGAGATGGTCAATTGGCTGAAGGCGAATTTTCCGAATGCGAGGATAGTTGCACTGATTCCGTCCGCCAGTCCCCTGCTATTATGTGCCGATTACAATGTGCCGCAGAGTGATTGGGCCGCGTGGGTTTCTCTATTCGCCACGAGTTGAGACCGCGCCACAGGATCGAATTCCGCATGCGGTCACACATTCCAATGCCGTGATGATTGGAGACTTTCAGAGTAGGGTAAACTTCCCGGCCACCCGCGACTACTGCGAGCGGCCCGCCCGCCGCGGCGGGCGGCCCCTACAAAAGATTCGGGAAACTATTCACGGCACCGCACTGCTTGGACTACTCGGCGGCGGGAAACAACAACTCATTACCGTCGGGATCGACGATCTTGATCACGTCGTAACCCCACCAGGACTTCTCGGTGGGAACCGAGCGCTCGACGATTTCACGGCGAAATGCGGTGAGTCCATCGACGTTCAGTGCCACGAACAAGCGCGCCTTGTCTCTGCGCGTGGCATCCTCGCAAAGGATGATCTCGCATCCCGCGCGATTGACTTGGCAGACCCCGCCCGCGCCGTCGCCCTCATGCCAAGTCTTCTCGAAGCCGAGTATGTCGATGTAGAAGCGAAGTGCGCGGTGCACGTCAGCAACGAAGAGCACGGGACGGGCGTACCACCGGTGAGTGATTTGCTCGGTGACGGCTGTCTTGGTCATGGCGGTTCCTGGTGCGCCCAACTGGTAGCAGCACAGCAGCATATCACGGCCAACGGGTTGCAATATTACGCCGAAGTCCACGCGGCGGCGAGTGGCTAGTGGCGAGAGAGGAGCCGGGCTCCCGGCCGGTAATGCGAGCAGTCGGGCAGACGCGACGGCACTGCGGCCTTGTTGGGTTTTTGTCTCTGGATATAAGATGGCCCAGGAGAGTCAGGAGCAATCATGGCCCATCAAGCACCACTGAAATATGTCTTCTACATTGCCGCCACGCCGGAGAAGGTGTGGGATGGCTTTGTGTCGCGGGAATCGAACCGCATCATCTTCTCGGGCGCTGAGTTTCAAGCGGACTTTAAGCCTGGCGGCCAGCTCGCATGGGTGGGACCGGGACCCGATGGCAAACCCATGACCTACGTCCGAGGCGAGGTCTTGCGGTGTGAGCCGCCAAAAGTCTTTCAGTACACGTTCGCCATGGGCCAAAATGATAAGGCATCACGCGCAACTATCGAACTTGTGCCCGAGACCGAAGCCACCAAAGTAACGGTGACGCACGACGAGTGGGCCGAGGATGACTCCACTTACGCGGCCTGCGCCGATGGATGGCCACGTATTCTTTCCCGGCTGAAGACGCTGCTTGAGACCGGGAAGACGTTCAAGCCCCATTGATACCAGGCGGTAAAGGTCTGAAGTTTTTCGTCCAGCAATATGCCCCAACCTGGCGCCTGATTCACGCAGCGTTTAGCGGACGCTGACCCAATGCCGACGCAGACTACAGCCGAACATTCGATTGACCATGAGTGTGGGAAGACGGACGCTACCTGGAAACAACAGCGGCAGCCGGCACGGGGATCAAGTCATTTTCGGCGGGGCCCTGAGTGTTCGGAGTGCTGGAAAGATTCCCGGCCAGCATGCGCCGGTACTTGCTGCGCTCATCCAGGTTCATATCCACGATCTCGAAGGCCATGTCCTGCGCGCGGGAATCGCGCATCAACGCGGTGGCCAGCAAACTCCGCATCCCCACCTGCAATTTCAATTGCACCTGGGTTCCGGGTACGAGGTGCCGGCTGAGGGTGGCGACCCCTCCCGTCAGGCTGGCGGTTTTAATCTCCATGGAGCAGCCTTCTTTGAGGTTGGTGCACACCGCGCGGACCGTTTTTCTTAGCCGCACACGGGTGTGCCGCCGCTGCCGCACAAATTTTGAAGTCGTGGGAATGTCCAGCGGCGCAAGCGTGAAGTCTTCCTTATCGATTCCACTGGTGGCCAGATAATTGCGGACCCATTCCGGGTCGATTTTCTCGAGCGCTTGCATCGCCGCGATGCGCAGTTCTTGCGGCTCGACCCATCTGAATACTTTTTTCGCCTCGACCAGCCTCTTCAAGGTACTGGCCGATTCAGGAGCCTGAATTCTTCCCAGCGCTTCGATGGCCTTGACGCGCAAATACGGCCCGCCGCCGGTAGGCAAGTCGCCGTCAGCGATGGTCAGCAGCTTGCCAAGCGCTTCGCGGTCAGCGGTAACGCCAATCTCGTCAATCACCAGTGGCGTGACCAGCGGGTCCACATGATCCAGCAACTCCAGCAGGATGTTGCAACGCCTCACCGCTCCACTGGCGGAAATCTGCCGCACGATGCGGTCTTGCGAAGACCGCGGAAAATCTTTCATCCGGCTCGGCAGATAGACCATCACCGATTCCGGATCAAGCCGGCTCAGCAGCCCAGCCATTTCCACGGCTTCGGCAGCCGGCCCGCCGCGCACGGTGCTCCGCAAATACTGCACGGCTTCTTCGCCCAGGTCCGCCGCCAGATTCGCCACATGTTCGGAATCATCGCGCAAACTGCAGCGATTGAAACGTACCGAGAGCTGCTCCATGGTCGTTTGCGGCAGCAACTTCAAAACATTGGTCAGCCCCGCGGCCACGTGGCGGGCCTTCAGCGCTTCCTCGACAAAATCCGGCACGCGCTCTTCGATTCCCATTTTTCCGCGCAACGTGCGCGCGATTCCCGGCCTCTGGGACTCGACGCCGGCAATCAGATCAAGCGCTTGCTCCATCGCAGGAAATTGCCGGCTGGTGGCCGCTTCCTGGCTCAAACGCACGAAGGCCGCGCTCACTAAACCCTGCAGTTCCGAATCCTGCTCCACGCTGAGCCGCAAACCCAAGTGCCGCAGGGCTTCGCCGAGCAGCTTGGGATCGGCTTTAGCATACAACTCGGCCATTTCGGAAAGTCCGACGGCGGTTTTCCTCCGCGCGTCGGCATCTTCGCTGTCCGCGCAGGCCGCATAATTCTGAAGAATGCTGATCGCTTCGGCGATGTCCCCGTGTTCGATCAACTCTCCAACATAAGACTGCACGTTTCGCGGCGGGATGCACCAAGCCTCTCCCGACAAAAGCACCGCACGTTTCCCGCTATCCGGGACCGCCGCCCAAAACTGTTTGTCCAGAATTTCGCGATGGGACTCCGCCAGGAGGCCCGCTTCGGTCATCTTGTCTTCATGTGCGCCGAGAATCTTTCTCAGGTTCTCGATTTCCTGGTTCATGCGGTCGAGCATCTGGCGAACCGCATTGACTTTCACTTCGCCGCGTTCGAACCGCTCCAGTGCGAAGCGTATCGCCAGGTGTTCCGCTAGTTTCACGAGCACGGACTCGTCCGTCTTGGCATCCGGCGCTTGCGCCGCCAAAGCCGCGAGTGCTTGCTTCAAGGTGTCCTGCGCGCGGCCCGGTAACTGCGCAACCTGAGACTGAAAAGCCCCCGCCGCAGCCATGCCGCCTTGCCCCGCACTAACATTTCCGAAACTCGTCAATGCTCCAAGAATCCCGAGAAGCTCTTCTTCCGTCGGCTCGCCGCGCCCGCCCGGGGCTCCTCCTGCGAGACCGGCAACCACTCCCGAAACAAGAGTCGCGCCGCCATCGCCGCCAGTTCCGGCCCACGTGCCTGTCGCTTGCCCACCGCCGCCTGTTCCGCCTCCTGGTCCACCCGCCCCTGGACCGAAACCGCCTGGACCTGGTCCCCAACCTCCTGGACCTCCGCCACCCGGTCCGCCTGTTCCTGGGCCTAAACCTCCTGGACCTCCGCCGCCCGGTCCCGCTCCGCCTGGGCTTCCGAAACCAAGTCCGTTTCCCCCGGCCCCCGGTCCACTCGTTCCAGTTCCAGTCGCTCCGTCACCCTTGGCACCCTGGGCTGCGGCAATTAGTTCGAGCAATTTGTGCGGGTCGTTCAGCAAGTCGGTGAACTTGTCCTGATCCTTGCCGAGCGATGCCACCGCCAATTGTGCAGCCATACTCGCATCCTTCAGCCGCGAGTCCGTGGCCACGAAGCAAACTTCATTGATGCGAATTCCCTGTGCGCCGGCCAGCGCGGCCTTTAATTGCAACGCCAGCTCGGCTGGTTTGGCTTTGCCAGTGGGAAAAGCGCGCGCGAACCGCCCAACCTCTTCTTCTGTCACTGACGCGAAAAACTGTATGCTGGCCAGTCCCGCTGCCGAGAGCAATTGTGCGAACTGCTTTTCAGCTGGCGAACCTTCCAGGGGCACGCCATCCAGCAAAAGTTGCGAATTCGTCGCTCCAAGCAGCATCCCGCTGTCTGTCCCCATAGGAATAGCGGTGCGCAGCTCCTGCCATGCAATCTGGAGCTGTTCGATCGTCCGGGCATGTTCGTAGCCGTACAGCCGAGCAAATTTCAACAGAATGTTCAGGCTTCTTACGAAGGCGCGTCCGGCCGCTGCTTTTGGGTCTACTTTCATCCTACGCCGCGTACTCCCTCTCTAGGACTTCCTCACTAGTACCGTAGGGTTAGGCATAGTTTGCAGCAATGGTACAGCAGTCCTATGTGTCCCTGCGGTCAAGTCCCGTCAGGACGGGGAGGGGCCCTGATCAAACGGACGGGTGCACCTAGCGAGAGGACAGGTGGGAAGGGAGTGTCCCCCGTCGTGAAAAATTCTTAATTTCGAGGGCTACGTCTTCGCCATCGCCACGCGCCCGCGGCGTCGCGTACGGTTGGTCACCTGCGAAATCATCGGCAACCCGCCTAGCTCCAGCAAGAGTTTCCGAAGGCGGTAGCGCTCATCCAGGTCCATTTCCACGAATTCAAAAGCCATCGCTTGAGGCCGCGCACCGCGAACCACCGCTTGCGCCTTGATGTGCCGCACGCCCTGTGAAAATTTCATCGTCAACAGCGAGCCAGGAGCCAGATGCCGCTCCCCCGAACCAATTCCGCCTCCCAAGTTCATTTCGGGTATGGACAGCCGGAAATTTTCCCGCAAATTCGTCGTGACCGCGGTCAAGTTGCGCGAGAGTTTCAGCCGCGCGTAGCGCCGCTGACGAATCACCGACGCATTCGGGTCCGGGTCGGTAGGTTCCAGCGTTAGCTCCTTCTTGTCGAGCCCGCTGGCGGCGACCTTTTCCATGCCTACGGCCTTATCGACCCGCAACAGCGCCTGTGCCGCCGCGATTCTTAATTCGTTTGGATACACCCACCGCCACACCTGCCGGGTGTCCAGGATGTGTTGGAACAGCGCGCTGGACGCCGATGCTCGCAATCGCCCCAGCGCTTCCACCGCTTTCACTCTGGTGAAGCCAGGCGTGTCGTCCGTCTGCACCAGTTCAATCAGTTTCGGGATGCAGCTGGATTGTCCGCTCATGCCCATTTCATCGATGGCCAGCGGCCGAATCATCACATCCAGAGAATCGTACAAGGCCACCAGCAGCCGCGCCCGCTCTTCCGGCGGCGCTGCGGAAAGCTGCCGAACGGCGCGGTCATGCGCGGAACGCGGCCACTGCGAAAGCCGCGCCGGCAGAATCTTCTCCACGTTTTCCGGGGAAAGCTGGCTCACCAGCCCGATGGCTTCCGCGGCTTCGGCTGGCGGAGCTGTCTGCAAAGTCTCCAGCAGCCGCTGCGTGGCATCGTCTCCCAGGTTGCGAACGATCGTGGTAAGCAACTCGCAATCTTCGCGGAATCCGCAATGTCCAAATCGATTGGTGGCGTAGTGGATAGTCGCCTTGGGCATCAGGTTCAGGATATCCATCATGCCGTCGGCGATCTGACCGCTGCGCATCGCTTCTTCGATGAATTCCGGCAATCGCTCTTCGGCGCCAATACGCGGCCGCAAGCTCTGCGTCGAGCCGGGCCTCATGGCCTCAACGCTTTCCAGAGACGAGAGGGCCTGCTGCATCGCCGGGTAACAGCGCTTGGAAGCCGCCTCCTGGCTCAAGCGCACAAACGCCGCGCTTACCAACGTCTGCAATTCCGGCTCGCGCTCGATGGCCAGTTGGTTACCCAACCGGCGAATCGCCTCCATCAACGCGCTGCCGTCTCCGCTGCCGTACAATTCTCCCAAATCCGAAAGCCCGATCGCCGTGGTTCGCCGGGCTTCCGGCGCTTCCAATCCCACGCACGAAGCGTACTTCATCAAAATTTCGTTGACGGTCTTCAGTTCTCCGCGCCGCAACATATCTTCCAGGAATATGCGCACATTTCGCGGCGGCACGCACCACGCTTCATCCGAAGTCAGCACTTCTTTCTTGTTTTCTTCCGGTACCTGTTCCCAGAATTCCTGGTCCAGCAGCTCCGTGTACGACTGCACAGATAGCCCCGCTTGCGACATCATCTCTTCTTGTGTCGACAGGATCTTGCGCAGCGCCTCAATCTCCGTGTTCATGCGGTCGAGCAATTGTTTGACCGCATTGACGCGCAGTTCCCCTTTTTCGTAGCTGTCCAGCGCAAACCGAATCGCCACGTGCTCCGCCAGCTTCAGCAGCATCGGCTGGTCGGGTTTGGCATCGGGAGCTTGCGCCGCAAGCCCCGCCAGCGCTTGCTGCAGCGTGTACTGCGCGCGCACCGGCATCGCGCTCAAGCGCGATTGAAATGTCGGCACATCCATGCGGGTTTCGGAGTCTTTCCGCGACTTACCCAACTGGGCGAACAATCCCAGCATCTGACGGACGTCTTCCTCCTCGACGCTGTAGGCCCCGCCGCCGCCCCCTCCCGTACCTGTCCCAGTGCCTCCTCCTACTCCCGGCAGAGCGGTCACCCCTGGAGGCGCCCCGCTTCGCAACAATGCCGAAGCCGTCAGCCATTTTCCGGGAGGCGCAGCCTCGCCACCAGCGGTCGCAACTCCCCCGCCACCTGGGCCACCAGAGCCGCCAGTTCCAACTCCAACCCCACCTACACCTCCGGCACCACCGCTTCCCGTTCCGCCCCCACCTCCCGGGCCAACCCCGCCAACTCCTCCGCCTCCACCCCCACCGGGTCCGGATCCGGAGCCACTTCCCACACCGGCCCCACCCGCGCCAGTTCCTTTGCCACCGCTGCCTGACGGGCCAGAATCCCACAAGCTGGAGCTACCGCCGGCCCCACCGCTCCCTGAACCGCCAGAGCCTCCAGCTCCCCCGCCTGAACCCCCGCCGCTGCCAAGTCCGAATCCCGGCCCCGCACCGCCCGAGCCGTGCCCCGGTCCACCCATACCACCGCCGCCACCGCCGCCGCTCGAGCGCATGCTCTCCGCTGCCAGAATCATTTGCAGCATCTTGTTCGGGTCTTCGAAGAAATCCTTGAATTTGTCTCCGGCCGCTCCGAGTACTTTCTGCGTCAATTGCGCCGCCACCTTGATTCCCGCCACCGAAGAATCTTCCGCGACGTAGCGGATTTCGTTGACCTTAATGCTCGACTCGCCCGCCAGCGCGGTTTTCAATTGTTCCGCGAGAGAAGACGGCTTGGCGTTTCCGCTGGGGAAGGCGCGCACAAATCGCGCGAATTGCGGTTGCGTGGTCGTTGGAGAAAAGTGAATGCTCGCGATTCCTGAAGAAATCAATAGTTGCGCGAAGCTGCGTTCACCCGCGGCCGATCCGAGCGGCACGCCGTCCAGCAAAATCTGCGTTCCCGAAGCGCCCAGCAACACGCCGCCGCCGCTGCTGTCATCCAGCGCGTTGCGCAATTCTTTCCACGTCGTTTCAAACTGCTGCGATGTTTTCGCGTGCCCAAACTCATACAGGCGCGCAAACTTCAGCAGAATGTTCAGGCTGCGGACAAACGACCGCGCCCCGCCTCGTGGTTCCTGACTCATGGCTGTGGGGGCAAGCCCCTGCCCCTCCTCACGCTCTCCTTACAGTAGTGTCACCCGCGCCTCGAGACAAGTCTCCTCCCGCCCCCTGTACCCATCTCAATAACAGATTCCCGTATCGCTTTGGAAACATTGTTGACGGCTGAGTTAAGGTAGGGAGAGCCTGGACAGCTCGATTCAATATTTGTTGGCGTCTTTGCTTGTGGAATCAAGGGGAAAATTCATTCGGCGGAGCAGATCTTGGAAACGTGGGTCCGAGTGCAGGCTGCTAAACCTGGGCTCGATCATGATGAAGGCCATATCGTGGGATCGGTCTTGATAAGCCTTCTCCAGGAATTCGAAGGCATGGTCCTTCCTTCCGAGATGCATATAAAGCTCAGCAATGTAGTCGGATGGGATGTACCGACGCCTTGACTCTCTGATGGCGCTTTCTAGCTCTTTCTGCCAATAGCCCCTCATGCCAGATTTCGCAAATGCTTGCCGGGCCATAGTTAACTCATCTGTTGTAGCACCTTCACGCGAATCCTCCCTTTGGTACTCTTGGAACGCTTCCGCGTACATGGCCTTCTGCTCGTAGCATCGCGCCAAAAACCGGCGAGCATTCCCCGAGTCCGGATACAGTGCCAGCGTCTTCTGATACTGATCAATGGCACTGTCGAAATCGTGAGCCAAGTAGTAGACAAATCCTAGTAAGTCATTGGAGACGTACGAAACTGGATCAAGCACATGGGCTTCTCTCATTTCCTGGACGGCTTCACTGTGTCTACCCATCGCGGATAGAAAGATGGCATATCGAATCTGGATCATCGACGAAGGAGGGCCCAATTCCAGCGCGCGCTTATACTCTTGTTCTGCAGCGACCCAGTCCCAATCCCACAGAAAGTGTATGTGACCCAGTATCGCGTGGGCTTCTCCCAGAGTGTCGTCCAAGGCCAGCGCCTTCTCCAATGCTGCTTTGGCTTGTAAGGCGGCCCTCTCGGGTCGAAGCTGTCCCCAAACCCCTAGGCCTTCGTAACTCGCGGCTATTCCGACATATGCAGGGGCATAGTTAGCATCTCGCGCGACAGCCTGCTGGTAATACTTAAGACCTTCCTTGAAGCCCTCGACGGACAATTTCCCATAGTAGTATCGACCTTTGAGGTAATCCTCGTTTGTCTCCGGATCAATGGGCCGGGCCTTTGCCAAGCGTGCCTGGTCTTGTGGTGTCAGTCTGCCACGAATTTTCGTGGCGATTTCTCGGGCCACTTCATCTTGCAAGCTCAGGACGTCAATCAAATGGCGGTCGTAGCTCTCTGCCCAGAGGTGCCGGTCTGTTCGGGCATCAATTAATTGTGCTGTGATGCGCACGCGATCACCCGAGCGCATCACTCGCCCTTCGACTACCGCATCCACCCCAAGTTCCCGAGCAATTTCCGGGAGAGGGAGTTTCGTTCCTTTGTATCGTTCCACGGATGTGTGCGAAATAACCTGGAGCTGGCCGACCTTCGACAGATCCGTGATGAGTTCGTCGGTCAGGCCATCCACGAAATACTCCTGCTCTGGGTCCTTAGACAGATTCTCCAATGGAAGTACGGCAATCGCGCGAATCTCCACTCCGCCGGACTTGGCAAAGATGTGGCCGCGAAATTTAACTGCGGCAAACCAGACGACGAGCGCAGCGATGCCGCTCACCGTCAAAACGCTGATTAGCTTCCAGAGAATTCGTGCTCTAGCGGGAGGGGCATCGACGGGTCGTTCCATGACCTCGGGGGCACTCAAGGAGGACGACTCGCGCATGATCTTTCGAGTTTCAGCCGTGAAACGGTAGCCCCCTTTCGCCACCGTTTCTATGTAGTGGGTCCCGCCGTTTTTGTCGTC